>Ga0207691_10002940_pt1 | contig 16633 bp, 12 predicted proteins | sample KBSM13metaG_FD_184327 | JGI IMG/M metagenome (GOLD analysis project Ga0207691, IMG submission 184327) | Miscanthus rhizosphere microbial communities from Kellogg Biological Station, Michigan, USA - KBS M1-3 metaG (SPAdes) (version 2) | ecosystem: Host-associated > Plants > Roots > Rhizosphere >... | reverse complement strand
GACGGCGCCAGCGGCCGTGTCGCGCTCGGCCCGCTGATCGACGCGAAGCAGCTGCAGCGCGTCGACGCGATCGTGCAGGCGAGCGTGAAGGCCGGCGCGACGCTCGATGCCGGCGGCACCCACGACCAGCTGTTCTACCGGCCGACCGTGCTCAGCGGCGTGCGCCCCGGCATGCGCAGCTTCGATGAAGAGACCTTCGGGCCGGTCGCGAACCTGATCGTGTTCCGCACCGACGACGAGGCGGTCGAGCTGGCCAACGACAGCCAGGGCGGCCTGGCCGCGGCGGTGATCGGCCGCTCGGTCGGGCGGGCGATGGCGATCGGCCAGCGGCTGCGCGCCGGCATGGTCCACATCAACGACCAGACCGTCAACGACGAGTGCACCAACCCGTTCGGCGGACCCGGCATCGGCGGCAACGGCGGCAGCGTCGGCGGGCCGGCCGACATCGACGAATACACCCAGTGGCAATGGCTGACCGTGAAGGACACGCCGCCGCAGTTTCCGTTCTGAGGATCGCTTCGACATGACACTCGCCAACAAGACCATCGTCGTCACGGGCTGCTGCTCGGGCATCGGCGCCGACTTCGCAAAGCTCGCGCGGGGGCAGGGCGCGCGCGTGATCGGCATCGACCGCAACGACCCGACCTTGACCCTGGACGGCTTCGTGAAGGCCGACCTCGGCGACCCGGCGGCGATCGACGCCGCGGTCGCGCAACTGCCCGAGCGCATCGATGCGCTCGCCAACATCGCCGGCGTGCCCGGCACCGCGCCGGTTGAGCTGGTCGCGAAGGTCAACTACCTCGGGCTGCGCCACCTGACGCAGCGCGTGCTCGAGCGCATGGCGCCGGGCAGTGCGGTCGTCAACATCGCGTCGATCCTGGGGGCCGAATGGCCGGCGCGGCTCGAGCTGCACCGCGAACTGGCCGCGACCGCTGACTTCGCCGAAGGCGCGCAGTGGCTGCGCGACCATCCGGTCGCGCAGGAGACCTGCTACCAGTATTTCAAGGAAGCGCTGATCGTCTGGACGCTGACGCAGTCGCAGCAGGTGTTCCTGGCGCGCGGCGTGCGCATGAACTGCGTCGCGCCGGGCCCGGTGTTCACGCCGATCCTCGGCGACTTTGTTGCGATGCTCGGCGCCGAGCGGGTCCAGAAGGACGCGCACCGGATGAAGCGCCCGGCCTTCAGCGACGAGGTCGCGCCGGTGATCGCGTTCCTGTGCGACGACGCGTCGCGCTGGGTCAGCGGCATCAACCTGCCGGTCGACGGCGGGCTGGCGTCGACCTACGTCTGAACCCCGGACCGCTCCAAGGACCCTTCGATCACCCCTCAAGCGGGCACCTCGACCCGTTCATTCACTTCATCAGGAGATAAGCATGAACCACCGCCCCTGGGCGTTGATGGCCGCCGCTGCATGCGTGCTGCCGGCCCACGCCGTCGACATCGCGACGCCCGACCCGGAACTCAAGCTGCGGCTCGACCTGACGCCGAAATACAGCATGGGCTACCGGCTGAAGAACCCGTCGCCGGCGCTGGTGGCGTTCAACCCGGCGGTCGACCCCGGCACGATCAACGAGGACGACGGCGACAACAACTTCGGGCGCGGGCTGATCTCGAACCGCCTCGATCTGCTCGGCGAATTCGACCTGTCGGCGAAGAACTTCGGCGCGCGCATCAGCGCGAACGGCTGGCATGACAGCGCCTACCTGCACGCCAACGACAACCGCGGCGCGCAGGTCGTCGGCGCGCCGCCCGGCGTGATCGTGCCGACCGCCAACACCTACCCGAACCAGGCCGCGAACGAGTTCCTGCCGGCGACACGCCACCAGCACGGCCAGGGCAGCGAACTGCTCGATGCGTTCGCCTACCTGAAGGGCGACATCGGCGGCATGAAGGGCACGGTGCGCATCGGCAAGCACACCCTGCAATGGGGCGAGAGCCTGTTCTTCGGCCAGAACGGCATCGCCAACGCCCAGGGCCCGGTCGACGTCGCGAAGATCGTCTCGGTGCCGGGCTGGCAGTTCAAGGAGGTGCTGCTGCCGGTCGAGCAGGTCTCGGGCTCGCTGCAGGTCGCGGAAGGGCTGTCGCTCGGCGCCTACTACCAGTTCAAGTGGCGGCCGAGCAAGATCCCCGGTGTCGGCAGCTACTTCTCGAACCAGGATTACGTCGGCACCGGCACCGTGAACTTCGGTGTCGATGCGAACGGCAACCCGATCCAGCTCAGCTACGACGCCGACAAGGACCTGCGCCCGAAGGATTCGGGCCAGGGCGGCGTGCAGCTGCGCTGGAGCCCGACCGGCAGCGACTACGAGTTCGGCCTGTATGCGGCGCGCTACCACGACAAGACGCCCGCGGTGCCGGTGTTCGACTTCGTCACCGGCAACGTGCACCTGGCGTACGCGCAGGCGATCAAGACGCTCGGCGCGAGCGTCACCTCGTCGCTCGGCCAGCTCAACTGGGCGCTCGAAGGTTCCGTGCGCTGGAACGCGCCGCTGACGAGCGACCCGGCGGTGCTGGGCCTCGGCCCGATCCTGAGCTGCGGCAACAGCGGCGACGCGCCGTGCTACGCGGTCGGCAACACCGCGCACCTGCAGCTGTCGGGCATCTACGTGCTGCAGCCGAATGCGCTGTGGGGCGGCGGCGCGGTCGTCGGCGAGCTCGCCTACAACCACCGCCTGAAGGTCACGAAGGACATCTTCGCGATCGGCCCGAACGGCAGCAGCGCCGGCCTCGGCGGGCTCGATCCGAACACGACCCGCGGCGCCTGGGCCTATCGGATGATCTTCGAGCCGCAGTACTTCCAGGTGCTGCCGGGGCTGGACCTGTCGGTGCCGATCGGCCTGGGCGTCAACTTCGGCGGCCGCTCGTCGGCGATCTTCAACTTCGCCGGCGGCGCGTCGAACGCCGGCGACTACAGCATCGGCCTGAAGGGCAAGTACCAGAACGCGTGGAACGTGCAACTCGCGTGGACCGACTACTTCGGCGCCGCGAAGACCTTCACCGAAAACCTGGTCGCCGGCTCCGGCGCGCCGCGCCAGCTGAGCTTCGCGCAGTCGCTGAAGGACCGCGGCTACCTGACGTTCAGCGTCTCGCGCACCTTCTGACCACCGTCGCGCCCACCTCACGGAGACTCTCATGCATCGCAAACACCTTCTGGCCGCGCTGATCGCCAGCGTTTACCTGGCACCGCTCGCGCAGGCCGCGGTCAGCGCCGACGAGGCCGCCAAGCTCAAGACCACGCTGACGCCGCTGGGCGCCGAGCGCGCCGCCAACAAGGACGGCAGCATCCCGGCCTGGGACGGCGGCGTCACCAAGCCTGCGCCCGGCTACAAGAGCGGCGACCCGCGGCCCGACCCGTTCGCGGCCGACAAGCCGGTGCTGTCGATCAACGCGAAGAACATGGACGCGCATGCCGCGCACCTGAGCGACGGCGTCAAGGCGCTGATGAAGAAGTACCCCGACTTCCGCATCGATGTCTACCCGACCCACCGCAGCGCCGCGGCGCCGCAATGGGTCTACGACAACACCTTCAAGAACGCGACGCGCGCGAAGCTGGTCGACGGCGGGCAGGGCACGTCCGACGCCTACGGCGGCACGCCGTTCCCGATCCCGAAGGACGCCTACGAGGTGATCCAGAACCATCGCCTGGCCTGGACCGGCACCTATGTGCAGGCGCCGGTGCGGGTGTGGGTCGTCACCGCCGACGGCAAGCGCGCAATGGCCTCGGGCGGCACGCAGAGCTTTCGCAAGCAGTACTACGACCCGGAGGGCAGCCTCGAGAAGTTCGACGGCTACTACCAGCTCGGAAAGTTCCTCGTCAGCGAGCCCGGCTCGAAGGCGGGCGAGGCGATCCTGGCGCACGACGCGATCAACGCGACCCAGTCGCGCGGCCTGTGGCAGTACCTGGTCGGCCAGCGCCGCGTGCGCAAGGCGCCGTCGGTGGCGTACGACACGCCCGACTCGGTGACCTCGGGCATCGGCCTGTTCGACGAGGCCTTCAACCTGTTCGGCCCGCTCGACAAGTACGAGCTGAAGCTGGTCGGCAAGAAGGAGCTGTACATCCCGTACAACAACAACAAGGCCGCGGCCGCGAAGGTCGCCGACCTGGTGACGCCGAACACGCTGAACCCGGCGCAGGTGCGCTGGGAGCTGCACCGGGTCTGGGAGGTCGAGGCGACCCTGGCCGCCGGCAAGCGCCATGTCGTGCCCAAGCGCAAGTACTACGTCGACGAGGACAGCTGGCAGATCATGCTGTTCGACGGCTGGGACGCGAAGGGCGAGCTCTGGCGCACCAACTACACGCTGACCCTGCTCGCGCCGGACATTCCGGCGATCGTCGGCAACATGGTCTGGGGCGGCTACGACCTGCAGACCGGCGCGTACTTCCTGAACATGGCGTCGAACGAACTGCCGACGCAGTACAAGCCGGTCGCGCCGATTCCGCGCGCGTTCTTCAGCCCCGAGGAACTGGCCAACGAGGGCACACGCTGATGTCGCTCGCGACGCTCCTGGCGCGCGCCGGCCTGGCGGCGTCGCTGAGCGCATGCGCTGCCGGCGCCGCGGCCCAGGCCGTGGGGCCGGCCACGCCGGCGCTGCCGGCCGTGCCGGCGGTACTCATCGACGCGGCGCTGCAGAGCCCGAAGGCGCTCGCCGCGGCGACCCTGGCGGTCGCGCGCGTCGGGCGCCGGCTGGTCGCGGCGGGCGAGCGCGGCACGGTGCTGCTGTCGGACGACGACGGCGCGAGCTGGCGCCAGGCCGCGGTGCCGGTGCAGACCACCTTGACCGCGCTGCGCTTCGTCGACGAGCGCAGCGGCTGGGCCACCGGCCACCTCGGCGTGATCCTGCACACCGCCGACGGCGGGCAGAGCTGGACCCGCCAGCTCGACGGCGTGCGCGCCGGCGCGCTGCTGGCCGCCGCGGCGCCGGCCCAGCGCTGGGTCGAGGACGGCCCGGACAAGCCGTTCTTCGACATCGATTTCAGCGACGCGCAGCACGGCGTCGCGGTCGGCGCCTACAACCTCGCGATGAGCACCGCCGACGGCGGCCGCAGCTGGCAGCCGCTGTCGGCGCGCCTGCCGAACCCGAAGCGCCTGCACCTGTACGCGGTGCGCACGATCGGCAGCGCGGTCGTCGTCGCCGGCGAGCAGGGCGCGTTGTTCAAATCGACCGACGGCGGTGCCAGCTTCGCGCCGCTCGCGTCGCCGTACAAGGGCAGCTTCTTCGGCCTGCTCGCGACGCGCGCCGGCAGCCTGATCGCCTACGGGCTGCGTGGTCACGCCTTCCGCTCGGCCGACCAGGGCGCGAGCTGGGAGCCGGTCGAGACCGGCTCGGCGACCTCGCTGGTGGCCGGCATCGCGCTCGACGACGGCTCGCTCGCGCTGCTGAACCAGACTGGCGAGCTGCTGATCAGCCGCGACGACGGCCGCCGCTTCAACAAGACGCCGGCCGCCGAGCCGGTCCCGGCCGCGAGCCTCGCGGTCGCCGCCGACGGCCGCGTCGTGCTCGCGAGCCTGCGCGGCATGCGCCGTGCCGGCCGGCCCGCTGCGCCCTGATCTCCTGGACTGTCCACCATGCATGCCGACACCTCCCTCGACGCCCAGCCGATCGTCGCCCGCCTCGAAGACTTCGACACCGCCTCGGGCAGCGCGCCCGAGCGCGCGCTGTTCAACCACCGCCCGTGGGTGATCGCGATCTGCCTGCTCGTCACGCTGCTGCTCGGCTGGCAGGCGACGCGGCTGACGCTGAACGCGAGCTTCGAGAAGACGATCCCGACCACGCACCCGTACATCGCGAACTACCTCGCCAACAAGGCCAACCTCGCAGGCCAGGGCAACGCGATGCGGATCGCGGTCGAGGCCACCGGGGCGACAGCGACCATCTTCGACAAGACCTACCTCGACACGCTGCAGAAGCTCAACGACGAGATCTTCCTGCTGCCCGGCGTCGACCGCCCGTTCATGAAGTCGCTGTGGACTTCGAACACGCGCTGGGTCGCGGTCACCGAAGACGGCCTGGACGGCAACACCGTGATCGGCGACAGCTACGACGGCTCGCCGGCAAGCCTGGCCGAGGTGCGCGCGAACGTCGAGCGCTCGGGCGAGATCGGCCAGCTGGTCGCCGGCAACTTCAAGTCGAGCATCATCTTCGTGCCGCTGCTCGACAAGGATCCGAAGACCGGCGCCGCGCTCGACTACGGCGCGCTCTCGCGCCAGGTCGAGGCGCTGCGCGCCAAGTACGAAGCCGGGCAGGGCGGGATCCGCATCCATGTCAGCGGCTTCGCGAAGGTCGTCGGCGACCTGATCGACGGGCTGCGCCAGGTGCTGCTGTTCTTCGCGCTCGCGCTCGCGATCTGCGCCGCGGTGCTGTTCGGTTACACGCGCTGCGCGCGCAGCACCGCGCTGGTCGTGGCCTGCTCGCTGGTCGCGGTGGTGTGGCAGTTCGGGCTGCTGGCGCTGCTGCACTACGAGCTCGACCCGTACTCGGTGCTGGTGCCGTTCCTCGTGTTCGCAATCGGCATGAGCCATGGCGCGCAGAAGATGAACGGCATCATGCAGGACATCGGCCGCGGCACGCACCGCGTGGTCGCGGCGCGCTACACCTTCCGGCGCCTGTTCGTTGCCGGCCTGACCGCGCTGCTGTGCGACGCGGTCGGCTTCGCGGTGCTGATGCTGATCAAGATCCAGGTGATCCAGGACCTGGCGGTGATCGCCAGCATCGGCGTCGCGGTGCTGATCTTCACGAACCTGGTGCTGCTGCCGATCCTGTTGTCGTATGTCGGCGTGAGCCGCAGCGCGGCGCAGCGCAGCCTCGCGCTCGAGGCCGGCGATGCGGGCCACGGCGCGGGCGACGCCGCGGCGCGCCCATGGCTGTGGGCGCAGCTCGACCGCTTCACGCAGCGCGGCCCGGCGATCGCGGCGATCGCGGCCGGCGTGCTGCTCGCCGGTACCGGCTACGCGGTCAGCCTGGGGCTGAAGATCGGCGACCTCGACCCCGGCGCGCCCGAGCTGCGCGCCGACTCGCGCTACAACCGCGACAACGACTTCATGGCGCGCAACTACGCCGCCAGCAGCGACATCCTGGTCGTGATGGCCGCGACCAAGGAAGACGAGTGCACGCGCTACGGCACGCTGGCCAAGCTCGACCAGCTCGCCTGGCGCCTCGAGCAGCTGCCCGGTGTCGAGTCGACGAACTCGATGGCCGCGCTGTCGAAGCTCGCGATGGTCGGCTACAACGAAGGCAACCTGAAGTGGTTCGAGCTGATCCCGAACGCGGCGGCGCTGGGTGGCGTGCAGACGCGCGCGCCGCGCGAGCTGTTCAACCAGGGCTGCTCGTTCCTGTCGCTGTACGTCTACCTGAAGGACCACAAGGCCGAGACCCTGACCCGCGTGATCGACGAGGTTGAACGTTTCACGAGCGCGAACCAGGGCGCGGACGAACGCTTCATGCTCGCGGCCGGCTCGGCCGGCATCGCCGCGGCGACCAACATCGTCGTCAAGCAGGCGATGCACGAGATGCTGCTGTGGGTCTACGGCGCGGTCGTGCTGCTGTGCTGGATCACGTTCCGATCCTGGCGCGCGGTCGTCGTCGCGGTGCTGCCGCTGGTGCTGACCTCGATCCTGTGCGAGGCGCTGATGGTCGGCCTGAACATGGGCGTCAAGGTCGCGACCTTGCCGGTGATCGCGCTCGGCGTCGGCATCGGCGTCGATTACGCGCTGTACGTGCTGAGCGTGATGCTGGCGCGGCTGCGCGCCGGCGCGAGCCTGTCGCAGGCCTTCCACCACGCGCTGCAGTTCACCGGCCGGGTCGTGATGCTGACCGGCATCACGCTGGCGCTGGCGGTCGGCACCTGGGCGTTCTCGCCGATCAAGTTCCAGGCCGACATGGGCATCCTGCTCGCGTTCATGTTCGTCTGGAACATGCTCGGCGCGCTGGTGCTGCTGCCCGCGCTCGCCCACTTCCTGCTGCGCCCGGCGCAGCCCTCGCCCTTGCCTTCGATGGAGACCGTTCATGCTGGATAGACAACTCGACGCGATGATGCGGCAGGCCCAGGCGGCCGGCATGCCGGACCTGAGCGATCTGCCGCCGGCCGCGTGCCGCGGCCTGTACCGGCAGATCCTCGCCGCCGCCGACATGCCGCCGGCCGATGTCGCGGTCGAGAACCGGCGCATCCCAGGCGTCGCGGCCGGCACCACGCTCGGGGTGCGCGTCTACACGCCGCACGGCGCCGCGCCGCATGCGATGGTCGTGTACTACCACGGCGGCGGCTACGTGCTCGGCGACCTCGACGGCTACGACAACGTCTGCCGCCAGCTGTGCGTCGACAGCGCCGCCGTCGTCGTGGCGGTGGACTACCGGCTCGCGCCCGAGCACCCGTTCCCGGCCGCGGTCGACGACGCCTGGCTCGCGCTGCAATGGGTCGCCGAGCACGCGCGCGCGCTGGGCGCCGACCCGATGCGCCTGGGCGTGGCCGGCGACAGCGCCGGCGCCGTGCTGGCCACCGTGATGACCCTGCTGGCGCGCGAGCACGCCGGCCCGCGCATCGGCTTCCAGGCGATGCTGTACCCGGCGGCCGCGGGCGGGCACGACGGCGACTACCCGTCGCGCGACACGCACGCGGCCGGCCCGACGCTGACGCTGCGAACGATGGACTACTTCAATCGCCACACCTTCGGCGCCACCGGACGTGCCGCCGACTACCGCGGCGCGCCCCTGCTCGCTGCCGACCTGACGGGCCTGCCGCCGAGCCTGCTGGTGCTGGCAACGCACGACCCGCTGCGCGACGAGGCGCTGGCCTACGGCGAGGCGCTGCTGGCCGCGGGCAATGCCGTGACCTTGGTCGAGTACCACGGGCTGGCGCATGGGTTCATCAGCATGGCCGGCGGCATCGACGCCGCGCGGCTCGCGCAGCAGCAGTTTGCACAGGCCTTGCGCGCCGGACTCGCGGCGCGCTGAGCTCTCTCGATCGCCATTCCAAGAACGCTCCAAGAACACGCCCAGGACACCTCACCGATGAACTCCATGCTTCGCATGTCACTCGCCTGCGCGCTGGTCGCGCTCGCCGGCGCGGCCAAGGCCGACATCACGATCGGCGTGAGCCTGTCGCTGACCGGTCCGCTGTCGTCGCTCGGTCTGCCGGTCAAGGCCTCGCTGCCGCTGTGGCCAGAGCGCATCGGCGGCGAGAAGGTCCGGCTGATCGTGCTCGACGACGCCTCCGACACCACCGGCGCGGTGAAGAACGCGCGCCGCTTCGTCGCCGAGGACAAGGTCGACCTGATGCTGGGCTCGTCCGGTGTGCCGGCGGTGTTCGCGATGGCACCGGTGGCCGCCGAAGCGAAGACCGTGCAGCTCGCATTGGCGCCGGCGCCGCGCCCGGGCGGTGCCGACGACTGGACCTTCCCGCTGCCGCAGCCGGTGTCGCTGATGGCCGACGCGGTGGCCCAGCGCATGGTGGCCGACAAGGTCCGGAGAATCGCCTTCCTCGGCTGGAACGAGGGCTACGGCGAGATGTGGCTGCAGGCCTTCGGCGCCGCGGCGAAGAAGGCCGCCCTCGAGATCGTCGCCACCGAGCGCTTCGCGCCGCCGGACACCGGCATCACCTCGCAGGCGCTGAAGGTGATCGCCGCCAAGCCCGATGCCGTGCTGATCGTCGGCGCCGGCTCGGCCGCCGCGATGCCGCAGATCAACCTGCGCGAGCGCGGTTGGGCCGGGCCGATCTACCAGACCCATGGCGCGGCGTCACCCGACCTGATCCGCGTCGGCGGCAAGCACATGGACGGCGCGATCCTGCCGGCCGGTCCGGTGCTGGTGGCCGAGCAACTGCCGGACGCGAGCCCGATCAAGGCCGTGGCGCTCGACTATGTGACGGCCTTCGAGAAGGCCCACGGCCCGAACTCGCGCACCCAGTTCGGCGCGCATGGCCACGACGCGCTGAAGCTGCTGCAGCGCATCGTGCCGGTGGCCTTGAAGAAGGCCGCACCGGGCACGCCGGCGTTCCGCCAGGCGCTGCGCGATGCGCTCGAGAGCGAGAAGGAAATCGTGCTGTCGCACGGCGTCGTCAACTTCACGCGCCAGGACCACATCGGCTTCGATGCCCGCGCCGCGGTGATGCTGAAGATCGAGGGCGGCCAATTCAGGCTGCTGGCCCCACAGCCTTGATCTCGGCGCTGCGGTCGATGATCACATCACCGTGACCCGGCGCGCTGCTGTTCGCGCGCCACCCCGAGCAGTAAGACCCGTGCGAGGCGACGCCTTGCTGGCGCCGGCCGCGTTCGACGCGTTCTGAATCGGGCCGTCCAGCCGCAAGGTCTCGCACTGCGCAGGCCGTGGCGTAAGCCGCCAACGCGCGTGTCGTGCGCCGCGCAAGGGCACGGCGCTTAGGGGTAATCCCCAGGATGGCCGCGTTCGCCTCAACTGGTACGATGGTTGTACCAGCAGGCCATTGCCTTCGACACCTCGATTCCAGCCCACCCGTCACGATGGAACTCATCGCCCGCATCCCCGGGGACCATGGCCGCATCGCCAAGCGCACGGTCAAGGACCAGATCAGCGACAAGCTCGCGTACATGATCCATTCCGGCCTGCTGCGCGTCGGCGACGAGCTGCCGTCCGAGCGCGAGCTCGCATCGACCTTGGGCGTGTCGCGCGAGACGGTGCGCGCGGCGATCGGCGTGCTGCAGGCGCGCCGCATGATCGAGATCAACCAGGGCGCGCGCACCCGCGTGCTCGGCACCGGGCCGTTCCCGCTGCACGAGTCGGTCAGCACGCTGGGCAACCTGCGCGAGCGCTCATTCGGCGAGGTCGCCGAGGCGCGCGCCGCGGTCGAGGTGCAGGTCATCTGGCTCGCCGCGCAGCGCATCGGCGCGAACGAGCTGGCGCGGCTGGCGAATCTGGTGCGCGACCAGGAGGCGATGCTCGACGACCCGGTGCGCTTCCAGATCTCCGACCGCGTGTTCCACACCACCTTGTACGGCGCCTGCGGCAATGCGCTGCTGGTCGACGTCGTCTCCGATTTCTACGACTACGCGCTCGAGTTCCGCCGCCGCGCGCTGCAGCGCCCCGGCGCGATCGCGCACAGCGTCGCCGAGCACCGCGCGATCGTCGCGGCGCTGAAGACGCGCAAGCCCGAGGCCGCGGTCGCCGCGGCGCAGAAGCACCTGGAGCAGGTGCGCAAGACCACGCTCGACGAGATGGGCGACGCATGACGCGCGCCATCGTCACGGTCGACCCGCGGGCCGAGGGCCTCGCGCGGCCCGGCGAAACCCTCGAGCGCCTGGCCACCGGCGCCGCGTGGAGCGAAGGGCCGGTGTGGATGCACGAAGACGGCAGCGTGCTGTGGAGCGACATCCCGAACGACCGCATGCTGCGCTGGCACCCGGTCGACGGCATGACCGTGTGGCGCGACCGGGTCGAGTTCACGAACGGCCACACCCGCGAGGCCGATGGCGCGCTGCTGCACTGCTCGCACGGCCAGCGCGCGATCGTGCGCACGCGGCTCGACGCGCAGGCACGGCCGCTCGCCGACGAGATCGTCGTCGACCGCTACCAGGGTCGGCGCCTGAATTCGCCCAACGACGTGGTCGTCAAGCGCGACGGCACGATCTGGTTCACCGACCCGCCGTACGGCATCGTCTCGAACCACGAAGGCCACCAGGCCGAATCGGAGCTCGGCGACAACCACGTGTTCCGCTTCGACCCGGCCAGTGGCGCGCTCGAGATCGCCAGCAGCGTCGTCGACGAGCCGAACGGCCTCGCGTTCTCGCCCGACGAATCGATGCTCTACGTGTCGGACACCTCGGCGGCGCTGCGCGCCGACGGCGGCGGCCACCACCACATCGTCGCGTTCGACGTGATCGACGGGCGCCGCCTCGCGAACCCGCGCGTCTTCGCGGTCGTGAACCCGGGCCTGGCCGACGGCTTCCGGATCGACGCGCGCGGCTGGCTCTACACCAGCAGCGCCGACAGCGTGCAGGTCTACCACCCCGACGGCACGCGGCTCGCGTCTATCGCGGTGCCCGAGAAGGTCGGCAACCTGACCTTCGGTGGCCCCGCGCGCGACGAGCTGTTCATCTGCGCGAGCAGCTCGCTGTACCGGATCCGGCTCAACGCGCGCGGCATCCAGACCCCTTGAGAGCGACGACATTCCCATGAGCGCAGACATCTTGCTGCTGGTCGAGAAATCCTCGCACTGCTTCAGCTGGTACGACCTCGACTCCGGCGAGCGCATGCGGTCGGTGCAGCTGCCCGAGTTCCCGCACGAGTTCGTCACCGATGCGGCCGGGCACACCGCCTATGTCGGCCACTACGGTGTCCAGACCTCGGGCCACCCCGGCGCGGGTGGGCACTCGATCTTCCAGATCGATCTTCGTTCGGCCGAACTGGTACGGTCGATAGACCTGTACCCGTTCAACCGCCTGCATGGCCTGCAGATCGACGCCGAGGACCGGCTCTACGCCCTGAGCGAAGAGAAGGCGACGCTGCTGGTGCTGGAGCAACCGGCCACCGACACCGCGCCACAGCGCGCGCTGCCCACCGGCGGCCTGAAGAGCCACCTGTTCACGTTGACGCGCGACGGCCGCAGCGCGTTCTGCATGAACCTGCTGAGCCACACCGTCACGAAGATCAAGCCCTGGGAGCCGCTCGCCGCGCCGCTGGCCTGCCACCCGGGCCAGAAGCCCGAAGGCTGCTGCCTGAGCGCCGACGAGCGCACGCTTTTCGTCAGCAACCGCTCGAGCCACACGCTGTGCGCGATCGACACCGAGTCGATGACGGTGCGCCGCAGCGCTGCGTCGCGCAACGACGTGACGCGCATCAACCGCGCGCGCGACGGGCGGTTGTTCACCAGCAACTACGGCGACCGCAGCCTGTCGGTCGTCGACCCCGACAGCCTGCAGGAGACCGGCTACCTCCCGCTCGAGGCGCGCGCGATCGCGCTGTCGTTCCACCCGACGAAGCCGCTGGCCTTCGTCTCGCAGGACGACGACCGCGTCGCGGTGCTCGACACCGCGCGGCTGCGCATCGAGCGCTACATCGCGACCCGGCGCGAGCCGGATGTGTCGAAGGTGGTGGTGCTGTGAAAGTGGCTTCCAGAACAGCGTTGCTGCAATTCGCCGGCGTCAGCAAGCGCTTCGGCGGCACGCAGGCGGTCGACGACGTCAGCTTCGACGTGCATGCCGGCGAGATCGTCGCGCTGCTGGGCGAGAACGGCGCAGGCAAGTCGACCCTGATCAAGCTGCTGGCGGGCATCTACCCGATCGACCGCGGCGCGATCCTGTTCGAGGGTCGGGTTGAGGCCGAATGGCGCAGCACCGACCGGGCGCGCCAGCCGGTCGCGTTCATCCACCAGGATCTCGGCCTGGTCGAGTGGATGACGGTGGCCGAGAACGTCGCGCTCGGCATGGGCTACCCGCGCCGCTTCGGCCTGATCGACTGGGCCGCGGCGCGGGCCGCGGCGCGCCGCGTGATGGCGCGCGTCGGCTGCGACATCGACCCCGAGCGCCGCGTGTTCTCGTTGACCCGCGCCGAGAAGTCACTGCTCGCGATCGGCCGCGCGCTCGAGGTGCAGGCCCGCGTGCTGGTGCTCGACGAGCCGTCGGCGAGCCTGCCGATGGCCGATGTCGAACGCCTGTTCGGCGTGCTGCGCACGCTGCGCCGCCAGGGCATGGCGATGGTGTACGTGTCGCACCGGCTCGACGAGGTGATGGCGATCTCGGACCGCGCTGCGGTGATGCGCGACGGCAAGCTGGTCGCCACCCGCGTCACCGCGCAGACGAACGAGGGCGAGCTGGTCGGGCTGATCGTCGGCAAGGCCTTGTCGGCGTCGGTCGCGAAGGCCGCGCCTGGGCCCGACGGCGCGCCGGTGCTCGCGCTCGACCGCGCCGCGAGCGGCAACGCCGGGCCGGTGAGCTTCACGGTGCGGCGCGGCGAGGTCGTCGGCCTGATCGGCCTGCGCGGCGCCGGCCACGAGGCCATCAGCCGCGCGCTGTTCGGGCGCGAGCCCCTGTCGGCCGGATCGATGCAGCTGCTCGGCCGGCCGGCGGTGTTTCGCACGCCGGCCGACGCGATCCGCGCCGGTGTGGCCTATGTCGCCGGCGAGCGGCTCGAAGAGAACCTCGCGGGCGCGATGAGCGTGCTCGAGAACCTGTTCCCGCACCCGTCGCTGCACGGCGACCGCGGCCTGTCGCTGGCGCGCCGGCGCACCGAGCAGGCAGCGGCGCTGGCGCTGATCCGCCGCTTCGACGTGAACCCGCCGGCGCTGGCCGCCGAAGTGCAGCAGCTCTCGGGCGGCAACCAGCAGAAGGTCGTGCTGGCGCGCTGGTTCCACCTCGACAAGCCGCTGGTCGTGCTCGAGGAGCCGACCGCCGGCGTCGATGTCGGCGCCAAGCGCCAGATCTACGGCGTGCTGCGCGAGCGCGCCGATGCCGGCACCGCGCTGGTCGTGGTCTCGACCGACTTCGAGGAGGTCGCGACCGTCTGCACCCGCGTGCTCGTGTTCCGCCACGGGCTGATCGCCGCCGAACTCGTCGGCCCCGACATCACGGTCGAGCGGCTGCTCGCGCTCGCCGCCGGCGGCGCCGCGCACGCCAGCTCACAAGAAGAAGCCCTGGAGACCCCATGACCACATCGATCCAATCGACCGCGCTCGAATCCGACCGCTCGCTCGACGGCGACGCGCCGACGCTGCTGCAGCGCCTCGGCCGCGCGATGCCGGTCTACGGCCTGGTCGTGCTGACCGTGCTGCTGGCGCTGCTGTTCGCGGCGCTGCTGCCCGACACCTTCCCGACCCTGTTCAACCTGCGCGCGATCCTGGCCGACAAGTCGGTGATCGCCTTGCTGGCACTGGCCGCGACGATCCCGATGATCACCGGCAAGATCGACCTGACGGTCGGCTACGGCATCGTGCTGTGGCACATCCTCGCGATCAGCCTGCAGACCAAGCTCGGCGTGCCGTGGCCGCTCGCGGTGCTGATCGTGATCGCGTGCGCGGCGCTGTTCGGGGTGCTCAACGGCCTGCTGGTCGAACTCGCGCAGATCGACTCGTTCATCGCGACCCTGGGCACCGGCACGGTGATCTATGCGGTGGCGATGTGGCACAGCGGCGGCCGCCAGGTCGTCGGCGATCTGCCCGACGGCTTCGTCGGGATCGCGGGCAGCAGCCTGCTCGGGCTGCCGGTCGGCGCGTTCTACGTGCTCGCGGTCAGCGTCGCGATGTGGCTGGTCACCGAGTTCACGCCGCTCGGCCGGGCGCTGTACGTGATCGGCGCGAACCCGAAGGCGGCGCAGCTCAACGGCATCGCGGTGCGCAAGCACGTGATGGGCGCGTTCATCGCGTCGGGCGCGCTGTCGGGCTTCGCCGGCGTGCTGCTGGCCTCGCGGCTGCAAATCGGCCAGGCCAGTGTCGGTCTCGAGTTCCTGCTGCCGGCGCTGGTCGGTGCCTTCCTCGGCTCGACCACGATCCGGCCCGGGCGCGTCAATGTCTGGGGCACGCTGGTGGGCGTCGCGATCCTCGCGATCGGCATCTCGGGCATCCAGCAGTTCGGCGGCGCGTTCTATGTCGAGCCGCTGTTCAACGGTCTGACCCTGCTGGTCTCGATCGGCATTGCCGGCTGGGCGCAGCAGCGCCGCAACCTGTCGATCAAGCGGCGCATCGCCGAGCGCCAGCTCGCCGAGGTGGCACCGCTGACGGCGGGCGCCTCGACCCCTTCCCCCGTCGCCGCGCAGCCGGCGGCATCTCGTTGACTTCCAAGAACCGTCCCAGGAGACACGCAATGACAAGACTCAATCCGCGCCTCGGCGCCCTTATGCTGGCGCTCGCTGCCGGCGGCTTCGCCGGCCACGCGCTGGCCGATGACTTCGTCGAAGCGGCGAAGCAGAAGGTCGCGGTCGCGACGATGCCGGCCGACAAATGGGACGGCCCGACCGCCGGCCCGAAGGCCGCGGCCGCCAAGACCGTCGTGTTCGTCGCCGCCGACCTGAAGAACGGCGGCATCCTCGGCGTCTCCAAGGGCGTCGAAGAGGCCGGCAAGGCGATCGGCTGGACGGTGCGCGTGATCGACGGCCAGGGCACCGTCAGCGGCCGCACCGCGGCGCTGAACCAGGCGCTCGCGCTGAAGCCGGGCGGCATCGTCGTCGGCGGCTTCGACACCACCGAGCAGAAGGTCGCGTTCGAGAACGCCGCGAAATCCGGCGTGCCGCTGGTGGGCTGGCACTCGGGCGAGAAGCCGGGGCCGAACGACAAGGCGGGCCTGTTCGCGAACGTGACGACCACCGCCGACGATGTCGCCGATGTCGCGGCCTCGTGGGCGGTGGCCGATTCGAACGGCAAGGCCGGCGTCGTGATCTTCACCGACTCGCAGTACGCGATCGCGGTCTACAAGGCGCGCGCGATGGAGGCGGTGATCAAGAAGTGCGGCGGCTGCACGGTGCTGAGCTTCGAGGACAGCCCGATCTCCGAGAGCTCGACGCGCATGCCGCAGCTGACCACCGCGCTGCTGCAGCGCTTCGGCGACAAGTGGACGCACTCGCTCGCGATCAACGACCTGTACTTCGACTTCATGGGCCCGTCGCTGACCGCGGCCGGCAAGAAGGGCGACGGCAGCCCGAAGGCGGTGTCGGCCGGCGACGGCTCCGAGGCCGCCTA
>Ga0207691_10002939_pt1 | contig 16633 bp, 13 predicted proteins | sample KBSM13metaG_FD_184327 | JGI IMG/M metagenome (GOLD analysis project Ga0207691, IMG submission 184327) | Miscanthus rhizosphere microbial communities from Kellogg Biological Station, Michigan, USA - KBS M1-3 metaG (SPAdes) (version 2) | ecosystem: Host-associated > Plants > Roots > Rhizosphere >... | reverse complement strand
CGGAATGTTGGGCGGTGGATTCAACCGCGCGGCGCGTCTGAAGAGAGCGTCGTAGTGATCGAGCACTTCCTCCAGTGTCGCCGCCGAATTGTTTTGGAAGTACGGGGCGGTTCTACCGATTCCACGGAGTTGGGTGACGTCCATCACGCCGAGGTCGGCGGGTTGTCCCGTCAGCAGCAATCGTCCCGGGTCGGAGGTCGTGACCGTCTGGATGCTGCCGTTCGCGAGCGTAATTTGGTACGTGCGCGCGTTACGGTTCAGCCGCTCCGGACACGGCAAGAAGCCGTCGGTGGTGGGGCGAGGGCAGGCGGTCGCGATGGGATGATAGCGCGCGATGGGGCGCACGAGTGTTGCGTCGCCCGTCGACGTGCTCGGATGCAACGCGCCGCCGTGGCATTGAGCGCAAGCCCGGTTGAAAACCCTCTTTCCATCCTGCTCGAGCTGGTTCAGCTCGGGGTCCGGGTCAGGGATGCTCGAGCCGGAACGGATCGCGTCCGCCAGAGCCTCGACTCCTTGCGAAGAGAATAATGTCTCTTGGAATGCCGCGAGGTCGTCCAGCAGACCCGACGTGGGTTCCACCGTCACCTGCGCGTGCGCGAAGAGCGCGCCGCGGGCCTGCTCCTGCAACGTGGCGAAGCGCGCATCGTGCTGGTAGCCTCCCTGCCTGTTCGGGCCGTTGGGGTCCTGACCGAGGATGGGGAGACGCTGCTGCGCCGCCGGAGCCCAGAGCGGCAAGACGAAATCCGGTCCTGTGATCGAGACGTTGAGCACGGGCATCACCGCGCGCCAGAGATCCACCGAGGTGTCCCCCGAGGGCTGACCGGTAGCTGGATCGACGACCTTGACGTTCAGAGGCAGCGGCATGGTCACGCGCACGAGTCCGTTTTCGACCAGGTTCGAGAAGTCGCTCGCGTCGTCCCCGTTCACGCGGAAGTCGTCAGCGTCAACCGGCCGGAAGAGCGGATCGTCAGCGTTCTTGTTGCGCGCGCGCTTCGCCAACAGAGCCTCAAATCGGGCCCTGGCAACCGCCGGAGAGAGTTGGAACGAGTCCGACGGGATGTGGCAGTCGGCGCATGCGCGTCCGTTCCCACCGAGTTCGTTGAGATTGCGGTCATTGAACGCCGCACGACCCCGCGCCACGTCGTCGCATGGTGGGTTGCTGCAGTTGAGTTTCGTCGCGCCGTTTCCCTGGGCTATGGCCGGCCCGGTGTTGGCGCTCCAAAGAACGCTCACGACCACGAGCACACTGCCCGCTACAACGACATTACGCTGCCATGTCTTCATGCGCTGTCTCGCTACTGGTGAACCGGCGCCGAACTCGCACCCCGCATAGAACGGTTCGATTTCGGCCTTCGGTAAGGAGGCTGCGATTTCCGTTTTTTGGAGTCGCACAACTGCGAACGCTGTGTTGAGCAGCGCGACAGTATCGATTCGCACGTGTGGTGGCAGTTCAATACTGCACACCTGAAGATTCTTCTTTGGCGGTTTCAGCTACAAGTTCGGCGCGCGACGCGAGGCGATCCGGCGACCTTGATCGTGTCGCCGGCCTTCAGGTTCTCCGGCACCAGCTGGCGACAAGAGTCACCGCAGTACTCGACCGAATCTCAGGTAGAGCGTCGGGACGACAAACATATTCAACAGCGTTGACGTCGTCAGACCGCACAGGATCACGATCGCCATCGGCGTCTGAATCTCGCTGCCGGATTGGCCGCTTCCAAGCGCCAGCGGAATCAGCGCCAGGCCGGCGGCCATGGCCGTCATCAGAATTGGCACCAGCCGCTCGCGTGCTCCCCGTTCGACCGCCTCACGCAGGTCCACCACCCCTTCCTCCTGCATCAGATGTTGAATGTGCGACACGAGCATGATGCCGTTGCGGGTCGCGATGCCGAAGAGCGTGATGAACCCAATCAGCGTCGCGACATTGAGGATCCCGCCAGACAGGAAGACGCCGACGACGCCGCCGATCAACGCGAGCGGCAGGTTGACCATGACGAGCAACGCGTCGCGAGCCCGGCCAAATGCGAGGACCAGCAGCATGAACAGCCCGGCGATCACCAGCACACCCAATGCGAGCAGACGTTGCGTCGCGCGTTCCTCACTTTCGAACTGGCCGCCGTACTCGACGCGGTAGCCTACCGGCATCGGCACCGCCTGCGTGATTGCGGCCTGTACGTCGCGAACCACTCCGCCTAGATCGCGACCGGCGACATTGCACGAGATCACGATTCTGCGTTGTACGTTCTCGCGCAGCACCATGTTCGGCCCTTCCTCGCGCCGGACGTCGGCCAGCAGTCGGACGGGCACGACGGCTCCGGTGGGCGTGTCAATGGGCAGGTCGGCGACACGATCGAAATCAGCGCCGGTGGCTGGATCGAACTTCACGATGAGGTCGAACGCCGTGCCACGATCGAAGATCCGGCCGACCGTTGCGCCGGCGAAGCTCGTTTCGATCGCCTCGGCAACGTCACCCGGGCGCAGCCCGTAGCGCGCGATCATCGGCCGGTTCAGCACGAACCTGACAAATGGCACGTCCATCTGCTGCTCGAGTGACAAGTCAGCGACACCAGGGACCGCCTGCATCGCCTTCCGCACGTTCTCACCCAGCCGCCGCAGCGTGCGCAGGTCGTCCCCGAACACCTTGACCGCGATGTTCGCCCGCGTGCCTGACAGCATGTGATCGATGCGATGTGAAATCGGCTGGCCGATAGTCACGTTGGTTCCCGGCAGCGTGGCGAACTGCCGGCGCAATTCGGCGAGCAGTTCGTCGCGGCGCCGGCCCGTCTCCTTGAGTCCCACATCGATCTCTGCCGCCTCCACTCCCTGCACATGCTCGTCGTACTCTGCGCGACCTGTTCTCCGCGCCGTGGCCACGACTTCCGGCTGCGAGAGCAGGATGCGCTCGACGCGCGTACCGATCTCGTCGGACTTGGCGAGCGAGGTTCCCGGCAGTGTGTTCGCCTGTACCGTCAGGCTCCCTTCGTGAAACTCGGGCAGGAAGGCCGTGCCCGCGCGCGTCAACGCGACGGCAGCGACGACCAGCAACACGACGGCGGCTCCCACGACGGGCACGGGGTGATTGAGCACTGGAGGCAACAATCGAGCGAATCGCGCCTTCAAAACGCGCGTCAGCCAGCCATCGTGACCGCGCTGAATCGAGGCGGACGAAGGCAGGAAGGCAAAACACAACGCCGGCGTTACCACAATGGCGACCGCCAGCGACGCAAGCAGGGCAACGATGTACGCGAAAGCCAGCGGCGACAGCAGACGCCCTTCGATGCCCTCCAGTCCGAAGACCGGCAGGAAGACCATCACGATGATGACCGTTGCAAAGACGATCGACGACCGAATCTCGAGGGTCGCCTCGCGCACGATCACCGATGCCGGGAGTTGCTCCGCCGGCGGCCGCGCGTGGTTTTCGCGCAGGCGCCTGACGACGTTCTCGACGTCGATGATGGCATCGTCGACCAGCGCGCCGATGGCGATGGCCATGCCGCCAAGCGTCATCGTGTTGATGCTCGCGCCGAAGGCACGCAGCGCGAGGACGGCAGCCGCCAGCGAGAGAGGCATGGCGGTCAGCGTGATCGCGCTGGCGCGCAGGTTGGCCAGAAAGATCAGCACGACGACGACCACGAGGATCCCGCCGTCGCGCAGCGCCTGAACCACATTGTCGATGGCGACTTCGATGAAATCGGATTGCCGGAAGATTCGGCGGTCGATCGTCGTTCCGCTCGGCAGTTCCTGTTGCAGCGTATCCAGTGCGCGATCGAGGCGTCCTGTTACCTCGATGGTGTTCGCGCCCGGCTGCTTCTGCACGCCGACGATCACGGCCGGCTTCCCGCTTCGGGATCCCTCGCCTCGCTTGAAGGCGGCGCCTTCGCGAACGTCAGCCACGTCGCGAACCAAGACCGAACGATCCCCACGTAACGCGACGACCGTCTCGCCGATTTCCTGGGGGCTGCGAACGCGCCCGATCGCTTCGAGGACGTACTCCTGCGCGCCTTCGGTATACACGCCGGCCGACGTGTTCTCGCTGGCGCCGCGGGCGGCGTCCAGCAACTCGGTCAGCGTGACGTTGTTCGCCCTGAGCGCATCCGGGTGAGCCACGACCTGGAACTGCCGTTCGGCGCCGCCGATCGGCGTGACCTGTGAGACGCCCGGTACCGCCAGCAGGCGACGGCGGACGGTGGTGTCCGCGATTGTCCTGAGCGTGAGCGGGTCGCCCTGGTCGGACGAGATCGCAAAGAACAGGATCTCCCCCATGATCGATGACACCGGTGCGAGCACCGGCTGATGCACCTGGGGTGGCAAGGTGCCGCCGACCAGCGTCAGCTTCTCGGACACCAGCTGACGGGCCATGAAGATGTCGGTGCCCCAGTCGAACTCGACCCATACCACGGCAATGCCGACGGCGGTCGCCGATCGCACGCGGCGCACTCCTGACGCACCGTTGATCGCGCTTTCGATCGGGAACGTCACCAGCGATTCCATTTCCTCCGGCGCCATGCCGTGGCCCTCGGTCAGGATCGTGACCGTCGGCGCGGTGAGATCGGGGAAGACGTCGATCGGCATTTGACGCGCGGTCCACGCGCCAGCAACGAACAGCAACGCCGAGAGGCCGATGACGATCCAATGGTGGTCGATCGACCACTGCACAATACGTTTCATGTCGGCCTCTCAGTGAACGTGCCCTTCGGCCGGGAGGCCTTTGGCAGCGGATGCGAGTTGCACTTCATACGCGCCGCGGGTGACAACTCGGTCGCCGGGCATCACGCCGCTGCGGATGCCGATGAGGTCGCCATCGCGGGATGCGACTTCCACATACCGGCGCGAAAACGCCTCGCCGCCGATCTGCACGAAGACGTATGGCCGTCCGGCCTCCATCAGCACCGCATCGCGAGGAACGACGGGCATTCGTCGTGTGCGGCCCGTGTAGATCACGGCTGTGCCGGTCTGACCGATCAGAAGCTGGCCACCGCGGTTCTCCACTTCGATCTGCACCGGTAATGCGCGAGTCTTCGGGTCGATGACGCCGGCATCGTGCACGTGGTCGGGCTTGAGGTCGATCGGTTCCGGACGCCCCGGCACTTCCAGCGCCAAGGCGCTGATCCGCTCGGACAACGGCGCCTCGCTGGGCGGAATCTGCGCCTGAAGTTCAACGCGATCCGTGCGCACAATGCGGAAGAGCGGCGCACCTTCATCGAAGGATGCGCCCAGGGCGGCGTAGACCTCGGCGACGCGGCCCGCAATCGGGGCGCGCAACACGAAGGCATTGCCGGATGCGACGCTGCCTCCGCTGCGAAGGACTTCGTCGCGTTGTGCGAGCCGCGCCTGCGCGGCCGTCAGGCGAGCTTCCGCGATTGATGTCGCACGGCGGGCGTCCTCCACGCGACGCGCCGGAACCGCGCGTTCCTGCAGAAGCCGCTCCGCCCGCGTCTGATCCGCCGTCGCACCGTCCACCGCCGCTTGCGCTTCCGTGACAACCGCTGCGAGCGTGGCGCGATCCTCGCCGCCTGCGGCGAGCCGCGGTTCGAGCTGGCCGAGCACCTGACCGGCCGCGACGCGATCGCCTACCGACGGGAGTGTCTGCGACGCGTAGCGTCCGTCAGCGGGCGCCGCCACGATCGCTTCACCACCGGTGAGCGGTTCGATGGCAGCCGGCACACGGAGCGCGCTGCGGACCTCGCCTTCACGAACCTGACTCGTCTGAAAGGGGTTGGTCCATTGCTGCTCTTTCAAATACGCGATCGCCGCGGCGTCTTTTTCGGGCCGCTTCTCAGCGTCGGCAATCGCGTTTGCTTTGTCGCCGAACACGGTCGTGACCCCGAGATCGTGCCGGTCGAACAGGCCCGGCGCGTTGACGAGCAGCGCCCATCGATATCGCCCTGCCGGCGGAATCTTGCCTTCAACCCGGAAGGCGCCCGGACGCAGTGGATCCGATCCAGCAAGCGTGACAGGCGGTCCTCCGGACTCCGGCGTCATCTCGATGGAGGGCCGGCCAGCGTTGAGCGCGCTGAAGTCCTCGAGCTTCGTCAGATGCACGGCAAAGCGGATGGTCTCTCCCGCCACGAGCGGCGGATGCTCCATGAAGAGCTCGCTCTTGTCGGTCCAGCTCGTGACGTCGAGTGTGGGAGTCTCGGCAGCAGCTCCGGCTGGTGCATCGCCGCCGCGCGTGCAGCCGGCAGCAGCAAGGGTTCCGATCAGAATCGCGCTGAGTAGATGTCGCATCACTGGATCTCCCAACCGCTGACGAACTCCAATTCGATTTCCGCTCGCCGGACCGCCGCGTCGAGCACCGCCTGCCGCGTGCGCGATGCCGCCCCGCTGCGATAGGCATCGAGCAGCTCGAGGATTCCGCGCTCCCCGGCGTCGTAGCTCACTTGCGCGATCCGCTCGAGTTCGGCGGCGCTGGTCGTCGACGTTGCGCGATACCTGTCGGCGGCCGCGCGCCGCTCTTCGACCAGCATGCGCAAGGCGGTGATTTGCGCGGACAGTGACGTGCGGAACACGGCAGCGCGCGCTTCGGCCTGAGCGAGATGCGCCTGCGCGATCGCGCGCTCCGGCCGGGAGTGATCGAAGAGCGGGATCGCTGCATGCACGCTCACCACGCTGCCGACATCGCCGCCGCCCACGTTGGACGACTTGGTGCCCGCGACGATCTCTGGTTCAGGCACGAGCCTGCGTGCGGCGGCACGATCCGCAAATCGTGCAGATTCGATCTCCTGCTGAAGCGCCGCGGCTTCACCTCGCGTCATTTCAGCGCGAGCCATCAACGCTTCGATGGCCGGCAGCGGGACTCGAGCGGTCGCCGTCGGTCCGAGGGCCACGATGGCGGTCACATCGGCCGGCGTTGCGAAGAACGATGCGAGCGCAGCCTGCGCGCGTGCGCGATCGGCCCGCGCCGCCACCCGCTCCGCGTCGATGTCCATGACCTCGCGCTCGGCACGCAGCTGGTCGTACCCCGCTGCGTCGCCTGCCGACTCGCGGCGTGCCAGCACGTCAGCCAGTGCACGCAAGCGATCACGGGCCTGCGTCAATTCCGTTTCGCGCACCTGTGCAGACACGAGGTCTGCATAGGCGCCGCGCAGCTCCGCGCGTGCGCGTCGAATTTCTTCATCGGCTCGATGCCCGCTCGCCTCGACGAGCGCAGATGCAGCATCCACCTCGAGTCCACGTCTTCCGGTGATCGGCAACGGCTGCGTCACCGTCCACATGCTCTCGGTGATCCCGGCTACCGATTCGCGGTTGTAGGTGGCGCGCGGATTCGGCCAGCGGCCGGCGGCAAAGACGTCCGCACGCGCGACGTCAACCGCCGCGCGTATCGCGCGCACACGCGGACTGTCCGGTGACAGGCGCGCGAGAGCATCGGCTTCAGAGAGAACGGTTTGGGCCATGGCGGGCGCGCCCAGCGACAGCAGCGCCACGGCCACGCACCACCTGCGTGTCCGCATACGACTCCTTCAAGACAGAGAGATAGCGAGACGGCCCGATCGGCCGCGTTTAGAGGCGGGAAATGGCAGGAGGCGCGCGGAGTGAGGTCGGTGCTCGAGGCGGTGCGTGAATCAGACGCTCGACATACTCTCGGGACCGGTGGAGCGTCTCGCCGATCGGAGGCTCGACCATGGCCATCACCGTGCTCGGCGGTGGACCCAAGACAGACGCGATCGTCGGAACGACGTAGACCGGGTCGAACGTCAGAACAGGGGCGTCTTCGTGATCGAGGATTCGGTTGTCACGGGTGGTGTGGTGGGCGAACGAGTGTGCGGTGAAGTGCCGGTGTACGAGGAGCGTCTCGTGGCCGTGGTCCTGCTCTTCGTGGACGTGCTCCGGCGGAGCAGCGGGAAGCCACCCGACCGTGACGAGAAGGACAAGCCCGACGAGCCGGCTTCTGAACACTGCGGTCATCCTATGCTACGCAGGCAAATGCAACAACTGAAGAGTCCCTGACGCGCGCGTCAGGATTGGCCCACAGACGCCTGATTTCTTCAGGCATCGCCGAACTTCACGCCATATCCAGAACTGTCTGGCGGTAGACTGTTACGAACGCAGGGCGGGCCCTCCTGAGTGGACCCGCCGAGGGAGAGCACATGAGACGCCTCATTCTTGGAGCGCTGACGGGGTTGGCTGGCGCTGCGATCTTTACAACTATTACCGTGTCTGGCCAGGGCCGCGTCGACTCGGCCGGTGTCATGACGGCGGAGGGTGGCGTGCCGGCGTTGGGAAGCTACAAGGTGCCGAAGACGCCGTGGGGCGAACCGGACCTCCAGGGCACGTACAACGCCAACGACCTGCAGGGCGTTCCGATGCAGCGCGCGCAGACCGTCGGTACGCGCTACAAGCTGAGCGACGACGAGTTCAAGCAGCGCGTCGCACAGCGCGATGAGAACGTCGCCAACGACAACAGCGACGAGTTCACATTGGAGCGTGCCGAAGAGTTCGAGAAGAGATTCGGCACCGTTGGCGGCGCCGTCTCACCGCCGCCGCACTGGCTCGAGCGGGCGCGGAGCGTCAGCCACGTGGCGTCGTATGTCATCGATCCGCCCGACGGACGCATTCCCGCGTTGACTCCGGCGGCCCAGGCCGCGGCAACCGAGCGTCAGCAGGCCCAGGCCGCTCGTCGCAAGCAACTGAACGGCATCGAGGCCGAGTGGACCACCGATCGCAGCAACTACGATCGCTGCATCAGCACCGGCGTTCTGCAATCGATCACGCCGAAGATCTACAACTCCGGCAGCCGTATCGTTCAGGGTCCCGGCTGGCTCGCGTTCCAGAACGAGATGATCCACGAGACGCGCGTCATCCCGACGGATGGCCGCAAGCAGATCGGCTCAGGCGTCCAGAACTGGATGGGCACGTCGGTTGGCCACTGGGAAGGCGATGTGCTCGTCGTCGAGACGCGCAACATCAAGTCGAACTCGCCCATCAATGGTCAGCCATTGTCCGACCAGGGGGTACTGACCGAACGATTCTCACTGGCTGACGCCAACACTCTCGACTACCGCATGACGATCAACGATCCGAAGGTCTACGCGGCGCCGTGGACCGTGCGGTTGCCGATTCCTCGCGAAGAAAGTTACGGCTACTTCGAGTACGCGTGCCACGAGGGGAACTATGCGATGCCCAACCTCCTCAGCGGTTCACGCGCCGAGGAGAAGCGGCGTGCCGAGGCGGCAGCGCGAGGTGAGAAGACCCCCGAGTACGCCGAGCCAGCCGGGCGCGGCCGAGGCGCCGGCGCAGGCGGCGGCCAGCCCTAATCATCGAGGGCGGGTCTTCAGACCCGCCTGTCTTAGTTGCTCACGTAGAGGCGAGTCTTCAGACTCGCCTTGTTTTTAGACTCCCGCATACCAGTGGAACCCGAAGTCCGAGTTGGTTCCACCTGTTCCCTTGCCAAAGCCAGCCATCGAGTCGACCACCTGAATCGATCGCAGGAACTTGAGATTCTTGTATCCGCACTGGCGCTCGACACGCAAACGAAGCGGCGCGCCGTTGCCTCGTGGAAGGTCGCCTCCATTGAGGCCGTAAGCGAGAATCGTCTGGGGATGCGCGACCTCGAACAGATCGTATCCTTCGTACCAGCGATCGAAGGTGTCGATGACGACGTAGCGGGCGGCGGGGGTGACTCCTCCAGCCGCTTCGAGGACGCTCTGAAGGGGTGCTCCCGTCCACTCCCCGATTGCCGACCAGCCCTGTTCGCACACGTGGGCAGTGATCTGCGTGCGCGCAGGCAGGCTCTTGATCTCGTCGAGCGACAGCTCGCGCGGACGCTGGACGAGGCCGGTGATCGGCAGGCGATAGTTCCTGAACTCTTCCGATGCGTGGCGTTGATACTCCTCGTTCCGCGGGTTGGTCTGGTTCCAGGTCGGGAAGGGATCGGCGATTTCGCTTCGCGGGAATTCCCGCGCCAACTGCTGGCCACTGAGCAGCAGCCGATTGGTGCTCATCGTCAGGACGTCGGCGGCACCGATCAACCCCCCGCGCACGCGCGGCGGAACGAACCTTTCGCGCGTACAACCCGTCAACAACACACCACCGAGTGCAGGTACGCTCGCCAGCCATTTACGACGTGAGATGGGCTTGCTCATCGCTTCCCCTTTGACGGCGGGTCTACAGACCCGCCGCTACTTGCCCGTAATCATCGAACGGACCTTGATCAAGAACCCCGCGGCCACTACCTCCAATATGTGGACTATCACGAACAGCACGAGCAGCACGGTCCCGATCGTGTGAAGTGTCCGCGCCGACTGACGCCCGCCGAAGAGATCCAGCAACCACGGCATCGCCGCCGTGAACCCGGGTGACTGCGCAATGCCGGTCAACGTCATGAGCGGCACGAACACGAAGATGAGAATGAGGTACGACGTCTTCTGCAGGGTGCCGTAGCTGCCGCTCGAGGAGTGCTTCCGCGCTGCCCAGCGAAAGTGGTCGCGCAACTCCGTCCCGATGCGCGCCACCGTCAACTCGTTGCGAGCCGGCAGCATCTGGTCACGGAAATGCCGCGAGTACAGATTCCAGCCGACATATACAAGGCCGTTGATGAGAAACACCCACGCAAAGGTGAAGTGGTAATTGCGCCCCCACCTGCGGTCGCCGAGCGCCCCCGCCGCATCCCACGAAAGGCCCCAGTCCGCGAGCCTGAATACTGCTGGATATCCCCGATAACCGGTATTCCCCCAATACAACTCGGGGAAGTCGAGGAGGATGTGGACACCGCTCACGAGCAGATACGCGCAGGCGACGACGTTGATCCAGTGACAGATGCGCACACTATAGGGGTGAGCGGTGCTCTTAGTCGTCGCGGCAGGGGGCGGCAGTTCGGAGATAGCAGCGCTGTCCATCTTCACCGACGGGAATTCTACGACTACTCCGGTGGTCCGCGCTTTGCTCAAACGCTTGACACCGTCGCTTTTATGTCTACACTGTAGACACTACGGTGGACACCATCGGACAGTTCGAGCAGGCCGTGCTGGTGGCGCTCGTTCGACTTGGCAAGGATGCCTATGGTCGGGCCATCCTCAACGAGGTGCAGAAACGCCTCGATCGAGTGGTGTCGGCAGGTGCCGTTTACGCAACGCTCGAACGCCTCGAAGCCAAGGGGCTGGCTTCGTCGACGCTGGCACCAGGCACGGCGATTCGTGGCGGACGCGCCAGACGGTATTTCGTTCTCACGGCCGCAGGTGTTCGGGCCCTGAGCGATGCCAAGTCGGCGACTGACCGGATGTGGCGCGGCCTCGCGTGGCCGCTGAAGGTGCGAACATGAGCGACACACGCATCGGTCCACCTCGCTGGGCGCACGCCCTTCTCGAGTTGTTGGTGAGACCGTCAGATGTCGAATCGATTCCTGGCGACCTGCTCGAAGAGTATCGAGAGGTCAAACGCCCCTTACTGGGACAACGTGGCGCCGACGCGTGGTACATCGCGCAGACGTTCAGCGTGCTCTGGCGTGTCGTGTGGCCGTGTGTCGTTGCAATTGTGGTCCTGAGGATTCTGTCGTTTCCTCTTCCACGCGGATGGAATCCGAGTCTCGTGCCCACGCCGGGCGCGTCCGTGTTGGATGCCGCGATCTTCGTGTGGGCCGGGTATTACGGTTCACAGCGGAGCGGCCGCCTCAGCACGGGCATCGTGACGGCCACGGTGACAAGCGTCATCGGCTTCACCACTTTCTTCGTCTATGCGGCTATCACCCGGCCGACTCTCCTCCTGGCACCGTTCGGGAATCCGTTCATCTTCGTCATCATGGCGATCCTGTTGGCGATCGCAGTCGCCATTGGCATCGTCGCAGGAATGGCCGGCGCCGTCGCAGGCCGGTGGTTGCCCCCCAACCGATGGAGAGCTCGCCTCTCGTAATCGTTCTGTCGAACGTCGCCTTTCACCCCTGACGCGCGCTTGCTGCCTGGCTGGTCAGTCCGATGTAGCAGCCGCCGGCTCTGAGGTATCGTGACGGGGTGCGACTGATTGCCGGTACGTGCGCACTCGCATTACTGACGCTCCCTGATGGAGCGCAGACGACACGGCTCGGTGACGTCGTTGCCCGGCTGGATAACTACCTCCAGGGCTATGAGGAGCGCCTGGCGAACGTCGTCGCGGAAGAAGAGTATTCGCAGTGGGTCGATCAGGGTCTGGCGACTCAGCGTTCGAGGACTTCACGGATGCTTCGTTCGGACTTTGCACTGACACTCACGTCGGAACGCAACCGCTGGGTTGGATATCGCGACACATTCGAAGTGGACGGTGTTTCGGTGCGCGACCGCGACGAACGGCTGGAGCGGCTGTTGAGCAGCGGCGCGGTCGGACAAGCGGCCCGCATCGCCGATCAGAACGCCCGGTTCAATCTCGGCGAAGATCTCATCGCCCGCACCATCAACATCCCGACGTTTGCGCTGGAAATGATGAACCCACGGATCCGGGACCGTTTCAGCGTGCGGCACACCGGCGTCGACGCTCTCGATGGCCGTCCGGGCTGGCTCATCGAGTTTCGCGAGCGTGATCGTCCGACGCTGGTGCGTACACCGGCGGGACGCGATCAACCCTCGCGCCTCGTCGCACTCGTCGACATCCAGAATGGCGAGGTGCTATCGACCGTCCTGACCTGGGAGCGCGTCGAAGGGATGATCGCCGTGTACTATGGCCGTGCTTCCGGCATTCCGGTGCCTGTGCCGATCCGCATGGCCGAGCGCTACGTGATACGCAGCGGTGAGATCGTCGGCGGCGAGGCGACATATACGAACTTCCGGCAGTTCGAGACGAGCGCACGGATCATCCCGTGAAATCACCGGTGAGCGCCTGACAGCGTTCACCTGCGTTCGAGAGCGGCTCGCACGCGATCATTTTCCATTGGTAGCAGAGATCGAAGTCGAGGCGTAGGATCGGGTCAGCATGCTCCGCGCGGTCGCGTTGCTCGTCGTCGCGCTCTCCATCGTTCCCATACTCTCGGCGCAAACGCCACGCGCCGAGTTCGACGTCGTCTCGATCAAGCGCAGCCCCGCGAATGCAGGCGGCGGCGGGATGCGGACGCTGCCCGATGGCACGTCCATCATGACCAACGTGGCCATCCGTCAGTTCATCAATTCCGCGGCGCCGGTACCGGTGCGCGAGGTGCGTGGCCTGCCGGAGTGGGCGGAACAGGAACACTACGACGTGACGGCCAGGCCGCCGGAAGGCTCGACGCGCGAGCAGCGCGCCGAGATGTGGCAAACGCTCTTCGCCGATCGCATGAAACTCGTCGCACACGTCGAAGAAGTGGAGCGCGATACCTTTGCGCTCGTCGTGGCACGAAGCGACGGACGCCTCGGCCCGCAGCTGAAAAAGTCCACCCTCGACTGCTCCCCTCGCCCGCCAGGTTCGGCTCCGCCATCGGCGCCACCACCAGGCACATTCGATCCACAAAGTGCCTTGAATCGTTGCGGGGGATTATTCGGACAGGGCGTAATCGTCTCCGGCGGCATGAAGATGGATCAATTAGTGTTGTCGCTGAGTGGACTGGCAGGACGGCTGGTCAACAACCGCACGGGACTCGAAGGCGACTATGCGTTCACGCTGAAGTTCTCGCGGCCACAGCCGCCGCGCGGCGCGTCGGCGGAGGCGCCGCTGCCTGACGATGCCCCGGAGTTCTTCACCGCGCTGCAAGAGCAGCTTGGCTTGAAACTCCAACCCGAGAAGACGATGGTGCCTGTCCTCGTGATCGATCACATCGAACGGCCTAGCGAGAATTAGATTAGATTCATCGCGCCAGAGTTGTCACGGTTCGGCGTCACGGACAGAAGTTCGGCACTCTTCCGCCTTTCGTCAACGTCAAGGTTCCAGTGTAAGTGTACGGTTCGGGAAACCCGCACTGCGGGGTCCAGGTCACTGTGAGGGTTCCGGACATGGTTGTCTGTCCCGCTTGCACGGTGCCAGAGCCGGTCAAGGCGCAGGCGAGGGGTCGCGTCCCCGGTGGGGTGGAGTCTATTGCGATGGAGAGGGTCCCACCAGACAGCGACCCGGTGGTTGTCGCATTGAACGGAGTCGGCATTGGATCGCCAAAGCCGCCTAGTGCGCTTGGCCCTGTAACGCCCGGTCCGCCGAGCCGCGGGCTCCAGACGACGCCCCAGCAAAGGTTGACGGCTTTCCCCGTGCTGTACCAACCGGCCCAACTGCCTTCGAGTTCCTCGAGCGACGCCACTAGTGTGCCGGGCGCTGTTGGAGCGGGAGGCCCGTCGCCGGAGGAACCACAACCTGCTTCGGCCAGCGCCAAGAGCAAGGCGCCAAGAACGCCCCCTTGCTTTCGCGGACTCATAATCACTTTGAACGCAGCCTTTCCGACGAGGTTCGTCCAGGAGACGCGGACTGTATGCTGGTGGACCACGTCTGTCAACACGCCTGAGACGGCTGTCAACCCGAAATAGAATGTCCGCCAAGGGAGGACCATGATGCGTCGACCAATTGCGATGACATCGCTGCTCATGCTCGGACTCTGGAACCTGGGATGGGAGCCAACAGCAGTGGCGCAGAGCGCGCGAGACGCGCAAGTCCCGGTGCGCACGCTCAAGCGGTCGATCATTGAGGGCCCCTCCGCCAGCGGGGATATGACCGTGCTGTCCGAAGTGGTGGATGAGACAGTGCGTCGCGACGCGAGGACGAGCGAGCGAACGAGCAGCGAGTTCACGACGGATGCGAATGGTCGCCGGCGACTCGTCTCCGTCATGGAAGAACAGGACGTTTCCCAGCAGGACGGAGGCCATCAGATTACTCGAGAGTTCACGAGACTGGACGTCGATGGACGGTCCCGGATTACGCGCCGCGAACGCGAGCAACTGAGTGCACGAGGAAATGGACTGTTCGTCACCGAGATCGAGGTTACCGAACCATCCATCAATGGGAGCGGCTTTGTGCCGACCGAACGGATCGAGCACCAGGAACGTCGCGTCGGTGATCAAGTCGTGGAGCGGGAAACCACTTGGTCCATCAATCCGAGAGGCAGCGGCAGATGGAGCGTCCTGGAGCAACGGGTCCTGACACGGGATGCGGCGAGAGACAGTGCCGAGGCGGTCGAAGTCATACACCGGGCAGACTCGTCCGGGAACCTGGTGCAGAGCGAGCGGATTGTCAGCCGGGAGTGGACTGTGCGCGGGCAAGCATTTCGCACCGACGAAATCTACCGGCGAGACATCAACAACAGCGGTTCACTGACACGGCAACCCGTTCAACACGTGGAACTGGTCCAAACCACCCTGTCTGGTGGTGGGTTGGATACGGCACGAACGGTGAGTGGGCGCGTGGGGGATCGACTGCAGGTGATCGAGAGCGCCGTCGAGCGCTCCCGTCCGGACGGAAGCGGCGGACTGATGGTCGAGCAAGAAGTTCAGCGATCAGTCGTGGACGGTCAGTTCCACACGGTGCTGACGGGTACGAGGCAGGAATCGCAGTAGAGCATTGTCCTTCCTCTGGGCATCGATCACGTTGTCGCTATAATCGACGCCACGCAGGTGGCTCTGACTCCCGGTACCCGGCCCGGCCCATATGAAATCCTCGCGAAGATTGGCGAAGGCGGAATGGGCACGGTGTACAAGGCGATCGACACCCGTCTGGGTCGAACGGTGGCGATCAAGACGCTCGCTGCCGGGCACGGCCAGCGCTCTTTGCAGGAAGCGCGAGCCATTGCGGCGTTGAGCCATCCTCACATCTGCGTCCTGCACGACGTCGGCCCCGATTACCTCGTGATGGAGTACCTCGAGGGAGCGCCTCTGCATGGTCCTCTACCCCTCGACCAGGCGCTGCGCGTGGCCTCGGAGGTCGTGGACGCGCTGGACGTCGCACACGGCAAAGGCATCTTCCATCGCGGTCTGAAGCCGGCCAACATCATGATGACGAGCAACGGCACGAAACTGCTCGACTTCGGGTTGGCCAAGATGTCGATTGACCCGGCCGACGACGCCACCCGCACGATCGCGGGGACACTGGTCGGCACGGCGGCTTACATGTCGCCAGAGCAGGCGCTGGGGAAGCCGGTCGATGCGCGATCGGATGTCTTCAGTCTCGGCGCTGTGCTGTATGAGCTGTGCTCGGGCAGGCGCGTCTTCGAACGCGAGTCGCTGCTCGATACGTTGAACGCCGTGGTGCACGATGAGCCGCCTTCCTTGGAGTCTCCCGCGGCGGAGATCGTAAAGCGATGCCTGGCGAAACAGGCCGCGCGTCGCTTTCAGACGATGGCCGATGTTCGAGCAGCGCTGCAGCAGCTGCGGATGAAGAAGGCAGATCGAGCGCAAGGCACTCCCTCCATCGCCGTGCTCCCGTTCGCCAACATGAGCCGCGATCCCGACGACGATTACTTCAGCGACGGGCTGGCGGAAGAGATCATCAACGCGCTGGCGCAGGTGCCAGACCTCAAGGTGATCGCCCGCACGTCGGCATTCGCGTTCAAGGGGAAGAACGAGGACATCCGCAAGATCGCCGACGCGCTCGGCGTAACGAGCATCCTCGAGGGCAGCGTGCGACGCGCCGGCACCCGCATCCGAGTGACGGCGCAGCTCATTCACGCCGAAGACGGCACGCACCTGTGGTCGCAGCGTTACGACTGCGAGATGTCGGACATCTTCGCAGTCCAGGACGAGATCGCCGCGGCCATTGCGGGAGCGCTGAAGCTCGTTCCCACGTCAGAGCG
>Ga0207691_10002936_pt1 | contig 16636 bp, 12 predicted proteins | sample KBSM13metaG_FD_184327 | JGI IMG/M metagenome (GOLD analysis project Ga0207691, IMG submission 184327) | Miscanthus rhizosphere microbial communities from Kellogg Biological Station, Michigan, USA - KBS M1-3 metaG (SPAdes) (version 2) | ecosystem: Host-associated > Plants > Roots > Rhizosphere >... | reverse complement strand
ATTTCTGAATAATGATCCGATGCTTAACAAAGATAAGTGATCATCATAGCGGGAATAAGAAACAATGTTACTGTCCAGGTAAACCGGGTTGCCAATCAATAAATCCTGCAATAACGAAAGTGTGAGAGGTAATTTGGCTACCTCCTGGAGGTAAGAAACAGAACGACCGGTATATAACTTATTTTGCTTGTCAAGAATTTTTACCGAATCTTTTGTAATGTAAACTCTTAAGCCTTCGATACCAAAAATGGCTGTTATAGAAATCCAGATAGCGCTATCCTTATACATACGCAGGTTTGCGTTCACGTTATAGTTCTTGTCATCTGCATCAACATAATCAATATTTATCTTGGCAGAAAATGTTTTAAAATCAATATGATTTTTCATTATACCTGCATAAGTGCCGCGTATAAATTGAATAGTATCTTCATGTGCATTGCCGGTAGATGCAATGGCAACCGTGTCTTTTTTACTGATAGCCGTTTGAATTTTCCGGGTAGAGCGGCAGGATGATAACAAAGCAATAAATAATATGGCCGATATGGTTATCCTGAGCATGAACTTAATTTTAGATTAGCGTTTTCCGGTATGACCAAACCCCCCGGCACTTCTTTCCGTCTCTTCCAGCACCTCTGCAAGTTTCCAGGTTACTTTTTCAACTTTCTGAATCACCATTTGTGCCACCCGGTCACCGGAATGTATGACCTGTGGTTCATTGGAAAGGTTGATCAATATAATCTTAATTTCTCCACGATAGTCTGCATCAATCGTGCCCGGCGTGTTCAGGCAGGTGAGGCCATATTTTATGGCCAGGCCACTCCGTGGCCGCACCTGCGCTTCAAAGCCTGCAGGAATTTCTACAAACAATCCTGTTGGGATCAATGATCTCTCCAGTGGTTGCAGGGTTATGGATTCAGAAAGATGTGCGCGCAGGTCCATTCCTGAAGAACCATCGGTGGCATACTCCGGTAAATGATTAGAGGAAGTATTTATTATCCTGATTTCGATTGTTGACATGCGGCAAAGATAACGGGAAAGGTGTAAGAGTCTGATAACGTCATATAAGTCGACCCTGATCCACGAACTTATTTGACTCGTGGACTATCTAATTCTTTCCAATAGCGCAACAGCATACGCTACGAGACCTTCTTCTCTTCCTACAAATCCTAATTTTTCAGTAGTTGTTGCTTTTATTGAAATATCATTTATAGTAATTCCTGCTATAGCTGCAATGGCACTTTGCATTTCTTCAATATATGGTTTGATCTTCGGCGCCTGCAGGCAAAGAGTGCTGTCTATGTTGACAACTGAATAGCCATTTTTCGTTACAAGATCAACGGTTCTCTTCAATAAGATTTTACTGTCAATATTTTTAAACTCTGCGGAAGTGTCGGGAAAATGAACACCAATATCACCGAGACAGGCTGCACCAAGCATAGCATCGCATATAGCATGGAGTAATACATCGGCATCGCTATGCCCGACAGCTCCTTTGTGATGGGGAATTTTAACCCCGCCTATCCATAATTCTCTGCCTTCCGCCAATTTGTGGAAATCTGTACCGAAACCGATGCGCAGCGACATAGTGTTTGTTTAAGATTGAAAAAGTTTAAAGTTCTGCTCAACGAAGTTATTCAAAGGTAGGGATGCGATTTTCACCAACCCTCAACATTGAACTTTAAACTATAAACTTAGAAACCTACCCGAAAAGAAAAACGTTCTGCGGCAATGCAGAACGTTCTCAATTATTGTCCAATTAATACTCGCTGATTACTGATCCGACGTAGTCGTTGATGTATCGTTGTTGCTGGCTCCGTCTAAGTCAAATAAAAGAGAGAAACGTAACGTGTTGGAAAGCGGGTTACGGTTTGTACCACTTCCCGAGGGCAACAGATATGAAAAGTTCAGACCGAAAATATTATACTTCACACCAACACCCATTGTAAAATATTTACGGTTGCCTTTTGTTTTGTCTTCATAAAAATAACCGGCACGAACAGAGAACTGATTGTTGTACGAATATTCAGCACCTATTGATACCTGGAACTCTTTCAATTCTTCTTTAAACCCACCCGGTGCATCGCCAAATGAACTGAACCAGCTACCTACAACACTTTTGCTTCTGTAGTTAACCAACGCGGTTGAGTCTGTGATATTACCATTTGCATCTACCGGAGGAGTAGGTACCAATAATTTATTGACTTCGATACCAAAAGCAAGCTTGTTACTTTCGTCCATCACTTTTGTATACATTGTACCCAATGAAAGATTTGCAGGTATAAAATCCTTTTGATCTGCATTGCTTGTATAAGCGATTTTTCCACCAAGATTGCTTAACGACAAACCGGCAGCCAGACCCTGCCCGGCTTCATTTTGATTGTTATAAAAAGCACTGATATCACCTGCAACTGTTGTACCTGCTTTAAATGATTGTCCTGTCGTTGGTACGTTACCCGCCAGGTTTGAATAAATATACTTCAAGCCCAGGCCAACGCCGAATTTCTCAGATAACTTACGGGAGTATCCTAAATCAAAAGCAAACTCACGGGGACGGAATGTATTTAAATTATTACCGGCAGCATCGGTAAACTGTATATTACCCAAACTGAAATATCTCAGTCCGCCGCTGATAGCCTGGTCGTCTGCAAATTTGTAATAGCCGGCTAACGTTGCCATATATACGTCATTTAAGCCAAGGTCCTTTAACCAGGGTGTATACGTTACTGCCACACCGCCCTTGGACGGATTAAATATCGTTTTGCTTATATTGTAAAATGAAGAATTCGCGTCAGGAGCTGTTGCTACACCCATATCACCCATACCGCCGGCGCGGGCGTCAGGAGAAATACGAAGAAACGGGACAGCTGTGGTTACCACATTTATTCTGTCTTGTGATTTTGCAATTGTAGTAATGCTGCATAGGGTCAGGATAAGGGCAGCCAGTTTGAAAGCAGTAGATCTCATTTAGTATTCTTTTTTGAAAATTTAAAAAGAAAAAACTTGTGCGAAGATATAACCGTCACGGATTTCAGACAGTCAGATACTGGTATATTTCCTTTTTCCGCACCTTACATGAACGGTTTCAAGGGGGCTTTATTGCTTGTCGGCAGGGTTTTAATTTCTGAATTTCCTGCCGTTAAATAGCTATGTGTCAGTTCTGAATATGACCGGAATTCAATCCGGTAGCAGTCTAAATAAGCGGTATCGGATTTTAACGATCCCGCTCAGGTATTTACCCTTATGGGGATACACCGCTTCTGATTATATTCGCCGCTGGCCTGGGCAGGATAATTCATTCATTCATATACAATATTCTGCTCCTGTAAACCGTTAAATCTATTCCAAACCCAGGTCAAGCAAAAAAATATTATGAAAGTGAAAAACTTATTAATCCTCTTATCCTGCGCCGCCTTACTGGCATCTTGTAAGGGGTCAAAGAAGCACGCGAAATCTGATGTAACAGGCTGGAACTACAACGACAAGAACATGGGTGGTTACCAGGTAGCCAAATCGAAAGAACAGGGAAGTGGCCCTGGTCTTGTGTTTGTTCAGGGTGGTACCTTCACCATGGGGCAGACGGAAGAAGATGTGATGGGTGATTTTAATAACATCCCCCGCCGTGTTACTGTTCCTTCATTTTATATTGACCGGACAGAGGTAGCAAACGTTCACTATCGTGAATATATCTACTGGCTGAACAGGATCTTCGATCCAACAGCCGACCCGAATAATCAAAAAATTATAGACGGTGCTTTACCGGATACGCTGGTATGGCGTAGCGAGCTTAGCTATAATGAGCCGCTCGTTGAATATTATTTCCGTCACCCGGGTTTCAACGACTACCCGGTTGTCGGCGTCAGCTGGAGGCAAGCCAGTGATTTCTGTTTGTGGAGAGGCGACCGCGTAAACGAAGGTATTCTTTATGGGAAAGGATATATTGCAAAACAGTCGTTGCAATCAGAACAGCAGGAAAACAATTTCACTACCAAATCATATTTGTTAGGTCTTTACCAGGCGCAACCGGGTAAAACGGCTACTTCTAAAAAGAAAAATCCGTTGACGACATCTACCGGCGCTCCAAGAACTACCGTGAGCTTTGAGGATGGAATTTTATTACCGAATTACCGCCTGCCTTTCGAGGCTGAATGGGAATATGCAGCCTATGGTTATATCAACCAAAACCCCAATCCCAGTACTAAAGAAGGAAAACGCGGGGAAGAGTTAATTACCAACAAGCAGGTATATCCATGGTCACAAAATGTAAATGGTCTTCGTGATACACGTCACGGAAGCTGGCAGGGTCAGTTCCTTGCAAACTTCAAGCGTGGTGCCGGTGACAATGCCGGGGTATCAGGTGGATTGAACGACCGCGCTGTTTACACTGCTCCTGTAAGTTCATTCTATCCAAACGGTTTCGGTATTTACAATATGGCAGGTAATGTGAGCGAGTGGGTAATGGACGTTTATCGCCCGCTTACGGGTCTTGACCAGGATGATGTTGCTCCTTTCCGTGGTAATAAATATCAGAAACTTTATAAAAACCAAAATGGCGAAGCTGAGATCGACAGCATCGGTAAAGTGAAAATGGCAGATGTAAGTGACGAGGAAAGCAAAAGCCGCCGTAACTACCAGAGAGGTAACGTGATCAACTTCCTTGATGGTGACAGTTTATCAGGTGTTTCTTATGGTTATGGTATGACGACGTTGATCAGCGATAAGTCAAGGGTGTATAAAGGTGGCAGCTGGAACGATATGGCTTACTGGCTCAGCCCGGGCACACGTCGCTTTATGGAAGAAGACCAGGCCAGCAGCACCGTAGGTTTCCGTTGCGCAATGGACCGTATGGGTAGCCCCGAAGGTAACAAGCGTAAAACAGGTAACTGGTGGAAAACGAGAAGACAAAAAAGATAATCCAGTAATATTTCTTTCATAAAAGCCTTCCAAATCGGAAGGCTTTTTAATTAGTCCAATTCAATCCTCCTTTTACACGTTTTTATTCATTTACTTTTCCGTCTCTTATTTTTGCTCTATGACCATTCAATCATTATACGATATCTATAAGCAATTCCCTTCTGTTCAGACAGATACCCGAAAATTAAAACAGGGCGATATTTTTTTTGCCTTAAAAGGCGATAATTTCAATGGCAATTTATTTGCTCAAAAAGCAATTGAGGCCGGAGCTGCTTTTGCAGTGATTGATGAAGAAGTCCCGACAGATAACAGGATTGACATATCGGGCAAAACAATTTTGGTAGATGACGTTTTAAGAACATTACAACAGCTTGCTAAATATCACCGTGAACAATTTTCAATTCCATTCATTGCTATTACGGGCAGTAACGGTAAAACAACAACAAAAGAACTGATCCATGCTGTTCTTTCTTCGTCATTCAAAACGTATACAACAGAGGGAAACCTGAATAATCATATCGGCATTCCATTAACTATTTTGAAAATCAAACCCGATGCTGAAATGGCAGTGATAGAAATGGGCGCCAATCATCAAAAGGAAATTGAAGGTTATTGTACCTACGCTTTGCCAACTCACGGTCTCATAACGAATGCAGGCAAAGCACATCTTGAAGGATTCGGCGGCCCGGAAGGTGTAAAAAAAGGCAAAGGTGAATTATTCGATTATCTGCGTGCGAATAATGGAACAGCATTTATTATGCAGGATTATGACTACCTGCGTGAAATGAGCAAAGGCATTTCATCGATTATAACATATGGAACACGTGATGCTCAAACAACAGGCAATGTCATAAAAAGCGAACCGTTCCTGGAAGTAAATATTGACAACTTCGCAGATGCGACAATTAAGACAAACCTTGTCGGTGATTATAATCTCCCTAATGTTTTAGCGGCTGTAGCGGTGGGACGGCATTTTAATATAGATGAGAAAAAAATAAAGACTTCAATAGAAAACTACACGCCATCGAATAGTCGTTCGCAGCTGATCGAAAAAGAAACGAATAAAATAATACTCGACGCTTACAACGCCAACCCAAGCAGTATGAAACTTGCAATCGAAAATTTCGCGAAGCTGCATGCAGACAATAAAGTGTTGCTGCTCGGTGCAATGGCTGAACTAGGAACGGAGAGTGTGGAAGAACACAAATCAATCATTGCGCTTATAAAAAAATACAACTGGAAACAAGTCGCGCTTGTTGGTGGTGATTTTACAAAAACCGAACATCCTTTCCTTCAATTCAAATCATCTGCAGAAGCCAAAGAATGGCTCAAATCTCAGGGCTTTAAAAACAGTTATTTCCTTATTAAAGGTTCCCGCAGCATGCAAATGGAAAAAGTGATAGAATAACGTATTTCCCGGCATAAACTATCCAAGCCGTAACTTTGCAGGGTTATCATTCAATTATGTGGAAATGGTTGTTAAATAACAAACTTCTTATCGTGGGTATCCTTGTTGGCGCGACCGGCGGCTTTTTGTACTGGAATTTCGTTGGCTGCACCTCAGGCACCTGCCCGATTACATCTAAATGGCCCAACAGCACGGCTTACGGAGCTATTATGGGAGGTTTGTTGTTCAGTATGTTCAGAAAATAAGAAGAATATAGTTTTTAAAAATGTCAGAGAAAAATACTTCAAGAGGTTATTTATCATCCGCCTTGGGTTGTCGCTGTCCCCGTTGCCGTGAGGGAAAATTATTCAGAAATTCAGTCAGCGTAGGTTTTAAAAAGAACATGGAGATGAATAAGGATTGCCCGGTTTGCGGACAGCCGACAGAAATTGAAGTTGGGTTTTATTATGGTACGAGTTACGTGAGCTATGCAATTTCTGTCTTGCTATGTATAATCAGTTTCTTCGTATGGTTTCTTACCATTGGCATGTCGCTTAATGATAACCGTTTCTTTTACTGGATCGGCTTTAATGCCGTCCTCTTAGTAATTCTTCAACCCTGGCTGATGCGGCTCTCCCGCAGCTTTTGGATATCCTGGTTTGTAAGATATGATCCCGACTGGAAAATACATCAACCTGTTGATGTATCGGAACGATTAAATGCTGACCAGGCCAATAACTGGTAAGGCAATCGCTAATTAACAAAAACCTCATCCACGAATATCCATCCTTTTTCTTTTTTGCCGGGATGCCAATCCGGTAGTTTTGCGACCGGCTTCACTAACAACTTTATAAATTTTACTTCTACAGGTTGAAAATTACAGGCTATTATAAGATTGTCCGTGTTATCGGTATTTTCTTCCTTTTCAGATTCTTTGTCTTTTTTCTTTTGCGATTCTTTTGTGGGTTGTTTTGGAATTATTCTGCCTAAAAGTTTCAGATTTTTCTCATCCATACCGCCCCATATTTCCACACTTGCCGGCGGCATCACGTAACCTCCTACATTTTTCAATGCACTTATCGTTACATTTCTGGCTTCAACGGGGTTTCCGAAAACCATCAATGCTTCCATTGGATTTTCACGATAGCCGAGCCATTTACCATTTCCGAAATTATTGATGTCTCCCTTTTCGATATCTACAAGTGTTTTGCCACCATTCCCTTTATACCTCTTATCTGTTGCTGTTATTAATACTACACTGTCCGGGTGAAATGTACTCTTGAAAAAATGTTGTTGCAAAATATCACTGCTGATCCAGCCGGGTTTGAATGCTTTGGCTTTTACGGTCACTTCTGCATTCATTTCCAGTTTACCATTATACACAGGAGAAGTAAGGCTATCCGGGTCAGAACCATCTAAAGTATATCGTACCGTAGTGCCATTTATATAATGTTTCAATTTCAACGGCAACGAACCGGTAATTATCGGCACTTCATTTTCCAGGATTGGTGGAGTTAATTTCAAAATCACTGTGTCGCCTTTAAAACCTGATTGATAAGTGATGTTCTTATTTTGCTGTTCCAGTTTTTGAACATCAGCAGGGGTAATACTCGTATTCCATAAGTAGATATTCCTCAGCTTCGGCATTGCAACGATCTCATTAAGCTGCGCGGGCTTTACACTTGTACCGGATAGAGACAGGCTTTTAAGATTAACCAGCTTTTTTAACTCTCCAAGTGTAGCACCTGTAATTTCTGAGTTATTCAGATTCAATTTTCGCAGCGCGATAAAATCACTCATTGTTTTCAGATCATCGTCTTTCACAGGCATGTTGTCTAAATTTATTTCTACAATCTGCCTGCTGAGTGGTTTTATTTCTTTTAATTTTTCAACATTGTAAAAAGCTTTATTATAGAAATTTACTGCTAAAGCAGCCGAATTTATAAACAGCGGTGTGATAACACGATTATCATTGCTTAGTTTTTGAACTTCTTTCTCATCAGCAGCAACAAAATCATATTGTTCATCAGTCGATTGCCTCAGAATTTTCGAAGCCATTATCCGTAACGTATCTGTTGGAGAAAGTTCCACTACCCTTTGTTCAAAACTGGCCCCGGATTTTATCCAGGCATATAAAATTTCAAGTTCCTGGTTAGTAAGCTGGGGCTTGCCTGCCGGCGGCATATGTTCCTTTTCTTCTTCCGGCAAATGAATACGCTGCATCAACAATCCTAAATCCGCCTTTGTTGTATCCCATATCTTTCCATCTTTTCCGCCTTTCAGCAACATTTCTTTCGTCTCCATGATCAATTCACCTTTTGCTTTGCTGCTGTTGTGGCAGGATATACATTTACTATCAAGAATCGGCTGCACCATATCAGCGAACACGTAAGCATCTTCAAACGGCGCCCGTATTTTTTTTGTTACCGGCGTTACCGGAGCTAATACATAATTTTCACCGTGTGTGATGTTACCGCCCAAATGACCGGCAAATACAACTGCAATACTCACTCCAAAGCCGAAAAGATATTTGGCAAGAGGAACCTTACCTAAATTATTCCTGAAAGCATATAAAAAAAACAATCCGAAAGAAGTGGCCACACCCGTCCATTTATGCAAACCCAGTGCATCGGGATCATATCCCTTCTCTTTTGATAAAAACAAACCCATCAGTGCAGATAAAACTGCCGATATCGCCGAGACAATTAACAGTACATCCATCATGGTAATATACCACTGCTCTTTCTTCCAATCGCCGGGAAAGAAAAAAAGGAATGCGAAATAAATAAGCACCAGGACTATAGGAAAATGAACAATCAACGGATGCATTCGACCAAATACCTGCACCCAGGATGGAACGGACAACCGGCTTTCAAATAAAAGCAGAAATAATAGAAGGCAATTCAAAAACAATATCGTGTTGAAGAAGATATTTTTCCAGCGTTGCATGAATTCAATATACTTTTATTTCATCAATAAAAAAGCCACCTGTAGTTTCCTTTACCGACATTGCCCGCCGATATAACAGTACCGTGAAAAAAAATGAACTAAGCGCTGATACCGGAGTCAGCCGAAATTTTTCCAGGCTCAAAGAAGCGAATAAAATCAATAGAAAAAATGCAATCGGCAATCGTATCATTAAAGGCAATTATTTTTTGTCTCGTATCGATTAAACTGGTTGAAGTTTATAAGGATATACATGGCCCGAATTCCATTGCGCCACATACATGTTCTGTTCGTCATCTATCAATACATCGTGAGGATAATCGAAAACATGATTGGTTTGATACATTTCCCCAGGTTTGTCATTACTATAAGCAGGTAAGTTGCCGGCAAGGTTGGAAACTACTTTATAGTTTTTATCCAATATGAGTACGAAACCAGACTTCTGATCTTTTTTGGAATTGGTTTGCAATACAGCACAGTATAAATAATCTCCATTGATTACCGGCCGGCATACCCATGCACCCGGCAAGGGAATGGTATCAATATATTTTCCGTCAAACGTATACCGTTTGAATGCATTCTGCACACGCGAGGTTACAATCAGGCAGGGATTTTTTTTATCGCGGTTGTCGATGCAAATACCATGGGCATTCACAACGTACTGGTCTCCGTCGCCCCTTCCGCAAAAATGCCGGATATAATTTCCTTTGGCATCGTATTGTATTACAAAATCCTTTCCATATCCATCGGCCACATATATGTCGCCGTTAGGTGCAATAATAGTTTCCGTCGGTATGTATTCATCCTCTTTAGCATACTGTCCGGTTTCTTTGGGATAGTTCAACGTCATGACTACCCGGCCGTCAATTGTTGTTTTAAAAACTTTATGAAGATTATTATCGCAGATAAATAAAAATTCTTCGCCGTTTTCATTGAAAAGCGTAAGACCATGAGCTCCCGGGTATTCATGCCCCCAACTGGTAATTAATTTCCCGCTTTTATCATACACAATAACATTATTCTTTGTTTCATTCGTCAGCAGGATGATGCGGCCTTTTTTATCCTGCACCATTTCATGACAGTCTTTTACAGGGTATTCATCCGGGCTCAGTTTGCTCCATTTGGTATTGAGGCGGTAACGTTTATTTCCATGACCAAGAATTGTTTCCTCGGGCGGTAAGTTGCGCAATATTGCCGGCGCATACAACATGCCGGCTGCTACCGATGTCTGTTTAATAAATCTTCTCCTGTTCATGGTTCGTGCGTATTTAAGATTTTAGATTTACAATTTCTTGAACGGATTACATTTTTCACCATTCACCATTCACTTTATGCGATCAAACCATTCACAATTTTACCCGATACATCTGTCAAGCGATATCTTCTTCCGAGATGTTTAAACACGAGCTGCTCATGATTTAATCCAAGTAATGATAAGATCGTTGCGTGGAAGTCGTGAACGTGAACAGGGTCTTTGGCAATATTATAGCCAAACTCATCGGTTTCACCATATACACCCGGTTTTACTCCACCGCCAGCCATCCACACCGTAAAACAACGTGGATGATGATCACGTCCGTAATCATCCTTTGTCAATTTGCCCTGGCAATAATTGGTTCTGCCAAATTCACCACCCCAGATCACCAACGTCTCATCGAGCAAACCTCGTTGCTTGAGATCGGTGATGAGTGCAGCACTGGCCTGGTCCACATCCTTACATTGTCCTTTTATTTCTTTTGGAAGTCCGCCATGCGAATCCCAACCCTGGTGGTACAGTTGAACAAATCGAACACCATTTTCACTCAACTTTCTTGCAAGCAGGCAATTCGCTGCATATGTTCCCGGTACCAGGCAATCGGGTCCGTACAATTTAATAATCGATTCAGGTTCCTTCGACATATCCGTTATTTCAGGCACTGCCGTCTGCATCCGGTAGGCCATTTCATACTGTTGAATCTTTGTGTTGATCTCCGGATCGCCGAATTCTTTATAAGATGCTTCATTTAACTCATTCAGCTTATCCAGCATCCTTCTCCTGTCAGCTTTATCTATGCCGTCGGGATTATTTAAATACAAAACCGGGTTTTCGCCACTGCTGAATTGAACACCCTGGTGTATTGACGGCAAAAATCCATTTGACCATAATTTAGAATAAACTCCTTGCCCGTTTCCTTTTCCTTTGGATAACAATACACAATATGCAGGAAGATTTTTGTTCTCACTTCCCAATCCATAGCTTAACCATGCTCCCATACTTGGCCGGTTACCGACCTGTGCACCGGTTTGAAAAAACGTCAACGCAGGATCGTGATTAATGGCCTCAGTAAACAGTGTTTTGATAATACACAAATCGTCCACAACACCCGCTGTATGGGGTAGCAACTCACTGATTTGTGCTCTCGCACGACCGTATTCACCGAATTGAAAGACGGTTCCTGCAAGGGGAAATTTCTTTTGATCCGACGTCATCCCTGTTAAGCGCTGACCCATTCGCACACTTGCTGGTAAATCTTGTCCCTGCATTTTCTGGAGCATCGGCTTGTAATCAAATAAATCCAATTGTGATGGCGCCCCATTCTGAAACAAATAAATGATTCGTTTTGCTCTCGGCGCAAAATGCGGTAAACCCGTCATCGCGAGTTCTTCTTCACCTTTGCTAAACAGATCGGGTATCAACAATGAACCAAGTGCTACACTGCCGATACCAAGACTTAACCGCGATAAAAACCGGCGACGGTTAATATTCAGTCCGCGTTCAAGAATTTGTTTTTCCATAAATATTTTTGTTAAGCGCAGCTTTCTGCGTCCAGCTTTTGTAATTCTATTCAGTTCCTGTTGTGTCACCCGATCGTTATCGGGTCCCTTGTACATTCTGTTCTCTACTCAACTGAATCAAGTGTCTTAATACAACAACCCCCCCAAAAATCCATCTTCCGACTATCCCTTCGTTATCGTCTCTTCCAAATTATAAATCGTACTGATCGTTTTCATTAATGCTGCAGTGATGTTTACATCTGCTTTATCGTTCGTTTTATATTCGCCCACTTTGAGTGTTGTTTGCGCATCCAGTTTTTTCTCCTTAAACAACTGCAACTGGTCATTAAAATAATCATTCAATATTTTCAATTCATTGTCCGTTGCTTTGCGGCAGACAATCAAACGGAACGCCCTGCTAATTTTATTTGTTGCATCTCTTTGTTCAGCCGCCAGTTTTTGAGCCAACACTCTTGAAGCCTCCAGCACCGTCGGATCGTTCATCATAATCAATGCCTGCAATGGCGTATTCGTTTTTGTGCGTTTTACTTCACATTGATCACGGTTGCTGCCATCAAACATCATCATAGAAGGCGGCGGCACAGTCAGTTTTATAAACGTATACATACCGCGACGGTATAATGAGTCGCCATGATCTTGTTTATAAGTCGCAAGCACCCCGCGACCCGATGTTGCCGCTTCCCACAATCCTTTTGGCTGGTATGGTTTTACACTTGGGCCTCCAATCGTTCTTACCAATAACCCACTGCTCGACAAAACAAGATCACGCACAAATTCTGCAGGTAAGCGGAACCTCGGACCTCTCGACAAATAAATATTGTCAGGATCAACTTTTATTTTCTCATCAGAAGCTTTTGCGGATTGCCTGTATGTTGAGCTCATTACAATTTGCTTCACTAATCTCTTTATGTCCCATCCATGTTCCATAAAATCGACTGCGAGCCAATCAAGCAATTCAGGATGAGAAGGCAATTCACCCTGCATACCAAAATCACCGGAAGTTTTTACGATACCTCTTCCAAAAAGGTCCTGCCACAACTGGTTCACAAATACACGGGCGGTTAGCGGATTTTGTTTACTTACAGTCCAGGCTGCAAGACCAAGACGATTCCGCGGATATTGCACGGTATCATATTTCATTACTGCAGGGATTGCAGATGCCCTTACCTCCACAGTTGGTTGATCATATACACCCCTGTTTAACACAAATGTTTTTCGCAACGTATCCCGCTCACCCATTACCGAAACAGTAAGGGTGTCTTTATCACTATAGTTAATATAGTTAAGCAGCTTGTGCCGGTCCTCATCGGAAATTTTCAACAGCGGGTTCTTTGCTGGCTTGGATACCGACACATCTCCTTCATACCCCACTTCTTTAGTATTATTGAAAAAAGCCAATAGCGAATAATAATCCTTTTGCTTGAACGGATCATATTTATGATCGTGGCACTGCGCACATTCAATCGTTATTCCCAATATACCTTTGCCAAACGTTTTTGTTTTATCTATTAAATACTCGATGCGGTATTCTTCGGGAATTACGCCGCCTTCTTCTGTGTATTTATGATTGCGGAAAAAAGCAGTCGCTAAAATCTGTTCCTTAGTCGCGTCGGGCAACATATCGCCGGCTAACTGCCAGGTAACAAATTTGTCATAAGAAAGATTTTCATTGAATGCATGAATGAGCCAATCGCGCCACGGCCATTGTGTACGTATATTATCATCCTGGTAGCCATAAGAATCCGCATATCGCGCAATGTCCAACCAATGCACTGCCATCTTTTCCCCATACGCATTATTCTGCAATAACCGGTCTACTACTTTTTCATAAGCATTGTCTGTCTTATCGTTCAAAAAATCATCCATCATTTGCAGGGACGGCGGCAAACCTGTGATGTCTTCCGAGACACGCTTTAGCAATCTTTCTTTATCCGCTTCTTCATTTGTGGTTAAGCCTTTTTCTTCTATCTTTCTTAAAATGAAATAATCAATTTCATTCTTTACCCATTTTTTATTCTCCACTTCGGGCAAAGCTGGTTTTACCGGCGTACTAAAAGCCCAATGCTTTTCATACTTTGCTCCCTGTTTGATCCATTTTTTTATCACCCCAACTTCATACTCTGTTAAGGCGCCAAGATGTGATTCCGGAATGGGCATTTGATAAGTAGGATCAGTTGACGAGACACGCTTGAAAACTTCACTTTCTTCCGGCTTACCCGGCACCAGCGCAAAAGCGCCTTTCGTTTCTTTCAAGGGAGCATAGGCCGAATCCTGTATATCCAAACGCAGTTCTGCCTTTCGCTTATTCGCATCGGGGCCATGACAGGCATAACACTTGTCTGAAAGAATAGGGCGAACATCAAAATTGTAACTGATTTTATCCGGTATTGCGCCTTCTTTAGATTTATTATTACAGGCTTGCGAGAGAAGGATTATTCCTGCAAACAGAAACGAAATCACAATCAGAGTCCTCGGATAGAGCATATAGCAAGAATTGACCTACTAAGTTAAAAAATAGAAACTTAAACTGCTGGGTTTAATGGATGTATTTTAATCAATCGTTTGCGAAAAGAAGCTACCGGCTATTAGCTGTCAGCTTTAAGCTGTAAGCTGAAAGATTCTGGCAGGCAGGCGACTTTCGGGCTTGTGCCCTCTAGCTTGGAGCTTGCAGCCCTGAAACTTAATTCTAAAAAGAAACCATCGCTTTTATCACCCCGGTCTCCGGTTTCAGCCAGCTGTCAAAGTTATTCTTTACTTCATCAAAACCTACCCGGTGTGTGATGTACAGTTGAGGATTAATATGACCGTTTTTCAGGCTTTTTATCACGTGGCTAAAATCTTCTTTGGTAGCGTTTCTGCTACTCATTAATGTTGCTTCCCGTTTGTGAAATTCCGGATGAGAGAAACTGATATCTCCTTTTTGGAGACCAACAAGAACATACTTTCCGCTGTGCGATAGATAGTGAAATGCAGCGTTAATTGCCCGCAGATTGCCGGTAGCATCGATTACCGTTGCAGGCATATCGCCGCTGGTTATCCGTTTTAACTGATCTGCGATATTTTCAGAAGAACCATCAATAATAAAAGGAACGTTTAACTTCTCTTTACAAAATAAAAGTCGCTCACTGTTTATATCCATCGCAATTGGCTGTGCACCGGCAATTTTTACAAACTCCATAATACCCAACCCGATTGGTCCCGCACCAATTACCAATACATATTCACCCGGTAGAATGCCCGCTCTTCTTACTGCATGTGCACCGATTGCCAACGGTTCTGTCAATGCAAGCGCATCTTCACTCAATCCTTCGCTATGTAATAATGAATAAGACGGAACTGTAAAGTATTCGCGCATGCCGCCATCCTTGTGCACACCGGCAACTTGTATATTAACGCAGCAATTTGTTTTACCATTTCTGCAGGCAATACATGTTCCGCAATAGAAATAAGGTATAATCGTAACCAAATCACCGGTTTTAAATCCATCCGCATCTCCCTCTACAAATTCTGCTGACAGTTCGTGACCCAATACGCGGGGATATTCAAAATAAGGTTGGGTACCTTCGAACGCATGCAGATCTGTACCGCAGATGCCTATGCGCTTTATCCGTAAAAGAGATTCTCCTTCAACCGGCTGTTTAATTTCATCCTGTTTATATTCAAATAATCCCGGTTTTGTGCACACCAGTGTTCGCATGAAACTATTTGTTATTTCTCTAAACTTATTTTATAAACAACAGCATTTTCTGAAGCGTAATTTGCCGATGGCTTAATGGTAAGTCCGCTTTTTGTTTGCGACCAATTTATTTTACCTGTACTGCCCAACAATTCAACAGATTTTATTTTACCCGCAGTTAACGAAAGATTTTTTATCAGCAAATCTTTTTTCGGTGTATCCATTGAAATCGCATATAAATAATCTCCTTTCGCTGTAAACCGAATATCATCTGCAGTAAAAGGTTGGTCCTTTGCATCGCTGAAAGCGCCGCCGGCAACTTTTGTAGGCCCTTCGCCGTATACCTTCCATGGTCGCGTACCGTAAATGGCGTCTCCATTTATTTCAAGCCATTTCCCAATTGCCAGTAAACGTTCTTTCGCTTCATCGGGAATAGTTCCATCGGGTTTTGGCCCGATGTTTAATAATAAGCACCCGTTTTTGCTGACAATATCAATTAGATTGTTGACAAGATATTTAACCGTTTTAAATGAATCCCGTGGAATATATCCCCACGATTTATAGCTTACCGCATCATCGGTTTGCCAGGGCAACTGTCGTATTTCAGAAAGTTTTCCTCTTTCAATATCCAATACAGTTGTGCCTTCCGGGTATGCCTTGTCATATTTATTATTAATGACAACACCCTTGTTCCACTCTAATCCCTTATTGTAGTAATAAGCCGCAAAGCTCTTACGGTAAGGATCAAGTGCAGGTTGCTCTATCCACCAATCGAACCAGAACAATTGCGGCTGATATTTATTGACCAGCTCTGTGCATCGAAGCAACCAATCGTTCATATACTCCGGACTCATGGTTTCATTTTCTTCGCGGGCCGGACCGTAGAAATCGGCATAAGCAGGGTCATTTACATCCGAATTAAAATGACGACCGCCATTCAT
>Ga0207691_10002934_pt1 | contig 16640 bp, 13 predicted proteins | sample KBSM13metaG_FD_184327 | JGI IMG/M metagenome (GOLD analysis project Ga0207691, IMG submission 184327) | Miscanthus rhizosphere microbial communities from Kellogg Biological Station, Michigan, USA - KBS M1-3 metaG (SPAdes) (version 2) | ecosystem: Host-associated > Plants > Roots > Rhizosphere >... | reverse complement strand
TGTGCCAACTACGACCAGCTGTGGTCCACGACTTCGCTGCGCGGGCTGATTGGCGGTACGCTGGAAGTCTCGCTGCTCAATGAGGGCGTGCACTCGGGTGACGGTTCCGGGGTCGCGTTGTACCACAACGAGTTGCGTTCGATACTCACCGGTTGGCAGCGCGGCCGGCGTGGGGGCAGGATCGTGTGGACCGGAGTGGCGGCGTTGACTGCCGCCCTGATGGTGAGTTCGGGTGCAGCGGCCTCGACTCCCGGTGCGGACGTGCGACTCAGCAACGATGCTCCTACGACACCCGGCTATGTGAGTGACTACACGCTCACGACCGGCACGCCGCAACTCAACGCGATGGGCGGGCTCGATGGCTTCCTGGTGCGCGGTGGCACCATCACCATCGATGGCACCGGTCTCGATGCCCGCGCAGGAGACTCCGACGGAGCGCGATGCGGCGCGCGTCGTGGTGCAGAAGCAGGAAACCCTCGAGCGGTCGCTGGGCCTCGATGCGCTCGTCGCCAAGCTCACCGGCCCCAACCCTGCCCGCGACGCGGTTGCCGCGCGCGCCAAGGAGCTCATGGACACGGAGCTGCTGGCGTTAGGTGACGACATCACGAAGCATCCGGAGATCGGCTTTCAGGAGACGCGGTCGGTCCAGCTGCTCGTCGACTACCTGAAGAAGCACGACTTCGACGTCACCATGGGCGTGGGCGAGCTCAAGACCGCGTTCGTCGCCCGCTACAACAAGTCGACCGAAGGGCCGAAGCTGGGCGTGATCCTCGAGTATGACGCGCTCCGCGGAACGAAGGGCGCCTTCCACGGCGACCAGCACTCGACGCAGGGACCCATCGGGATCGCGGCGGCGGTGGCGGTCGCCGAGTTCCTGACGCGGACGAAGACACCAGGGAGCGTGACCGTGTTCGGCGCGCCGGGTGAGGAGATGATGCCGCCGAACGCGAAGACCGTGATGTACGAGGCGGGTGCGTTCAAGGGCATGGACGTGCTCGTGCGCAGTCACGCCGCGAGCGCGACCAGTCGCCCGGCGGCCGGATTCGGCACGTGCTGCATGAACATCGACGGCGTGAAGTACACGTTCTTCGGCGCGCCCGCACATCAGCTCACGGCGTGGAACGGCCGCAACGCACTCGAGGCGGTGATCCACCTCTTCAACAATATCGACGCCGTTCGAAGCAACATGCGCCCGGAAGCGCGCATTCAGGGCGTCATTACGGAGGGCGGCGCGGCGCCTAACGTCGTACCAGACCGCACGGCGGCCGACTTCTACATTCGCTACCCGGACGAGGTCTATCTCGCCCAGGAAACCGAGATGGTGAACAACGCTGCTCGGGCGGCCGCGCTCGCGACTGGAACGCAGGTGAAGATCGATCACTACGGGCGCAACCGCGACGGGATCGGCGTCGCGTCGCTTGGCGAGGTCGGCTTCGCCTACATGAAGAAGTACGGCGCGACCGGAGTACTGCCGGAGCCCGGCAAGCCTCAGGGCTACGAGGAGACCGGCAGCGTCTCGAGCAACATTCCGGGCATCGGGTTCAGCGCGAAAACCTCCAACGCGCCGAACCACACGTATGAGATGGAAGCCGACGCGCTGACGAACGTGGGGCACGGCGGCTTCGTCATCGACGCACAGGCGATGGCGTCGCTCCTGTACGATTTTGCCACACGTGCCGACTACCGCGCGCTCGTCAAACGCGAGTTCGACGGGCTGAAGGCGCTCCACGAGGAGTACCTCGAGGCGCTCCGCAAAGTCTACACGGTACCCAAGGTCGTCGGTGAGCGAGCGTCACCCTAACGTGACTCAACGAATGGCGGTGGCGGTCGCAGGCATCCGGGTGACCCGCACCTCCGTGCCGAGCTCGCAAGCCGTCTCGCGATGCACATCGCGGAGAATATGCGGCGCGGCAACGAGCGCGGCGCCTAACGCTACTGGCGGCGCGCTCGCGCGAGCGCTTCCCCGAGCTCGTCCGTGCGCGCCTTCGACATCTGCGCAAAGCACTCCGACAGGGGCTCGGCCCACAGTGGCACAGACCCGGGCGCGGGATTCCTCGTGCACTCACGGTCGCGCTGCACGATCCACGTCCGCTGCTCGACGCGCAGCTGCGTGACACCCGGTGGATCCGGCGCGCCACGCTGCGTTCCCGCGATGCGACGCAGCTCGACGATCAGCGAGTCGTACACACGCTGCAGCGCGGCATCGTTCACCGCGATGTGCGCGAGCAGGCACGCGCGCTGGTCCGCCATCGTCGGGGTGGCGCAACGCTGACTCGGCGCGGTAGTGCTGCTCGCGGTGGGTGTGCCTGCGGTGGGCGTGCGTGCGGGGCGCGTGCTTGCTGACTCAGCCGCGCTCGATGGTCGCGCGACCGTTGGTGGCCTGAACGGGTCGTCGGCTTTTGCTTGCGTCCGAGTCGTAGCGGACGACGGCTCACGTCGTGGAGAAGCCGGCTGCCTGGACGCGCTGTCGGGAAGCGCGGGTCGTGGGCTCGGCACCGGCTGGGCCGCGACTGTCGTATCGGCCGCGCGCCCAGGCGGCGGTGTTACTCGTTTCGAGTTGGCCGCCGAGTCGGCCGTGCGTGCGGAGTCGAGCGCAACTGTGCCGGCGCTCGATGTGAGGCCGCCGTTAGGCTCGGTAGGCGACGCGTCCCGCCCACGCCCGCCGAGCACGATGTACAAGGATCCGGCGCCGATGAGCAGCGGGACGAGCAGCGCCAGTCCCCGGAGGATTGGCCGACGGGTGAGAAGGCGACGCGCAGAGCGTGGCGCGGCCGCGGCGCCGGGCGGAGCAGTATTCCGGGTGCGCGTCGGAACTGGCCACCGCGGCGTCGCCTGCGACTGCTCTGCGTCCGCGATGCCGTCGCGGTCGCGCGCCGGCTCGGCTGCAACCGCCGGCGAGCTGGCCGGGAGCACATCGTCGAGCGGCACTGGACCAGGCGACGGGACCGGACGGAACTTCACCGTCGGCTCGTCTTCGGTCGAGCGCGGACCCGGCGGGTACGCCGCCGTCAGGACTGGTGGCGGGTTGTACGTTAGGCGGCCGAGGAACTCCTCGATGCTCTGCCATCGCTGCGCCTTGTTCTTCACCAGCGCGCCCTCGATGGCGAACAGCAGATTTGCGGGAACGCGTGGCCTGAGCTCCGTGATGCGCGGCAGCTCCTCGTGCTTCTGCTTGTAGATGACGCCGTAGAGATTCTCTCCCGCCCACGGTCGGCGGCCGGTCAGCAGCTCCCAACCAAGCACACCGAGGCTGTAGATGTCGCTCCGTCCGTCGACGTGGCCGCCGTCGATCTGCTCGGGCGACATATACTGCGGCGTGCCGAGTGCGGCGCCGAGCTGCGTGATGGCGGGGTCGCCGTCGATCTTCCGAGCGATGCCGAAGTCCGAGAGCAGTGCGCGTCCGGTACGCTCGTCGAGGAAGACGTTTTCCGGTTTCACGTCGCGGTGCACGATGCCACGCCGATGCGCGTAGGCGAGCGCGTTCGCGACGTCTCTCAGGACGGTCTCCGCCCGCTCCGCGTCGAAGGCGCCATACTCGCGCAGACGATCTCGCACTGTCCCGCCGGCGACGTATTCCATGATGATCGCCAGCGCGCGGTCGTCGATCTGCTCGATCGCTTCGGTGCGTACGATGTTCGGATGGTCGAGGTCGGCGACGACGCGTGCCTCGCGCGCGAACCGCTGGAGGGCGTCCGGGTCGTCCAGGTAGCGCGCCCGGACGGCCTTGATGGCCACGAGGCGGTTGGAGTCCCGCCTCCGCGCGAGATAGACCGCCGCCATCCCGCCCTGCCCGATCTCGCGGATCAGCTCGTAGTCGCGCTCGAGTGTTTGAAGGTCAGTGGGAAAGTCAGTTTCGGGCGGCATCGGCTCGGCGGTGAATGCCGTCGCTATATGCCGGATGTATGCCGAACCGTGGAGACGCGGCCTCGACCGTCTTCAAGAGGCACGCGGCAGACCGACACGCTCCGCGAGCCGTGCTGCGTCGAACGGCGCGTGTACCTTCGCGTCGTTGTCGAAGTAGACATACACATCTCGTGCGCCGTTGGGCCCACTGCGCCACGCGTCGATCTTCGCCGCCCACGCATCGAGCTCGGCGTCCGTGTAGCCGCTCGCGTACAGCTCCTGCGACCCGTGCAGCCGCACATATACGAAATCCGCCGTCACTTCCTCGGCATAGGGGAACTTGCCGGCCGTATCGGCGATCACGAACGCGCAGCGGTGCGCGCGCAGCAGGCTGTAGAACTCGTCGTTGAAGTACGTGGGATGCCGCACCTCGAACGCGTGGCGGAAGGCGACGTTCGTTGACGCGTCCACGAGCGCCCCGCGACGGAGCCGATGGTCGTGCTGGCGCGCGACGGCCTCGGCTTCCAAGGTAGTGCGCGGCAGTTGCCGCATGAACGCGTCCAGTCGCTCGGCCTCGAAGCGGTAGGTCGCGGGGAGCTGCCAGAGAAAGGGCCCGGTCTTTTGCCCGAGCGCGAGCACCCCGCTCGCGAAGAAATTCCCGAGTGAAGCCTCGGCATTCTTCAGCTTGAGATTGTGCGTGATGAAGCGGCCACCCTTGACCGCGAACACGAACTCACCGTTGGGAACTTCGGCGACCCACCGCTCGAACACCGCCGGCGATTTCAGGCTGTAGAACGTGCCGTTCAACTCGATGCTGTTGAAGCGGCGGCTCGCGAACTCGAGCCAGCGTCGAGCGGGCAGATCTTCGGGATAGAACCGGCCGCGCCAGGGTTTGTAGTCGTATCCGCTGATGCCGATGAACGCGCGGCCCCGTGGGCGACCGCGCGCCTTCGCCTGCCCTACCGCTTGTCTGTCACCGGCCAACGGCGCTCACCGAACGAGACCGGTGATGACGCAAGGCAATCTGTGGGCCCGCTCAGCCCGTTCGGCCCTAACGCGGGATGACCGGAAGCACGACGTGCGACGGATGCGTCGCGTCATGCACGAGGCGTTGATGCGCGACCACGAACGTGCTGTCGCGCTCGTTGTTTCCACCGGTGTTGAGATTCCGATCGTACTTCGGAAACAGTGCAGACGACACACTCACGCGGAGTCTGTGGCCTGGCTCGAACACGCGCGACGTGAACCAGAGGTCGATGTCGTACTTCTCGACGCTGCCTGGCGTGAGCAGCACCTCCTTGTCGAATCCCTGTCGAAAGCGCGCGCGCGCCACGCCATCCTGGACTCGCTCGGCGTGACCATCCGGGAACACGTCGAGCAGCATGACGTTCCAGTCCGTGTCTTTCGCATCCGACGCAGCCCACAGTGTCGCCGACATCTGACCCGTCACTTCCATCGGCTTCGTCAACGGCTTCGACGTGAAGACGAGCGCGTCACGACGCGACGCGTTGAGTGCCGTGAAGTCCTCGTTGAGCGACGTCTCGAGCTCGCGAGAATCGATGAGGTAGGGCGTCGGATCCGCGGGGTCGTACGTGAATGTGTCCGCCGCCGCGCCGTTCGGCACAATGGAATCGAGCACGCCATCGCCCGCACTCGTGTTGGCCTTCCCACCCGACGACACGTACCACTTCGTCGGAACCGCGCGTGCGAGCGGCCACGCGGGTTCCTTCCGCCACGCGTTGTCACCGAACACGAAGATGTCCACCGGCGACTCACTGTCGACGCCGTTGTTCTTGCCCAGCAGATAGTGATCGAACCAACGGAGCTGGAGTCTTCGCGTGTCGACGCGCGACTCCGGACCGAACTCGCCCGCGACATAGTCGACGCCCTTGTGCGCGCCCGGACCCATGACGAGCCTAACGAACGGATGCCCGGGCACCTTGTTCAGTGCGTTCGTGTAATCGATCGGCCCGCGCGAATCGTCGTACCAGCCGGAGATCTGCAGCACCGGCGCGCGGACCTTCGCGATGTTCGTCGTCACGGCGTGCGCGCGCCAATACGCGTCGAGCGTGGGATGTGCGATCCATCGATCCCACAGCGGCACGTCCCCGCAGCCGAGTTGCTGTGGGAGATCGCTGAGCGGCAGGTGCTTGAGCGCGGCGCCGATGTCGAGGTCGCTGATGTCCTGCAGCGTTCGCGCACGCATGAGACACGCCCACGCCACGTTGATCGGCGAGAACACCATGTCCTCGTACGGAACGATGCGCCACGGATCGCCGGTCGCCGCCGAAGGCGCGATGGCCGCGAGATGCGGCGGTGCGCTGACAGCCGCATACCACGCGAGCCGACCCTCGTCCGAGTGGCCGATCAACCCCACGCGCCCGTTCGCGCCCGGGAGCTTCGCTGCCCACTCGACAGCGTCGTAGCCATCACGCACGTCGGTATCGTAGTCGCCGAAATCCTTTCCGTCGGAGACGTCTCGGCCACGGACGTGCTGCGCCACGAAGATGTATCCGCGCGACGCCCAGTAGCGGCCCGCCGGATGGAGAATGCGCGTGTACGGCGTTCGCTGCATAACGACGCCGAACGGCCCCTGCCCCACCGGACGCGCGACGTAGCTGGCGAGCTTCGCGCCGTCGCGCGTCGTCATGAACACGAGCGTGTCTTCGGTAACGGCGTACTGCGAGTCGGACACGGCGCCAGGCCACAGGTCGTACGTCTGCTCGGCCACGAACGGAGTGCTTCGTCGCACAAGCCGGATGCGTCGACCCGACGGCTTCCCGTTCGCGAGCATCACTCCCGTGAGCGTGTCGCCATGCCACGCCGCCGCGATCGATTGGCTACCGCTCCCGCTCAGCGTGAGTGAATCACCCTGCGTGACCACATGCGTGACGTCGAGCAGCGTGTCGCCAGGACGGCGGCGGATCGCGCCAGTGACGCCTGAATCACCCTTTGCGAAATGCGCGAATCCCATGCGCCGCCACCCCTCGAACCCGGGTCGCGTGGTCGAGCCGCTCGCGAGATAGGCGTCCCAGTCGCCGGTGAGCACGGGCGCGCCGGCGGGCGAGCGCGCTTCGGTGGTACACGCGACTGCAGTGGCAACGGTAGCGATCGCGGCGAGAGCTCGTACGCGGCGCGCGGACGCGAAGCGGTGAGAGCGCATGTCGTGGGTGGGTCGGCTGGTGAAAACGGCGCACGTTCGGGAAGACCGACGATGCGCGCACCACGCGGAGAACGCTACCCTGTCTCGTCGACTACAGCTGCTCCGGCACGAACCGGGTCACCTTGCCATCCGGCGTGAGCTCGATCGTGTAGTACACGGTGCGTCCATCACCCTCGACCTTGTATCGATACACCCAGCGGACCTTCGAGCCGAAGCGCTCGATCCCCTTGCTTCCGTTGTCCTCCACTTCGAGGAACGCAATCCGCGCCGACGACGCCTTGAACCCGCGCGCGGCCGTGGTGCGGACGGGCCCACCAGGGTTGCGCAGGTTCGGCGCCAGCATCTCCGAGTCACGGTTGTCGGCCACAGCGGCAAGCATACCCAGGAGTCGTTGGGACAGCGCAGGGTCAGGGTCTGGACGCTCGGCGAGCGACCGCATCGCCAATCCGGGCACGTAGAAGCTGGCGACGTTCGTCGCCAGCACGTTGACGGCGTTCCAGCGGTCGATGTTGAACAGCACGACGACGCTCAGGTCATCGTCCGGGTATCGGTAGATCACCGACGAGAATCCGGCGACGGTGCTCCCGTTATGCAGCACCATGTGGTGTCCGCGGAACTCGTCGAGGAACCACGCGATTCCGCCGCTGAACGTTGACCCATCGTTGAATCGAACCGGCGTCGTCATCAACTTCATCGTCTCCGGCTTGACGATCGAGCCATTCGTCAGCGCGATGTTCCACCGCGCCATGTCGGCGGCGGTGCTCAGAACTCCGCCGTTCGGTGCGAGGATCGCCGGACGCAGCGGCTCGCCGTTCTCGAGCACACCGTCGCGGTCGACGTATCCCGATGCATGGTTAGGCACGACATCGCTCGGGTGTCTCAAGCGCGTCTCCCGCATGCCGGCGGGCGTGAAAATACGCTCTATCACGAAGCGCTCGTACGGAAGGCCGGTGACCTTCTCGATCACCTTGCCTAACAACGGGAAGGCGCTGTTCGTGTACGCGAATCGGGTTCCCGGTGCGAAATCGAGCGGGTGACGTGCCACGAACGCGATGAACTCGGCAGTCGTGTACTCGCGGCGGTAGGAGAACGCGGTATCCGCTTCCCAGTCTGGCAGCCCCGACGTATGCGTCAGCAAGTGACGTAGCCGGATGCCACCCCATTCCTGAGGAAGGCCGGTCAGATACTTCGAGAGCGCGTCCTCGAGACCTAGCTTCCCCTCCTCGACGAGCAGCATCACGGCCTCGGCAGCGACCTGCTTGCTCATCGACCCGATCTCGAACACGCTGTGCTCAGTCGCGGCGACGTTGAGCTCGAGATTCGCCACGCCATACCCCGCCGCTTTCACGACCTGGTTATGATGGACGACGGAGACTGCGGCTCCCGGGACGCGATGGCGCTGGAGGAAGTCGCGTACGAACGCGTCGACCGAATCGGGCGCCTGGGCGCCAAGCTGGCCAGTGAGCGCCAGGGTGGCGATGACACAATGGGCGAAGCCTCTCATGCGGTCGTGACCCCCTGGAACGAGACCCGTGCAAGGTGCCGGCATGGAGGCGAGCGATTCAATACGCTGGACGAAGCCGTTGCAGTGCTCGGACACCACCCCGCCATGCCAAGTCACCGGCCGCTCTACTTGTGTCCTCCCAACTGGCACAGGGACGGCGTATGTTGCCGCCTGGTTTGCCACCCCAACCGGAATCGACGTGCGCATCAGCGACATGAACTGGATGCAGGTCGAGGAATACCTGCGACGTGATGACCGCGCCGTGCTGCCGCTCGGCAGCACCGAGCAGCACAGCCACCTGCGGCTGACCGTCGATTGCATTCTCCCCGAGCGCGTCGCCGCCGAGGCCGCCGAGCCGCTTGGCATTCCTGTGTTCCCCGTCGTGCCGTACGGCGTGACGCCGTACTTCCGCGAGTTTCCCGGCTCGATCTCGCTGCGAGTGGAGACGCACCTGCACGTCGTGCGCGACATCCTTGACGGCATGGCGCACAGCGGGTTCCGGCGGATCCTGATCGTCAACGGTCACGGAGGCAACAGCGCGGTACAGCAGTACGTGCCGGAGTGGACGGCTGATCACCCGGAGTGCCGAGTGATCTTCCACAACTGGTGGAATGCGCCGCTGACGTGGGCCAAGGTGCAGGCCATCGATCCGGTCGCGTCCCACGGGTCGTGGATGGAGAACTTCCCGTGGACGCGTCTGCCTAACGTCGCAATGCCCACGACGCAGCGGCCCATGGTCGACCTCGCGACGGTGCGTGCGATCGACCCGGTCGGATTACGCAAGTATCTCGGCGATGGCAACTACGGTGGCGTCTATCAGCGGCCTGACGAGGACACGCTGGCCCTGTGGCAGGTGGCGGTCGAGGAGACGCGCGCGTTGCTCACGGGTTCTTGGGGCGAGCCAGTTGGATAGTATGTCATTCCGAGCGGGTTGTCATTCCGAGCGGAGCGAGCGCGAAGCGCCCGCGGAGTCGAGGAATCGCGCCTGTCCCGAACGAGAGCCCTCTACACGATACCGCCTCGATTCCTCGCCTCGCTTCGCTCGCTCGGAATGACCACTTATGCCTGAAACGAAAATGCGCTGTCTCATCTGGGGCGCCGGCGCGATCGGCGGAACGCTCGGCGCCTATCTCGCGCGCACCGGTCACGACGTGACCTTCGTCGACGCCGCGGACGAACACGTCGCGGCGATCGACCGCGCGGGACTTCACATCACGGGGCCCATCGCGGAATTCACCGTACGCGCGCCTGCGTTCACGCCACAGACGCTTCGCGGCGAGTGGGACAACATTATTCTCGCAACAAAGGCGCACCACACCGAGGCTGCTACGCGCGCGCTCCTCCCACACCTGACCTCTGCCGGCTGCGTGATCTCGGCGCAGAACGGCCTCAACGAGCTCGCCATTGCCGACATTGTCGGAGCCGAGCGCACGGTCGGCGCGTTCGTCAACTTCGGCGCCGACTATCTGGAGCCGGGCGTCATTCATTACGGCGGACGCGGCGCGGTGGTGGTCGGAGAGATCGACGGGAGAATCACTCCGCGCGCCCTTGCAATCCGCGATGCGTGGCGCGACCTCGACGAGCGCGCGATCGCCACGCCTAACGTCTGGGGGTACCTGTGGGGCAAGGAGGCGTACGGCGCGATGCTGTTTGCCACCGCGCTCACCAACGAGTCGATCGCCGACGCTCTCGCGAGCCTCACGTACCGCGACCTGTACGTCGCGCTGGCACGAGAGATCCTTGCCGTCGCGGCGGCGCGCGGTGTGAAACCGGAAGCCTTCGACGGCTTCGACCCAGGCGCGTATCTGCTCGATGCTCCGCCCGACGCCGCAACCCGCTCACTCGACAACCTCGTCGCCCACAACCGCCGCTCCGCCAAGACGCACAGCGGCATCTGGCGCGACCTCGCGGTGCGTAAGCGACCGACCGAGGTCGACGCGCAGCTCGGTATCGTCGTGACGTTAGGCCGCGAGGCCGGCGTTGCCACACCGATCACGGCACGACTCGTCGAGCTGATCCACGACGTCGAGCGTGGCGTCCGCCCACAGTCGCTCGAGACGCTTGACGCGCTCGCGGCTCCCCTTTCGTCCGACGCCCACCGATGAACCTCGATTTCACCGGCAAGACCGCCATCATCACCGGCGCCGCGCATGGCTTCGGGCGCGCCATCAGCGTCGCGTTCGCGCGAAATGGGGCGCACGTCTGGGGCTGCGACCTCATCGACGATGAGCTTCGCGAGACGATGCGGCTCTGCGTCGAGGCCGGCGGCACATGCAGCGTGCGAACGGTGGACGTCCGCGACAAGAGCGCCGTCGACCGCTTCGTTGCCGACGCGTCGGCCGCGACAGGCCGAGTGGACATTCTCGTGAACAACGCGGGCGGTGTGCTGGGCCAGGTCGGTCGCCCACTGGAGGAGATCACACCCGAGCAATGGCAGAGCATCTTCGACGTCAACGTCAGCGGCGCGTTCTACTTTTCGCAGGCGGTTGCGCCGGGCATGAAGGCTGCACGAAGTGGTCGCATCGTCAACATCTCGAGCGGCGCGGGCCTGGGGATCAGCCTCACCGGCATCCAGGCGTACGCGTCCGCGAAAGCGGCCCAGATCGGCCTAACGCGGCAGCTCGCGCACGAGCTCGGACCCTGGGGAATTACCGTGAACAATGTCGCGCCCGGTTTCGTGCGCTCCAACGCCGCGACCGAACGCCAGTGGGAGTCGTACGGCGAGCAGGGCCAACGTGATCTCGTCAATCGCATCGCGCTCAAGCGACTCGGCACCGCCGACGACATCGCGTTCGGCGTGCTGTTCTTCGCGTCGGATCAGGCCAACTGGATCACCGGCCAGGTGATCTCCATCGACGGCGGCAAGTAATGGCTCTCGACCAGGTGCTCGGCGACCTTCGCGCGAACCATGATCGCGCGTTATCGGAACTGATCGAGTTCGCCGCGATTCCCAGCGTCAGCACTGACCCGGCGCACGCGAACGACGTGAGCGCGGCGGCCATGTGGGTCGCAGGCCGGCTGGCAGACGCCGGCCCTTTCACGGTGCGGACGCTCCACACGGCCGGCAACCCGGTCGTCTACGCCGAGTGGCTCGGCGCGTTAGGCAGGCCGACGGTGCTCGTGTATGGGCACTACGACGTGCAGCCGCCCGATCCACTCGAGAAGTGGGTGACTCCGCCGTGGACACCGACAGAGCGCGATGGACGTCTCTACGCGCGCGGCGTATCGGACGACAAGGGTCCGATGCTGATCCCGATCCTGGTGGCCGAAGCTTTTTTCAATGCGACGGGTGGCCTGCCGGTGAACGTGAAGTGCCTGTTCGAGGGGGAGGAGGAAGTCGGCAGCCCGAGTCTCGACTCGTTCATCCGGGAAAATGCCGAGCTGCTCGCGTGCGACGTGGTCCTCTCGGCCGACGGCGCCATGTGGCGCATCGACGAGCCATCGCTCACGGTGGCTAGCCGGGGACTCGCCGGTCTCGAGCTGACGCTGACGGCGGCATCGAAGGATCTGCACTCCGGACGCCACGGCGGCGCGGTCGCGAATCCACTGCACGCCATGGCGCGACTGATCGCGTCGTTGCACGACGCCGACGGGCGCGTCGCCGTCGCCGGGTTCTATGATCGCGTGCGCGAGCTGACGCCGGCGGAGCGCGCTGACATCGCAGCGCTGCCGTTTGACGAGGCTACGTACCTCGCGCAGATCGGAGCTCCGTCGGTATTCGGCGAGCCCGGGTACACGACGCTGGAACGTCTCTGGACGCGCCCCACGCTCGAGGTCAACGGCATGTGGGGCGGGTACGAGGGTCCCGGCAGCAAGACCGTGATTCCGAGCGAAGCCCACGCGAAGATCACGTGCCGTCTGGTGGTAGACCAGGATCCGGAGGAGATCGTGGAGCTGGTTCGGCGTCACCTCGTGGCCCACGTGCCTCCGGGAACGCGCCTGTCGATTGCCCCAGGCGATCACGGGGCACGCCCGGCTCACGTCGACGCCGACAACTTCGCCCTCAAGGCCGCCGCCGAGGCGTTGCGGGACGTGTATGGTGTGCGGCCGCTGGTCGTTCGCATGGGAGGCACGGTGCCGATCTCGGAGCTGTTCCAGCGGCATATGGGCCGCGACACCGTGTTCTTCTCGTTCTCGACCGCGGACGAGGACTATCACGCACCTAACGAGTTCTTTCGCGTGCACCGGCTGCACGAAGGACTGGAGGCATGGGCTCGCCTCTGGGACATCCTCGGTCGATCCGCCGCGTGACTGCCGCGACTCGAGGTTCCAGGTGATCGTTGCCGTGCTGCACCTGATCGCACTCGCCGCGGCCGCGATCGGTATCGTTGCCGTCGACGCGTGGCTGCGCAGGCCCGAGTAGATGTACACCGGCCACGTCGCCATCGCGCTTGGCGTGCGCGGTGTGCGGCGCGACCTGCCGCTGTGGGTGCTCGTGCTCGCGGCCCAGGCTTGCGACTGGGTCGAGCTGCTCGTGCATCCGCTCACGCCGCGCACGTTCACGGACGTGTACTCTCACGCCTACCCGTTCGTCCTCGCGCCTGCCCTCGCCGTAGCCGCGCTGGTGTGGATATGGAAACGGTCGGTAGCTGCCGCCGTGATCGTGCTGCTGGTGTACCTCTCGCATCCTCTGGCCGACGTCGTCACGGGCTACAAGCCGTTGTGGTCGGGCGGTCCGGATGTCGGCCTTCGCATCATCCAGTACCCGGCAGCTGACTTCGTCGTTCAGACGTTGGTATGTCTGCTGGGATGCGCGGTATACTGGCGATCGCTTCCTACGACGCGGCGCCGCAAACTGTCGGCGGTGTTGCCACTCCTGCTGCTCGTGGCCCTTCAGGCAATCTCCGATCTCAGACTCGGGTGGAACAAACACCGTCGAGAGAGGCTCAGGTACACGGCGGCGGTGGTGGTAGAAGCTCGACGTGAGCGAGGAGAGTAGCGCGCCGGTTCGCGGTCGTTGCCGCGGCTACGCCGACCGCGGGTGGGCCGTCGGATCGCCGTCGATTGCGAGCTCTGGATGAAGCCGCTGACCAGTGGGACATAACGCGTACACCACACAGCGCCCGCAGGCCGGCCCACGGTAGTAGCAGCAATGCTGCCCGTGGAGCATCAGCACTTCGTGATTGTCGTATACCTGCTGCGGCGTTAGGCCCGCTGGTAACTGGGCCTCGAGTACCGCATGCGACGGCCCTACGCCGAGTGTCTCGGGGATGAGGCCGAGCCGCTGCGCCACGCGATGGTGATGGCTGTCGACCGGGAGCGCGGGCATCCGGAGACGGCTGAACAGCAGCGTCGCGGCGCTCGTCTTCGGCCCAACGCCCGGTAGCTCCTGGAGCCACTGCCGGGCCTCTGCAACGCTCAGATCGGCGAGGAAGTCCAGGGACAGCTCCCCGTGACGCCGTGCGATCTCGCGAAGGACGTGCTGGATCCGCGGCGCCTTCTGCTCTGGCCACGTGACGGCCGCGATCGCCTGCTCGACGTCGGACGTCTGAGCGTCGCGCACCGCCTCCCAGGAGTCGAAGCGCGCACGGAGCGTCTTGAAGGCGCGCCCGGAATCAGCGTTGCGCGTCCGGTGGGACAGGAGCGACGAGACCAGCTCGCTGACTGGGTCCATGTCGTGGAAGTACCGGATCGGGCAGCGATACTCCTCGCAGAGCATCTGGTGCACCATCCACGCCTTTACGCGAAGCGCGTTGTCCGACATTTCGAGCTGCGCCGCTGACGCGGTCCGCCGAGCCTTTCCTGCCACGGTCCACTCCCGACTGAGCGGATCCGATCATTTCACATTGGGTGCCAGGTCCTGTTCCCGCCTAACGCAACCCGCGCCTCGCCACGGCGAGCGCGGCCGCCAGCTCGCTGCGCCGCGCGGCGGACATCGTCGTGAAACACTCGAATAGCGGCGGCGCCCAGAGGCCGACGTCGCTCGCCGGCTGATCTCGCATGCACTTCCGCTCGCGCATCGCGATCCAGTTGCGCTGAGCGATCCGCATTTGACTCACTTCGTGCGGATCCGGAGCGCCGGGGTCGACGCCCGCCGTTCGTCGCATCTCCGCGATCAGCGAGTTGTAGACGCGCTGGAGCGGGGCGTCCGCGAGTGCCAGTTGCGCGCGCAGGCAGGCGCGCTGGTCCTGCATCGTCGCGATACCACATCGCGGGCTCGGCATGTCGCTGGCCACGGAGTCGGGTCGGACGGCAGGTGGCGTGGCACGCGTGCCGACTGTCGTCGCAGTCGAGTCATTCGCGTCACTCGAGCGGTTCGTATCGAGTGCGACAGTTCCGCCACTGGACGTCACCCCCTTACCCGGCGCACCGAGACCCGGCGCATCGGCGGTGGCGGACGGGGCGCCGGAGCGGCCGCCGAACCACAGGTACCACGAGACGCCGGCGATCGCGAGCGGCACCAGGAGCGCAAGGCTCCGTGTGACGCGCCGCCGCGTGCCGCTCTCGCGCGTGGGATACGCTGGCGTCGGTACGCTCGACGATTCCCGGAGTCGTCGGATCCACCCGTCCGGGTCGGGATCCGCAAAGTCCACATCATCAGGTCGCGGAATGTCGGCACTCATCGGCGTGGCCGACGGCGGCGTCGCTATTCGGCGGAATTTGACCGTCGGCGCATCCGCCGGCGCCGGCTCGCCCTCCCGCCGACTCCGCGCCAGCACCGGCGGCGGATTGTACGTGAGGTGCTCGAGGAACTGGTCGATGTCCTGCCAGCGCCCTTCCCTGTTCTTCACCAGCGCACCCTCGATCGCGAAGAGGAGGTTCGCGGGCACGCGCGGCCTGAGCGACGTGATGCGCGGGAGGTCCTCGTGCTTCTGCCTGTAAATGACGCCGTACAGGCTCTCGCCCGCCCACGGCCGCTCGCCGGTCAGCAGTTCCCACCCGAGCACGCCGAGGCTGTAGATGTCGCTGCGGCCATCCACGCTCGCGCCGTCGATCTGCTCCGGCGACATGTACTGTGGCGTGCCCAGCGATGCGCCGAGCATGGTGATCTGCTCGTCACCCTCGATGCGCCGAGCAATCCCGAAGTCCGCGAGCAGTGCTCGGCCGGTTCGTTTGTCGAGGAACACGTTCTCGGGCTTGACGTCGCGATGCACGATCCCGCGGCGGTGCGCGTAGCCTAACGCGCTCGCGACGTCCCGCAGCACGCTCTCGGCGTCCTCGGCGCTGAAGGCGCCATACTCGCGAAGGCGGTCGCGAGCCGTTCCGCCCTCCAGGTATTCCATGATGATCGCGACGGCGCGGTCGCCGATCTCCTCGATCGCCTCGGTGCGGACAATGTTGGGATGGTCGAGGCCGGCGACGGTGCGCGCCTCGCGCGCAAACCGGTGCAAGGCGTCCGGGTCATCGAGATACCGTGCGCGGATCGCCTTGATCGCGACGAGGGTTCCGGTGACGCGACGCCGCGCGAGGTAGACGGCGGCCATGCCGCCCTGGCCGAGCTCGCGGATGAGCTCGTAGTCGTCTTCGAGTGCGCGGAGGTCGGTGGGGAAGTCAGTCTCGGGCTGCATCGGCTCGTTTGAGGGCTAACGAGACGAACGCTGGATGCGTGCCGAAGCGATCGAGCGCCGAGCCCATCAATTCGGGAATCGGGAATAGGGAATAGGGAATCGGGACTGGGTACTGGGGACTGAGTGAGTGAAACCCAGCGACCCGCACGAGCGACGAGCTACAAGCTTGGGGTCGATTCCCGATTCCCGATTCGGTCTCACAGTCGTTAGGCCGCTCCACGCCGGACGCAGCAGCGCGCCATGCCATAACCGTCGACGCTGAATCGCGGATCACCGCCTCGACAATGCGCCTTTCTGGTCATTGTCTCGCGTGCGCCGCGTGAGCACGCTGTCGAGTGTCCCTTCCCAACACAGGAGGATCGGATGCTTACTCGTTCTCGTCGTCATCGTGTGTCCCTGGTGTGCGGTGTGACAGCCATCGCCTGCGCCGCCTCCGCGCTGCTCTCGCAGCCGGGAAGGGCGCAGGACACGCCGCAGGACAAGCTGGTGTTTGCACCCGTTCGCGCGAGCGACGTCATGTCGGCCGCCGACCGACAACGGACCGGTGTGGAGCGCCTAACGCCGGAACAGCGGTTCGCGCTCGATGCATGGCTCACGCGGTACTCGGCGGAGATCCGCGTCG
>Ga0207691_10002932_pt1 | contig 16644 bp, 25 predicted proteins | sample KBSM13metaG_FD_184327 | JGI IMG/M metagenome (GOLD analysis project Ga0207691, IMG submission 184327) | Miscanthus rhizosphere microbial communities from Kellogg Biological Station, Michigan, USA - KBS M1-3 metaG (SPAdes) (version 2) | ecosystem: Host-associated > Plants > Roots > Rhizosphere >... | reverse complement strand
AGATTATGCGGCCATTCCGGCTAAAACACTGCGTAAGCTAAGTCCGGCGTTGGCCCCGGTTTCGACGGCGCTCGGAGTGTTCGGTATGCCGGGGCACACCGCATACGTCGGACTGCTTGATATCGGCCAGCCGAAGCCCGGCGAAACCGTGGTCGTCTCGTCCGCTGCCGGGGCGGTCGGTTCGCTGGTTGGCCAAATCGCCAAGATCAAAGGCTGCCGGGTCGTCGGTATTGCCGGCGGCGCGATCAAGTGCCGCTACGTCGTTGAGGAACTCGGCTTCGATGCCTGTATCGATCATCGCGCGGCGGATTTCGCCGCGGCGCTCGCGCGCGCTTGTCCGAACGGAGTCGACATCGATTTCGAAAACGTCGGCGGCGCCGTCCTGCAGGCGATTTGGCCGCTGCTCAACGATTTTGCGCGCATTCCCGTATGCGGGCTCATCGCGCAGTACAATGCGACGACTCCGATGCCCGGGCCCGACATGTTTTCGGTGTTGCGCAAACGTCTCCTCCTGCGTGGGTTCATCGTCTCGGATTTCGCCGCCAAACAAGGCGATTTCCTGCGCGATGTCGGCGAATGGGTGCGCACGGGTCGCGTCAAATATCGCGAGGACATCGTCGACGGGCTGGGGAAGGCGCCCACATCATTCCTTGGTGTGCTGCAGGGTAAGAATTTCGGCAAGATGCTGGTGAGAATAGCAACGTGAGTATGGGACGCTTATATTAAAAGGGGCTAGGGCACCAGAAGCTCTGCAACGATTGCCGGTGAGGATTGCTCACGGACACACCCGCCACGGATTTCGTGCGTGCGGGCAGCCTCGAGGAGTTGAAAGCGAAGGGACGTCTGGTCGCGCACGGGCGGCATCGTCCGATACTCGTCGTCCACGACAAAGGTCGCGTCTTCGCGCTCGACAATCGCTGCCCTCATATGGGCTTTCCGCTGGATCGCGGTAGCGTCGAGGATGGAACCCTGACCTCCCACTGGCACTACGCGCTTCGACCTCGCGAGTGGCTGTACCTTCGATCTGTGGGCAGACGACGTGCCGACCTGCCCCGCCGAGCTGCGTGACGGCGAGGTCTGGGTGAGGCCTGCTTTCGGTTACGCTGATCCTGCAGCGCATTGGTGCCAGCGGCTCGACGACGGCCTCGGGCATGTCCTGGGCCTTGTCATTGCCAAAGCCGTCTGCGGCCAGCTTGCGGCCCGGCGTACCGCCTCCGGATTTCGTGCGGCAGGTCGCGCTGTTCGGGATCCAGAATCGCGACGGTTGGGGTGTAGGCCTGACGATCCCTGCTGCGCTCGGCAATCTCCTGCCTGTGTTGCCCGAAGAGGAGAGTGTCGCTCTGCTCGAAGCCTTCGATCGGCAACGACAGGTCGATCTTGCCGCGCGTCTCGTCGCGCGTCATTTGACGCTCGGTCACTCGGTGCAGGCGTTGATCGTCACGCTGGCGCGGGCACTATTGCGCGAGGACGCAGGTTTCCATGCCTACCAAGCGCTGGACGCGGGCGTGCGGCAGTTCGGCGAGTGGGGCAATACCGACGAGGGCCGGCATATCCTCATCGCTGTCGCCCGCTATCTCGCTGCCCATTCGCCTACGGAACGCGCCGAACTCCAAACGACCGAAATCGCCCGGCGGCTCATGCGCGGCGGTGAGCTTCATAGCGAAGCCACAGCGTGACATGGACAACGCCGGTGTCGACGGCGAAATCTTCTACACGTTGCGAGAGGCTCAGATCGTCATCGAGAGTTGGCGGCGTCACTTCAACACGATCAGGCCGCACGCATCGTTCGGCTACAAGCCACCAGCCCCCGAGGTGTTCGTACCTGCATTCGCCGCGTGGCCGGCTGCGCTACGTCAACCGGCGTCGCCGGCCATGCTAGCACCGAGGCTGGTCTTGAACTAACATTACACTTGGATCACCCAATGGGGGCCGATCACTCGCGATCCTCCGATGCCGATGACGCCCGCCGATGTGGAGAAGTACGTCGTTGCCGAACTGAGTTCCAACGAAAAGCTGATCCGGGCCGCCGGCATCAAATCCTTGGCGGCACCAGCACACAAGCGCCCGCTCCCCAAGATGGCGCTGCCCATGAAGATGGAAGTTCAACCAGGGAGGCAGTCATGAAGAAGATACTGGCGGCATTGATGTTGTGTGCGGCCTGCGAGACTGCATTTGCGCAAACCGCGGAAGAACTGCTCGCCGACGGCAAGAACACGGAGAACGTGACGACCTTCGGCATGGGCTATGACCTGAAGATGTACAGCCCGCTCAAGCAGATTAACAAGTCAAACGTCAAGCGGCTGGTGCCGGTCTGGGCCTTCAGTCTCGCCAACGATATGGGCGAGCTGTCGCAGCCGACGATTTACGACGGTGTGATGTACGTGGTGAACGGCAACTGGACCTTCGCGATCGATGTCGCGACCGGCAGGCAGATCTGGCGCACGCCCGTGAATTACGATCGAGCGGCGCTACGGGTCGCTACCGCCGGCGCGATCATGCGCGGGCCGGCGACGATCTATGAGGGAAAACTCTTTCGGCAGACGGTGGACGCGCATGTCGTCGCGCTCGACATGAAAACCGGCAATGAGATTTGGCGACAAAAGTTCGCCGAATTCAAGGAAGGCTACAAGGGCGTTATCGCTCCCATCATTGCCAACGGTGTACTGGTATCCGGAATGGGCGGCGGCGACAGTACTACTCGCGGCTTCATCGAAGGATACGATCCTAATACCGGGGAGAGGCTATGGCGAACCTGGACCATACCCGCGCCGGGCGAGCCCGGTTCGGAAACGTGGCCAAACGCGACCAAGCCCGAGGCCTGGAAATATGGCGGTGGTGCAACTTGGCAATATGCTTCGTATGACCCGCAACTTGACCTGCTGTATATCGGCACCGGGAACGCTGAGCCGTATAACCCATCCTATCGCGATGGCATGGACAGTTTGTATACCGCGAGTACCCTCGCGATCCGGCCGAAGACAGGTGAAATGGTTTGGTATTACCAATCGGTGCCGAACGACAGTTTTGACTTCGATGCCAATGCCGAGAGCCTGATCGCGGACATTCAGGTCCAGGGGCACATGCGCAAGGTGCTCATTAGCGCGCACAAAAACGGTTTCTTATATGTGCTGGACCGCACCAATGGAAAGCTGATTGCGGCAAACCCTTTCGTTAAGGTCAATTGGGCCACGCACATTGACCTTGAGACCGGGCGGCCGGTGCTGACCGACATTCTGGAGCGCGCCGTCAAAGGCGAAACGGTCAACGTGTTTCCATCACGCGGCACCAACGCAACGCTGATCGCGTTCAATCCAAACACCGGGCTGGTTTACCTGAATTCGTGGAACCTGCCGCGCCTCATGAAATATGTGGATTTCAAGTTCGTGCTCGGCGGAGGATCAACCGGCATTGAATCGACCATGACTACGCCGAAGGGCGAGCCGGCCGGATATCACTTGGCCATCGACCCTGCGACCGGCAAAGTAGCATGGGAGGTTCCGATGATGGATTTCGCGAGCTCAGCAGGCATGCTGGCGACCGACGGCGGGTTGTTGTTTACCGGCAAGCTGACCGGTGAAGTGATCGCGCTTGATATCGATAATGGAAAGCAACTGTGGCAGTTCAAGACGGGATCGAGTGTCAATGCGCCGCCCATCACTTATACTCATAAGGGTCAGCAATACGTAACCGTGCTGTCCGGGCGAGGCGGCAGCGTTGCCCCCCGCTTCACCGCCAATTCGGTACCCACCGGCGGCTCGGTCTGGACTTTTGCGTTGATGCCGGAGTAGCCGAAAGGATGCGTTTAGTCATATTTGTCGTGCTCGGCCTCGCGCCTCTGTGCGCGAGCGCCGTGGCGCAGAAGGCCGGCGAGGCGACATTCCCCCCGAAGCAGATCGAGGCGGGCGCCGAAATCTATGCAACGAACTGTGCGACCTGCCACGGCAACCGGATGAAGAACCCGCCGTGGGCGATCGATCTGGCGACGGTGCCGAAGAACGATCACCGGCGTTTCGTAGAATCGGTGACGAACGGCAGGAACAACATGCCGCCCTGGGGCGATGTGCTGAATCCCGAGGATGTCGAGGCGCTGTGGGCCTATTTTTCGACCGGAGAAAAGTAGATTCGACTCGTCCTTGTTCAACGCTTCAAATTAAGTTGCGCTGAGGCCCTGGAGAGAGCCTCTGGGTCGGCCGACACCCCGGCGGGTTTTTGCATTGTGCAATTGGGGAACGTTCACCATTGCCGCGCAATGCGTATCAGGCGCCCGTTGTTTTGCCTGCTGGTCCGACCGGCCCCACCTCCGGGCTCCGACCATCACCCGGAAGCGATCGGGTCCAGTCGTATCGCGCAGGCTGATCTGCAAGGCCGTAAGTTCGATCCAGAGACGGCTCATCTCCTGGTCGTCGCTTTCGAGACGGCGCCTCCGGCAAACTGACGGGATCGTCAATCCGACACGGGACGCCGTCGCCCAAAAGATCATAGAGCTTGCGAAACTGGGGAGGCCTCCATCGCGTAGTCCTTCGGTCGCGGTAACTGCGCGGCGCGCCATCTATTCGAATTTCGAATTGAGCGCCCGTCATTGCGGTTGATCCTGCGCTGGGTGTGGGAGCGGACCTTCGTGCTCGAACACTTGGCCAAGATCACGGCAATTGAGCCAGCCGCCGCAGGCAGGAAAGCGGATGAAGTGTTCGACCTCGTTCTTCGGAGGATCGCCAAGCGGCTACCGATGTACTTGCCGCGCGGGATCACGGCATCGCCTTGAGGTCGAGCTGCGCGTCATAGAATAACGCAAGGTAGACCTGTCGGCTCACCGCGGCCATCTCATCGCCCAAGAACCCGCACAGCACACATCAACGAAATGACTCTGACTAGTTGTTCTCGCGCACTGCACCCGCAATGACAAATTCCCGAAGACAGAGGTAGCTTCAATCGACGGTGGGGGATTGCAAGAAAGTAATCAACTTGGTGCGGTCCTCGGCCGACGCGAGCCCGCCATACGGCTTCATGTTGTTGCCGGGCACAACCTCATCGGGTTTCGCGATGAAGCCGTCGAGCTTCTCCTTGTTCCACACGAAATCCGCGCCCTTCATAGCGCTGGAATAGCCGAAGGTCGGCAACGAGCCGGCTTTCCTTCCGATAATGTTGTGTAAGTTCGGACCCAAGCGATCGTCGCCTTCCTTGGTCGTATGGCAGGTTCGGCATGCGTTGTTGAATATCAATTGCCCCGAGCCGGTGTCGGCTCCCGCGCGCGCCTCCTGGGGCACGGCCGACGACGACAGCAGGATCAGGAATGTGGAGCAGGCTAGCCCGACGATCGCGATGCGAGGCATGAAGGCCTCCTTATCGGAATGTGTGCCCCTGCAATGGAACGCGCGGCGGAGACAATGTGTTCCTCCATACGTCCATCGTAGGGGATGAGCGGTTCGCCGAAGAGACGACTGCGACGAGTCGCTTGGGCCAGACGCATCGATCGAGCCGCACGAAGAGTAAATGCGTGCGTGTAGGGGAACGCACATGTGTTGGTACCGCGCGATCGTCGGCTGCACCCCTCGCGCGCGTGCGATTCCAAACGCATTTTCGCAACATGGAAACTGTAATTGGAACCTGGTCCTGCCTGTGCCATAATTGCGAGCATGGCAGGACATGTCATTATCCGAATCACCGAGCGCCTTGGGGGCGGTGAGCCGCTTCGCACCGCGTATGCCGTTGCTGAATCGAATCAGCACAGAGCGATCGCTTTATTTAAACTAAGACCGGATCACACCGCCGACGAGCAGGTTGAAGCAGTAGCCGAACTCACTCAATCCGCGTTGGATTCCTTGGGGCTTAAGCCTGGAACGATTAAGCCCCTATGACGGACAAGGTCAGTTTGTAAGGTCATTGATCAACGACGGCTGCAGCGCATAGTGACCAGATGTCAGCAGGATGGAACATTCGGGTCAGGATTCCGAGGGAAAACCTGGAATCGTGCGGAATTTCCTTGCCTACGAATCAGATGAGAAAAGAGCCATCGAATTGGTGCGCAAGAGGGTCCCCGTGAACGAAGGTGAGCTGGCCGAAGCCATTGCTAAAGTGGAGGAGAACCAATTTGTGGGCCCAGCGATGAGACCAGGCGACGTAATTCGGCTCGCCATGAAGGCAAACCTTGACGAGGGACAGTGACCTTGCCGCCCATCATATAGCAAGTGCGAGGCGGCTTGCTTGATCTTGTCATCCGAACTCGTCTTGCTCCTCCCTCATAGCCTTGGCGGTTAGCTGGTACAAATGCTCCTCGTACTGCGAAGGATTTCCCGTTGGCTGTAGCAGTAGATCAGTCACGGCTCCCGCCCCTGACCCAGTGTGCAGTGCCCTAGCGTGTCCCGCTCAAGGGCGGTGGCATCATCATCAGGTCCATAAGCTGCGGCACGATCTGGGCAAGAAGAAACAAGACGGCGGCCGCCAGGATGACGGCTAACGCAAACGCGACAACGTCAATGCCGTAAGATGGGCTGGCCATCGCTTGGGGCGCTCCAACTCCCCAAGATGGTGGTTAGGGCGCCGGCCGAGGAGGGCCTAGCAACCTCAACCGGCCGCTCATCGCGTCGAGCACGCGCGACCGACTGCTAATCGCAGCGTCTGATCGTGCGCGTGCTTCCGGCTCGCTCGATGGTTACCGTCCGGCAGCCCCCGTAGCGCCGGTCATAGGCATAATCGTGATACCCACGATAACGCTCACGGTAGCGGGGTCGACCAACGTCAACTGAAACACCGCCGGGGCCAACGTACACACCTTGAGCCAGTGTCGGTGCCGGAGTCGCGGCAGCCGTTGCTGCAACGAATCCAACCGCGATCAGAGATGCCTTAATCCACATAAGCGCGTCCTTTCTGTTCCCTCTCTTGAAATGAGAACTCGTAAGGAGCGGGCACGTTCCGAGTGAAACTTGTGGCCACGTTCACACCGAATAATGCATTGATAGATTAGTTGTTCACCCCGTTGGTTCGAGTGGAGCGCGTCATCGGACCGTTGACGGTCATCGACCAGAACCAGCGCGGATTGTCGCGACCGCCACGGGTCTCGCAGATGCGGCCGACCTCCCACTCGCCGGTAACGACGATGTAATCAGGCCGGTCCTTGCCGATCCCGGACCGAGGCCGGTCGGGCGGAACTCGAGGAGCATCGCTTACTCCTAGACTGTCTGATAGCCAACCGACGCCAGCGCTGTGCTGTGAGAAGGTGATGTCGCGCAGCAGGCCGTGATCGAGGTCGAGCAGGTGCTTACCGCAGACGAGTGCAGGCGTCATTCCGCAGAATGCCAGCGGTTGGCCGAGCAAACTCCAGGCATGGACAGGGTCACTAGCCCGTCGTAAGGGATCTATGGGCTAGTGGCGAACACACCCCCCGAACACCCCCCGTGAACGTCGTTAGTCCGAGAGCCCCGGCACCCCCATGTCGGGGCTCACTCGTGGAGGCCGGAAAAACATTCCCCGTTTTCGGTAATGATTCCGGTCTCGTTCCGCGGAACGTTCGGTAGTGGGTCAGCAATATCCACGATCAGCTTGCCGAGCTGGTTGGGATCGCGCGGGCATTTAACGGTCATTTTGTGCGATATCTCTAGGGCGCGACGAAATGCAGGACGATGGCAGCCACGATGCACGTCGCAACGGCAATGATCGCGCCCCTGCGCCTGTCTGGGAACAAGCCTAGGGTAAGTATCGCTAGAACGGCGAGTATGGCGATTTTGATAAAGGTCCAAACCATGAGCCGCTTCCTTCCCTTCTCGGGAGAATATGCGCCCGGTATCGGTCAGTTTCCAGCCCGTCCGGCTGCCACTACCGAACGTTCCCGCGGGCTCTGGGGTACTGGCCGGTTTATCCGCTAGTGGCCTGAGTTGAATTACACTGGCCGAATTGGGAATTGCAAAAATGTCACGGTTGCAGAATGTTGATGTCGCACTGTTGCCGAACCCGCACTCTTCGGGCACGCTGTAAACAATCACGATCCCGCCAGACTCGTGATTGCGCTGCACAAGAAAGCCCCGGTGACCGTGTCCCGGCCCGGGGCTTTCCATTAAGCGAACCCGTGTCATGTCATTCACCGCGACCTTTGTTTCCCTCGCCGTGATCGTCGGCGCCACCGCGATCGTCCTGACTGCTGTTGTTGGGTTCGGGTGTTACAGATTCTTGCGAGACCTTTTCGGTAAGGCGCCAGAGCAGGCCTAAAGGCCCATGATAAGGCCGCCTCCGATGGCGGCCTCGTCACTCGTCATCATCTGGCTCGCGAACGACCGCCGGCTCGTCGTCGCGGTGCTCGTCCTCTTCATCGTCTTCGTCCTCATCGTCGTCGTCGTTGGGATCGCGCGGCGGCATCGTGTTGAGGATGACGGAGACGATGCTCCAGTTGACCAAACAGGCAGCAAAATCTTCGGAGATGTGCAGGGTCATGTCGGCTCCTGTTGGATGTCGCGACATTCACAGGTGAATGCTATTCGCGTCGCGGTCAAAAATAAACTCCATCCGTTTCCGACGCGGTCTCGCTTCGGCCTCCCGCAACGTCACGCGCCGCCCTCAGCGCTCCCTTGCGCATTTTTCTTCTTCTTCTTCTTCTTCTGCATGCGCTCACGAGCAGCCGACAGGCTCGACGACTGTTGCAGCCCCACGGGGCGCATGGACCTGCGATCTGAGCAAAGGCGTTGCCGTTCCATTCCCGGAACCTTCTGTCTGAAACCCAACGTGATTGAACGCTAGCCTGCCTGGAACGTTCCTGGCGCGGACCCCTTGGCAGTTCCGGCGCTCCCCCGAGCCCCGACGGTCCCGACAGCGCCGCTTCGAGGGGTCCACTCGTTCGTCAAAAAAGTTGCCGTGGGACGGGAAGCTTACGAATCCTTGTGCGTTGCTGGGCCGGGCAGCCCAGTGTCCATCTCGGACCAGGGCTCGCCTGAGTTTGCGTCCATCGCCCACCTCGCTGGGCCACATGCAAAAGAATGCCGGCCGCACATTGTCCGTTCCACATCAATGGCATTGGGTAGCGCCAGTTAGAGTTGGTCGTGGAGGCCGCAATAGCGCTCCCGCCTCTGCATTGCACGGAGTGAAGCGCATGCACCAATATCGTCTCTTAATACCTTTCGCGATGATGGACACTTTTCAGGCGTCCAACGCATCGAATGTGCCGACGAGAGACAAGCAGTCAAACAAGCGCGGCGACTTGTAGACCTCCAGGATGGCGAGGTTTGGGAGAGAGACCGCCTTATCGCGCGATTTCCCGAGCGTCAGAAAACAACCGAGTAAGTACGCCTCAGTTGACCGCTGCGACCTTCTTCGGCGTCGCGTCATTTATAATGGCGCGCGCACGGGCTTAGCCACCATGGCGGCAGAAGCCCCTAATCCAGATCTTGTTCTCCGATGGCCGCCCTGGTTGGCGGCTCGTCGCGCGCGCGAACGACGACAGCATCCGCGCACTACTCATGACGGAGCGATCCTCAATACCCCCAGTGAGCTTCTTTGGACGAAACCGTATGCCGACTCGGCCGTTGCTGTCTTGTGGTGATTTGCTTGCGCCGCATCGGCGCATATGCAAGTGACGGCCCGCCGGGCGTTCCACTATTGCGGCTGGCCACAGAGCGGTCGACGGCAGGGTAGCTCAATTGGCAGAGCGCGTGTGTGAACAGCACGAGACGGTGGTTCGAACCCATTCCCCCGCCGCCACCATCAAAAATCATCATTCCTGGTTCGCGCAGGCGCAATTTTATCGTCATCGTTGCTTGTTTTGGCGGACCTCTCCAGTTGCTTGACGAGTTCAGCAAGACGCGCAGGGATAGGCTCCGCGGTAGCATCATAGTCCGCCCTGAGCCGACGCCCAATCGCAAGCAACCAAGCCCGTTGCAACATTTACCTCCGCCCGCCGAATGACCAATGGGGAAGCGCCCCGGAGGTTCCAGTTCAGCCCACAGCGAGAACGCAGTGGAGCCTTGCGCTTACTCGCGGCCAGGCGCCACGCCAAAGCCGCTGGCGTCGCCCCTAGCTGCCAACAGGGTGCCACCAGCAATATGTGGAATCTGCACCGCGCCGGCGGTTCGCGGGGCCTATGAAAACGTCGGGGGCGAGCAATTCTATTCGACTTTCGAAAGCGCCCATTTCAGGCTCCCTCCCACCTTCCGCAGCCGGGATTTCGGCCAAGGGCGCGAGGCGATCATCGGTGCGCAGCCCTGCCGGTTGGCCGGGACGTGGAACGACCGGCCAGCGCAACTGATCGGGGCCGCCGCGCGTTTCGTAGATGCGGCCGCCCCCATTTATTGGGCGGTGTAGTCGTTGCGGTCGCTGTCGATCGCAGAGCCGAGCCTCTAACCGGAGAGATCATCATGGACTCTAAAACCTGGCCATGTGCAGTCATTGCCATTTTGATGTGCGCGGCGGGCACGATGTCACAGGCGCAGGAGAGCGGGCCGCCGCAACCGACGCCGAGGGATGATCCGGCAACATCCGGCGCCGGCCCAACGTCCCGGGCGCCCGGTCAGTTCGATTATGATCCGCCGAAGGGAGCGTCCGTCACCACGGACCAGCGAGGACACACAACAACGAACTCCACGAGTGGTGGCTCTACGCCCGGCAACCCGCCGCGGGACCAGGGCAATGACAGCATCGATGCAATTGCACCCAAGAATTAACGGCTGTGTCATTTCCCGCTTGCGGCAGCCGATAGCTTCGACACGGCATTGCGCGAATTGATTCGTGTCCGAACAGCTCGCCCTCTTCTCTGACGGCGCTGCCGCCCCCCGAGGCCTGCGCTACCAACCGAGCTTCATCACCGCCCAGAGCGAGCACGAGCTCATCGCCCAAATCCGCGCGCTGCCGCTCGCGCCGTTCCAATTCGGCGCCTTTGAAGGCAAGCGCCGCGTCGCCTCCTTCGGGTGGCGCTACGACTATAACCAGCACAAGCTTGAACAAGCGGAAGACCTGCCCGCCTGGATCGCGCCCTTGATCGTGAAGGTGCAAGCCTTTGCGGGCCTCCCGGCTGCTTCCATCCGGCAAGTGCTATTCACGCAATATGAACAAGGAACCGGGATCGGCTGGCACCGCGACAAGCCGCACTTCGACCAAGTCTTTGGACTGTCGCTTGCGTCGGCCTGCAAATTTCGCTTTCGACGCAAGACCGGACGTACCTGGCAGCGGTTCACGCTCGAAGCCGAACCGCGTTCTCTCTACATGATGGCCGGCGAATCCCGCAGCATCTGGGAGCACAGCATCCCACCCGTCGACTCGCCGCGCTACTCCATAACGTTCCGCACCATGGCCGGCGAGACCACACCAGCCTTCCGGCCGCCAGGCCAGATCGCACGGTGATTTCATGTTCTCTCTGCACCAGACGCCGAAGGACCGTGCTGGCATGCATTGACGACGGCGCGCCGTGTCATGGCTTAGCCTTGGCGTACGCAATGAACTCGAGGACGGTTTTGGCCCGGAAACGATGGATTCACCACCATTGACTTGGGGCTAGCGGGTGATGGTTGCGACCGGCGCGATGTCGCGGATGAAATTGAAATTGAGCTCGTCGTAAAGCATCGCGTTGATCGCGCCTGACGGGCCGGCCACGAGAAGCGTGTAACCGTCTGGCGCCGCACGCACGACCGCCTCGGTGGCGATATTGGTGCCGGCGCCCGGCCGGTTCTCGATGACGAATTGCTGGCCGCGCTCCGATAGCCATTGCCTATCAGGCGCCCAAGCACGTCGGCCGTGCCGCCGGCGGCAAAGCCGACCGTCAAGCGCACTGGACGTGACGGATAGGCCTGCGCCCTGGCGATTTGACAGCATGCCGGGATTGTAAATGCCCCGCTGCCAGATGTCGGAATTTCCGACGAGCAATTCGCATGGCGCCTTCTCCCTCACGTGCCGTGGGCTTTGCTTGGCCGAACCCCAAATAGAAAATCACTTGTGACGAATATGACGCCGTGAAAAACTCGAAGGGCCCATACGCACGGATCATTCCGTTGACGGGTCCCATGAGCCGCAATTTTGATTGTCACCCGACAAAGGCCATGAGGTACCCACCAGGAGGGGTCGATGCACCATCTCACCCGCCGTGCCCTGCTTGCCGGGGCGACCGCAAGCGCGGCAACAGTCCTCGCGCCTATTTCCGGGATTCACCGGCTGGTTGCCAAGGCGGACTGTCTTCGATCCCTCAAGGAGTTTCTGCAAGAAGCACGCCAGAACCAGCTGACCAGCGGCCAGCGCAAGTTGATTGTCGAACAAGGAATCACGCTGCTCGACGAGTTTTACTGCCACCTTCCACAAAAGAGACAGTTATACGGTGCGCGTCCAGTAGAACGCCTGCGGGACCTCCGCGAAGTAGCTGGCGGACTCAACGACGATCTGCGCTTCCACGCCAGAATGATGGCGATCTTCACCGAGCTTCGCGACCAGCATACGCGCTATAAGCCGCCGAGGCCGTATCTTAGCGCCCACGCCTTCCTTCCATTCAGGATTGAGGCGTGTATCGAGAACGATCGGCGCAAATACATCGTAAGTCGCATCGTCCCTGGGTTTACGCACCAAACATTCCGCCCCGGTGTCGAGGTCATCCGCTGGAACGGCACTCCGATCGAGGGCGCGGCGGATCGTGCGGGCGGAGACGGCGCCACCCCTAGCGCAAGGGGGTGCATCGGCTTGGCGCGTTTGACACAACGCGTCTTACAACTCCATCCGGTACCCGAAGAGGAGTCGGTGCAGGTCCGCTATCGAGCGGATGACGGCCAGGAACTCGATATCGAGATTGCCTGGCAGGTCATATCGCTGCCCGATTCCTGCAACAGCAATTGCGACGAGATGCAACAGATGGGCGACTTCCGCAAATTCCTGTTTGCGAAGTACGACGTCTGCAGCGCCCCCATCGATTCTAAATTTCACACGACGCCTGGGGGCGACGTATTCGGATATATTCGGCTCTACTCGTTCGAAAACGTTTCCCCTTTGGACGGGGATAAGTGGGTCGACGAGTTTAAAAAACATGTGGCGAAATACAGCAGCACCAAAGGATTGATCGTCGACGTCCGCGACAATGCGGGCGGAAGCATCCGGACGAGCGAGCGCATATTGCAATGGGTCGCTCCACCCGGGCCGATCGCGCCCTCCACTCTGTATTTCCGGGCGACGAACACGACGCTGAGATTCTGCAATCTGCCTACGTCTGTCAGCGAACTAGGGCCGCCCCCGGAGGGATTGCATAAATGGAGTGAGTCGATCAAGCGGGCGTTGGACACCGGCGCGACGTTTTCGGACGCTTTCGAGTACACAACTAAAGCGCAGTGTAACTCCGACGACCGCATTGTATTTCCACGCCCTGTCATCGTCGTGACAAACGGGATGACCTGGAGCGCGGGGGAATTCTTCGCTGCCGGCTTCCAGGATCACGGCGGCACGATTCTCGGGGTGGATGAGACTACAGGCGGTGGCGGTGCCAACTACCGGCAAATGAGTCAACTCAGCAAATATTTCACAGATGACCATCAAGCCTCACCCTTTGAGCCCTTGGCGAACATGGCGAATGGCGCGGATTTTCTGGTTGCTTTTCGCCGGAACAAACGGGTGGGCCGTGGGGCCGGCAAGGAAATCGAAGATGCCGGCGTCGTGCGCAATCGAGCCTACGCCATGACGCGCAACGATGTGCTCCACGACAACCAGGACCTGAAGAATCACGCCGCCAGACTACTTGCGCAGATGCCATGATCAGAGCGCCAGCACCGCTTTGCTATCGGACGCTACATTCGTCCGGCGGAGTGCGGTCAGAAGGACGGCGATCGCGGGGTCAACACGACAATCTGGACAATGCAGGGCCCCCCTACGGAGGCGAAATGCCGACAGGTGTGCGAATGTTGAACGGCACACGGCAAGTTGATCGTTGCCATGATCGCCCCGCAGGGCCGCAGCAGACCGTCAAATATCGATCTTCGTGGTGCTGCCTTTGTACGTCACATCATACGGCGAACCACCCGGCTGCTTCTTGATCGTGAGTTGGTCGTTATTCTTCTTGCGTGTGATGGTGACTGCCACGCCTTCAGGCAGGTTAATCTCCGACAATGCCTGCTTGGTTTCGGCTGTCATGATGCCGAGCTTGCTGGCGATGTGCTCGACAACCTCCGGTGGGAGACTGACTCGTGGTGTCGACGGTGAACTCTCGGTTTCCTGTGAGTCCACCGAAATGCCAATCCCACCCATTCGGCCCTCCATCAATGTCGGCCAGCTTACAAGACTCGCTGGCAAGCAGGAACTCTTATGGCATATTATCCATAACTTTCGGTGCGGCAAACGGGCCCACAAGTACCGATCGTGGTGTCCGATCGCACTGAGCAATGCCTCGTCGTCACTTCGATTTGGGACGATCTAATCGAGCGATATTCCTGCGAATTCCACGACTTTGCGCCATTTCGTGTGTTCGTCGGCCATCCATTGTCCGAACTCGGCAGAGCTCATTGGCATGGGCACCCCACCTGCGCTGACAAACCGGGCGGCCAGCTGAGGATCGGCTAGCGCGGAATTGATGGCTTTGCTCAACACGGAGGCGATCTCCGGTGGCGTGCCCCTGGGCGCTACAATGCCGTACCAGACGTCCGCCTCATACCCGGGCACGGTTTCGGCGATCGTTGGAATATCTTCCAACCCTCCCCACCGCTTCAGCGAAGTCACACCCAGCGCCCGCAGCTGGCCAGCCTTCACGAAACCGATCGCGCCCGTCAGGTTGCCGAATATCACGTGGACATTGCCCGCCATAAGATCCGGGTAAGCACTGGCGGCACCGCGGTAAGGCACGTGCACCATTTCGATCTTGGTCATCGCCTTGAACAGTTCACCCGACAGGTGCACCGAAGTCCCATGGCCGGTCGAGGCCATCGATACTTTTCCGCGATTGGCGTTTGCGTAGTCGATGAAGTCTCGGACGCTGCGAACTGGCAAAGAGTTGGGGACCGTCATGAGGTTGGCAAGCCGCATCACGCCCGCGATCGGCACGGTATCGCGCAGGAAGTCGAATGACAGCTTCTTGTATAGCGACCCGGCGATGACGTTGCTTGGGGCCGCGAACAAAAGAGTATGGCCATCGGGCGGGGAATTGATGACCGCTTGCGCGGCGAGGTTTCCGCCCGTGCCGGTCCGATTCTCGATGACAACTTTTTGGCCCAGACGCTGTGACAACCATTCGCCAAGCATTCGCGCCGCGAGATCAACGCCTCCTCCGGCCGAAAACCCAACGATGAGCTGGATTGGACGGGTCGGATAATCCGCGGCCCTGGCCGCGGGATTCAACGCACCGACAAAGATGCCAGCGAGGGCAGAGAGGGGCACCGCGAACTTCAACATGTTAGCTAGCCTAACTTTTTACCTGGGCCTAACTTTGTTTCTCAGCTGGAAGATGAAAACGGTTCGCTTCCGCGCTTGTGGCGTTGGCTTATGCACGCATCCGTCACTCGGTTCCATCTGCAATGAATGTCTCATACTCCAAATATTTTCGCGTACCGTGCCTTGATCTCGTCAGCGCTCTTTTCGACGCCAAGAGGATCGTCCTTAAGTGTTTTGATTTCCTTGAGCGCTTTGCCGCCGGGCTTTTGCTGGACCAGCGCGTGCACGGAATGGGTGCGCGCGAAGTCGACCAGCAGCTGCTGGGATTCACGGGAGTTCAGCCAGTTCTGGAAAAGGCGCGCCGCGTTGGGATTCGGCGCCGCCTTGAACAGCGCGCTCGGTCCCGTGATCAGGGGAGTACCTTCGGTCGGATATATGATTTCTACAGGCTGCCCCCGCTCCTTGAGTTGGATGAGATTGTACTCATTGCCATCGGCCATCACGCGCGCTCGCCGAGAGCGATCTTCTTCGGAGTATCGGTCGAGGATTGAACCTGCATCACTCGCTGCTTGGCGAGTTTCTCAAGATACCCCCAGCCGAACTCGCGCACAATCTGGAACGTAGCCGTCATGATGGTGCCGCTGTAGGAGGGATGCGCCTTAACCATCTTCCCCGCCCACTTTGGGTCAAGCAGGTCCGCGAAGCTCCTGGGTGCCTCCTCCGGCTTTACCAATGTCGTGTTATAGCCGAGCGAGGACAGCCACACGCGTGTCGTAACGAAAAAGCCGTCCGCATCGTAATATTCCTTCGGATAGTTGCGCGCGACCTCCTCCGGCAGATACGGAACGAGCCAGCCGTTTCGCTTCCACACGATGCAATGGGCAGCGTCTGCTGTATTGACTATATCAACCGCATAGATGCCGCTGTTGTATTCCTGCTGAATGCGCTGGAACAGGCGCTCGGCGCCCGAGCGCTCGACGCGCACAGTGATGCCGGGGAATTTGGCTTCGAAAACTCGGCCGACGCGCTCAGCAACCGGCAGATCCATCGAGGTGTAGAAAGCGACCTTGCCCTCCTTCTTGGCCACCGCGACCAATGCGGACGTGATTTCAGATGACTCGGCTACTTGGGCACATACCGGTGCCGCAAAAACGGTTGCGGCATTCGCTCCAGCGGCCTTGAGCACGTCGCGTCTCGATAATCGGCCCCTAGTCATAGAGCGCTTTCCATCGGCGCGCAGCGCGCGTGGGATGCCGGCGTCGAGATTATCGGCGACATCGAGCTGTTCGCCCGCGCCCGGCCCGAGCTTCCGCCGCACAAGGTCGTCGGCATCACCGGCACCAA
>Ga0207691_10002928_pt1 | contig 16657 bp, 11 predicted proteins | sample KBSM13metaG_FD_184327 | JGI IMG/M metagenome (GOLD analysis project Ga0207691, IMG submission 184327) | Miscanthus rhizosphere microbial communities from Kellogg Biological Station, Michigan, USA - KBS M1-3 metaG (SPAdes) (version 2) | ecosystem: Host-associated > Plants > Roots > Rhizosphere >... | reverse complement strand
CAACTACCCGTTCTGCACGATCGAGCCGAACGTCGGCGTCGTGCCCGTGCCTGACGCGCGGCTCGATGCGCTCGTCGCGCTCTACCACCCGAAGTCGGTCGTCGCCGCGACGGTGAACTTCGTCGACATCGCGGGCCTGGTGCGGGGCGCGTCCAAGGGCGAGGGGCTGGGGAACCAGTTCCTCGCGAACATTCGCGAGACGGACGCGATCGCGCACGTCGTGCGCTGCTTCGAGGACGACAACGTGATTCACGTCGAGGGCCGCGTCGATCCCGTGGCGGACGTGGGGACGATCGACACCGAGCTGTGCTTGAAGGATCTGGAGACCGTCGACAAGCGGATCGATCGCGCCAAGAAGGCGCTGAAGGGACCGGCGACGCCGGCGACGAAAGACGAGAAGCAGATCCTCGAGATCTGCGAGCGCCTGCACAAGGGGCTGGACGCCGGCAAGCCGGCGCGCGCGCAGGGGCTGAACGCAGAGGAGCAGGCGCTGCTGCGCGACCAGGGCCTGCTGACGCTGAAGAAGGTCTTCTACATCGCAAACGTCGCCGAGAAGCAGCTCGGGTCCGCCGACGACGACAAGTTCGTGCGCGCGCTGCGCGCCCACGCGGACGCCGAGGGAGCGCCGGTGGTCGTCATCTGCGCGGCGGCGGAGGCGGAGATCGCCGGATTGGACGCCGCGGATCGGCCGGCGTTCCTGGAGAGCCTCGGGTTGAAGGAGCCAGGCCTGCACGCGGTCGCGCGTACGGCGTACAAGATCCTCGACCTGATCACGTTCCTGACCGCGGGCGAGGACGAATGCCGCGCGTGGACGGTGAAGCGTGGCGCCAAGGCGCCGCAAGCGGCGGGCGTCATCCACACGGACTTCGAGCGCGGCTTCATCAAGGCCGAGGTGATCTGGTGGGAGGACCTGATCAAGCTCGGGTCGGAAGCTGCGTGCCGCGCCAACGCCAAGCTGCAGCTCGAAGGCAAGGACTACGTCGTCCGCGACGGCGACGTCATCCACTTCAAGTTCAACGTCTAGCGAGCGTCGCCCGAGATCGGCCTGCCCTCACCCCGACCCTCTCCCGCAAGCGGGCGAGGGAGATCAGATCAGGTCCCCTCTCCCGCTTGGATCCGTTCCCCTCTCCCGTCTTCGGGAGAGGGTTAGGGTGAGAGTCCGTGCCCCCGCTAGATCTCGACGAGACCCTGCTGCATCGCGAACAGCGTCGCGGCGGCGCGCGTGGTGACGCCGGACTTCTCGAAGATGTGCTGCACGTGGTGGCCGGCGGTCTTCACCGAGATGTCGAGCGCGTTCGCGATCTCCTTGTTGGTGAGGCCGCGCGCGAGCAGGCGCACGACCTCGACCTCGCGATCGGTCAGCCCGGCGGGGTACGTTCGCTTGCCGGCGTCGGCGGGCTGACCCGCGGCCGCCAGCACCGCCTCGACAGCGTCGCGATCGAGTCGGCCGGCGCGCGCCTCCGCGCGCACTCCCTCAGCAGCTTGCTCGACGGTCAGCGCAGCGCGGTGGGGACGCGCCTCGGTCATCGCGTGGAACACGTCCGCGGCGGCGAGGATGCGCGCGCCCTGCGACACGCCCGGCGCCCCCACCCGCCGGTGGTAGCCGGCGCCGTCGAGGCGTTCGTGCGCCAGCGCCGCGAGCGCCGCCACCGGCGCGAGCGTGTCCAGCCGCGCCAGCACGCGTTCGGTGAAGTAGCTGTGCATGCGCACGCGCTCCCGCTCGGCCTCCGTCAGCGGTCCCGGTTTGTCCCAGATGTCCAGCACGACGCCGGCGCGTCCGATGTCGTGCAGGTGTCCCGCGCGCCGCACCACGGCCGCATCGGCTAGCCCCTGGCGTTCCGCCGCTTGCCCCGCCAGCGTGGCGACGCCCGCCGAGTGGCCGCGCGTGAAGCGCGACTTCATGTCGCCGTACTGGCCGACCGTCTCTATCGCCGCGTCCAGCGCGGGCCCGGCCACACGCACCGGCTCGCCCGGCTCGGCGGCGACCAGAGCGTCGTGCACCGATGACACCTCGAGCCCCGCAAACAGCTTGCTGGCGCGACGTGAAAAGATCTCGACCAGCTTCGGATCGTAGCCGCCGCCCGCGCGACGTCGTAGCAGCGCGACCGTCTCGTCGGTGCCGAACAGGCGGCGGGCCGCCTGCGCGTCCGACGCCAGCTGCACGACCCGGACGACCCGATCGATCGCCTCGCCCTTCAACCGATGGGGCCGGCCCCGTCCGTCCCAGCGTTCGAACACTTGCGACATCGCCTCGGCGACGCGCGCCGACAACCCCAGGCGCTGGGCGAGCAGGCGGCCGACCTCGCAGTGCGCGCGCGTCGGCATACCCGGCCCCTTTCGGAGCGCGTGCAGCACCTTCCCGACGCGCCGCGGGAGCGGGTCATGACGGCCGACGTTCTTGATGATCGCGCCGAGGAACTCCGCCGGCGATCCGCCCGCCATGTGGGCGATCCAGTTGCCGGAGTCCTCGCCCAGCGCACGGACGCCGAAGTCCTCGTCGCCGGTGCAGCCGACCGTCTTCAGCAGCGCGACGTAGAACGCGTCGCGCGCCTCGCTCTCGTCGCAGCCGGCGGCCTCGGCCAGCGCGACCGCCAGCACCGCCGAGCGCTCGCCGTGCTCCAGCGCCACGCCCAGGCCGATGTCGGTCGCCAGCGACAGGCTCGCCGCCAGCTCGGCCAGTCGCACGCTCTCCGTCGTCGCCACGCGCCTCATTTATCACGGCCCATGGGGCATACGCCCTATTCCGAAGCGGGCGCGGGGACGGCTAACTGGTTGCTGGAGGAAGCGTCATGACCGAAACAGCGACCAACGCAGCCAAGCAGAGCCCGGCCGTCAGCCCCCTTCACACCAGCTTCGATCTTTCGGTCGAGACCACGGGCAAAGCCGTGTCGGTGTTCGACGGCGTCTGGCTGATCGCGACCCGCCACCACCCGGGTTTGTCGAAGCACATGTTCGAGATCAACAACCGCTGCTTCGTCTTCCGGTTGTTCGACCAGAAGGCGAGCCGCACCGTGCTGCTGGTCGTGAACGCGGTCGATCCCTCGCAGGCCGTCGACGAGGTGCGCCGACTGGAACGCGAAACCAGCTTGCCCGTCGTCGCGATCGTGTCGCCGGGCGGCGGCCACCACCTGCACATGCCCGCCTGGCACGCTGCCTTCCCGGCGGCGACATTGCTGGTCGGCCCCGAACGCATTCCCCGCACCGCGAACGGCCGCAAACTGATGCAGCTCGGTCGCGTCGAGACCCTGTCCCTCGACGATCCGTTCCCGCAGTTCCGCGGCCAGCTGGACGCGGTCGTGTTCCATGGGCTCGGAGGCCCGCCCGATCACCGCAGCGCCGGCGAGGGGGCGCCCGACACGCGCTTCGGCCACATGTCGCGCATGTTCAAGTTCATGACCGCCAAACAGACCGATCCCGTCGACGAGCTGTGGCTGCACCACGTGCCATCGCAGACCGTGATCGGCGGCGAGAACCTGACCTGGTACTACCCGAAGGCCGCGCTGCGCGGCGCGCCGATGATGCTGAAGAGCATGATCAAACCCGATCAGGTGACGATCATGACGATGGCGCGCAAGGTCGCCGCGCCGGACAAGGTCGCCGCCTGCTGGCGGCGCATCCTGTCCTGGCCGTCGCGCACGCTGCTCACGTACCACGACGTCCCGGGCTCGGGCTTCGTGGGCGACGGACGCGCGGCGCTCGCGGCCGCGGTCGATCGCGCCGGCCAGCCGCGCTGAGGCGGGCGTCCGCCGGAACGGCGCGCAAACATTTGCCGCCGGTCCTCTGCGAGCGCGGACATGCAATGGTAGCGTCCTCGCCATGTTTCCCGCTCGACGTGAGTTTCGATCAGTGGCGCTGGCCGTCGTGCTCGTTGCTTGCGGATGCGGCGGCAAGAAGAGCGGCAGCGCGGGAACGGGCGGATCGGGTGGCGGTGCGGGAACGGCCGCCGCGGGCGGACGCGGCGGGACGACGGGGGCGGCGGGAACGACCGGCGCTGCGGGGACGACTGGCACCGCCGGGACGACCGGTGCCGCCGGGACGACCGGTGCCGCCGGGACGATCGGTGCCGCCGGGACAACCGGCAACGCGGGAACAACCGGCAACGCCGGAACAACCGGCAACGCCGGAACAACCGGCACCGCCGGGACGACCGGCACCGCCGGGACGACCGGCAACGCCGGGACAACGGGCGCCGCGGGAACAACCGCCGCCGCAGGAACAACCGGTGCCGCGGGAACAACCGGTGCCGCCGGAACAACCGGCGCCGCCGGAACAACCGGGGCCGCCGGTACGACGGGCGCTGCCGGGAGCGGCGGCGCCTGCGTGACGTCGGTCAGCGGGACCGTCTACGACCCCGCCGGAGCGCTTCCTCTCTACAACGTCAGCGTCTACGCCCCGACCACCGCGCTGACGGACTTCAACGAAGGGATCTCCTGCGATCACTGTGGGCAGCTTTCGGGCGCACCCGCCGCGGTCACGGCATCGGACCCACAGGGCAAGTTCAAGCTGCAAGGCATTCCGGCCGGCGTGAACGTCCCGCTGGTGTTCCAGATCGGAAAGTGGCGCCGGCAGGTGACCGTGCCGAGCGTCCCCGCCTGCGCCGACACGCCGCTGACGGACGCAAACCTGACCCGCCTTCCGCGCACCAAGACCGAGGGCCACATTCCCCGGATCGCGATCACGACGGGCGCCGGCGACGCGCTGGAGTGCTTCGTGCGCCGGATCGGCATCGCCGACACCGAGTTCACGTCCGCCACGGGGACCGGCCGCGTTCACCTGTACGCGGGCGGCGACGGCACGAACAGCTTCGAAGCCGGCGGCGCGTTTACGGCGGCGACCACGCTCTGGTCCAGTGCGAGCAAGCTGGCCGGGTACGACATGCTCGTGTCCTCGTGCGAGGGGAGCACCAGCAAGTTCATCGACCAGAAGCCGCAAACGAGCATCGACAACGTCGCCGCGTACGCGAACGGCGGCGGCCGCCTGTTCTTCAGCCACCTGCACAACATCTGGCTGCAGCGAGCGGCCGAGCTCAGCGGCGCCGCGACCTTCGCCGAGATGGAAGCGCTGCCCTCGCCGGTCACCGCGACCGTCAACCAGACGAACGCACGCGGGATGGCGCTGACGTATTGGCTCGCGGGTCCGGCCGTGAACGCGAGCTCGACGCTGGCACAGCTGACGCTCACCGGCAGCGCGCACTCGGTCACGGCGCTCGGTCCCAACACGACCGAGTGGATCTACATCCCCACCACCAGCATCCCGACGAGCCACACGACGCAGATCCTCGGCTTCCAGACGCCCCTGTCGATGGCGCCCGCCCTGCAGTGCGGCAGGGTGTTGTTCGCGGACACGCACGTCAAGGCCTCGAACACGGTCGACGGCGGAGGCGGCGACGACTCCGATCCCTCCAAGCCGTTCCCGTCCGGCTGCAAGCCCAACGCGATGACGCCGCAGATGAAGGCGCTCGAGTTCCTGTTCTTCGACCTCGGCGCCTGTCTCTGAGGATCTACTGCGTCGGGCAGCCGCTCTGCTTGGTGCAGAAGTGCATGCCGCCTGCGTTGCAGCAGATCCAGCCGCCCTTCATGCACGATGGATCGTCCGTGCAGGGCACATAATTCGGGCTGGTCGGGCACTGATTCGCGAGTGTGCAAGCCGGAATCTGCAGACAGCAGACGGCGGTGCCGTCGGCCTGCGAGCAGTTCGAAGTGTTCGCGCACGCGGCGCCGATCGGCTGCGTCCCCATCACGCCGCCACCGCCTGTCGTGCCGCCGCGGCCGGCTGCAGCGCCCGCGGCGCCGGCGCTGCCGGTCGTACCGGCGTTGCCCATCGTGCCGGCCGCGCCCATCGTGCCGGCGGCGCCTGTCGTGCCGCCGCGGCCGGCGCTACTGCCGCCCGACGAGCCCGCGGTCCCGGGGCTGTTCGGACCGCTCGAATCCCCGCACGCACCCGCGAGCAAGACGACAATCGCCAACATCGCCAACGACAGTTTCATGACGCGCATGAGACCCCTTCACGATCGTACACCCAGCGTCGCCGCGAGTCGCGGCAGGATCGCGCCCGCCGGAGCCGACACTTTGACGGCGGCGATCTCGTCGGCGCGCGTCGGGCCGATGTTCACCAGCGCGATCGGCAGCCCCTGCTCCTGCGCGCGGCGCACGAAGCGAAACCCGGAGAAGACGGCGAGCGACGACCCGACGACCAGCAACGCCTCCGCCGCGGCGAACAGATCCCAGGCCGCCGCCAGCGTCGGCTCCGACACGGTGCCGCCGAAGAACACGACGTCGGGCTTCAGCTCGCCGCCGCACGAACGGCACCCGACGACCGTGAACCCGGCGACGCGTTCCGCGTCGAGCTCGGCGTCGCCGTCGGGGTGGATCTCGGGCGCGGTCTCCAGCCAGCCCGGGTTGGCGTCGACCATGCGCGCCTGCACCTCCTGCCGCGGCTCGTCGCGCCCACAGCGCAGGCAGATGACCTCGGCCAGCGCGCCGTGCAGCTCGACGACGCGACGGCTGCCCGCCCGCTGGTGCAGGCGGTCGACGTTCTGTGTGATCACGCCGGCGACGCGGCCCGCGCTCTCCAGCGCCGCGAGCGCGCGGTGCGCGTCGTTCGGCTCCGCGCCCGAGAAGCGCACCCACCCCAGCGTCGCGCGCGCCCAGTAGCGGCGGCGCACGTCGGCCTTCTTCATGAAGGCGTCGTGCTGGATCGGGTTGCGCGGGCCGGTGCGCCCGCCGCCCCGGTAGTCGGGGATGCCGGACTCGGTGCTGCAGCCGGCGCCCGTCAGGGCGACGATGCGACGGTCGGAGAGGACGTCGATCAGCGGGGCGAGATCGTCGGTGACGGGCGCGAGCGACACGGGCAAAGCATGACATGGCGCGGGCCCTCACCCTAACCCTCTCCCGCAAGCGGGAGAGGGGACCTGATCCGGATCTCCCTCTTCCTCAGAACTTGGAGGTGACGGCCATGAAGGTCATCTTGTCGTTCGTCTCGCGCAGGCGCGACGACAGCGTGCGCACGAACGACCAGAGCAGGTCGTAGGCCAGGTCGCGATCGACGAATAACAGATCTTCCATGTCTTCCTTGCGCACCACGAACAGGCGGCACGCTTCGTGTGCGCGCGCGTCGGCGCTGCGCGGAAAGTCGTCGATCAGCGCCATCTCGCCGAAGTGCGTACCGGCGCGCAGCACGGCCAGCGCCTCCTCGCCCATGCCCGGGACGGTCCGGCTGATGCGCACGGCGCCCGACAGGATGAGGTACATCTTGTCGCCCTGCGCGCCCTCCTTGAAGATCATGGCGCCCAGCGGGTAGTCCTCCTCGATGCCGAGGTTTGCGATCCGCCGCAGGTAGGACGGCTGCAGCGCCGAGAACAGGCTGATCTTCGACAGCAGCTCGACCGCCTTCTCGGGCGGGATGGTCGTGCGCGCCGACGGCGTCGCGGGCTGCTCCGGCGCCGGCTCCTCGGCGGGCGGCCCGGCCACGCCCGACGCTTCGGTCAGCTCGAAGTCGGTGCTGTCGGCGTCGCTGGCGTTCTCCCGGGGCGCCGCGGGCTCTTCACTCATGCAGTGCCGATTATGCCGTCATTGTCGTCAGAAGACCAATGACGCTGCGTCACGTACTCTTAAGCGATGAGTGGGCAACAACTCGACCGTCTCGAACGCGCTGAGCCCGACCCGCCCGACCGCGCGCTCGAGGCCGCGGAGACGCTGGCGCTGTGGCTCGACAACCGCTTCGTCGATCCGCTGCTCGGGTTTCTGCTACCCGGCTTCGGCGATCTGCTCGCATCGGCGCTGGGTCTCTACCCGGTGCTGCTCGCGTGGCAGCGGCGCGCGCCCAAGACGCTGGTCGCGCGCATGCTGCTGAACCTGGCGGCGGACGCCGCCGGCGGCGCGATCCCCGTGCTGGGCGACATCTGGGATTTTCTGTTCCGCGCCCACGCCCGCAACCTGAAGCTTCTGCGCGCCCGCGCCGACGACGGCGAAGTGCGCGCGCACTGGAGCGACACGCTGGTCGTCGGCGCCGCGCTGGTCGTGTTTCTCGCCGCGGTCGCCGTGCCGATCGTCGCGGCCGTCTGGTTCTGGCGCGCCGTCTTCCACTAGCGCAGCTAGTGCAGCTAGTGGGCGAGGAAGCGTTCGGCGTCGATGGCGGCCATGCAGCCGGTGCCGGCGGCGGTGACGGCCTGGCGGTAGACGTGATCGGCGACGTCGCCGCACGCGAACACGCCCGGGATCTTGGTGGCGGTCGAACCGGGCAGCGTCTTGATGTAGCCCGCCGCGTCCATGTCCAGCAGCCCCGTGAACAGCTTCGAGTTCGGCTCGTGACCGATCGCGACGAACACGCCGCCCACCGCCATCTCGCGCGTCGAGTTGTCCCGCGTGTCGCGCAGGCGCACGCCGGTGACGCCGGGCCGGGGCAGCGCGCCCAGGATCTCGTCGACGACCGCGTTGGTGACCAGCTCGATGCGCGGGTTGCGGCGCGCGCGGTCGAGCATGATCTTCGAGGCGCGGAACTCCTCGCGGCGGTGGATGAGGGTGACCTTCGGCGAGAACCGGGTCAGGAACGTCGCCTCTTCCATGGCGGTGTCGCCGCCGCCCACGACGGCGAGATCGCGCCCCTTGAACAGCGCGCCGTCGCAGGTCGCGCAGGCGGACAGACCAAAGTTCTTGAACTTCTCCTCGGATGGAATGCCGAGCCACTTCGCCGACGCGCCCGTGGCGATGATCAGCGACTCCGCCATCAACTCACCCTCGGTCGATGTGATCCGGAACGGACGATCGGACAGATCGACGGTGGTGACGTCGGCGGTGAAGACGTTCGTTCCGAAGCGCTCGGCCTGCGCCTTGAACAGCTCCATCAACTCGGGACCCTGCACCCCCTTCGGGAAGCCGGGATAGTTCTCGACCTCCGTCGTGATCATCAGCTGCCCGCCGGGCAGGGTGAACGGCTCGACGGCGGCGCCGCCGCCCTCGAACAGGACCGGTTCCAGGTTGGCGCGCCCGGTGTAGATCGCCGCCGTGTAGCCGGCGGGGCCGGAACCGATGATGGCAACCTTGGTGCGTGCGGGGAGCGGCATCGAGAAAGTTCCTCTTTATTTAGATGACCGACCAATGTCTATAGGTTTCGAGCCCGGCCGGCGTTTCCAGACGCCCGACTTACCGCCTTGTTTTTCCTCGAGCCGGACGCCGCGGATCTCGACGCCACGCTCCGCGCCCTTGACCATGTCGTAGACGGTCAGCGCCGCCACCGCGACCGCGACCATCGCCTCCATCTCGACGCCCGTGCGGTCCACGGCGCGCGCGCGCGCCTGGATGCGAACGCCCGGCAGCGCGCGGTCGGTGTCCAGCTCGAGGTCGCAACCGACCAGCCGCACCGGATGGCAGAGCGGGATCAGGTCAGCCGTACGCTTCGCCGCCATGACGCCCGCCAGCCGAGCCACGGCCAGCACGTCACCCTTGCCGCGCGCGCCCACCGCCTGCTCGACCAGGCGCAGGGTCGCCGGCTGCATGAGCACCTCGGCCGACGCGACCGCCTCGCGCAGCGTCTCCGCCTTGGCGGCGACGTCCACCATGCGCGCTCGCCCGCGAGCGTCCGAATGCGAAAGCTTGGCGCGGGCCACGATGGCGCGGGCATCTTAACTCAGAACCCTGAAAGGGTTCCGAACCTCCCGCGACGGGCTCGGGCCGGCAAAGCCGTCCCTCCCCCACGCGATCAGCTCAGAACCCTGGAAGGGTTCCGAACCTCCCGCGACGGGCTCGGGCCGGCGAAGCCGTCCCTCCCCCACGCGATCAGCTCAGAACCCCACGCGATCGGCTGGTAACTCCGCGCGATTGCGCATCAACCTCCGGACGAATAGCATCCGGCCACCTCCGATGTCCCTCCCTTCGCTGGACAGCCTGAGCGAGCGCAAGGTCAGCCTGCTCGTCATCCTGTTCGGCCTCATCCTTTACATCCCGTTCGCCGGGTCCTACGGCCTCCACGATCCCTGGGAAACGCACTACGCCGAGGTGGCGCGCCAGATGGCGGTGCGCGGCGACTTCATCAGCCTGTGGTGGCCGGGCGCGCCGATCGATCCGGACCACTTCTGGTCGAAGCCGGTGCTGTCGTTCTGGATCATGAGCCTGTCGTTGCTGGCGTTCGGGCTGGGGCATCCCGAGTCGGGGACGCTGGCGCTGTCGACGCGCGCCGAGTGGGCGACCCGCCTGCCCTTCTGCCTGTTCGGCGTGCTGGGCATCTACGCCGTCTACCTGTGCGTGTCGCGTTTCGTGAGCCGCCGCGCGGGCGTGATGGCCGCGGTGGTGACCGCGACGTGTCCGCTCTACGCGCTGGTGTCGCGCCAGGCGATGACGGACATGGCGTTCGTCGGACCGATGACGATGGCGCTCGCGCTGGGCGCGCTGGCGCTGTTCGACGACCAGGACATCCCACTGCCGCGACGCGAGGCGCGCATCGGCAAGAGCAAGATCACCTGGCCCGATCACCCGCTGTTCTACCTGGCGACCGGCGTGTTCGTGATCGTCACGCTGCCGCAGCTGGTGATCAATTCGCTGCAGCTCGAGTGGTCGTTCACGGCGGCCGGCCACGCGATCACCATTCCCGGCGTGGTCCTGATGCTGCCGTACATCGCCGCGTTCGTCGCGTACTTCGTGATGATCGTGCGCGTGCGCTACAAAGCGCCGCTGTATCTGAACATCGCCGCCACGCTGTGCGGTCTGGCGATGCTGGCCAAGGGGTTGGCGGGCCTGGGCCTTCCGGTGCTGGTTTTCCTCAGCTACCTGCTGTTCACCTGGAACTGGAAGCGCCTCAACCGCGCCCAGCTGCTGTTCGCGATCCTGCTCGCGTTCATCACCTGCGCGGTGGTCGCGGTGCCCTGGCACCACGCGATGCTGGCCCGCCACGGCCGCGCCTTCTGGGACGAGCTTTACGGCGACAACCACTGGCGGCGACTGGTCGTCGGGCGGCACGGCGATCGCGGCACCTTCGAGTACTTCGTGCGCGAGCTGGGCTACGCGGCGCTGCCCTGGATCGCGATCGCGCCCGCGGCGCTGGGCGCGGCGGTGTGGCGGCGGGTGAAGCGCGGTGGCGCCGCCGCGCTGGCCGCGGCCGGCGTCGGTGGTGAAGCGGCCGCCAGTGCCGCCGCCGCCGATGCGCGCCGCCAGGGCATCTTCTGGTTCGGCGCGATCTGGTTCGTCGCTGGTTACGCGCTGGTGTCGATGTCCGTCACCAAGTTCCACCATTACATCCTCCCGGCCCTCCCCGGCCTCGCGATCGCGATCGGCTGCTTCCTGGACGACGTCGTCCGGCGGCGCGACGGGCGCGCCGCCGCGGCCGCCGCGATGGTCGGCATCCCGCTGCTGGCGCTGGTGCTGTTCGATCTCGCGGGCGCGCAGAAGAACGCGCAGCGTTTCATCTGGCTGTTCTCGTACGACTACGTCAACACGCCGAGCGGCCGGCCCTGGCCGCCGGCGCTGGACTTCCGCGGGCCGCTGATCGGCTTCGGCTGCGTGTTCGCGCTGGTGATGGTGGCGCTCGGGTGGCGCCGCATCCAGCGCTGGGCGGCGGTGGCGCTGTGCCTCTCGGCGGTCGCGTTCACCTACTTCCTGCTGGACGGGTTCATGCGGCGCGCGACGCCCTACTGGACGCAGAAGGGGCTGATCGCGAACTACTACAAGATGAGGCGATCGCCCGAGGAGAAGCTGCTGGTCTGGCAGATGTACTGGCGCGGCGAGAACTTCTACACGCAGAACGAGATCTACACGGGACCCAAGGACGAGCGGACCGTGTTCCTCGGCGACAAGAACTTCGAGAACCTGAAGGCGTGGATGGAAAAGCACCGCGGCCGGCGCGCGTTCTTCCTGGTCGAGCAGAACCGCTTCACCACGCTGGAGACGGCTGTGCCGGCGGACGCGCGCAAGACGCTGAAGATCGTCGACGGCAGCAACATGAAGTTCTGCCTCGCGTCCGCTGACCTCTGAGCTGTAACATCGCGGCTTCCTTCGTGAACCCGACCTGGGGAGGTCCGTCTTGAGCACGCCGCGTCTCGGTATCTCGCTGTCGTCCGTCGTTCTGCTGGGTTTCGCGCTGACGTTCGGAGGCAGCAACTGCGGCGGCGACTCGCCCGCCGGCGGCGGCAAGGGCGGCGGCGGGCAAGCGGGCTCGATGGCCACGGGCGGACGCGGCGGCAGCGCGGGCGGCGGGGGCGCGAGCGCTGGCACCGGCGGCGCGAGCGCCGGTACAGGCGGATCCACGGCGGGCGCCGGCGGCGCGACGGCCGGTACCAGTGGCGGGACCGGCGGCGCGCCGGCCGGCAGCGGCGGTTCGGCGGGCAGCGGCGGTCGCGGCGGAACGACGGGCACCGGTGGATCCGCGGGCGGTACGGGCGGTACGGCGGGCAGCAGCGGCGGCCGCGGCGGAACCACCGGTGGCGCAGGCAGCGGCAGCGGCGGCACGGGCGGCAGCACGGGCGGGACGAGCGGCAGCGGCGGTACCGGCGGCAGCGCGACCGGCGGCGCGGGGCAGGACGGAGGCGTCGACGCCGACGCCGGCTCGACCGACACCGGATCGAACGACCGAATGGCCGACGCGACCGCCGACGCGAGCGACGCCGCCGAGGCGGGACCCGACGGCCCGTCGTGCGTCGACGCGTGCACGCTGGGCGCGCGCAGCTGCGGCCCCGGCGGCGGCTCGCGCTCCTGCGCGATCGACACCACCACCGGCTGCACGGTCTGGGGCCCCGAAGCCGCCTGCGCGGGCGGGCAGACCTGCTCGAGCGCGACCGGCCAGTGCACCTGTCCCGCGACGCCGGCGGGCTGCGCGGCGACGGGCAACTCCACGTTCTGTTCGTCGACCGGCGATCTCGTGACCTGCACGGCGAACGCGCAGGGGTGCATCACGTCGTCGGCGGCGGCCTGTCCGACGCACCAGAGCTGCAAGGGCACGCTGCCCGCGGCGGCGTGCACCTGCGATCACGGCTGCGCGGCGGTCGGCGATTTCTGCGCGGACGGCGACACGCAGTCGACCTGTTCGCTCGACGCCAACAACTGCCGCTTCATCAGCGACACGAACGCGTGCGGCGGCGTCGCCACCTGCGTGAACGGCGGGTGCGACTGCCCGGCGACCGGCACCACCGAGGGCACGGGCTGTTCGAACCTCGACGACACCCTCTGCGCGGGCTCCGACGTCCTGACCTGCCTGTCCGATACGTCACCCGGCGCGATCGGCTGCCAGGTCTGGGCGCTGACCACCCCCTGCGCCGGCGATCAGGCAGGACCGCTCACCTGCGGGACCAAGGCCGGCTTCGCCGCGTGCCAGTGCCCGGAGAACATCGGGACGGCCGTCTACGTCGATCCGGTGGCGGGCAGCGACTCCGCGGACGACGCTCACCCGTTCCCGACGGGAATCCAGACGCCGACGGCTTGCCGGTTCGGCACGCTGACGCACGGGATCGATCGGGTCGGCTCGCCCGGCACGGTGGTCGCCATCAGCGACAACCCGCCCGTCGCGTTCACCACCGAGTTGCTGCCGCTGGCCGTGAAGAGCGGCGTCACGCTGACCACCGCCGCCCCGGCCACCCCGGCCAGCTACATCATCGAATTCGACGACGCGGCCGCGTTCGCGGCCCTGGCCGTGGCCTCCGGGTCGGCCGTATCCGGCTACACCGTCGTGCAGTCGGGATCCGCCAACGCGGCGGCCAGCGCCGTGACCTGCAGCGCCGGAGCGGTGTCGCTGGCGTCGCTGGTGCTGGACGGCAACGGTACGATGAGCAACGGCATCGCCGCCGGCGGCAGCTGCGCGGCGACCGTGACCGGCGTGACCGTCGGCGAATTCACCGCCAGCGCCATCGACGTCTCGAGCACGGCCGCCACGACGATCACCGGCGGATTGCTGCGCGCGTCGCTGAACGGCCTGCGGCAGTCGAACGGTGTGGTGACGGCGCACGCGCTCACCGTTCAAAACAACGCGCGCGAGGGCATCGTGCTGCTGGGCGGTTCGCCCAACCTCGTGCTCGACAGCGGCAGCGTCGTCACGCTGAACGGCCGCGCCGGCGCCGGCTTCGCCGGCATCAGCGTGACGAAGGGGTCGCTCTCGGCCACGAACTCGACGATCACAGGCAACGGTGCGGCGGGCATCGTGCTGGGCAGCGGCGCCGTGATTCACGGCTTGACGACGGTGGACGTCAGCCTGAACGGCGCCACCGTCGCGACGCCGGGTGTATCGATATTCAACGGCACGCTGAACGCCAGCGCGCTGACGGCGACGAAGAACACCGCCGGCGGCGTGGCGGTGCTGGGATCGAGCGCGACGGTGAACCTGACGAACGCGGCGCTGAACGCCAACACCGGGCGGGGCCTGGTCGCGGCGGCCGGCAGCGTGACGGTGTCGGGGGGCACGTTCAACGGCAACCAGCAGGACGGGATCCTCGCCGGCGGCGGCACCGTCACGATCGGCGGCGGGGCGACGATGGCGAACAACGGCGCCCACGGCCTCCACATGTTCGGCGCGGCGACGACCGTGACCGCCGCCGACATCCACCACAACGTGCAGGACGGCGTCTACATCAACTCGAGCTTCGCGGCGATCAACGTCGGCTCGCCCGGGATGTCGCCCCCGCTGGTCAACATCCACGACAACACGGTCCACGGCATCATGGTCAGCTCGTCGCCGCCCACCAGCAGCGGCGCGAACACGGTCACCATCGACACCGTCAGCGTCACCCAGAATAGACAGAGCGGCATCTTCATCGCCGCGGACAACGCTCCGGTCGGCGCGACCGTCCGCGCCTGCACGATCAGCGGCAACGGCGCGGTCGGGCTGCGCGTCGAACAGGGCGCCGCCAACGAGACGACGACCGTCATCCAGTTCAACGACGTCACCGGCAACAACGGAAACGGGCCGTCCGATTCGATCGGCGGCGTGCTGTTCGGCACCGCGAGCACGCTGACCAGCTTCGTGGGAAACAGGGTTCACGCGAACAACGGCGACGAATTGGGCTTCGCCGCCGCGGCGAACGGCGGCGCCAGCTGGACCGTCGGGACGAACACTTGCGACGCGAACGCCAACGCGATCACCTGCTACGGCGCCGGCAACGTCGGCATCCGGGCGGCGGCGGGGGCGACCGTCGACGCGCGCGGCAACCACTGGGTCAACGCGAGTCCCGCGGGCGGCGTCGACTACTCCCTCGCCGGCGGCTCGTCAGTGAACGCCGGCGGCGCGTGCAGCGCGATCGCCTCGTGTCCCTGATCTGATCAGCACGACCGTCGTTGCGCGCGCTGTTGCGCAACGCGGGGTGGTGGACGCGGCCGACGGTGGGGGGACAGCCCCCCCCGCCGTGTGATCTCGACGCTTTCGCAGCGACCGCGACGCTTTCGCGGAAACGTTGCTTTTTAAATGCCTGCTCGGCTTTCGCCTGGCGACTTTAAGGCGCGCCAACCTGGAGGACACCATGCGCTCTGTGACCACACAACTCGCTCTCGCCGCGATGCTGGCTCTGCCGTTCGTCGCCACCGCCTGCGGAGATCTGACCGACGACATCAGCACCAGCACCAGCCTTGCGCTCGGTGACGCGCTGCCCGGAACCAACGCGACCGCGTTCGCCGAAGCGAAGGCCGCGTTCAACACGTCCGAGAACGCCGCCGACGGCCTCGGCCCGATCTTCAACGAGCGCGGCTGCGGCACCTGCCACCAGAACGGCGCCATCGGCGGCGCGGGTCAGCAGATCGAACAGCGCTACGGGACGCTGACCAACGGCGTCTTCGATCCGCTGGCGAACACCGGCGGCTCGCTGCGACAGCTGTTCGGCATCGGCGGCTTCAACGTCGGCGGGCTGAACTGCAACTCGGGCACCGACGCCAATCCGGCGGCGGGCGCGACGATCTTCGCGGGCCGCCTGACGACGCCGGTCTTCGGGCTGGGCTTGGTCGATTCGCTGCCCGACTCGCGCTTCGACACCCTCGCCTCGCGCGAACCGACCGCCGTGCGCGGCATCGTCAACCGCGTCACCATCGCGATGGCGAACCCGGCCGATCCCGGCCAGTCGAACGGCGCCACGCGCGTGGGCCGCTTCGGCTGGAAAGCGGGCGTGCCGAACCTCGGGCAATTCTCGGGCGACGCCTACCTCAACGAGATGGGCATCACCACGACCTCGTGCAACCGCGGCGTCGTGAACCGCGCGTTCGCGACCGAGAACCGCGCCAACCGCGCGCCGACCAACGCCGTGATCAACGGCTGCCCGGACGACGCCGTGCCCGGCGTCGACGACGACCTGGCCGCGGAGACGAACAACTGCGCCGGCGGTGTCAACGAGCTGCAGGACGACGTCGCCGAGTTCACGTTCTTCATGGCGCACCTGGCGCCGCCGCCGCAGCTCCCGATCACGGCCGGGTCGGCCGCCGATCGCGGCCGTACGCTGTTCAACTCGGCGGGCCTGCAGTGCGCGTCCTGCCACCGCGACGACGCGGACATCTTCGTGTCGACGTCGGCGGGCGGCGTGCCGTCGGGCATTCGGTTCCATCCGTTCTCGGACTTCCTCGTGCACGACATGGGGACGCTGGGTGACGGCATCGGCAACGCCGGTGACTCGGTGGCGGTCACCCGCCGCATGCGCACGGCGCCGCTGTGGGGCCTGCGCTCGCGCAACAAGAAGCTGCACGACGGTCGCACGACCGACATCGCG
>Ga0207691_10002927_pt1 | contig 16658 bp, 13 predicted proteins | sample KBSM13metaG_FD_184327 | JGI IMG/M metagenome (GOLD analysis project Ga0207691, IMG submission 184327) | Miscanthus rhizosphere microbial communities from Kellogg Biological Station, Michigan, USA - KBS M1-3 metaG (SPAdes) (version 2) | ecosystem: Host-associated > Plants > Roots > Rhizosphere >... | reverse complement strand
GGTCCCTGCTGCCGGCCATCGAGCGCGACGTAGCGCCAGCCTTCCAGGATCCGGCGCGCCGCATGCGGTTCGGATTCCGCCGGTACGACCGCGGTCGCATCGCTCGCGGCGCGGCGCGCGCCGGCCGGATCGGCGAGGGCGTCGCGCACGCGGTTCGCGAAGGCCATGCAACTCGGGAAACGCTCGATGCCCTCGCTGGAGATTGCTTTCATCACCGCATCCGAGACGCCCTGCGGCAGTTCCGGACACAGTTTCCCCAGCGGCTCGGGATGCCAGTTGGCGAGCGCCTTCATCCACGCCCCGAGGTTCTGCGGCACGACCGGCAGTCGTCCGGTGAGCGCCTCGTACACGGTGATGCCGAGCGAGAACTGGTCGCTGACCGCGGCCTTTTCACTCGCGACGATCTCGGGCGACATGTAGCCGGGCGACCCGACGACCCACAGGGACGTCGAACTGCCTTCCGAACCGGATTGCGCGTCGTCGAGCGAGGTCGCGATGCCGAAGTCGGCGAGCAGGGGGTCGCCGTCGGCGTTGAACAGGATGTTGTCGGGCTTGACGTCGCGATGCAGCAGACCGCGTCCGTGCAGGCGGTCGAGGGTGGCGGCGATCGGCCCCAGCCAGATCAGCACCTCGTCGATCGTCTGCCGGTGCACGCGCGCGCCGAAGCGGCCGCCGAGCATGTCGGCGAGGCTGCCGCCCGAGACGTATTCCATGACCAGGTAGGGATGCCGGTGGCCTTCGGCATCCGTGCACTCGCCGGCGTCCAGCAGGCCGATCACTCCGACGATGCGTTCCTGGTCCTGGCGCTCGACTTCGCGCTTGAAGCGGCGCAGCAGGTGCGGCGACTCGTCGAAACCGACCTTCGGGAACTTGATCGCGACCCGTCGCCCGAGCGGTTCCTGGCGTGCGAGGAACACCTCGGCCATGCCGCCTTCGCCGAGCTTGCGCTCGATGCGGTAACGGTCGGACAACATGCCGCCTTCGAGCTTTTCCCACCACTGCATCGGACGTCCCCGCGCCAACGCGTCCGGCCCATGACCGGCGCAATCCCCAGGACGCGAAGGATGCCACGAAGCCCGAACGGATTCCCTAGCCGGTCTGGTCCCCGCGGAAGACGACCAGCAACATCAGGACGAAGCCGCAGACGGCCAGTAAGGCGTGCCCGATCATGAGCCCCACGGGCAGCGGCTGGTTGAGCCACTGGTAACGCAGGTTGAGCACCAGTCCGCCCAATGCGGCGACCACGAAGAGCACCAGCGCGTAGTTCGCGAACGCGGGCACCGTGAAGACGAAGGACGCATACGCGAGCAGCGTCAGTCCCGAAGCGGCCAGCAGGCCGTGCAGCATCGCCAGCCAGGCCGGCGGATTGATCGAGCGGGCCAGGCGGATGTACGCCATGACCAGGCCGCCGACCGCGGAAATCGCGAACAGCGCCGTCGAGATCTTCAACATCAGCATCGGTTCCATGGCGTGCCCTCCTGGCTGGCCGCGTGGTCATCGAACGCGTGCGGCGCGCGATGCGTGCCGGACCCGCGCTCGCACGTGGCGCTCCTTGTCGCGCACTCCCCACGATAGGCCATCGGCCGGATGCGCGGCAGGCGCGAGGGGCGCGCGCTCAGCGACGATTTAGTCCGATCGCGTGGCGGCGTAGCGCACGCGCGCGGAGCGTTGCATACAGCGGGCGCGACCGTTGCCTCCGGTTCACATTCAATAAATGCGGCTCATGCAAAGGTCGGACGAAGCAAGGCAGGGCGCCCGTTCGGTGCGCGCACTGCCCCTGCAGGGAGCAACACCCGGGCGCGTGCACGGCTGCAGCCGCAGGCGCGCGCGAATTTCAATCCACGGATGGAGTACTTCGATGACGATGAAGATGATGCTGCTCGCCCTGGCCACCGCTGCGGCGCTGGCGGCCACCGGCTGCCACGATCGCGACGACGACGAACACGAACACGCGGCGGACACGACCGTGCCATCGGCGACCACGTCGGTAACGCCACCGGCCAATACCTCGGCGATGCCGCCTGCGAACACCTCGACCGTGCCGTCGGCCAACACCTCGGCGATGGCGCCCGCAGAAACGACGGTCGGCACGGCGTTTGACCAGATGGACACGAACCACGACGGCAACGTGACGCCGGACGAAGTGCCGGCGGGCGATCCGTTGAAGCAGCATTTCAGCGACGCCGACAAGAACGGCGACGGCAAGCTGACCGCCGATGAAGTCAATGCCTACCGCGGCAATGGCGGAGCCGCCGCGGGGGCCACGGCGCCTTCGGGCTGACGGTCCGGCCTGATCCTGAAACCTGATTTCCAGGTGCGCGCCGGCGCGGCCCGGCGCGTCGCCTGACGGTGGGTTGCCCCTCGGTGGGCGCAACGCGAGAATGGTCCCGTCGCGTCGTTCGGTGCGTCGGGGACCTGCGTCATGCCCACCCTGATCTGGATCTTCTTCATCGCGAGCACCTTGCTCGTGCGCTGGCAGTTCGGCGCCAACGGCATGCTCGTGTGGTCGGCAGCCTGGGTGGTCGCGGTTGCGCTGTTCCGCCGCCAGATGTCGATCGGGTTGACCCACCTCGCCTCGAAGTGGGGCCTGACGAAATCGACGGTCGCGGCGATGCCGTCCACCATCGACCTGCGCAGGGCGCGCGCGGCCGATGCCGAAGCCGACCCGGTCCTGCGCGAGCTTTCCCGCTTCGGATTCTCGGACGCCGGCGCGTGGGACATCCTCGAACTGCCGCGGATCAAGCTGTCGCTGATGGTGCACCGGAGCGAGTATTTCGTCGCCGCGATCGAGTCGGCCTCCTCGATCGGCTCGCAGCTCAACCTGCACACGCTGTACGCCGACGGCAAGGTCGAATCGTTCACCAACAGCAAGCTGCCGGGTCCACCGGTGCTGCCGCCGGGCATCACCTACGTCCGGGCGCCCGGGCTGTCCGCGAGCGCGCTGCTCGCGAAAGCACGCAACGAGCGCCGCCGCGACGGCATCCGCCCGGTCGACATCGAGGACGCGCCCGGGATCTACGCGCGCCTGTACGCCGAGGGGATGAAGATCCGCAAGGCGCACGGCTCCTGAGGCGCCCGCAAGGTGAATCCGCGCCGCCACTGTTAGGCTGGCGCGCCCGCGACTGCCAGCGCCAGGCCTTGCAACCCTCGAATCCCGCCATCGCGTATCGACCCGACATCGACGGCCTGCGCGCGGTCGCCGTGCTGCTCGTCGTCGCCTACCACCTCGCGCCGCGGTCGTTCCCGCAAGGCTACGCGGGCGTGGATGTGTTCTTCGTGATCTCCGGTTTCCTGATCACCGCGATCGTGAGCCGCGAGTTGGCGGGGTCGCGCTTCACGCTGGGTGGCTTCTACCTGCGCCGTGCGCAGCGGATCCTTCCGGCATTGCTGGCGATGCTCGCGGCGGTGTTCGCCTACGGCTGGTTCTTCCTGCTGCCATCGGATATGGCCGCGACCTCCAGGACGGGATTCGCGGCGCTGTTCTTCGCGTCGAACGTCGAGCTCCGGTACGCGCTCACCGGCGGCTACTTCGCGGCGGACGGGAGATTCAATCCGCTGCTGCACACGTGGTCGCTCGGCGTCGAAGAGCAGTTCTACCTGGCGTTTCCGCTGTTGCTGATGCTCGGGCTGAAGATGCCGCGTCGCGGGCTTGCCTGGACGATCGCGGGCGTCGCGCTCGCGAGTTTCGCGACGCAATGCCTGCTGTCGGGCAGCCATCCGGCGGCACTGTTCTTCCTCGCGCCGTTTCGCGCATGGGAACTGCTGGCCGGCGCCTTGCTCGCACTGCGTCTTCCGGTCGCGGCGGAAGCGCGATGGCGAAAGGAAGTGGTGCAGGTGCTGGGCCTGGCCGCGATCCTTGCCTCGCAGGTGCCCGCGCTCGCTGGACTGGCGCCATGGGGCGCCCCCGCGCTGGCCGTGGCCGGCGCCGCCTGCGTGATCGGCGGCGGCGATCGCGGCGCCTCGGCCGCGTCGCGGCTGCTCGCGTTGCCGCCGCTTCGCTACGTCGGATGCATCTCCTATTCGGTCTACCTCTGGCACCTGCCGCTGGTCGTGCTCTGGCGCCTGCACACCGGAGGCGCGGCGACCGGCCGTGCAGGGCCGTATCTGTTCGCGGCCTCGCTCGCCCTCGGCGCGCTGTCCTACCACGCCGTCGAACGGCCGTTCCGGGACAGCAACCGGATGTCGGCGCGCTCCGTGATCGCGGCGACCTGCATCGCCACCGTGCTGCTGGCCTGCGTCGCGGGAGCAGGGATTCGCACGCGGGGATTCCCGGCCCGTGTGGACGAAGCCACGCTGGGCTACGACCGCGACCGCTACGAATCGATCATCACCTTCACCTGCACCTACGTCGAAAGCCGGTGCGTCCTCGGCGACACCACGCGGGGGCCGCCGCGGCTCCTGTTCTGGGGCGACAGCCACCTGTTGTTCTGGGGGCCGGCGATCGCGCAGGAACTGGAGAAGCAAGGTCGCAGCGCGTGGTTCCTCGTCGAGACCGGCTGCGCGCCGGTCCATCCCTCCGAGATCCGCGGGAATCCGCGGTGCGCAAAGCAGGACGCGGCGGCGATGCGCTTCCTGGTCGCGCACCCGGCCGTGGACACGGTCGTGCTCGGGGGCTACTGGTCCGCCTATTCGGATCCTCGCAGCGGTTTCGCGGACGACGCTTCCGGCTTTGCGGACGCGCTGCGCCATACCTTGCGCGCGCTGATCGCTTCGGGACGTCACGTCGCGCTGATCGGCGACGTTCCCGGCTACGACGTCAACGTGCCGCTCGCGCTGGCGCTCGCGCACCGCGACCGCCGGTCTTTCGATTCGAACGTCGATGCGGACGCCGCGCATGCCGCCAATGCCACGTTCCGCACGACGATCGCGCCGTTCGAGAAACAGGGCGTTGCCGTCGCCGATCCGATCGGCTGGATGTGCCATCCGCGCTGCGAGGTCGACGACGGGGCCTCGTACTACCGCGACGTCAACCACCTCACCCGCGCGGGAGCGCTGCGTTACGCGGCACCGATGGGGGCATTCCTCGACGCGCTCGGGCGTCGGCCGGAACCGCTCGACCACGCGCCGTCGCTCACGGGCAGTAGCGCTTCTCCGATCCGTCGGTGAGCTGCTCGAAACCGTTCGGCAGGACACGGAACAGGCGGCCCTCGATGCAGCGGTAGCCTTCCGGCACGGGTTCGAGCTTGCGCGGTGCGTTCGCCGCGGCCGCGTCGTCCGATGGGGAAACGGCGGAGGACGGCGAGGCTTCGCTGCCCGGGGTGGATGGCGATGCCGTGGCCGGCGCGGCCGATGCCGGTGCGGAAGGCGCCTGCACGATGGATGGGGGAGCTGCAGCCTTCGACACCGCCGGCGGAGGCATCGAGGTCACCGGGGCCGCCGTGCGCGAATCGCTCGGTGTTTCCGCGGCCGGAGGGAGGACGACGGCGGGCGGGACGTACGCGCTGGTTTGCGGTGTCACGAAGGGCAGGCCGGCCACCCGCGCCAGGCCGTACAGAACGACGCCACCGAGCACGACACCCGCGGCGACCTTCAGGACGAGGTGGTCGCGGGCCGGGACGTCATCGGAATCCATGCGGGCATCTTGGCATGATTCCGGGGGTTCGCCTGCCCATGCTCTCGGCCCGGGGGTTCTCCTCGCGCCCCTACCCGGGCTCGCGCTCGGACTGACGGTGGGATCGGGCGGCCGCGGATCGTCAAGAAAGGGCGGCCTGCCTCGGCGCTCACGTAAAATGCCCGCGCATGAGCCGACCGACTTCCGCAACGATCCACGTCGACGCGTTGCGTCACAACCTCTCACGCGTGCGTGCGCTCGCGCCGAACAGCCGCGTGATGGCGGTCGTCAAGGCCGACGGATACGGGCACGGGCTCGAGCGCGTCGCGCGCTCGCTGGCCGGGGCCGACGCCTTCGGCGTTGCCGCGCTCGCGGACGCCGAGCGCATCCGCGCGATCGGCCTGTCGAACCGCATCGTCCTGCTGTCGGGCTTCGACGACCCGGCCGACCTTCGCGCACTGCGCATGCTCGACGTCGACACGGTCGTGCACCACGACAGCCAGCTCGCGATGCTCGAGGCCGAGGCGATGACGCGAAAGGACGCCGCTGCCTATCCGCTGCGCGTCTGGCTCAAGCTCGACACCGGCATGCACCGGCTCGGCTTCGCGGCCGAGCGCGCGCGCGAGATCCGCGACCGCCTGAAGGCGCTGCCGCAGGTGTCCGAGGTCGTGCTGATGAGCCACTTCGCGAGTTCCGACGACTTCGAAGGCGAACAGACGCGCACGCAGATCGCCACCTTCGACGCCGCCGACGGCATCGGCGGCGAGGCCTGTTCCCTTTCGAACTCGGCCGGCGTCCTCGGATGGCCGCGCGCGCACCGCGACTGGGTGCGTACCGGCGGCGCGCTGTACGGTCTTTCGGTGGTGGACGGCAAGCCGGGTTCGGATTTCGGCCTGCGCCCGGCGATGACGCTGTCGACGCGCCTGATCGCAATCAACCGCGTGCGCGAGGGCGAGCCAATCGGCTATTCGGCGACCTGGCGCTGCCCCGAGGACATGGACATCGGCGTGGCCGCGATCGGCTACGGCGACGGCTATCCGCGCAGCGTGCCGTCGGGTACGCCGACCCTGATCCACACGTCGGGCGGCAGCGTGCGCGTGCCGCTGGTCGGCCGCGTGTCGATGGACCTGATGACCCTCGACCTGCGCGGCGCGCCGGATGCGCGCGTCGGCGACCGCGTCGTGCTGTGGGGCCCCGACCTGCCGGTGGAGGAGGTCGCCGCCGCCGCGGGCACGATCTCGTACGAACTGACCTGCTCGATCACGCGCAGGGTGCGATTCATCGAGGGCTGAAGCGTCTTCGAGCGGTGAGGAGCCGGAGACCGAAGGTCTTCGAGCCACCGCATTCGCACCATCCGAACAACCGGCACGGCACGATGTGCTCGAATTCCCCGGGAGTCCGTGCATGGGCGTGGCGATCGTCTGGTTCCGTCGCGACCTCCGGCTCGACGACCATGCGGCGTTGAACGCCGCGCTGAAAGCGGACCATCGTGTCGTGCCGGTGTACGTCCACGCGCCGGAGGACGAGGCTCCCTGGCAGCCCGGCGCCGCATCCAACGCCTGGCTGCGCCGTTCGCTGACCGCGCTCGACGCCTCGCTGCGCGCGCATGGCTCGCGCCTGCTCCTCCGCCGCGGTCCGGCCGCGGCCGCGCTCGAACGTCTCGCCGCGGAAACCGGCGCCGCAGCGGTGTACTGGAGCCGCCGCTACGAGCCGGCGTGGATCGCATCCGACGCCGCCGTCAAGAGCCGACTGCGGGCGCGCGGCCTGCACGTGGAAAGCCATGGCGGCGCCCTGCTGTGCGAGCCGTGGACGGTCGCGACGCAACAGGGCGATCCCTACCGGGTCTTCACCCCGTTCTGGCGCACGGCGCGGGCGCGGCTCGACGATGCGGTGGCATCGCCATGGCCGGCGCCCGATCGCCTTCCGCCCGTCGATGCATCCCTGGCTTCGGAAACGATCGACGCGCTGCTTCCCGCGGCTGCGCCGCGCTGGGACGCCGCCTTCTGGGACGACGCCCAACCGGGCGAGCTTGGCGCGCAGGCGCGCCTCGCGCGGCGCGTCGATGCGCTCCTGGACGGTTACGCGGCGCTGCGCGACCTGCCGGGTACCGACGGCACGTCGATGCTCTCGGCACACCTGCACTTCGGCGAAGTTTCGCCGCGCCGCGTGGTGCGGGCCGTCCGGTCCGCGGTGCAGGACACGCGAGCCAGCGAAAACGCCGACGCCTTCGTGCGCGAACTCGGCTGGCGGGACTTCTCCCACCACCTGCTGTACCACTTCCCGCAAACGACCGACGCGAACTTCAATCCGCGCTTCGACGGCCTCGCCTGGGCCGACCCGGATCCGGGCCTGCTGCACGCGTGGCAACGCGGGCGCACCGGCGTGCCGCTCGTGGACGCGGGCATGCGGCAACTGTGGCGCACGGGCTGGATGCACAACCGCGTGCGCATGGTGGTCGCGAGCTTCCTGTGCAAGAACCTGCGGATGCACTGGCTGCACGGCGCGCGCTGGTTCTGGGACACGCTCATCGATGCCGACCTCGCGAACAACACCCAGGGCTGGCAATGGAGCGCTGGCACGGGCGCCGACGCGGCGCCGTATTTCCGCGTGTTCAACCCGGTCGCGCAGGCGCAGCGGTTCGATCCGGACGGCGCCTACGTGCGGCGCTGGCTGCCCGAGCTGGCAAAGCTGCCCGATCCGGCGTTGTTCGAGCCCTGGAAGCATGCCGGCGCGCTGGTACGGCTCGCTCCGGACTACCCGCGCGTCCCCATCGTGGACCTCGCGCAATCCCGGCGCGATGCGCTCGCGGCCTTCGCCGCCTCGAAATGATGCGATTGCCGCGCCGCTGACATCCGGACGCCATCGCCCTGCCACGCAGGCGACACCGCCGCGCAATCCGCGTCGCGCACCATCGCGCGCTTCGACCCATCGCCGAGGTGCGCCATGAGATCGCCTTCCTGTCGCGTGCTGCCGTTGTTCGTCGCTGCTGCCTGCGCCATCGCCTCGCTTCCGGCATCCGCCGCTTCGAGCGGCAACCTGCTCGTCAACGCGAACGCCGAGGCCGGACGCTGCACTTCGGACTGGAAGGCCGTCACGACGGTGCCGGGATGGACCGTCGTGCAGGGCAATCCCGCGACGGTCTGCCACGCGATCACGAGTTTCACCTACCCGGCGAGTCCTGCGCCGGGGACCTCGTTCCTCGCCGACGGTCCCTACGGCGACTCGGCGCTGGTGCAACTGGTCGACGTGTCGTCCGCGCACGCCGCGATCGACGGCGGCGCGACGACGTTCACGCTGTCGGGATGGCTCGGCGGCTACGGCGTGTACGGGGGTCAGGCGAGCGTCGTGCTCGGCTTCTACGACGCCAACGGCAAGGCGCTCGGCGGCAGCCCGACGCTGGGACCGGTCACCGCGGCCGACCGGGCCTACAAGTCGGCGTTCCTCGCGCGCTCGCTCACCGGCAAGGTCCCTGCCGGCGCCCGCACGATCCAGGCGCTGCTGCAATTCTCGAACACCTCCGCCTCCTACAACATCGGCTATGCCGACAACCTGTCGCTGACGCTGTCGACGCCTGTGGCGGCCGCAGCGCTCGCGCCGCCGGTTTCGCACGTGCCCGCCTACGACCACGTCTTCGTCGTGATGATGGAGAACACGGACTACGGTCAGGTGATCGGCGACACCCGCGATGCGCCCTTCATCAACGGCCTCGCTTCCTCCGGCACCCTGCTGACGCAGTCGAGCGGCACCTACCATCCGAGCGACGAGAACTACCTGGCGCTCGCCGGCGGCGACAACTTCGTGTCCGGCGCGATCTACTACCCGAACATCCACGTCGCCGCGCAGCACCTGGGCGACCGCATCGAGGCGGTCGGCAAGACCTGGAAGGGCTACGAGCAGGGCATGGGGACGCCCTGCAACCTCACGAACGACCACGACAGCGAGTACGCGCCCGACGACCTGCCCTTCATCAACTTCACGAACATCAGCTCGAACACCGCGCGCTGCCAGGCCCACCTGGTCGACCTGACCCGGTTCGCGGCCGACCTCGCGTCGACCGCGACGACGCCGTCGTTCGCATGGCTCTCGGCCGACGACTGGTACGACGGCGAAGCCTCGGGCAACGGTTCCCCGCAGAGCCTGCAGGTGCAGGATGCGTGGCTCAAGCAGACGCTCGCGCCGCTGTTCGCGTCGCCCGCGTGGAAGAACCAGAAATCCCTGCTCGTGCTGACCTGGGACGAGTCGGAGACCGGCGGCACCAACCACATCGCCACGATCCTCGTGGACTCGAACGACAAGGTGAACAAGGGGCTGCGCAGCATCTCCAGCTACAACCACTACTCGATCACGCGCACGATCGAGTCGGCGCTGGGCCTGTCGCCGCTCACGCCGAACGACCAGTACGCCGATCCGGTCAACGATGCCTTCGTTGCGCCGCCGTCGCCCGCGTCGCCGACGCTCGGCACGGCAACGCCGGCCGTCAGGAAGGGCACGCCGATCGTGTTCGACTACGCGACCGTCGCGAACGAGGCGAGCGCCTCGGACTGGATCGGCATCTACCCGGCCGGCGTCACGCCGGGCTCGCAGTCGTCCACCGCGTGGCAGTACGCACCCGCGCTGTCGGGTTCGGCGAGCTTCGCGACGGGCGGCCTCGCGCCGGGCAACTACGCGGCGTGGTTCTGTTACGACGGCGGCTACACCGTCCTCGCCGGACCGGCGGCGTTCGCGGTGACGCCCTGAGCGAACCGCATCCGGATGCGATCCCCACCCACGCGGCGCGTTGACGCTCCGCGCGGCGCCGTGATTCACTGCCGCGACCGACGCGCGCAGGACACGGGGCCATGGCGAAGAAGACGGCCGGACAGACCGACGAACCGGCGCAGGGCGAGCGCGGGATTCGCCGCGAGCCGATGTCGCGCGTCGACACTGCGTGGCTGCGCATGGAACGCCCGACCAACCTCATGATGATCACCGGCGTGCTGATGTTCGACACGCCGATGCCGATCGAGCGGCTGCGCAAGGTCATCAAGACCCGCTTCCTGTCGTATCCGCGCTTCCGCCAGAAGGCCGTCGACGGCCCGACCGGCGCGGTCTGGGAAGACGACGCCGACTTCGACCTCGAATGGCACGTTCGCCTCACCGCGCTGCCGGGCAAGGCCGGCAAGCGCGAGCTCGAGCGCTTCGTGAGCACCCTGGCGTCCACGCCGCTCGACCAGACCAAGCCGCTCTGGCAGTTCCACCTCGTCGAAAGCTACCAGGGCGGCAGCGCGCTGATCGCGCGCATCCACCATTGCTACGCCGACGGCATCGCGCTCGTGCAGGTGCTGCTCTCGCTCACCGACACCACGGCCGGGGCGGGCAAGGGCGAGGACCTCGAGAGCGTATGGCTCAAGGACGAGAAGCCCGCGGGCAAGGGCAGGGGAGGCTTCGAGCGCTACCGCAAGCTTGGCAGCCAGGTCCTCGCCAAGGGCATGGAGATGTACCGCGACCCCTCGCTCGCCGCGGTGCTCGCGAACGAGGGCCGCGAGATCGCGCGCGAGTTGCTCAACGCCGTGCTGCTGCCCGACGATCCGGTCACCGTGCTCAAGGGCCGGCTCGGCGTCAGCAAGCGCGTGGCCTGGGCCGAGCCGCTCGACCTCGCGGACGTCAAGGCGGTCAGCCGCGCCTACCAGTGCACGGTCAACGACGTGCTGATGGCCTCGGCGGCCGGGGCGTTGCGCAGCTACCTGCTCGACCGCGGCGAGCACGTCGACGGCGTGACCCTGCGCGCCACCGTGCCGGTGAACCTGCGCCCGCTCAAGCACGCCAGGAAGCTCGGCAACCATTTCGGACTCGTGTTCCTCGACCTGCCGGTCGGCGAGGAGAACCCGGTGCGCCGCCTGGAGCGCGTCGCGGCGCACATGCAGGACCTCAAGACCTCGCGCCAGGCCATCGTCTCCTTCGGCCTGCTCGCGGCGATGGGCCTGGCGCCGGCGGGCGTGCAGCGCATGGCGCTGGATCTTTTCAGTCGCAAGGCCACCGCGGTCGCGACCAACGTGCCGGGTCCGAAGATGCCGCTCTACATGGGCGGGCAGAAGCTGCGCGAGATGATGTTCTGGGTGCCGCAGACCGGCGACGTCGGCATCGGCATCAGCATCCTGAGCTACCAGGACCACGTGCACTTCGGCCTGATCGCCGACGGCCGCCTGATGCCCGACCCGGACGCGGTGATCCGCCGCTTCGGCCCGGAATTCGAAAAGCTGCTTTATCTGGCGATGATGGCCGACTGGGACGAGCCGGTGCGGCCGTGGGACGCCGAGATGGTGCGCGCGAACCTGATGGAGGCGGCCAGGGCCTGAATTCCGGGCGCGTCCCCGAGGCCCGCCCGATGCTGCTCGGTGGCCGCCATCCGGCCGGCGAAGCGGTTCCCTGAACGCATTTCCCCGCGCTATCGGGTCCTCACCGTCTGTGCTGTAATCGGGCCGCCAACACAGGGGGATGTATGGCCAAGTCCTATCTCGCCAGCCGGCTGACCTTGCTCGTCGCCGCGTTCGCCGGGCTGTTCCTGATCTTCGGCGGCGTGACCTGGTACACGATCCAGCAGGTCCGCGTGCAGGGCCCGATCTACAACCAGATCATTTCGGGCAAGGACCTGGTGGCTGACGTGCTGCCGCCTCCCGAATACATCATCGAAGCCTACCTCGTCGCGCGCCAGCTCAACGACGAGACCGATCCGAGCCGCATCAGCGAGTTCGTCGAGCGCGGCGACAGGCTGCGCGTGGACTACGAGAGCCGTCAGGAATACTGGCGGCGCGAACTTCCCGCGGGCCCGCTCAAGGACCTGATGACGGTGACGGCCGCCAAGAGCGCGTCGAAGTTCTTCCAGCTGCGCGACGAACAGTTCGTGCCGGCGATCCGCGCCGGCGACCACGAGAAGGCCAAGGCGGTGCTCGCCCAGATGGACCAGGCCTACGCCGCGCACCGGCTGGCGATCGACCAGGTCGTGCAACTGGCGAACCAGCAGAACGCGGCGGGCGAGGCGGGGGCGACCTCCTTCATCGCCAACCACACGGCGGTGCTGTCCGGGTTGGCGGCGGCGATCCTGCTCGTCGTGATGCTGATGGCCTGGTATGCCCACCGTTCGGCGACCGACCTGTCCAAGCGCATCAAGCTCGCTTCGGAAATCGCCAACCGCGTCGCCTCCGGCGACCTCGCGACCGAGGTGCCGGGCACCGACCGCGGCGACGAGGCGGGGCAGTTGCTGCAGGCGATCCAGAAGATGACCTCGAGCCTGCGCGGCCTGGTCACGCGCGCCAAGCAGGCCTCGATCGAACTGATGAGCACCGCGACCGAGTTCGCCGCGACGAGCCGCCAGCAGGAGGCCACGGTGCAGAGCTTCGGCGCCTCGACCAACCAGATCGCGGCGGCCGTGAAGCAGATCACCGCGACGAGCGCCGAGTTGCTCGGCACGATGGAAGGCGTCAACGCCGTCGCCGGGCAGACCGCCGACATGGCCGAGGACGGCCAGGCCGGCCTGCGCAACCTCGACAACACGATGGAACGCCTCGCCGGCGCCGCGAACACGATGGCCGCGCGCCTGGCCGCGATCCGCGAGGAGGCCGCCGAGATCACCGGCGTCGTCACCACGATCTCGAAGGTCGCCGACCAGACCAACCTGCTGTCGATCAACGCCGCGATCGAGGCCGAGAAGGCCGGCGAGCAGGGCCTGGGCTTCCTGGTGCTCGCGCGCGAGATCCGCCGCCTCGCCGACCAGACCGCCGTCGCGACGCTCGACATCGAGCAGATGGTCAAGCAGATGCAGACCGCGGTGTCGGCGGGCGTGATGGAGATCGACCGCTTCGCCGAGGAGGTCAAGAGCGGCGTCGGCAACGTGGTGAAGGTGGGCGGCCAGTTCGGCCAGATCATCACCCAGGTCAAGACGCTGTCCGAGCGCTTCGACGCGGTCAACCACGGCATGCGCAGCCAGTCGCAGGGCGCCAACCAGATTGGCGACGCGATGGGACAGATGATCGATGGTGCGCGGCAGACTTCGCAGTCGCTGCGCGAGTTCAACAGCGCGACCGAAAGCCTGCGCGACGCGGTGTCGGTGCTCAAGCAGGAAATCGCGCTGTTCCACGTCGGCAACTGACCGACCGGCTGCACATCGGCAATGCTCGCCCTTGCCTTCCGCGCCGGACCGATGCGGCTCGCGCTGCCGATCTCGGCGGTCGTCGAGGTGTCGCCGCGGCGCGCATTGCGGCCGGTTGCGCTCGCGCCGGAGGGCGTCATCGGCCTGCTGCCGCTGCGCGGCACGCTCACGCCGGTCGTCGACCTGTGCCGCATCATCCTCGGGCGCGACTGCCAGCCGCTGCGTTCGAGCCGCATCATCGTCGTCGCGCTGCCGGGCAAGGCCGGCCAGCGGTTGATCGGGCTGCTCGCCGAGGATGTGCTCGACCTGCTGCCGGTCACCGCGACGATCCCCGGCCTGCGCCTGCCGGATGCGCCCTGGCTCAGCGACCACCTCGCCGACCAGCGCGACTTGCCGCAACTGCTCGATCCGGCCGCGTTGCTGCCCGAAGCGCTCGAGTCGCTGTTCGTCGCCGAGGCCGCGCCATGAGCCGCGACGCGCTGCTGCGGCTGCTGCACCAGCGCATCGGGCTGGACGCGGGCTCGCTCGGCGAGCGCGTGCTCAACGACGCGTTCGCCGAATCGCGCGCGGCGCTCGGCGTCGCCGACGACGAGGCGCTGTACGGCAGGGCGATCGCGAATCCGGATGCGTTCGTCGAGATCGTCGAGCGCTTCGTCGTGCCCGAGTCGTGGTTCTTCCGCGCGGGCGACCAGTACGCCGACCTCGTGCGCTTCGCGACCGAGAACCGCAACCGGCGCCCGCTGCGCGTGCTCAGCCTGCCCTGCGCGAGCGGCGAGGAAGCGTACACCGCGGTGATCGCCCTGCTCGAGGCCGGGCTGCCGGCCGAACACATCGACGTGCTCGGCATCGACGTCTCGAAAGCCGCGGTCGAGCGCGCCCGGGCCGGGGTGTTCCGCAACAACGCGCTGCGTGGCAAGCGGCTGCCGGACCCCTGGTCGGAGCCGCGCCCCGGCGGGTTCGAGATCGCCGCGGGGATCCGGCGCTGCGCGCGCTTCCGCGTCGGCAACGCGCTCGACCCGGCGTTGTTCGAGGCGCGCGAGAAGTTCGATGTCGTGTTCTGCCGCAACCTGCTCATCTACCTGCACCCGGAAGCACGCACGCGGGTGCTGGGCGCGCTGCTCGCCGTACTCGAACCCGGCGGCCTGCTGTTCGCGGGGCAGGCCGAGGTGCTGCACGCGGTCACCGACGCCCTGCGGCCCTACGAGGGCGGCTGTCCCTTGAGCTACCTGCATGTCGCTCCCGCGCCGCCGGCGAATCCGCCGGCGCGATCCGGAACGCCGAAGCCGGCGCGCCCGGCCGCCGCGAAGGCGCCCGAGCCCGCGCGCGCCGCGAAACCGAAGCCGGCGGCGGTCGAGCCGACGCCGCAGGCGCTCGCCGATTCCGGCCGGCTCGACGAGGCGCGCGAGGCCTGCTCGCGCCGGCTGCTCGCGCATCCGGAAGACGTCGAGACGCTGTTCCTGCTCGGCCTGGTAGAAACCGCGCGCGCCAACCTCGGCGCGGCGGACGAGGCGTTCGCGCGGGTTTGCTTCCTCGACCGCAACCACCTTCCGGCGATCGACCACCGCATCGCGCTCGCCGTGCGTGAAGGTCGCCGCGAGCTCGCCGCCGAGCTGCGCCAGCGCGCGCAGCGCCTGCGCCATCGCCTCGGGAAATCGGCATGAGCGCGCTGCTCGACCATTGCTGGCGCCGCATTGGCGTCTACGGCGGCGACCAGAGCTGCCCGATGCTGATCGAGTCGCTGCATTGCCGGAACTGCCCGGTGTTCTCGGACGCGGCGCGCACCCTGTTCGAGCGCGAGTCGGAACCCGAATCGGCCGACGCCTGGGATCGCGCTGGCGGCGGCCAGGAGACCCAGTCCGCTGCGCTGGTGTTCCGGCTCGGCCAGCAATGGCTCGGACTGCCGCCCTTGCTGGTCGCCGAGGTCGCCGCGCGCCAGCCGCTCCGCCGGCTCGCGCACCGCACGACCGGCAAGCTCGAGGGCGTCGTCAACGTGCGCGGCGAACTGCACCTGTGCGTCGCGCTGGGGGAACTGCTGGGGCTCGGCGCGCGCAGCGAAACCGGCGGTACCGCGCGCATGGTGCTCGTGCGCGACGCGCAGGCGCGCGTGCTCGCGTTCCGCTGCGAGGAAGTCGCCGGGCTGCAGCATTTTCCGAAGGCGGCGCTGCAGCCGCCTCCCGACACGCTGCCCGAACCGATGCGCGGCTGCGTCGAAGGCCTGTTCCCGGTGGAGTCCGGCCACGTCGCGATGCTCGAAGGCGAGGCCGTCCTGGACCTGCTCGAACGGGCGCTGTTCGAATGAACGCGCTCTGGCCCCTCATGCAGGAGGAGCTGCACCGGTTGCTGCCGCAACTGCGCGGCTTCTCGAACCGGCTGGCGCTCGGCGACGATGCGACCAGCGCCGCGCAATGGCAGCGGCGCCTGCAGGCCTTCCTCGGCGCCGCGCGCGCGCTCGGCGAGACGCCGCTGCCGGATTTCATCGAATCGATGCTGCCGATCTGGAGCGATGGCCGCCGGCGGCAGTTCCAGACCCAGCGCGCGATCGACACCCTCGACGCGCTCGAATTCCTCGCCGACCTCGACGGCGAATCGCTCGCGCGCGGCTTCGACCGCCTGCGCAGCGTGCTCGAGACGGCGCCCGCGCCGGCCGCCGACGACACCGCCGATCCGCGCCTGCTCGCGCTGTTCGCGACCGAGGTCGAGGAGAAGTGCGGCGTCATGGACCGCATGCTGCTGCAGCTCGAGCAGCAGCCCGACCGGCTGGAACTGATCGCGCCGCTGATGCGCGCGGCGCATTCGATCAAGGGTGCCGCGCGCGCCGTGCGCAACGAGGCCGCGGTGGCCCTCGCGCATGCGCTCGAGGACCGGCTGAGCAACGCCCAGCGCAGCCCGCCCCCGATCGACGAAGGGCTGATCGACATCGCACTGCGCGCCGTGGACCAGCTGCGCGCGCTCGGCCAGGACCGTTCCGCGGCGGCCATCGCG
>Ga0207691_10002923_pt1 | contig 16668 bp, 19 predicted proteins | sample KBSM13metaG_FD_184327 | JGI IMG/M metagenome (GOLD analysis project Ga0207691, IMG submission 184327) | Miscanthus rhizosphere microbial communities from Kellogg Biological Station, Michigan, USA - KBS M1-3 metaG (SPAdes) (version 2) | ecosystem: Host-associated > Plants > Roots > Rhizosphere >... | reverse complement strand
GACGATGGCATTGAGACCGAGCGCCAGTGCCTTGCGCGTGACGAAGCGCGTTTGCGGCATCGGGCCTTCGACGGCATCGACCACCAGCAGCACAGTGTCGACCATCGAGAGCACGCGTTCGACCTCGCCGCCGAAGTCAGCGTGGCCCGGCGTGTCGACAATGTTGATGCGGGTCCCGCCGTACTCGATGGCGCAGTTTTTCGCCAGGATCGTGATGCCACGTTCCTTTTCGATGTCGTTCGAATCCATGACTCGCTCGGCGATTTTTTCGTGCGCCGCGAAGGTGCCGGACTGACGCAGCAGGCAGTCGACCAGCGTGGTCTTGCCGTGGTCGACGTGCGCGATGATGGCGATGTTGCGGATCGGGCGATTTGCCATAGGACTCAGGGACTTACGCCGCGATGGGGACGCGCGAGTCGGATTTAAGGGGCGCGAAGGGTAGCAGATGCCCGGTTAAACGCCAAAGACAGCTCCGCAGATTGCGGAAAGGGCGGAAATGGGGACTTTCAAGAAAATGGGGACATTCCTATTTTCCTGACGCCGTGGACGCGCCTCACGAGGAGCGTTGATGGGAAAATAGGAATGTCCCCATTTTCTTGAAAGTCCCCATTTCCGCCCCTTTCAGTCAGGCTGAGGCTTCCAGTCGGGGAAGTTCTTCGACAGGTGCCGCTGTTCGCGGAATACGTCATAGCTCGTCGGGCCGCGCGACAGCTTCAGCACGATGCACCGGTCCTCGATGCGCAGCACCGTGCCGGTGACCGTGCAGCGCACGCCGGCGGTGAGCACCAGGGTTCCCTGCACGCGCTCTTCGAGCGGGAACTTGGCACTGCTGCACGTCAGGCGCAGTCCGCCTTCGGAGATTTCGGCGACGGTATAGTTAGTTCCGTCGACCGCGAGCGTGGCGCCGGTGGTCACGGGATAGGGCAGTCGGAAAAACTCGCGCCGGCTGGTCAGCTTTGGCATGCGGTACATGGTTGCCACGGCTCAGAAGATACGGACAATCCCTGGGCTTGCCTGTCGACTCCTTCAAATAATGCCGGTCAAGTCCCGCCGTTGCCGCACGGACATATTCTCTTCGGCGCAATCCGCTTCGCTAGAATGCCCGCCCATGCGCTTTTTCAAATCCGACAACACCGCTGCGGTCAGCGCGGAAATCCTGGCCGCCCTTGCCGAAGTCAACCACGGCGCCGCGGTCGCGTATGGCGCGGATCAGTGGTCAGAACGCCTCGACGCGGTATTCGGCACGTTCTTTGACACCCGCGTGCGGGTATTCGCGGTGTCCTCGGGGACGGCGGCGAACTCGCTGGCCATCGCAACCTTCTGCCCGCCCTGGGGCACCGTGCTCACGCACGCCGAGGCACACATCGAACGCGACGAGTGCGGCGCGCCGGAGTTCTTTTCTGGCGGGGCCAAGCTTTCGCTGGTCGGTGGAGCCGGCGCAAAAATTGCGTCCGCGGATCTCAAGGCGCGCCTGGCCTGGTTCGAGCCGCACGTGCATGGCGTGCAGCCGCGCATGTTGTCCATTACCCAGGCCACGGAACGTGGTGCGGTGTACACGCCGGCCGAGATCCGCGCACTGGCTGACATTGCGCATGCCAATCAAATGGCCGTGCACGTGGACGGTGCACGCTTCGCCAATGCCGTGATTGCGCTGGATGTCTCTCCAGCCGAACTCACCTGGAAGTCGGGCGTCGACGTGTTGTCGTTCGGCGTCATCAAGAACGGCGGCATGAATGCCGAGGCGGTGGTGTTCTTCGATCCGGATCGAGTGGGGGACTTCGAATATCGCCGCAAGCGCGCCGGGCAACTCGCCTGCAAGGGCCGTTATGCCTCTGTGCAACTGACGGCCTACATCGAAAGCGGCCTGTGGCGCCGCAATGCCGAACGCGCGAATCGCCTCGCGGCGCGCATCGCCGCGGCCGCGCCGCAGTGGCTCAGCGTGCCGTTTGAAACCAACCAGGTGTTCATGAAGCTGGGCGACGAACGCATCGCCGCGCTGGCACGCGAATTCGGGTTCTATCCCTGGGGCCCGGCCGGATCTGGCGAGGCACGCTTCGTCTGTTCATGGGACACGCCAGAGCAGGACGTCGATGCGCTGTGCGCCGCGCTCCAGAAGCTGCGCTAGTTCCCCCGAAAGGCGAAATACGCCGCGCCGACCAGGCACAGTCCCGCCCACAGGAAGTCGAGCTTCAGCGGCTGCTTCATGTAGAGAATCGCGAACGGCACGAACACCGCGATCGTGATGACTTCCTGCATCACCTTGAGCTGCCCGAGCGACATCGTTGTGTAGCCGATGCGATTCGCCGGCACCTGCAGGAGATATTCGAACAGAGCAATACCCCAGCTGGCGATCGCGGCGACGATCCACGGCTTGGCCGCGAGATTCCTGAGATGCGCGTACCACGCAAAGGTCATGAAGACGTTGGAGGCGACGAGCAATCCGGCGCTCTGCGCCCACACCGGAAAATTCATTCACCGCCACCCTGGCGTAACGTGGCGAGCTCCGCGCGCAGCGCCGCCACCTCGCTCTCGAGCGCCGCGACGCGTGCCGCAAGGTCGCTGGTGGGGCGCGGTGCCGCCGGCGCTTCGCTGCGTGGCGCGTCGTCTTCGGGGGCTGCGACCACCTCTGGCAATTCCTCGAACAGCTGCGCCCAGCGCGAGTCGCGCCGCCCGGCTTCGCGCGGTAATTGCGCGACGATGGGGCCGTCGGACCGGCCGGCGAGGGCGAGAAGCAGTGACTCGATGATGCCGGGGTCGGGCAGTTCCGCCAAGCGCGGCACGCGCGCGCGCAACTCGCCCGGTGTCTGCGGGCCGCGGAGCAGCAGCTCGCAGACGATGGCGGTTTCCTGAGGCGTGAACCTGAGACTGCCGAACTCGGTATTGCAGAAGACCTGCTGGTACTTGGGTACGCGGCTGCCGAAGCCGGACTTCTCCACGACGAAGTGTCGGCGCGCGAGGCTGTCGACCGCGAACTTCACGGTCGCTTCGTCCAGCTGCATGAGTGGTTCCCGGTTGCTCTTCTGGTTGCAGGCGTTCACCAGGGCATTGAGCGACAACGGGTACTGATCGGGCGTCGTGATCTGCTTTTCGATCAACGAACCGATGATGCGTGCATCGATGGCGGACAGTCGGATGTTCATGCTGTGAGTATACTGAGGTGTGTCCCGACGCCATCTCCTTCTTGGCCTGTTCGTCATTGCCGCGGCCGCGTTGTTGTTTGTGCCGCTGCCCATTCCACCGACCTATGCGGGGCGGATCATCGAGAACGCGGGGCACATGCCGCTGTTCTTCATCGGTACGTTGTTCGCCCTGTCCATCCTGCGCCACGATTGGGAAGTTGCCGGCGCCCGCCTTTACGCATACGCCGGGCTCATCATCGCCGCCGCCAGTGTTGCCAGCGAGATGATGCAGAAGGCGGTGCATCGGGACCCCTCCTGGGAAGACGTGCTCGCCGATCTGGTGGGTATCGTCTGCGCGCTCGCGGTTCATGCCGTGGCCACCCGCCACGAGAAGCTGACCACCGCAACGCGGGCAATCGCGGCAGTGGTCGCGCTGGGCTGCATCGCGGCATACCTGTTCCCGATCATCAACATGGCGCGGGCCTACCTACATCGCGATGCCCAGTTCCCGGTGCTGGCCAAGTTCGATTCGCGCATTGAGCTGTCGTGGATCGTGGGGTATGGCATCCGGCGTGATGTGTACGGGGGCGCGCTCGAAGTCGAATTCGTGCGCCAGGTATTTCCGGGTTTCTCGTTCTTCGAACCTGTGCCCGACTGGCGGCGCTACAAGACCCTCGCAATCGACGCGGAGAATCCGGAGACCGAATATGTGCTGCACCTGGGCGTGCGGGTGCACGACGTCGGGCATGGCCGCGAATTCGCGGACAGATTCAATCGCAAATTCGACCTGGGGCCGGGAGAGCGACGCAGCCTGCGCATTCCGCTGGAGGAGATTCATCTCGCGCCGCGCAACCGCCTGATGAATATGGCGCAAATTTCCGATGTGACGTTGTTCAGAACCAAGGAAGGCGGCTCACAGCGCTTGCGGCTCCACAGCATGTGGCTCGAATGACGCATTGCCGTTGAACATAGGCCTGATTGCAGGATTTTGGGCGTTCCGGTTCGCGGCTCCGATGCCTATACTTCCGCCCATGGAACCGATCGCCGACACCTTTGACGCCGCCTTCTCCAAGACCGTGGATCTCGCCAACAAGATGGCGGACAAGGACAAGGACGCGGATCTTTGGGATATCGCCGATGGCCTGCTGGCCGGAGCGATCCAGTACTGGCTGTATTCGCGCCAGCCCTGCGGCGATACGCGCTGTCAGGACTGCATGCCGATCAGCACGGCCGAGGGCCGCATGTCGGAGCTCAAGCGCCTCATCGAGCAGCTCGCCTCCGAGAGCGAGTACTTCCACACCCCGACCGACTCGAACGCCGGCCGCGCGTAAAGAAATGGGGACATGAGGAAATGGGGACATTCCTCATTTCCTAGCAAAAGGGGACGCGCCTCAAGGAGGCGCGTCCCCTTTTGCTTGCCATGGCCCGTGTGTTTCGAAGGCTCAGGTGATGGAAATGAGGAATGTCCCCATTTCCTCATGTCCCCATTTCTTCATGGACGATTGGTCATCAATTCCGGACGCTCGATCATGCGGCCGGATCAACGGACAAGTGCGCCGGACGCACGATCATTCTCGCGCCTGCTCCCGCTAGTTAGTCTGCCTCCCGCCAACGGAGGCACAACTGACCTGAGGAGCAATCATCATGATGAAGAAGATTTCAGCGGCGCTGGCGCTGGCCATTTGCGCAACGATTTCGGGCACGGCCGCGTACGCGCACGAGGATGACAATCCCGAATTGGGCAAGGGCCTCAAGCCGCCGCCAGTCGCGATTCTGCAGCTCGACCAGACGCGGGACGCAGCGGCCAAATTCCTCGACGTGGATGACGCGGTCAAGGCCGGCTATGTCGACATCGGGCTGTTCGTGCCCAACATGGGCTGGCACTACATGAAGGAAAGCCTGGTGGACGAGAAGTTCGACTGGACCAGGCCTGAATTGCTGGTGTACGCCGACGACCCCTGCGGCGGCAAACGCAAACTGGTGGCGGTGGAATACGCCGTGCCATTGTCGGCATCGAAAAAGGCGCCGTTCGGTTTCGTGGGCAAGGCTGACCAGTGGGATGCGAACCAGGCCTTCCAGCTCTGGACGCTGCACGCCTGGGTCTACGAGTTCAACCCGGACGGTGTGTTCGCGCCCTTCAACAAGCGCATACCTTGAAAAGGGCTGACGCCCACGAAGGAAATCGCCGCCCCTTCCTGAAGGAAGGGGCGGCGTCCATGGTGGGTCAGGCGACGGCTGTCGCCTGACCCGAAGTCGCTTCGGCCAGCGACTGCTCCAGCAGCTCCATGCCTTCGTCGAGTTGCGCCTCGGGTATGGTGAGCGGCGCGAGAATACGAATCACGTTTGAATACAGCCCGCAGGAGAGCAGGATCAGGCCGCGTCGGCCTGCGGCCTGCACGACGTTCCTGGTGAGATCCGCATCGGGCATGTCGGCGCGGCGATTCTTGACCAACTCCACCGCCACCATCATGCCGAGGGCGCGCACTTCGCCAATGCAGTTGAAGCGCGCCTGCATCTGCCTGAGCCGCGCCGCGAGCTTTGCGCCCAGCTGTTCGGCGCGCTGATTGAGTTTTTCCTTCTCGAGGACTTCGAGCACCGCGAGCCCAGCGGCACAGGCCAGCGGTGAACCGGCGAATGTGCCTCCGAGACCTCCCACGACGGGCGCGTCCATGATCTCGGCCTTGCCGATCACCGCCGACAGCGGCACGCCGCCAGCAATGCTTTTCGCGACGGTCATGAGATCGGGCTCGATGCCGGCATGTTCGATGGCGAAGGTCTTGCCGGTACGTGCGAAGCCGGTCTGGATTTCATCGGCAATGAGCAGGATGCCGTGCTTGTCGCACAACGCGCGCAACGACCGCAGGAATTCCGGCGGCGCGATGTAGAAGCCGCCTTCACCCTGCACGGGTTCAATGATCACCGCGGCAACGCGCGCGGGGTCGACGTCCGCCTTGAACAGATTGTCGATGGCCGCGAGCGAGTGCTCGGCCGTCACGCCGTGGTAAGCCATCGGGAACGGCACGTGGAACACTTCGGGCAGCATCGGGCCGAACCCCGTCTTGTACGGCTGCACCTTGCCGGTAAGCGCAATGCACGCCAGCGTCCGCCCGTGAAATCCGCCGGTGAATGCGATGACCGCCGAACGCCTGGTGGCGTAGCGGGCGATCTTGATGGCGTTCTCGACGGCTTCGGCGCCCGTCGACAGGAAAATGGTTTTCTTGGGCGTCGGGCCCGGCGCGAGTCGGTTCAGTGCCTCTGCGAGCGCGATGTAGCTCTCGTACGGCGTCACCTGGAAGCAGCCGTGCGTGAACTTGTCGAGTTGCGCCGCCATTGCCGCCTTCACATGCGGATGCACATGGCCCGTGTTCAGGACGGCGATGCCGCTCGCAAAGTCCACGTAGCGGCGGCCTTCGACATCCCAGAGCTCGGCGTTCTGCGCGCGCTCGGCATACACCGCGAGTGAATTACCCACCCCGCGCGGCACGGCGGCCACGCGACGCTTGTGCAGATCAGCATTCTTCGACATCACTCTTCTCCAATGAAACACGGACGCCGCCCCTTTCTTTATCTTGAAGGGGCGGCGATTTCCGACGTGGGGCGCCAGCCCCTGACTAAGCGAGGTGGTGCCTCGCCAATGGGAGGGAGCGAATTCTACGCCCGGTGGCCGTGTAAATCGCGTTACACACGGCCGGAGCCACCAGTGCAGTTGCCGGCTCGCCGACGCCGCCGGGTGGCTCATTGCTTTCGATCACGTAGGTATCTATGCGCGCTGCATCATCCATGCGCAGCAGCTTGTAGCTGTCGAAGTTGGTCTGCTGCACGCGTCCGTTCTGGATATTGATTTCTCCCCACAGGAGCGCGGAGAGCGCGAAATTGATGGAGCTCTCCACCTGCGCCACGATGGTGTCGGGGTTTACCTGCTGCCCGCAGTCGATCGCGCAGTAGGTGCGGCGGATCTTGACCTTGTCGTCCAGGGTGAAGATCTCGGCGACCATGGCGGCGTAGGTGCCGTACCCCTCCATGAGCGCGAGCCCGTGGAAACATCCCCGCGGCGGATATCCGTAGTAGGACTGCTTGGTGACGAGGTCCAGCACCTTGAGCATGCGTGGATGTTTCCCGAGCAGCGCCTTGCGGAACTCGAGCGAGTTCTTGCGCTGCGACACGGCGAGCTCGTCCATGAAGCTCTCCACCACGAAGCAGTTGAGCGCATGACTCACCGAGCGCCAGTAGCCGACGTTGATGCCGATCTCCTGCTGCGTGAAGTCCACGTGCACGTTCGGTACGTCGTACAGGTAGTTGGCGGCCGCCTCGACCGCGAACGGATCGACATTCTTCTCGACCACCGCCGGGAACATGCGCGCGGTGATCGATGGCCCGGTGAGGTGCAGGTTCCAGGCGATGAGTTTGCCCTTGTCGTCGAAAGCCCCGGTCACCTGGTCGAAGGCCGGCGGACGATACGCGTCGTGAGTCATGTCATCTTCGCGGGTCCACAGCAATTTCACCGGCTGCTTCACCGCCTTCGACGCTTCGACGGCCGCCGGGATGAAATCCACTTCCAGCCGGCGACCGAAGCCGCCGCCGAGGAACGTGGTATGCACCCGGACCTTGGCCGCATCGACGCCGGCCGCTTTTGCCGCCGTTGTTTGGGCGATCTGCTGCACCTGCGTGGGCACATACAGATCGACGCCGTCGTCACGCACATCCGCCGTGCAGTTCTGCGGCTCGAGCGTGGCATGGGCCAGCAGCGGCAATTCGTATTCGGCGCGCAGCACCTTCGACGCGCCCTTGATGGCCGCGGCGGCGTCGCCGTCGTGGCGCGCGACCCGCCCCTCGGCAGCCGCACCCTTGCGCAGCGTCTGCCAGATCTTCGCATCGTTGAGCGCGCCATTCGGACCGGCTTCCCATTCGATCGCGAGTTGATCGCGCGCCTTGCGTGCCCGCCACCATGAGTCGGCGACGACCGCGACGCCGGATGAGGTGAGTACCACGGCCTTGACGCCGGGCATGGAGCGCGCCTTCTCGTCGTTGAAGGTCTTGACCGAGCCGCCGAGCGCGGGCGGTTGCGCCAGCGCGGCATACAGCATGTTGGGCAGCTTCACGTCGATGCCGAAGACGGCGCTGCCGTCCACTTTCGAGGGCGTATCCTTGCGCTTCTGCGACAGGCCAATGATCGTGTAATCGCCTGGCGACTTGAGCGCGATGTCCTTCGGCAGCGGTAGTTTGGATGCCGCTTCGGCCAGGTCTCCAAACTTCAGTTTCTCCAGGTGCGGGGAAACGACGACGCCGTTTTCCACCTGGCAATTGCGCGGGTCGACGCCCCATTCGGCGGCGGCGGCGCTCACCAGCTGGTGCCGCGCGATGGCACCGGCGCGGCGCAGCTTCTCCCAGCCATCCCGGATGCTGGTGCTGCCGCCGGTGATCTGGCCGCCGATCATGTTGTTGATGAACTCGTCGCCGGGCGGCGCGAACTCGACCTTGATGCGCTCGAGACCCACGCCCAGTTCCTCGGCGATCAGCATGGGCAGGGAGGTGAACACACCCTGGCCCATCTCCGAGCGGTCACAGAGGAAGGTGATGCTGTCGTCGGTGCCGATGCGCAGCCAGGCATTGGCCTGGATGGTCTTGAGTTCCCTGGAGGTCTCATGTGCCGGCTTGCAGGCCGGCAGGCTGATGGCGATGACGAGGCCGCCCACGAAGGCGCGGCGCGAAACGATCGGGTTCGCGGACATGCTCGGTTCCTCCCCGGAACTTGTTCTACTTCTTTTTAGCCGTCGGCGGCGATCAGGCTCCCGTCTTGATCTCCGCCGCGCGCCGGATGGCGGCACGAATACGTTGGTAGGTGCCACAGCGGCAGATGTTGCCGGACATGGCACTGTCGATATCGGCGTCACTGGGCCGCGGCTTTTTGGCCAGCAACGCCGTCGCCGACATGATCTGGCCGGACTGGCAGTAGCCGCATTGCGGCACGTCGAGCTCGATCCAGGCCTTCTGGACCGGATGGCTGCGATCCGTAGACAGGCCCTCGATGGTGGTCACCGGCTTGTCGCCGACAGCGCTGATGGGGACCTGGCAGGAGCGCGTCGGCTCGCCGTCGAGATGCACGGTGCAGGCGCCGCACAGCGCCATGCCGCATCCGAACTTGGTTCCCGTGAGACCCAGCGTGTCGCGCAACACCCATAAAAGAGGTGTTTCGGGTTCGACGTCGACTTCCACGGTCTTGCCGTTGACGTTGAGCTTCGTCACAGAGAACTCCTCAGGTGGCCTGCGCCGGACTATATGCCCGTCTCGCCCTTTGTAGGAGAGGGCGCCGTTCAGGGTGCGTTACAATTCCGGCCCGCAAAATCGCCCAAGAGTATGGAAGGAATTGAGTTTGTCCGAAATTTCCCCGAAGCCGGCCATCGTCACGGAAGTCGTGATTATTGGCGCCGGTCCCTGTGGACTGTTCCAGGTATTCGAACTGGGCCTGCTCGGCATGACCTGTCATGTGGTTGATTCGCTGGCTGCGCCCGGTGGTCAGTGCACGGAGCTGTACCCCGACAAGCCGATCTACGACATCCCGGCGCTGCCCGTCTGTGGCGCGCAGGAGCTCGTCGACCGCCTGTTGCAGCAGATCGCGCCGTTCAACGCGCCGCTGCACCTGGGGCAGGAAGTCACTCGGTTGCACAGGCGCGAGGACGGCCGATTCGAGGTGGAAACCATCCTCGGCACGCGCTTCGATGCAGGCGCCGTGGTGATTGCCGGGGGCGTCGGTTCCTTCCAGCCGCGTCGCCTCGGTGTGCCGGGCGCGGAAATCTTCGAAGGCCGCAATGTTCACTATCGTGTGCGCGATGCCGCGCAGTATCACGGCAAGAAACTCGCCATCTTCGGGGGCGGCGACTCGGCGCTCGACTGGGTCAATGACTTCGCCGGCAAGGCCGCGGCGGTGACCCACGTTCACCGGCGCGCCGAGTTCAAGGCCGCGCCGGCCTCGGTGGCGAAAATGCGCGCGCTGGCGACGTCCGGCCAGGTGAGCTACATCGAGGGTCTCGCCGACGGATTGCGCACCTCTGGCGATGCGCTGACCGGCGTGAACGTGAAAGGCAACGATGGCGTCATGCACGCGGTCGACGCCGACCATGTGTTCGCTTTTTTCGGCCTGCACCCGAAACTCGGACCGATTGCCGAGTGGGGCATGGAACTCGAGAAGAAGGCGCTGAAGGTCGACACGGAGAAGTTCCAGACCAGCGTCCCGGGCATCTTCGCCGTGGGAGACATCAATACCTATCCGGGTAAGAAGAAGCTGATTCTGTCCGGATTCCACGAGGCCGCTCTCGCGGCGTTCGCCATCCAACACTACCTTTACCCGTCCAAGAAGCAGTTCCTGCAATACACCACCACCAGTCCGGTGATGCAGAAACGCCTCGGCGTACCGCATTAGTCAATCAAGCGATGGAGTTCACCATGAAGACTTTCATTCGACCTGTCATTCATTCTCTGGCCCTGTGTTCGCTGCTGGCGGTGGCCGGCAATGCCTTCGCAGCCGACAAGGTGTGCTCGGTGGAAATCACCGGCAACGACGCGATGCAATACGACAAGAAGGAAATCGCGGTCGCGGCGGATTGCACGCAGGTCGAAGTCACGCTGAAGCATGCGGGCAAGCTCCCCGCCCAGGCCATGGGACACAACTGGGTGCTCGCGAAAACCGCCGACGTGTCCGGTATCTCCAGTGACGGCATCGCCGCCGGCTTTGCCAATGACCACATCAAGCCGGGCGACGCGCGCGTGATCGCGCACACCAAGATCGTCGGCGGTGGCCAGAGCGCGAGCGTGAAGTTCCCGACATCGGCGCTCAAGAGTGGTGAGTCGTACACCTTCTTCTGCAGCTTTCCCGGGCACTCGGCCATCATGAAGGGCGCCTTCAAGTTTGGATAAACGTCTCGCCGACCTGCAGCAGCAGTTCGAGCTCGAACGGCTCGAAGTCAATCTGTTCCGCGGCCAGAGCCGCGACACCGGCAGTGCCCAGGTGTTTGGCGGACAGGTGCTCGGACAGGCGTTGAAGGCGGCGAGCGCCACCATCGACGATGGCCGCGTGGTGCATTCGCTGCACGCCTATTTCCTGCGGCGCGGCGATTTCACCAAGCCCATTGTCTACAGCGTGGATCGCAGCCGCGATGGCGGCAGCTTTTCCGCGCGCCGCGTGCTCGCCATCCAGGACGGCGAACAGATCTTCATCTGCTCGGCCTCGTTCCAGACGCCGGAGCCCGGGCTGGAATACCAGGCGAGCATGCCCAAGGTGCCACCGCCGGAAGAGCTGAAAGCCTTTGCCAAGCCACCGGCGGCGGACCTGGAGAAACTGCCCGAAAAATTGCGCCGCTGGCTCGAGATCGAGAGGCCGTTCGAGTTTCGTCCCGTGCAGCCGTACAACCCGCTGGCGCCGGTGGCCTGCGAGCCGGTGCGGCAGATCTGGATGCGCGCCGTCGACAAACTACCCGATGACGAGGCGTTGCACCGCTGCCTGCTGGCCTACATGTCCGACTACTGGCTGCTCGATACCTCGACCATGCCGCACGGTTCGTCATTCCTGCGCGGCAACATGATCATGGCCAGCATCGATCACGCCATCTGGTTTCATCGCTCGGCACGGGTCGATGACTGGCTGCTCTACAGCCTCGACAGTCCGTCGAGCTCCGGGTCTCGCGGGTTCGCCCGCGGCACCCTGTATTCGCGCGCCGGCGTACTGGTCGCGAGCACCGCGCAGGAAGGACTCATACGGCTCGTCCGGCCGCAATCCTGATCCTGGCACTCGGCTGCGCCATCCCGGCGGTGGCCGTGGAGCCCGCCAGCGCTTCTGACATCCGCGACACATTGGCCGAGCTCTGGGTCGGCATGTACGACATGACCGAGGAACTCGTCGCCGGCGGGCCCGGACACTCGCCACTGGTGGCGCTGAGCGAGCAGGAGCGGGTGCAGATCAATGTGCGACGCGTCCCGCTGCCCTGGCTCGGCAGTCACGTGTTGTACGTCGAGGAGTATCTCTACGACGAGCCCTTCGAGCGCCGCCGCCTTGTGCTGCTCAGCATCGAGCCGCCGGATGCGGAAGGCACGCTGCGCGTGCGGCAATTCACGCGCCGGATCGACGCGGCCAGCGCCGGCAAGCTCACGGCGGACACTGTCGAAACGAGCGAGGGCTGCGACCTCTGGCTGAAGCGCGATGGCGAGCAGTTCCGCGGTGGCACGCGCGAGCACAGATGCGTGGAAAATCGCGGGCACGAGCCGCAGTGGATCGATTATCGCGTGGTGGTCGGTGAGGACCTGTTCTGGTACCGCAAGCGAACGCTGGCGATGGCCAACGACGATCTCGTCGAGGAGATCGCGGGCTTCCCGCACGTGGTTGACCAGGCGCGCCTGTTCAGCTGCGGCATCTCCTGGGCGCCGGAGAAAGGCAAACGCCGCGCGCTCGATAGCGTCGAGCTGCACGATCGCGGCGGACGCGCGCGGTTCCGGACACCGGATGGCCGCAATCTGGAGCTCGAACTGCACGGGCGCGACTGGCCGATGTCGGCGGGGCGCGAATCGCTGGTGCTGATCCTCAATTCCGGCAAGGCGGCCGAGAGTCCGCTCGCCTCGAGCTGGACGTCGCTCGATGCGGCGCGCGTGGGAATCGATATCGGCTGGTTGGCGGTGGACTGCGCGCCGGTGGTTTCCGAGACCGGCGAAGAACCCTCCTGACCAATCAGCCCGCGGGCAGCGTCGCAACCCAGTGGATCACCAGGTACAGCATCCACACACCAAGAACGGTGAGACCGACGAACAGCAGCAGCACGGCCAGCGGCACCAGCAGCAGCCCGCGCCGGCTGCGGCGCGCAGTCACCCGCGGCGAACCAAGCCAGTCTTCGAGCAGTTTGAGATTACGGGTCTGCGCCTTGAACACGAAGTCGAACAGGTCGCCAATCAGCGGCACGGTGCCGACCAGCGCGTCGAGGGCTATGTTGCCCAGCATGTGAAGCTGGATGGCCGCGGGAGCGCGCAGGCTGCGCGCCACGTGCAAGGCGTAGATCGCCACCAGTGCGCCCGCCACGTCCCCGAGGCCGGGCACCAGTCCGAACAGGGCGTCGATGCCGAAGCGCATCTGCGTGCCGGGAATGCCAAAGGCGGTGTCGAACAGCCGCGCGATCGCGCGCAGCCGTTCGAGATTGCGCCGGCTGCGGGCCTGGCGTTCGTGGTCGTCGCGCGCTCGCTCGTCCACGCGGTTTAACTACCCGGCGAGAGCATGGCCTGGATTTCGGATTCCAGCGCCGGGTTGAATCGCGCCGCATCTTCCAGCATGAGGAAGTGACCCGTGTTGGGGATGACGGTGGCGTGAAACTTCGGCAGCACCTTGCGGATGCGGGCCTCGTTGACCGGCTCGCCGATGTCGGAGTCGATGGCCACGATGGGCACAGTCACGTCCTTGAGCGGTTCATTGAAGTCGTATTCGAACAAGGCGCGCAGTGAGGGTACGGCCACGCGTGGCGGCGACAATGACATGTCGTACGCCACCTTGTTCGCCAGCTCGGTATTGCGACCCGGAACGAACAGGTGCTCGATGACGAGCTGGCGCGTGCGGCCGATGAAATCGGCCTCAAAAGGTTTGACGATGGCATCGATCTGCGCCGTGGTGGGCGCCGGCGCGCCGACAGTGCTGAAGGTGTCGACACCGATGATGCCGATGACACGGTTCTTGAGCCGGCGTGCCGCCTCGATGGTCACCGGGCCACCCATGGAATGTCCGACGAGGATGATCTTCTGGTTCGGAATCGCCGCGGCGGCCGTGGCCACGTCCTGGCCGAATTTCGCGATCGACCATTCGTTGCGATTGCCGTCCGTGCCGCCGTGACCGGCAAGGTCCACGGTCACCACCGTGTACTTCTTCCTGAACACGGGAATCTGCTCGCGCCAGTAGTTCGAATCGCACGACCAGCCATGAACGAAGAGCAGTGCGGGCTCGCCACTTCCATACACGCGGTACTGCACGTGGACGCCATCGGGTGCGATGGCGATGCGTGGCGCGCCTTCGGTCGGCCCGGCGTGGGCCTGCGCGGCGGCGGGCTGTGGCGGGGCTTCTTCCTTCTTCGAACAGCCGACGGCGACGGCGGCGCACAGCGCCAGGACGAGGGTTCGCATGGCGCGACTTTACGCGAACCCGGCTACATAGTCGCCGATGGGAAGCGAGGAGGTGAGTCCCGGGCTTTCGATGCCGAGCAGGTTCACCAGTCCGGCGATGCCGTGGTCCGCGGGCGTCTCGATTCGAAAGTCCGGCTGCGGCTCGCCCGGCCCGTGCAGCTTGGGGCGAATGCCGGTGTAGTCCGGCGTGAGGGCGCCGTCCGCGAGACGCGGCCAGTAGCGGCGAATGGCGTCGTAGAACGACGCCGCGCGCGCCTCGTTCACCGAGTAATCGATGCGGTCTATCCACTCGACGTCGGGGCCAAAACGCACCCGCCGGCCGAGATCGAGCGTGGCGTGGATGCCGAGTCCCGCGGCCTGCGGCACCGGGTAAATGAGATGATGGAAAGGCGAACGGCCCGCGACGGTGAAATAGTTGCCGCGGCAGAGGTGCAGTGTCGGGATGCGCGCCGGGTCGTAATCCTCGATGCGATTCAGCAGATCGACCGCGCCGAGCCCGGCGCTGTTCACGACGAAGCGCGCTTCGATCTGGGTCGCGCTCTCCCCGGCGGTCGTGACCAGGAAGCCATCACCGAGGCGCGTGAGACGTTCCACCGGCAGTCACACACCAGTGTGCCACCGGCATTTTCCATGTCGCCCTGTAATGCCAGCATGAGGGAGTGCTGATCGACGATGCCGCTGGTGGGGCAGTGCAGGGCCGCCGTGCCGTGCACTTCCGGCTCCATCTCGTGGACCTCGGTGCCGGAGATCAGGCGCACGCCCTCGACATCGTTGTGCCGGGCGCGCTCCAGCAGGTTCGACAGAAGCTGCTCTTCCTTGTCGCCGTTGGCGATGATGAGCTTGCCGCAGTTCTGGTGGTCGATGCCGTGTTCCTTGCAATAGGAGTACAGCGCGCGATTGCCGGCGACACAGAAGCGCGCCTTGAAGCTGCGCGGCGCGTAATAGAGACCGGCGTGGATCACGCCGCTGTTGCGAGCCGAAGTGATCGTCCCGGGGTGCGTTTCCGCTTCGAGCAGCAGGACTTCGCGTCCGCGCAGCGCCAGCGCGCGCGCCACCGCCAGCCCCACGACACCCGCTCCAATGACCACGCATTCGATTCGATCGGCCATATACTCAATCTATCATGCAGAGCAGAAATTCTCGCCGCGCCCTCGCATCCATTTCGTTCGCCGCATTCCTGCTGGGCTGTTCGCCGGGCGTGAACAACCCCTATTCGAAAATCCAGGACCCGCCGCTGGTCAGCGCGTCGCTGCACACGGTGACGGTGGTCAGTCCCGATGCCGCGCCCATCGAAACGCTGCAGCAGGAAGGATTCACGCTCGCGCCATTCCCCTCTAACTATCCAGCCTCGGTGCCGGTCGAGGCGTTGTTATGGAAAGTACCCGCGGCGGCGGCGGCCAATCCCGCCGTGCTGATGGCGGTTGCCGGCAAGGGCGCGAACGTGCGCGTACTGGTCACGCCGGCGACGGCTGCCGTGACCGCGGTGGATCCGGACGTGGAGAAAGCCTTCTTTCGCAATGTGCTCGGCAGTGAGGTGCCCCGGTGGCCGGGCAGCACGCCGCTGCCGACGGGCGCGCGCGTGCAAGTCTGGACTTACTTCGTTGCGGACGTGGTCGCGGCGAAGCGGCGACTGCACGCAGCGGGGATTCCGGTGACCTTCGACCCCGTGGCCATCACCACCGCCTACCTCGGCGACCATCGCACCATGGGCATCCTTGCGCCGGATGGTGCGGTCATCGAGTTGGTGCAGAACGCAGCGAAGTAACGACTAGGATGCGGCGCGAGCCTGGAGGACTTTCCCGGGATTCATGATGCCGTTCGGATCAAGGGATTTCTTGATGGACCGCATCAGGTCCAGCTCCACCGGCGAGGCGTATCTCTCGAGTTCGAATACCTTGAGCTGCCCGATGCCGTGCTCGGCGCTGAAGCTGCCGCCGAAATCGCGCACCAGGTCATGGATGGCGCGCCGGGCTTTCTGCTCGACGGCCTGCAACTGAAAGGCCTGGGTGCCGGCACGCTGGTTGATGTTGAAGTGCAGATTGCCGTCGCCCAGGTGACCGTAAGCGATGAGCACACCCTGCGGGATGTGGTGCGCCACCCAGCCGCCCGCCACTTCGATGAAGCGCGGCACCTGCGACACGGGCACGGAGATGTCGTGCTTGAGGCTGGCGCCGTCCTTGCGCTGCGCTTCGGGGATGGATTCGCGCAGCCGCCAGAAGGCTTCGCGTTCGCGCAGGTTCTGCGCCACGCCGGCGTCCTGCACCCAGCCATCTTCGTGGGCTTTCGCCAGCACCTGCTCGAGCAATGCGTCCAGCGGCTCGTTGGCGCGCGAGGTCGAGAGCTCGCAGAGCACGTACCAGTCCGAGGGCGCGGCGAGCGGATCGACGACTCCGGGTATGTGCCGGGT
>Ga0207691_10002922_pt1 | contig 16669 bp, 11 predicted proteins | sample KBSM13metaG_FD_184327 | JGI IMG/M metagenome (GOLD analysis project Ga0207691, IMG submission 184327) | Miscanthus rhizosphere microbial communities from Kellogg Biological Station, Michigan, USA - KBS M1-3 metaG (SPAdes) (version 2) | ecosystem: Host-associated > Plants > Roots > Rhizosphere >... | reverse complement strand
TTTGGGTTGACGGGCCGGGGGTCGGTTCGGATAATCCCCTCCGTGCACAATCGTTCGGGTATCTCGGCGGCTGCTTTGGCCGCCATCCTCTCCCTCGGTTCCCTGACTTCGCTTCAGGCGGAGCCCGCCTCGGCGTCGAAGAAGACGTCGAGCGTATCGAGCCAGTCCTCTTCCTCGAAAGCGGGTGCCTCCAGGAAGACCTCGGCAGGACGAAGCACAACCGGCAAGTCTTCCCGGAAAGCCCGCCACGCGCGGAAACCGGTCGCCGCCGTCGGCGGAGAGGTCGTGGTCGAACAGGTGGAGGTCGAGGTTCCGGCCTTTTACGGGCCGTACCTGCCCGTGGAAGTCGTCGATTACCCCCGTCCCGATTGTGAGCCCCTGGACGTGGTTCTCGAAGCCCACGTCCACGACTCCGACGAAGAGACTCCCGAGTCCGTGAACGCCGAAGGGGACATCGACGACATGCCCGAAGTGGACGAGAACCCGCTCATGCGGGCGGCCCGCAGCTTCGGATCGCTGCTTCGTCCCAAGTCGGCGGAATCCACGATGCGTCCGGAGGACGTCGACCTCTCCGACCTGCTCTCGGCGGGCGTGCAGATTCCCGTCGAGGGCGTCGATTCGAGCCGCCTCCGGGACTCCTTCCTCAACTCCCGGGGCCGCCACCGCAAGCACCTGGCCATCGACATCGGGGCCCCCAAGGGCACGCCGGTCGTGGCGGCCGCCGACGGCGAGATCGTGATCCTCCGCCGCGAGAACCGGGGCGGCATCTCGCTCTACCAGAAAGACAAGAGCGGCAAGTTCCTTCTGTACTACTGCCACCTCTCCCGCTACGCCAAGGGACTCAAGCCCGGGGACCGCGTCGAGAAGGGCCAGGTCATCGCCCAGGTCGGCCGGACGGGGCACGCGAGCGGTCCGCACCTGCACTTCTCGATCACCCGGCTCGCGGAAGAAGACGACAACTTCAAGGCCGGCGTCGCGATCAACCCCTACCTGCTGTTTCTGGCCACAGTCCAGTAGACCGTCGCTGCGCGCTGCGCTCCGGGTCTGCGCCTTCGGCGCACCGGCTCGCGGCTCGCCCAAAGGGGCTCGACCGCGAGCCTGACCCTGCGCTCCGCGCTCCGCTCCCGCGGCGCGGACCTCCTCCCTCGCTCCGCTCGGGAGACTTTCCGCGCCGCGAACGAAAGCGGCACGGCCGCGCGATTAGACGACCCTGGGATCTTCGATGCGGAAGAGCCGGTCCAGCCAGAGGTTGGTCAGCTTCTCCGAGACGGTGTTCTGCCTGAGGCGGGCGGCCAGGTTCCCCCAGTCCATCTCGTCGAGCTTCTGGTCCTGGTTGAAGCAGGAGAACACGATCTCCTCGCGGCCGGTCGCCGGGTCGACGTGCTTCTGAAGGCACTGGGCGCAGACCTCTTTCATCATGCACTGCATCGGGGAGTTGATCGAGGCGATCCCCACGTGGCCCGGCGCGAGGAAGGGCGCCAGGGCGTCCTTCCGGGCCCGGGAGACCGCCGACATCATCCGATCCGAGCCGATGACGATGAGGCGTTCGACCGACGAGAGGGGGATCGAAACGTCGCCCAGGCGACCGGTGGCGTAGGCCACCATCGCCTCGACGATGTTGCCGACGAAGCTGCGGTCCGAAGCCCGTGTCGCGGGGATGGCTTCGCCGCGGTCGACCGACAGGATCAGGATGTCGGCCGCGGCCTCGAGCTCCTGCCGCTTGTAGAAGTCTTCGCCCTTCTTGTAGCCCGCGAAATAGATGACCCGGTTGCCCAGCGCGCGCGCCTTTTTGCCGATCGAGAAGAGCACGGCGTTGCCGAGCCCGCCGCCGGCCAGCATCACGGTGGAGTCCCTGGGCAGCTCGGTCGCGGTGCCCGTCGGGCCCATCGCGACCACGGGCTCTCCGGGTTTGAGGATCGAGCAGAGCCGCGTCGAGCCTCCGATCTCGAGGGCGATCATCGAGAGAAGGCCCTTTTCGGCGTCCACCCAGGCCCCCGTCAGCGCGCAGGGCTCGATCAGGAGAGGCGAGCCCGAGAGCTTCGGCGCGAGGGACTCGAGGTTCTGGAGCCGGAAGAACTGGCCCGGCTCGAAGTTGCGGGCGGCGGCGGGGGCCTTGACCACGACCTCCACGATCGTGGGCGTCAGACGGTTCACCGCGACCACCTCCGCCGACAGGTCGTCCCGGACTCGGCCGGCGAACTCGTCCCACTCGGAATCCGGAACCGTTTTCTCGAGGGCCTCGCCGTCGAGGACCCGGGCGATCTCGGCGTAGCCGTTGCGTGCCGAAGCCATGGCCTTCACGACATTGCCGTTGTAGGCAGGGTGGTTGTCGCCGAAAAACGTCACGAGCTTGCCGCCGCGGGAGAAGCCCGTGAAGAACGCGGTCTCGTCCTCGGCGGAGGCCGGTTCGAGGCGGTAGCCCGCGCCCGAGCGCACGGCCTTGTGGGGCGCGAAGAAACGGCGCTTGGCGTCGAGGGCGAACGCGTCCGGGTACTCCTTCGCGTAGGTGATGTTGGGCGTCGTCCCCGCGGCCACGAGACAGGTGCGGGCCGGCAGCTCCACCGACTCGCCTGAGCCGCCCCGCAGGAAGCGCATCGCCTTCAGCTTCCCGTGCTCATCGGGCACCGCCTCCTGAGGCTCGAGACCCTCGATGAACGAAATGCCTTCCTCGAGGGCCTTGATGATCTCCTCGTGGTTCAACCGGTAGGCGGGGGAGTCTTCCATCGTCCGGCGGTAGGCGATCGCGACGCCGCCCCATTCCCGGCAGAGCCGGGCCAGGTCCGGGATCTCTCCCGCTCCGTGCGCGCGCTCGCGCTCCTTGTGGACCGCCAGGCCGTGAGCGAGGAGCCGATCGAGGATGTCCCGCTCCTCCGGATCGAACGTCGCCCGCACCGCGTCCTCGCCCTTCTCGGCGCAGAGCACCGCGTAGCGCGCCAGAGTCTTCTCGGCCTGGATGGGGTAGTACGCCAGGAACTCCGTCGCCGTGTCGATCGCCGTGAGGCCCCCGCCGATGACGACCGCCGGCAACTCGAGCTGCAGGTTGGCGAGCGCCTCTTCCTTGAAGGCGCCCGTGAGCTGAAGGGCCATGAGGAAGTCGGAGGCTTTCCGGACGCCGCGGATCACGTTGTTCTTCATGGGAATGATCGTCGGCCGACCGGCGCCGGCGGCGATGGCGATGTGATCGAAACCGGAATCGAACGCCTGCTCGGCGTTGAGCGTCCCGCCGAAGCGCACTCCGCCCAGGATGAGAAACCGCCGGCGCCGCGAGAGGGTCAGATGGATCAGCGACAGGAAGTTTTTGTCCCATCGGACCGTGATGCCGTACTCCGAGACGCCTCCGAATCCGGCGAGGGGGCGCTCGTCGAGGGGGACGGCGAGCTCTTTCCAGTCGCGGATGGGGCGGATCCCCCCGCCATCGGCGCCCGTCAAATCGTCCGGAAGCGGCTCGATCTTGAGGCCGTCGATCCCGACGACTCCGAAGCCCTCGTTGAGCAGGTAGTGCGCGAGCGTGTAACCGGCGGGGCCCAGGCCGACGACGAGGACTTTCTTTCCGGTGTACGCCCTCGGGCTCGGCCGGCCCGCATGGAGCGGATTCCAGCGCGTCAGCAGGCCATAGATCTCGACTCCCCAAGGCAGCGCCAGAACGTCCGTCAGGACGCCCGTCTCGATCTGAGGAATGTTGACCGGGTCCTGCTTCTGGAAGATGCAGCCCTTCATGCAGTCGTTGCAGATGCGGTGGCCGGTGCCGGGGCACATCGGGTTGTCGATGGCCACGAGGGCCAGAGCGCCGATGGAGTCGCCCTCCCGGCGAAGCTGGTGCATTTCCGAGATCTTTTCGTCGAGCGGACAGCCCTTGAGCGCGATGCCCAGGGGGTTCTTCTGCCAGGCGGTCGTCTTGGCGTCGAAAAAGCCCTTCGAGCAGGAGTCCTTCTCCCGGTCGTGGCAGAGCAGGCAGTAGTGCGTCTCGCCCAGGATCTCGCGACGGGTCATCCTCGGGTCCGTGAGGAGGAAACCTTCTCGCCTCCGGTGGGTGGCCGCCGGTCCCTCCCGGCGTTCGGGAAGCGCCGGGTCGGGGCGATCCGTCGCCACGAGATTCTGGTAGTCGAGCGTTTCGGGCAACTTGAACGAGACCCAGCTCCGTGTGAACGGGCGAAGCGCGGGGTGTTCGCGTAGGAGGTGGCACCAGAGGGCATACCGCTCGAGGAGCTTGTGAAGGAAAGCGAGAAGCTCCTCGTCGGACTCCCCGGCGGCGCGGGGCAGGTCGGCGGCTTGGGAGGCGGCGGCCCGGGCCGCGAGGGCGCGCGCCGCCTCCCGGGCCTCGGCCGAGACTTCGGGCTTCTTCTTCTGGCGGATCGTCGCGATGAAGTCGGCCTCGACGTCGAGCATCCGCACGGACATCTCGGCGGTGGCGAGCTCCGGATCCGAGTCCCAGGGCAGCTCCGGGTTCAGCTCCCGCTCGATCGCCCGGGCCGTGGCGGCGAGCGGGGCGGGGTCGAACCGTTCGAGATCGGGCGGGAGCTTGGTCTTGACCGCGCGGCGCAGCAGGAAGTCACGCCGGAAGCGGAACAGGACGGCCTCCGGGCCGGCGGATGCGCCCTGCCGGCGCCATTCGTTCTCGATGCCGAAGAGCCGGGCGATGAACTCGCCGAGAGGACGGGCGGCGTCGACGAGGAGCTTGGATCTTTCGAGGGCGTTCACGGAACCGGGATTGGCGCGATACGCCCTCAGGCGGGCGTGGAGCTCCGGAGCCTCCTCCGCCAGCCGATTCAGGAAGGCCCGATCCAGCTCGCCCAGGCGGTCCTCGCGGTGGAGGTCCTGGTAATGGAATCCGGGCTCGCCCAGAGGGAAGTTCCTCCCGGCGGGAGATGACGGGGTCGTGGTGGACAAGCGCAGGGATTGTAGCCGAGGGGGAAGTTTTGCTTTCCGCTCGACTCTCCGTTGACATCGCGCCTCGTCGGTAATAGGAATAGTTACTGATATGCCATCCGCGCGCCGCTCCACCCGCCAGCGCCGCCTGGTCCACGAGGCGGTCGTCGGCACGGACACGCACCCGACGGCGGAATGGGTCTACGAGGCCGTTCGCCGCGCGGCGCCGCGCGTGTCTCTCGGAACGGTCTACCGCAATCTCCAGGTCCTCGTCTCCGAAGGGAAGCTGCGGTCTTTCACGCGGGGAGGCCGGACGCGCTACGACGGGGACCTCTCGACGCACGATCACTTTTCGTGCGACCGCTGCGGACTGCTCATGGACATTCCTCCGGCCGAGGAGGATCTGGCCGCCGAACGGCGGCTGAAGTCCCGTGGCTTCACGGTCACGGGACGCACGCTCGAATTTCACGGAATCTGCCGGAGTTGCCGGCGCAATGCCCGAACAGGAGGAGGATCGAAATCATGGCCAAGCTCGCCAACACCAAGACTCACGAAAACCTGAAGCACGCTTTCGCCGGAGAGTCCCAGGCCAACCGGCGCTACATGTACTTCGCCCGCCGCGCCGACATCGAGGGCTATCCCGACGTCGGCGGGCTCTTCCGCGACACCGCCGAGGCCGAAACGGGCCACGCGTTCGGCCACCTCGATTTCCTGAAGGAAGTCGGCGACCCGGCGACGGGCTTCGCGATCGGCGGCACCGACCTGAACCTCAAGTCGGCGGTCGAGGGCGAGACCTACGAGTACACCCAGATGTACCCGGGCTTCGCGAAGACGGCCCGCGAGGAGGGCTTCACCGAGGTCGCCGAGTGGTTCGAGACGCTCGCGCGCGCCGAGAAGTCGCACGCCGGCCGGTTCCAGAAGGGCCTCGACACGCTCGGCAACATCTAGTGTCGTCGCGGTGGCCGGCGGGGAGGCGGGATTGAGCTTCGATCCCGCCTCGCACGGTTTCTTCGACCGGGGAGCCGTCGACGCGGAACTGCGCCGCGTGGCGGACATCTGCCACACGTGCCGCCGCTGCTACAACCTCTGCCCGTCCTTCGACGTCCTCTTCCGGGCGTTCGACCGCCCGGAGGTGGACGGCGAGGTCGAGCGCCTCCCGGCGGAGGACCTCGGCGCGTTCTCGGACCTCTGCTTCGAGTGCAAGCTCTGCATCCCCCACTGCCCGTACTACCCGCCGCACCGGTGGGAAGTGGACGTGCCGAGGCTCGTGATGCGCGATCGGGCCAGCCGGGTGGCGGCATCGGGCAAGCCTCCGTTCCGGGATCGCGTGCTGGCCTCGGCGGATGCCATCGGCCGCCTCGCCACGGCGGCGGCTCCGATCGTCAATGCGATGCACGACAGCCGCTTCGTTCGCGTCCTGATGGAAAAGACCTTCGGTGTCCACCGCGATCGCCTCCTGCCGACCTGGTCGAGCGAGACGTTCCTCGAGTGGTGGGAGAGGCGGGGCGGAGCGACGCAGCCGGGGCCCCGAGTCACAGGCCGGGAGAGGGTCGCCCTGTTCGTGACGTGCGCGGTCAACGGATCGGCGCCCGACGTCGGGAAGGCGGCGGTGGCCGTCCTCGAGAAGAACGGCTGCGAGGTCGTCGTGCCGGCGCAGCGCTGCTGCGGGATGCCGTACCTCGAAAACGGAGAGATCGACTCGGCGCGAGAGTGCCGGCGGGACAACGTCGCGTCGCTGCTGCCCTTCGTCCGGGCGGGCTACACGATCGTCTCGCCCGGGCCGACGTGCAGCCTGACGCTCCGGAAGGAGTACCCGGTCCTGGGGCCCGAGGAGGAGGCCCGGGAGGTGGCTGCCCGGACGCTCGATCTCTGCGAGTACCTGATGCGTCGGCACGCCGCCGGGGGCCTCGCGATGGATTTCCAGCGCTCGCCCGGCAAGATCGTCTACCACGTGCCCTGCCACCTCAAGGTCCAGGACATCGGCTTCAAGTCCCGGGATCTCCTCCAGCTCATTCCCGGAAGCCAGGTCGTCACGGTCGAGAAGTGCACCGGGCACGACGGCACCTGGAGCATGAAGACGGAGTACTTCCCGCTCTCGATGAAGGTCGGCCGGCCCGTGTTCGACGTCGTGGACGCCGAGAAGCCCGACCGGGTCGCGACGGACTGCCCGCTCGCCGGGATCCAGATTCGCCAGGGAACCGGGAAGACGCCGAAGCATCCGATCCAGATCGTCGCCGAGGCGTACGGGCTGAGGTCCGAGGCGTGAACGGACATCCATGACACCCCTCGGTCCCGGCGACCTCTCCAACCTCCACGAATACGAGCTCGAGCGCCCGGCTTTTCGCGAGCGGGTGATCGCGCTGAAGAGCCGGCGGCGTGTTCCCCTGGGGCCTTTGATGACGCTGGTCTTCGAGAACCGCGACACGGTCCGTTTCCAGATCCAGGAGATGTTGCGTGTCGAGCGGATCGTGCAGCCGGACAAGGTCCAGCATGAGCTGGACACGTACAACGCGCTGCTGCCGGGGCCGGGCGAGGTCGCCGCGACCCTGTTCATCGAGGTCACCGATCCCGCGCGCGTCCAGCCGGTCCTCGACGGCTTCGTCGGCCTCGAGGAGCCCGGACACCTCGCCTTGCGTATCGGGGATACGGCGTATCCCGCGCTCTTCGATCCCGCGCAGAGCCGTGACGACCGCATCTCCGCCGTGCACTACATCCGCTTCCGGCCCGGCGAAGCGGGACGCGCGGCCCTCGCCTCCGGCGCGGGAGCCGTCCTCGAAGCGGCTCACGGTGATTACCGTCACCATGAGAACCTCGGACCGCGGACGGTCGAAGAGCTTCTCGAGGACCTCTCGGCGTAACCGTCGCGCGGTCCGCGGCGTCGGGTTCGGGTCGTCCGCATCACGCCTTCCGGCATACTTCCGGAAGTGTTCCGTCGGGTTCTCTTCCATTCCGCCGCCGAGGTGCGCCTCGCTTCCGCGGCCGCCGGCGCTTCCGTAGCCGCAGGCGCTGCGGCGGTCGCGGGCGCGGCGAGCCCCGTCGAAATGCAGGCCTTTCGCCACGATGCCTGGTCCCTCTCGTCCGACCAGGTCGGCGTCGTTCTCGCTGACCCGACACTTCTGCCCGCGCTGGCCGAGCCGCCGCCCGCGAACGTCGGCCAAGCGGCGGACCGGATCGCCCTCCTCATCCTCGGAAGCCGCCTCGAGCCCCTCCACGCCTTCTGGTCGGCGCGCGTGTCGTTCGCGCTTCCGGAGGCTTCGCCCGGAACGCACGTGCGGCGCGCCGTCGAATCGCTGCATCGGCTTCTCGAGGACCGGGCCCGCGGCGCCCGCGATCGCCGCGAGCTTCTCACGCGCCAGGGAGAGATCCGCGCCCTGATCGACGTCGGCGTGGCGCTCGCCGCCGAAACGGATCTGGGCCGGCTGCTCGAGACGATCCTGACGCGCGCCCGGACCCTGACCTCGGCCGACGCTGGCAGCCTCTATCTCGTGGAGGCCGGGGAGACGGGCCCCACGCTCCGTTTCGCGCGGGCCGAGAACGACTCCGTCCGGTTCGATTTCGCCGCCACCGTGCTTCCGCTGGATCCCTCGTCCATCGCCGGCTTCGTCGCGGAACGCGGGGAAGTCGTGAACCTGCCGGACGTGCGGGAGCTCCCGCCGGAGGTCCCTTACCGTTTCGACCCCGGCTTCGACGAACGCTACGGCTATCGCACGCGATCGGTCCTCGCGGTTCCGATGATCACGCCCGACGGCCGCACCATCGGCGTGCTGCAGCTGATCAATCGCAAGCGCCGGGTCATTCCCGACGGCGCCATCACGGCGTTCATCCGTACGGAGATCGTCCCGTTCGACGCCGGCAACGCGGACATCGCCCGCTCCCTCGCGGCGCAGGCCGCCGTCGCCGTCGAGAACCGGCGCCTCACGGAGTCGATCCGGACGCTCCTGGAAGGTTTCGTCGAAGCTTCGGTGACCGCGATCGAGCAGCGCGACCCCGCGACGTCGGGGCACTCGCATCGCGTCGCGCGGCTGACGTGCGCGCTTGCGGAGGCGGCGGGCCGCGCCGAGACGGGCGCCTACGCGTCCTGGCGTCCCGCGCCCGCGGAAATGCGCGAGCTCCGTTATGCGGCCGTGCTCCACGACTTCGGAAAGGTGGGCGTACGCGAAGAAGTGCTGGTCAAGGCCCGCAAGCTTTCGCCGGCGGCCTTCGCGGTGCTTCGCGTTCGCTTCGACCAGGCGGCGCTGGCGGCCGCGGCCGAGATCTGGGAGGAGGCCGCCCGGGGGCGCCTGCCCGCGGCGCAGGCCCCGGCGGCGATCACGACCCGCCGCCGCGCGCTCGAGAAGGCCTGGGAGATCGTCGAGCGGTCGAACGCTCCGACGGTCCTGGAGAAAGACGTCCGCGAGGAGCTGGAGGCCCTGGGCGGGATGACCTTTCCCATGCATGGCGAGGCGATGCCGCTTCTGGAAGCGTCCGAGCTCGCCAGCCTCGCGATCCCCAGGGGCAGCCTGAGCCCCGCCGAACGGACCGAGATCGAGTCGCACGTGACGCAGACCCATCGCTTTCTCGCCAAGATCCCGTGGACACGGGATCTCGCCCGTGTGCCCGAGTGGGCCCACGCGCATCACGAGAAGCTGGACGGCTCGGGCTATCCGCGACGGCTCGTCGCCGAGGCGATCCCGCCCCAGGTGAGGATGCTCACGATCTGCGACATATTCGACGCGCTCGCGGCGCGCGACCGTCCCTACAAGCGAGCCGTGGAACCGGAGCGGGCGCTCGACATCCTCGCCGCCGAGGCGGCCCGGGGAACCCTCGACGCGGAGCTCCTGCGGATCTTCGTCGAGGCCGGGGTCTACCGCGTCATCGACGATCCCGGCTCGTCGTGATCCACACCGGCGTGCCCCGGGGCAGCCACGTCTTCCGGCGAACGGTCCGGGCCACGGACGCCCCGGCGTAGACCGCCAGCAGCTCGATCGGCTCCAGAACCGACCAGCGGACGCCGGCCTTCGCGAAGCCGGCGAGGCTCGGTTCACCGAGACGCACGTGCCGGACGCTTTCGACGATCCACTCGCGCGGACCCGCGTCCGCGACGGCCGAGAGCGCGGCGCGCGCCCGGACGAGATCCACGGCGCCTTCGAGCAGAAGCGCGGCGCGCAGCGGGTTTCTTTCCAGGGTGCTCGAGCCCTTCGAGCGCGGCGCGCGCGCCGGACGCGTCGTCGCCCTCCGGGGGAGCTCCGCCGCGCGCAGCCCGCCGATGGCCGCATCCATCTCGGTCGGCGGCGCGGGCCAGAGGATCCTCGCCGCGGCCCGGGCGAGGAAGGCGACTCCCCGGGTCGCGCTGCCGCGCGTCGCGCAGAGAATCACGTGCGCCGGCGCTTCGGGGGCGCTCAGGTACGCGGCGAGCGTCGCCGGCACGAGCGTCGCGCCGGGGGCCCGGGCGAGAATTGCGGACACCGCGGCCTCGGCTTCGCCGGCGGTTGCGGCGACGACCGCGACCGGCGCGGGCAGGGGCGTCCTGCCCGTCCCGGCGATGCGATTCGTCCCGCGCCGCGTTACACTGGCGTGCACCAGATCCGATGCAAACCTACCTCTTTTCTCTCGTCGTCCAGGCGGCAGGGACCGTCCTCCTGTTCGTGGTTTTCCTGCTTTTGTACCGCAAGTTCCGGCGGCCCGCTTTTCTCGACTGGATCGCGTCCTGGGGATTCTTCCTCATCGGCCTGGTCCTCTGGGGGCTGACGCTCGCCCCGATCGTGGCGCCGAGCCGCCCGGCTCTGCTCGCCCTGGTCCTCGCCCTGCTGGCCCACGTCTTTTTCCTGCTGCGCGGTGTCTGGCGGTACCGCCAGCCCCAGCCGGTCGCGCGGCCGGCGGAGATGCTCTGGGCCGTGCCGATCCTGGCGCTCGCCTGGTGGCTGTCGTCGCAGCCCCTCGTCCCGGCCGTGGGTTGGGCCGCTCCGATCTCGTTCCTCCGCGCCGCAGCGTACATCGTCACGGCCTTCGCCTTCGCCATGACTCCCGGCTCCCCGGGCGGCCGGGGCATCCTCTCGGCCTCGTTTCTGCTCTGGGGAGCCGAGCGCGCCATCCTCGGCGTCGCTTATCTGCGCTTCCGGGACATCGCCCAGATGCCGCAGGCGCTGCAGTACGCCTACTTTCTCGAGATGTTCCTCGAGATGACCATCGGCGTGGGCATCATCATCCTGCTCTTCGAGGCGAGCCAGCTCCAGCTCCAGGAGGAGATGCACCGGCTCGTGGAATCCGACTCGCAGGCCAAGGAGATGGGCATCCGCGATCGGCTGACGGGCCTCTACAACCGGCACTATTTCAACGACGTCATCCGGCGGGAGCTCGCGCGCTCGCGCCGCCACGGAACGGCGCTCTCGGTCCTGCTGATCGACGTGGACCGCTTCAAGGAGATCAACGACGTGCGCGGGCACCAGGTCGGCGACGAGGTGCTCCAGTTCGTCGCGAACTACCTGACGGCCTGTCTGCGCGAGTCGGACCTCGTCTTCCGGTGGGGCGGCGACGAGTTCCTGATCCTGCTCTCCCACTCCGACGAGGCCTCGGCAGCCCAGAAGGCCGAAGAAATGGCCCGGCGCCTGCCGCACATCCCGGGAGCGGAGCAGCTGCAGCCGACGCTCTCGGTGGGCTGGGCCACGCATCGTCCCAAAGCCGAGTTTCCCAAGACGCTCGCCGAGGCCGACGCCCGGATGTACGAGATGAAGCTCAACCGGAAGAGAGAGCGAGAAGCGCGAGAGCGGGATCTGGGGAGGCTCTGAGCAGCCGGTAGACCGCGCGCGCCGGAAGGCCCATCACGTTCGTGAAAGAGCCGTGGATCTCCTCGATGAACCGGGCTCCGAGGCCCTGCACGCCGTAGGCGCCGGCCTTGTCCCGAGGCTCCCCGGTCGCGACGTACCAGGCGATCTCGGACTCGTCGAGCGGGGCGAAGCGCACGCGGCTGACCTCGGCGATCCCTCTCGTCGGAGCCTCTCCCCGGCGCAGGTGCACCGCGGTGACGACCCCGTGCTCCCGTCCCGCGAGCCGGCGAAGCATCTCCGCGGCCTCGGCGTCGTCACGCGGCTTGCCCAGGGTCGCGCCGTCGAGGAACACCAGCGTGTCGGCCGCGAGCACCCAGGACTCGGGATGGTCTCGCGCGGAGAGGGCCGCCTTCTCGCCCGCGAGCCGCGCCGCCGCGGCTTCCGCCGTCTCGCCAGAGAGGGGGCTCTCGTCCACGTTGACGGGGCGCACCACGAACGGGATGCCGAGCGATCGCAGGATCTCGGCCCGGCGAGGGGAGGCGGAGGCGAGGATCAGGGGGCTCAAAGGGATTCCTGTATGTTTGCGCGAGCCGACTCGGGCTCGACGTTTGCGGACGATACAAGATCTCGAGAATCTCGTGCGATTCTGGCGGATGTCCGGTGTGCGCGCATTCGTGCTTGGAGTGGTCGTTTCGCTTGCGGCCAGTCCGGCGCGGGCCGTCTTTCCACTCGCCGTGGACGACGCGGATACGGTCCCGCCGGACGAGTTCCAGTTGAACGCGGGGTGGTTTTACGGCCGCTACGAGCGTTTCGAGCTGCAGACCGTCCCGGTCAACCCCGTCTTCGGCCTCGGCCCCGATGTCGAGCTCGGCGCGACGTTCGGGTACCAGCATCGAAGCGGCGGTCCCCTGGGCTCTTCCGGGGACGTCACGGATCTCGTCCTGGGGACGAAGTGGCGGGCGTGGCACAGGGACGGTCTCACGCTCGGTGGAAGGCTCGACGTGAAGATGCCGTCGGCCTCGCGCCCCCGCGGCTTCGGCACGGGCAATCCCGACGCCTTCGCGACTGTGATCGCGACGGGCTGCTTCGGGCGGACGTGCCTGGACTTCAATGCGGCCTACGGGGTGATGGACGTTGCGGACGGGGATCTCGACAACGACATCTGGTTTCTGGGCGAAGCCGTGCGCTACACGCTCGACGAGCGGTGGACTCTCGTTGCCGAGGCGTGGGGACAGATTCCCGGAGGCGCCGCCGCGTTGCCCGCCCAGTTCGAGATCCGCGGGGGAGCGCAGTGGAATCCGACGTCGCAGCTCGTGGTGTCGGCCCTCGTGGGCGGCGGAGCCGGCCGGGGAAGCGCCAACCTCGTGGCGATCGCGGGGCTGACCTGGACCTTTTGAGCCGAGCCTCGGGCTCGGCCGGGCGAGCTAGGGGTTAGGGGTTAGGGGTTAGGGGTAGTACCCGCTGATCGTCCTCGCCGAAAGGTTCGTGGGCTCGACCTTGACCTCGATCTTGCGCCACGCGTCCTTCTTCTCGGTGTTCGCCGAGTAGTAGGTCAGCAGGTACTGGGCCCGCAGGTCGTCGTTGATCTGCCGGTAGATGCCGTCGAGGTTCTTGGAGGCGTCGACGTAGAAGGTCTGGCCGCCCGTGGCCGACGCGATCCTGTTGAGGTCGCCTTTCACCTTGATGTCGGTGGCCGGGATCTTCAGGCCGATGCCGTAGATGGAGATTCCCGACTTCCGGACGTATTCGACGAGCGTGTCGTAGTCGAACTTGGACGCCGTGTCCTTGCCGTCCGTCAGGATGACCAGCGCCTTCTTTCCTTTGACGCCGGTGAACTGGTACAGCCCGTAGATGATCGCGTCGTAGAGGGCCGTCGAACCCTCGGCGCGCAATCCGGAGAGCGACCGGACGAGCTTGTCCTTGCGGCCCGTGAGCTTCGAGAGGAGGTACGGCTCGTTGTCGAACGACACGACGAATGCGCGATCCTTCATGCCGATCGTGTAGTCCAGGAAGTTCAAGGCGGCCTGCTCCGCGTCGTGGAGCGAGTCGAGCATCGAAGCCGACGTGTCGATGACGAGGCCCACGGAGATCGGCAGATTCTTCACGTACTCGAAACCCTGGATCTTCTGGATGACTCCGTCCTCGAAGACCTTGAAGTTGGAGGCCTGGAGATGGTTGACGGGCTTGCCCTTGTCCGTGACCGTCGTGAAGAGCTCGACGGCGTCGACGGTGACCTCCGAGACGAACTCGGGAGCGTTGACGTAGCGCAGGTCCTCCGAGACCGTCCCGTCGTCGAGCGTGCCGACGACGCGGACGTAGGACAGGGACTTCGAGTCCTTGATCGTGACGGTCTGTTCGTAGGGCGCCTGGTAGAGCGTCGCGACGCGGGCGTCGTTCGAGAAGAATTCCAGCTTCTCGAGAAGCTTGCCTTCGGGAACCACGACGGCCGCCAGGACGCGCGTGGGTCCGTTGATGCGCGCTCCCTTCTCGGGCGTCAGGATCCGGATCTTGAAGGCTTCGCGTCCTTCGTTGACGACGTATTCGTCCTCGCCCACCGAGCGGCCGGTGGGGCCGAAGGCCACGACACGGACGGTCTGCTTGCGGGGAAGCGGTCCCATGTTGAGGTCCGCGTCGAAGGGCGCCTTCGTGCGCGTCATGACCTTCGAGCCATTGAGGTAGAAGTCCACGCTCTTGACGTTCTCGGCGGACTTCGTCTCGAACCGCTGGAGGCCCGTCACGATCTCCTTGGCGATCGGCAGCAGCGAGATCGCCGAGGGCAGCAGGCCGACGTCTTTGATCTGCCCGATGACGGCCTTCCCGTCGGCGCGGGCCGCGGCGATCTGCGGGGGTGGCGCATCGGGCTGCTCGGGAACGACGAGCGCTTCGGAGATGCGGCCCTCGGCGTTCTGGTTGCCGTCGGAGACTTTCAAAATGAGCTTGTAATCCCCCGGATAGAGGTACCGGCGCACCGTCAGCGGGATTTTCTCGCCACCGACCTCGGCGGTGGGGATGTCGAAGCGGTACTTGAAGTTATCGATCAGCCGGTCGTCCTTGACGACCTCGCCGATGACGTCGACGTTGTAGAAGCTCTCCTCGCCGAGCGCCCGCGCCTTGAGCTCGGCCTTCGGGACGAGGAGCGAGAGATCCATGCCGATCTTGTTGGCCCGGACCTCCGGGAAGCGCACGAGCTTCTGCACGCCGAGCGCGGTGGAATCGACGTGGAGATCCGTCGTCATCGAAAGGATCTGCTCGACGCCCTCGGTCTCGACCTTGGGCGGCGCGGTGAGCTTGCTGGCGGCTTCGAGAGAGAAGGCGCCGACGCCGAGGGCCGCCGACGAATACTGGAGGGCCTGCTCGACCGTGCGCCACTCGTAACAGCGCGTCACATCGACGGGGCGGGCGCCCATGTTCATCGCAGACGATCCGCCGAAGCCCACGAGGAGGACGCCCCGGCCGTCGAGCGGCAGCCACATCTTCCAGGGAGGCATGCCGTAGGGCTTGTAGAAGATCAGGTAGAGCTTGGTCCTCAGAACCTCCATCCGCTCGTAGTACCAGATCTGCAGCGGCACGTAGATGTCCTCGCACTCGATCGGCACGACGGCGTCGGGGGGGCCCTGCAGGACGAAAACCTTGGCGCGGTCGTTGTGCAGATCCCCGAACTGCTCGAGCGCCTGCTGCACGCGGCGCGTGTAGACGGCGCGGTAGTCGGTGCGGATGCCCATCGAATCGATCGAGCGCCGCTTCCAGAAGTTGTCGATGAACTTGTCGCGCTGGTAGTCCTCCTTGATCTGGAGGAAGACTTCCTTCTCGTCCTCGGTGATGATGAGCTCGGTCAGCTGCAGGAACTCGCGGTACTTCGGGGGCAGCGTCTCGGCCAGCGCCTTCATCTCTTTCTTGGACAGCTCGCGCTTCGCCGGAGCCGGCTTGGACGTCGTGTCGGCCGCGGCATCGGTCTTGCCCTCGGTGACTTTGGCCGAAGGCGAGCTCGGGGCGACCGCGTCGCCGGCCGGGGCGGTCCCGCCCGGGGACTGCACGGTGAGCGGTTTGGCTCCGGCGTCGGGCAGCGTCGCGAACCTCTCGGCGAGCTTGTCGAGGCCTTCGGTCGAGACCGGCGGCGGCGTCGACATCGCCACCGCGATGTCGGCCACCCCGCGCGCCTTGATCCGCTCGATCGTGGCGACGACGGCGCACGCGGCGTCGCAGGTCTGGGGGGCGGCGTTGTTCGGACAAAATCCGCCGGCTCCGCCTCCGGAAGCCACCGTGGGCGCTCCGGCCGGGCGACAGGCTTGCTGAGCGCTGCCGAGACACGAGGACGGAGCGAGGAGCTCGCGCTCGGGAATCGCGGGATACCAGAGCTTGCGCGGCCCTCCGAACGAGGGCCGATAGAAGAGGAATTGAAGCTCCCTCTGGACTCCCTGGACGGCGCTGGCGCCGGACTGGTTCGGGTACGTCCAGGTTTCGACGGAGCGGAAGACCTCGTTGCAGTCCCGGAACTCCTGGATGATCGGAATCCCGTGAATGATCACGACTCGGCCGGCGTCGCTCGTCAGACCGTCGTACTCGGTGGCCGCGGCCTCGCGGAAGTTCGCGTAGCGATTGCGGTAGCCCGGGCCCAGGGGGTCGGCCAGGCCGGCCTGCTCTCGCCTCTGCCAGAACTCCTCGCGGAAGATCTCCCGCTGGTGGGGCTCGGTGAGCTGGATGAAGAGGTCTCTCTCGTCCTCGAGGATGATCGGGGCGACGTACTCCTCGAGCCATTTCCGGTCGTCCGGGGGGAGGGCTGCGATCTTGGCCGCGCGCTCCTTGGCCGAGAGCTTCGGAATCGCTCGCGCCGCGACGGACCTGGTCGCCAGAGTCGTGGCCAGAAACGCCGCGACGACGAAGAGCGTGAGCGTGCGCGCCTTCATCGGATGTCGATCTTAACTCCCGATCGCGATACGGCTATTCCTTCAGAAAAGTTTTTCAGGAGAAGGGTTTCCGGAGGGATAATTTGAAGGAATCCGAGATTCTGAAGCGATGATTTACCTCGATCACAACGCCACGACGCCCCTCGATCCCGAGGT
>Ga0207691_10002920_pt1 | contig 16671 bp, 10 predicted proteins | sample KBSM13metaG_FD_184327 | JGI IMG/M metagenome (GOLD analysis project Ga0207691, IMG submission 184327) | Miscanthus rhizosphere microbial communities from Kellogg Biological Station, Michigan, USA - KBS M1-3 metaG (SPAdes) (version 2) | ecosystem: Host-associated > Plants > Roots > Rhizosphere >... | reverse complement strand
GCTGGTGCAGCGGAACGCGCTGCGCGCCGTGGCGGGCGAGGGGAAGTTCCGCGACCTGCTGGGCGCCGACAAGGACATCGCGGCGCGCCTGGACGCGGCCGACATCGACCGCGCCTTCAACCTCGAACACCACCTGCGCCACGCCGGCGCGATCATCGACAGGGCCCTGGCGGAGGAAAACTCATGAGCAAACCGATCGACGAGGCAGTGATTCGCGCGCAGCTGGACAGGACGCTGGGCGGCACGAACCTCCCCGAGCTCGGCGAGATGTACGAGGGCAAGGTGCGGGACTGCTACACGCGCGATGGGAAACGGACGATCATCGCGACCGACCGCATCAGCGCGTTCGACGTCGTGCTGGGGACGATCCCGTTCAAGGGCCAGGTGCTGAACCAGATGGCCGCGTTCTGGTTCGAAGCGACCGCGAACCTCGTCCCGAACCACGTCATCAACGTCCCCGACCCGACGGTGACGGTCGCGCGCGAGTGCGAGACGCTGCCCGTCGAATTCGTCATGCGCTCATACCTGACGGGCGTGACGTCGACGTCGATCTGGACGCACTACTCGAAGGGTGGACGGACCTTCTGCGGCCACGAGCTGCCGGAAGGCATGAAGAAGAACCAGCGCCTGCCCAAGGCGATCCTGACGCCGTCGACGAAGGCCGAGAAGGGCTTCCACGACGAGTCGGTGTCGCGGGCGCAGATCCTCGAGATGGGCGCGCTGAGCGCGGCCGACTTCGATGCGGCCGCCGAGATGTGCGCGCGCCTGTTCGCGTTCGGCCAGCAGGAGTCGTTGCGGCGCGGGCTGATCCTGGTCGACACCAAGTACGAGATCGGACGACGCCCCGACGGAACGCTGTGCTTCATCGACGAGATCCACACGCCGGACTCGTCGCGCTACTGGTACGCCGACGATTACGACGCCCGCTTCGCGAAGGGCGAGGAGCCGCGCGGGCTGGACAAGGAGTACGTCCGGCGAACGCTCGCCGACCAGGGCTACAAGGGCGACGGCCCGCCGCCCAAGCTGTCCGACGACGTCCGCGTCGAGGCGGCGCGCCGCTACATCCAGGTCTGCGAGCTGGTCACCGGCCGGCCGTTCGTCCCGAACACCGAAGAACCGAACGCGCGCATCCGGAAGAACCTGAAGCTCGGGTAGGGCGGCCCTCGGCGGCTACCGCTACGCCGTCTTCGCCGCGTCGGTCACGTGAACGCCGTCGACCTTGTCTTGCGGCGCCCACGCGGCGGTCGACAGCAGGTCGCCGCCGACGACTTCCTTGCCGCCCGGCGCTTCCGCCGAATCCTTCACCATGGCGCTCGCCACGTGAACCACGACGTTGACGTGAACCTCGGCGTGCGCTGACGCGCGGCTGGCCAGCTCGTTCGCGATGTCGTTCGCCAGCACCACCACGGCGTCGCGCTCGGCGGCCGCCCGGCCCGCGTCGCCCGACAGCACGCGCGCGCCCATGATCGCGCTGCCGGTCTGAAGCGGCAGCGTCATCCCCGCTCCGCGCAGGCTGTGCTCGGCGGCCTCGAGGACCGCGAACGTGTCGTCGATCAGCTCGTCGCTCTCGGGGTCGGCGCTGTCGCCGATCTTGACCTCGACGAAGATCGCCGCACTTCGCGCGGTCGCCTCTTTCTCGACGGTCTTGGTCCCCACCACCCCACGCAGCGCCTCGATGAACGCCCTCACCGTCTGAAAGCGGCGATCGGCGGTCTTTTCCATGCAGCGCAGGACGACCGCGTCCAGCGCGGGCGGCACGGGCGCTACCTGGCTCGGGCGCGGCGGGGGGGCCTCCAGGTGCTGGCGTTCAATCTCGGTCATCGTCTCGGCGCGGAACGGGTACTGCCCCGTCACCAGGTGATACAGCACGACGCCCAGCGCATAGATGTCCGTGCGCGCGTCGACGCCGTCGCCGCGAATCTGTTCGGGCGCCATCGTGTACGACGTGCCCAGGCGGGTGCCGACGACGGTCAGCCCGCCCTCACCCTGGCCCGCGTCGGGGTGCAGCAGCTTCGCGATGCCGAAGTCCAGCAGCTTGACGACGCGCTTGCCTTCCTGCGTCGAGATGAAGATGTTGCTCGCCTTCAGATCGCGGTGGACGATGCCCAGGTCGTGCGCCGCTTGCAGCGCGGAGCACACGGGCTCGAGGATCTCCAGCACCTCGCCCGGCGGGAAGCGGCCGCGCTCGTTCAGGATCGATCGCAGGTCGATCCCCTCGAGCAGCTCCATCACGTAGAACGGACGGCCGTCCGGCAGATCGTCGAACTCGAAGATGTCGACGATGTTCGGATGCTTGATCATGTTGACGGCGCGCGCTTCCTGCAGGAACCGCGCGACCATCTGCGGAGACGACGCCAGTTGCCGGCGCAACACCTTCACGGCGGCGCGACGGAGCAGGATCCGGTGCTGCGCCTCGTAGACCGTTCCACCGCCGCCCGACGCCAGCTCCTTCTTCAGGACGTAGGCGCCGCACAACGTGCCGGGCTTCAGCGCGTCTGCGTCGACGGCGGCAGCGGTTGCCGTCCCCGGGCCTTGATTCGGTCCGAGCCGCCTCGTCTTGTCGTAGTCGTCAGATTTCGGCAACACGCCTGCTTGTTTTCCCCCACACGATCAGCAACCGCGCCTATCGTGCCATCGGAGGCTTGGTCACAAACATTTAGGCCATGATTGACTCGCATTGTCATCTCGATCCCCAGTATTTCGAAGCGGATCGAGCGGAGGTTCTGGCCCGCGCGCGGGCGGCCGGCGTCGAGGCGTTCGTGTGCGTCGGGGTAGGCAGAGGTCTGGAGGCCCCGCGCGCCGCGGTCGCCTTGGCGGCGGCCGAGCCGGACGTGTTCGCTACCGTTGGGGTTCACCCACACGACGTCGCCGCCATGGGGGAGGACGACTGGCCGGCGCTGGAAGCTCTGGCGCGCGCGCCCCGGGTCGTCGGCATCGGCGAGACCGGGCTCGACTATTACTACGACCATTCACCGCGCGAGCAGCAGCAGGCGGCGTACCGGCGCTTCGTCGCGATGGCGCGCGCCGCGAACCTGGCGGTGGTGTCGCACGTGCGCGACGCACACGACGAGGCGGCCGCCATCCTCCGCGACGAACGGGCCGGGGCCGGCGTCATCCACTGCTTCTCCGGCGGCGTGGCCGAGGCGCGCGCGTACCTGGACCTCGGGCAGTACCTGTCGTTTTCGGGAATCCTGACCTTCAAGAACGCGGGCAACCTGCGCGAAGCGGCGGCGTTCGCGCCGCTTGACCGCATCCTGATCGAGACCGACGCGCCTTATCTGGCGCCCATCCCGCACCGGGGGCGAAAGAACGAACCTGCCTACATCGCGGAGACGCTGGCCGCGCTGGCGGCGGTGCGCGGGATGCCCGCGGCCGAGGTCGATGAAGCGACCGCGACGAACACGCGGCGCCTGTTTGGCTTGCCGCCGGCCTCGGGATCGGCGGATACTCGAAAGTCTTCGTGAGCTCAACGGCACCGGTCCGCATCCGACTTCGCCTGGCGTCGTTCGACGCGTTCATCGACAAGTTCGCGGCGAACGTCACCCGCGGGGGCGTCTTCATCGCCAGCCGGACGCCGTTGCCGATCGGGTCGACGTTCGCTTTCGAGATCCAGCTGGCCGCCGGCGAGGTCGCGCTGGCGGGCGACGGCAAGGTCACCTGGGTCAAGGCGTTCGATCCGGCCGCACCGCAGAAGCCGCATGGCATGGGCGTCCAGTTCCTGCGGCTCGACAACCCGTCGCGCGAGCTGCTGAACAAGATGCTGGCGCGCAAGGCGCCGGCCGGGGCCTCGGGCGCGGTCCGCGTGCCCGTCGCGGCGGCGGCGTCCGGCGCGCATCGCCCCGGCGCGAACGGCACGACGGCGCATCCCAAGGTCGACACCACCGTCGATCTGGCGACCGAGTTCGGCGTCGACGAGGCCCGCCTGCGGCGCGCCGTCGACCGCAACTGGTTGAAGGCAGCCGGCGAGATCGAGGAGCTGGAGAAGCTGCTCAAGCCTGAACCGATCGAGCCGGTGTCCGTCGCGCAGGCGGTGGCCGAGCTGCCGCGCCTGCTCTCCGACGCCGGCGCGCGCCGCCGCATGAGCGGCGCGGTGCGGCCGCTCGGCGACAAGCCGGAAGAGCGGTAGCGCTCGACCGTTCCCGCGCGCACGTCGCCCGAAAGCGGCTTGCCCTCACCCCGACCCTCTCCCGCAAGCGGGAGAGGGAGAAATCTTAGGCGACGTCGTCTTTGTCGGCGGCGGCCGCGCCTTCGCGCTGACGCAGGCCGTGCTTCCAGAGCAGGCGGTAGAAGTAGATCCGGTCGACGCCGGCCGCGCGCGCCGCCGCGCTGACGCGGTTCTCGTGCTGGCGCAGCAGTTCTTCCAGGTAGCGGCGCTCGAAGGTGCTCACCCACGCCTCGCGCGCCTCGCGCAGCGGCTGGCCGATGTTGACCGCGCTCTCGGGCCCCGGAATCGGGACGGGGCCGCTGCCCGTGCTGCGCGGCGGGGCGAAGTCATGCAGCGCCACGCAGCGCTCGAGGTAATTGCGCAGCTCGCGGATGTTCCCGGGCCAGGTGTGCTCGGCCAGCGCGCCCAGAAACGCCGGCGAGCGCACCGTCTCCAGCGCCGTCTCGTCGACCGTACCGAAGTTTCGCACGATGTGCTCGACCAGCGCCGGCAGATCCGGCAGCCGCTCGCGCAGCGGGGGCAGCTTCACCTCGACGACCGCCAGGCGGTAAAAGAGGTCCGACCGGAACTTCTGCGCGCCCACCTGCTCGCGCAGGCTGCGGTTCGTGGCCGCGATCAGCCGGACGTTGACGGGCACGTGGTTGTTGGTGCCGACGCGCCGGACCTCACGGCGCTCGAGCACGCGCAGCAACTTGGGCTGCAGCTCGATGCTCAGCTCGCCGATCTCGTCGAGGAACACGGTGCCGCCGTTGGCCGCCTCGAACACGCCCTGGCGGGACGACACCGCGCCGGTGAACGCGCCCCGCTCGTGGCCGAACAGCTCGCTCTCCAGCAGGTTCGGCGGCATCGCGCCGCAGTCGACGACCAGGAACGGCTTGTCACGCCGCAGGCTGCCGCGGTGAATCGCCTCCGCCGAGACCTCCTTGCCGGTGCCGGTCTCACCCTCCAGCAGAATGGTCGCATCGCTGGTCGACGCCTTGTTCAGAACGTCGAACACCGTCTGCATCGCCGGCGAACGTCCGACCATGCGGCCGAAGCGATCGTCCTGCGTTCTGTCGGGCATTCGCGTGCGGACCGTGTCGGCGGTATCCAGGCGCACGGGGATACTACCCGTCAGCGCGGCGCGCGCACCGTGGGGACCGGACGCCATCGCTCGGGACATCGACCGTTGAGCGCCCGCGCTTGACCGACGCCGCGCTGTATTTGCTGGAAATTACACGGCGCACCGCGTTCGGCGCCGATGTAGGCGCTAGCCCAGATCGGACGCGACGAGCGCGGCACCCAGCAAGCCCGGCTGGGCGTGCGTCACGACGTACGCGGGAATACGTTCGACCAGCGTATGGAGCCGTCCCTTCCTGTCGAACGCCTCGCGGAAGCCACCGCGCTGCAGGAACGGGAGGATGCGCGGCGCGATGCCGCCGGCGACGTAAACACCGCCGGTCGCCAGCACCATCAGGCCCAGATTGCCGGCCACGGCCCCCAGCACGGAGCAGAAGAGGGCGAGCGCCATCTCGCAGAGCGGATCCGTACCCGCGATCGCGCGTCGAGAGATTTCGGCGGCGGGATCGTTGGCGCCCGCGGCGAGGGCGGCGGCGGTCTCCGGGTGAATCAAGCCGCGGCAGGCCGGCTCCTCTGACAGGAATTTGAACGCGTCGACCAGGCCCCGGCCGGAGAGGACGCGTTCGCACGACACGCGCCCGTACTTGCCCGTCAGGAATGCGACGAGCCCGTGCTCCAGCGGCGTGCGCGCCGCCAGGTCGACGTGGCCGCCCTCCGACGGGACGACCTGATAGCGGTTCTGGGCCGCCGACCAGAGCAGGAACGCCTGTCCCAGGCCGGTGCCGGCGCCGAGAACCGCCATCGGCCCCTGCGCGACACGCACGTCGCCGCCCAGCGCCACCAGCTCGTGGGCCTCGACGGCGGTGACCCCGAGCGCCGCGGCGTGGAAGTCGTTGACCAGCACCACGCGCGCGATCCCCAGCTTCTGCGCCAGCGCGTTGCCGTCGACGACCCAGGGGAGGTTGGTGGCGCGGCAGATGTTGTGCTCGATCGGGCCGGCGATACCGAAGCAGCCGCTGTCGACGCCGGCGCGCGCGCCGACCGCGCCCGCGGCGGCGGTCAGAAACTTCTCGGCGATCACATCCAGCGACGGGTGCGCGGCCGACGGGTACGTCTGCTCGAAGATCGGCTTCACGCCGCGGAGGCCCGTCGCGGGCACGTCGTAGATCGCGAGCCGGGAGTTGGTGCCGCCGATGTCGCCTGCCAGGACCGTCATGCGGGGGGATATATATCCTGCGCGGCGTCGCGGTCACAGAATATGCAGGCCGAGCGGGTCCGGTGGACGATGCGCGCCGCGGGCAGCGTGCTTCCGGGGCGGACCACATCGGCCAGCGCGGCGCGCTTGTCGCGTCCGGTCACGAGAAAGAACACCTCGCGCGCCTCCATGAAGACCGGGTACGTGAGTGTCAGCCGGCGCGCCGCGAGCGCGGGGACATCGACCGGCACGGCCAGGCGATCCTCGATCGCGAGGGCAGCGGTTCCGGGAAACAGCGACGCGGTGTGGCCGTCGGGACCCAGGCCCAGGAGGGCGAGGTCCAGCCGGGGCGGGAAGGGACGCGCGCACAGCGCCGCCTCGTACTCGCGTGCGGCGGCGTCGAGATCGGGCGACTCCGCGCGCCAGCGGAACACGTTCGCGTCGGGGACACGCGCAGGCGCCAGCAGCGTTTCGCGCGCCATCCGGTAGTTCGACTGCGGATCGTCGGGCGGCACCGCGCGCTCGTCGCCGAAGAAGACGTCCGTGTGTTTCCAGTCCACCGCGCCGACGAGACGGGGATAAAGCAGGCGCGGCGTCGAGCCGCCCGCCAGCGCGACGCGAAAACGTCCCTCTGCGAGAAGCGCCGATTGGGCGGCCTCGCGAATCGCGGCGGCGGCGGTCTCGACGACGGCGGCCGCATCGTCGGCGATGAACAGGGCAGGGCCGACCGCGATGTCGGGGGCCGGCGCGGGTTCGCGCCAGGCGGCCGCTGCGGCGGCGGTGCGCTCCGCCGCATCGCCGGGCGACGTCATCAAACGGAGCATCGTCGCGGCAGATCGCTCCCACGCCCACGGTGCGAAGTCGACGGGATGGACGAAAGGGACGCGGACATCCAGCCGTCCGCGCGGCCGCTCGGGCAGCGACGCGATTCCGGCGATGATGGCGTGCACCAGGTCCGCCCCTCGGTCGACCGGCAGGCGAAGCGTCACCGCCAGCTCGTCGCCGGCGCCGGCGGTCAGCTCGCCGCCCAGGCGCGCGAAGTAGGAACCGCCGGAGGCGTTGAAGTTCTTCAGCTCGACGGCGACCGCGACGTCGGGCGCCGCGCACGACGCGGGCAACGTGAACGTGTGCACGCGGGCGAGGGGCCGAAGATCAGGCATCTCGATGGCGGGAAGCCACTCGGCGGCCCGAGCCGCCACCCAGGCGCGACCGTGGTCCCAGCTCAGCGTCCGCACGCGACCAATATATTGCACGCGGCTTGTCTCGGCCGCGCCGCAATGTTAGGGGAAAGACCCGGTTCTTCTACAATGGGCGCGTTCGAAGAGCTCACCTGGCGCGGTCTCGTCCAGCAGACGACGGCCGAGAACATGGCGGAGGTGCTGGCCACGCCGCTGACCATGTACGTCGGGTGCGATCCGTCGGCGCCCAGCTTGCACGCCGGCAACCTGGTGCCGCTCATGTTGATGACGCACCTGCGCCGCGCCGGTCACCAGGTGATCGCGCTGGTGGGCGGCGCGACCGGCATGATCGGCGATCCGTCGGGCAAATCGAGCGAGCGGAAGCTGCTGGGCACCGACGAGGTCAGCGGCAATACGCGCAAGCTGAGCGAGCAGATCGCGCGCTTCTTCGGGAACGACGAAGGGCCGCCGGTGAAGATGGTCGACAACCTGGAATGGCTGGGCGGCCTGACGCTGCTCGATTTCCTGCGCGACATCGGCAAGCACTTCGCGGTGAACCAGATGATCCAGCGCGACTCCGTCAAGCAGCGGTTCGAGTCGCGCGAGGAGGGGATCTCGTACACCGAGTTCTCGTACATGCTGCTGCAGGCGTATGACTTCCTCGAGCTTTTCCGGCGCCACGGCTGCCGCCTGCAGTCGGGCGCGTCGGACCAGTGGGGCAACATCGTGTCGGGCGTCGACCTCGTGCGCCGCATCGAGGGAAAGACGGTCTACGGCTTGACCACGCCGCTGCTGACGGATGCGTCGGGGAAGAAATACGGCAAGAGCGAGAAGGGCGCCGTCTACCTCGACCCGAAGCTGACGTCGGCGTACGACTTCTACCAGTTCTGGTTGAACACCGCGGACGCCGACGTCGGGCGGTTCCTGCGCTGGCTGTCGGTCCGCCCGCGGGAGGAGATCGAAAGCTTCGAGGCGTCGCCGGGCGGCGAGCGGCTTGGGCAGCGGGCGCTGGCGCAGGACCTCACGCGGCGCGTGCACGGCGAGGCCGAGCTGGCGCGCATCCTGCGCGCGAACGAGGCGCTGTTCGGCGGCGGCGATCTGCGCGGCGTCCCGGGGGATCTGCTCGACAGCGCGCTGACGGCCGCGCCGTCGATAACCGTGCCGCGGGGTCGGTTCGACGGGGAGGGCGCGCTGGTCGTCGACCTGCTGACAGAGGTGGGCGCGTGCCCCTCGAAGTCGGACGCCCGCCGCCAGCTGGGCGCGGGCGGCATCGCCGTCAACGGCGTCTCGCTGGGGACGGCGTCGGTCGAGACGAAGGTGAAGGCCAGCGATCTGATCGACGGGCGTCTGCTGGTGTTGCGCCGGGGCAAGCGCAACAACTACGTCATCCGGGTTGCTTAGAGCGCCCTCACCGTAACCCTCTCCCGCAAGCGGGAGAGGGGACCTGATCTCCCGCCGCGCGGGAAAGGGATCTGCTCTCCCTCTCCCGCCTTGCGGGAGAGGGTCGGGGTGAGGGCCAGCCGCTTTCTGCGGCGTCCGCCGTTACGGTTCCGTGCCCCAGACTCTGGTGGGGTTGGTGGTGCCCTGGTACAGCGTCGCGCGGGTCCAGTCCGCGTAGTTGGTCTTGGTCGCGTCGTACGAGTAGTCGCCGCTCCCCTCGGTGTAGTTGCCCCAGCTGTTCTTGTGGAACCAGACCTGGATGTCGCCGGTGTTCGCGCCCGGCGCGAGATTGCCTGCTGTCGCGGCGAAGCCGACCTGGAAGTAGTGATCGGCCCCGGTGCGCGTCGGCGACAGCGTGACGTTGGTGGTCGTGATGTTGTTGCAGCCGATGACGGCGAAGTCGCACTGGGAGCTCTCGGCGTCGACCGGGGTGTCGATCGTGTACCAGAAGCGGATCGTCAGCTGCGACAGCTGCACGGGCGTGCTGCCCATGTTCACGACCTTGAAGTGCGGCCTCACCGCCTGGTCGTTGGGGGCGCCGGGGTCGGCACACCTGTACTGCACCCGCAGGTTGGGGTTGGGCGCGCAGACACTGCCGAGGCAGATGTTGGGCGACTGGCAGTCGGCGTCCGCCGTGCACGACGCCTTGCAGGCATTCGCGGCGCACACGTACGGCATGCAGTTGGTCGCCGTCGAGGACTGGCAGACGCCGGCCCCGTTGCAGAGGCGCGCCGGGTTGACGGTCGTCGCGCTCATGCAGCTGGCGCCCACGCAGATCGCGCCCGTGCCGTAGAGGCGGCAGGCGCCCGCGCCGTTGCACATGCCGTCGGTGCTGCAGCTGGCGGCGCCCATGTCCATGCACTGGCTGGTCGGGATCGGGGCCTGTCCGGCGGGGATGTTGGTGCACGTTCCCGGCGACGTGGCGAGCGCGCACGACTTGCACGTCCCGGTGCAAGCCGTCGAGCAGCAGACGCTCTGCGAGCAGTTGTCGCTCGCGCAATCGCTGCCCGCGCTGCACGAGGCGCCGTTGGGCCGCTTGGTACAGACGTTGCCCATGCAGATGTTCGGCGAGACGCAGTCGGCGTCGACCGTGCAGTTCGTACGGCAGGCGGCGCCGCTGCCGCAGACGTAAGGCGTGCAGCTCGACGACGTGCTGGTCTGGCAGGTTCCGGTGCCGTCGCACGTGCGCGCGGGGGTCAACGTCGATCCTGTGCAGGACGCAGCCACGCAGGTGGTGCCCGCGACGTACAGCCGGCACGCGCCCGCGCCGTTGCAGAAGCCGTCGGTGCCGCAGGTGCCTGCGCCCTGGGTGGCGCACTGGGTCGTCGGGACCGGGGCCTGTCCGGCGGGAATGTTGGAGCACGTTCCCGGCGAGCCCGCGACTGCACACGACCGGCAGGTCCCGGTACAGGTCGTCAGGCAGCAGACGCCCTGTTCGCAGAAGCCCGAGTTGCACTGAGCGGGGGCCGTGCAGATCGCACCCGGGGGAAGCAGGCCGCAGCTGCCGTTTGTGCAGGTGTTCGGCGACGCGCAGTCGGCGGTGGTGCCGCAGGTCATCCGGCACGCGCCGCCGGTCCCGCACGCGTAGGGCGCGCAGCTCGACGGTGTCGCGGTCTGGCACGTCCCGGTGCCGTTGCACGTACGCGCGGGCGTGAACGTCGTCCCCGTGCACATCGCGGCCGCGCACTGCACGCCGGCGGCGTACAGACGGCACGCGCCGCTGCCGTTGCAGGAGCCGTCGGTGCTGCAGCTATTCATACCGAGGTCGTTGCACTGGTTCAGCGGATCGGAGCCGTTGGGCACGTTGGTGCAAGCGCCGACGGTACCCGCGAGCGCGCACGACTGGCAGGTGCCGTTGCAGGCGCCGTCGCAGCAGACGCCCTGCGCGCAGAAGCCGGACAAGCACTCGCCGCCTGCGCCGCAGGCGACGCCGGGCCCCTTCTTGGCGCAGCTGCCGCCGATGCAGGTGAAGGGCGCGACGCAGTGGGCGTCAGTCGTGCAGGTGGTCCGGCAGGCTGTTCCGGTGCACGCGTACGGGTCGCACATCGACGTCGTCGCCGCCTGGCAAGTGCCGGTACCGTTGCACGACCGCGTCGACGTCAGCGTCGAGCCGGTGCAGGTCGCCGCCGCGCACTGAGCCCCGGCGGCGTACCTGCGGCAGCCGCCGGCGCCGTCGCACATGCCGTCGGTGCCGCAGCTGTTCATCCCCTGGTCGTTGCACTGGCCGAGCGGATCGGTGCCGGTCGGAACGTTGGTGCAGGCGCCCAGGTTGCCGGCGACCGCGCACGACTGGCACGTCCCCGTGCACGCGGTCGCGCAGCAGATCCCTTGCTGGCACAGCCCGGTCATGCACTCGGTCCCCGCGTTGCACGTGAAGCTGGTCGGCTTCTTCGTGCAGGCGCCCATCACGCAGACGTTGGGCGCGGCGCAGTCGGCGTCGACGCTGCACGACGTCTTGCATACGTTCGTCGCACAGACGTAGGTGCCGCACGACTGGGTCGTCGTCATCTGGCAGGTGCCGGTGCCGTTGCACGTCCGCGGCGGCGTGTACGTCGACCCGGCGCAGCTCTGCTGCACGCAGACCGTCCCGCTCGCGTACATCCGGCAGCCGCCGCCGCCGTCGCACGCGCCGTCGTTACCGCAGGTCGAGGGGTCGCTGGTCGCGCACTGGCCCAGCGGATCGTCGCCGGCGGGCACCAGCGTGCAGGCGCCCAGCGCTGCGGCCAGGCCGCAAGACCGGCACGCGCCCGTGCAAGCCGTCAGGCAGCAGGTCCCCTGCTCGCAGAAGCCGCTCGCGCATTCGGCCGCGGTCGTGCACGACGCGCCGTTGGTGCGCTTGCCGCAACTGCCTGCGTTGCAGACGTTGGGCGCGACGCAATCGGCGTCGGCACCGCACGTGATCAGGCAGGCGCCGGTGGTGCCGCACCGGTACGCGCCGCAATTCGTGGCGGTCGAGGTGCCGCAGGTCCCGGCGCCGTCGCAGGTGCGCGCTGGCGTGAACGTCGTTCCGCTGCACGTCGACGCCGCGCAGGTCGTGCCGATCGCGTACCGGCGGCAGGCGCCGCCGCCGTCACAGGTGCCGTCGTTGCCGCACGTGTTGCCGCCCTGGTCGGTGCACTGGTTGAACGGATCGGCGCCGGCGACGACCGAGGCGCACGTGCCGACGGTGCCGGTCAGGCCGCACGACCGGCAGATCCCGACGCACGCTGTCGCGCAGCAGACGCCCTGCTCGCAGAAGGTCGAATCGCATTCCGCCGCGGCGCCGCAGGTCGCGCCGATCGGCTTCTTGCCGCAGCTCCCGTTGATGCACGTGTTCGGGCTGGTGCAGTCGGCGTTGGTGGCGCAGGTGGTCCGGCACGCGCCGCCCGTCCCGCAGACGTACGGGTTGCAGGTCGACAGCGACGTCGTCTGGCAGGTGCCGGTGCCGTTGCAGGTGCGCGCGGGCGAGAACGTCGACCCGGTGCAGCTCGCCCCCACGCACATCGTGCCCGCCGCGTACAGGCGGCAGCCTCCCGCGCCGTCGCAGCTCCCGTCGGTGCCGCAGGTCGGGGCGCCGTTGTCATCGCACTGGTTCAGCGGGTCGGCGCCGACGGGGACGAACGTGCACGTGCCGGCGGTGCCGGAGAGCGCGCAGGACCGGCAGGTGCCGGTGCAGCTGGAGCTGCAGCAGACGCCCTGCTGGCAGAGACCGGAGGCGCACTCGTTGCCGCCGCCGCACGGCGCGGCCAGCGGCTTCTTGGTGCACTGGCCGGCATTACAGATGTTGGGCGCGATGCAGTCGCTGTCGGTCGAGCAGATGGTCAGGCAGCTGGTGCCGGCGGCGTTGCAGGCGAAGGCGCCGCACGGGATCGGCGTCGTGGTCTGGCAGGTGCCGGTCCCGTTGCAGGTTTGTTCCGGCGTGTAGCTGCCCGTGCGGCAGGTCGGCGCCGCGCAAGAGGTGCCGTTCAAGTAACGGCGGCAGCCGCCGGTGCCGTCGCACGTTCCGTCGGTGCCGCAGCTGGGGGCGCCCTGGTCGTTGCACTGGTTCAGCGGGTCCTGACCGGCGGGAACGGTCGAGCACGTGCCGCCCGTGCCGGTCAGCGCACACGACATGCAGTTCCCGGTGCACGCCGTCCGGCAGCAGACGCCCTGCGCGCAGAACCCGCTGTTGCATTCGCTGCCCGCCGTGCAGACGGCGCCCAGTGGCTTCAGGCCGCAGCTCGACGCCGTGCAGACGTTACCGGTCGTGCACTCGGCGTTGGTCGTGCAGCTGGCGAGGCAGCTGGTGCCGCTGCAGACGTAGGGCGCGCACGTTTGCGACATGCCCGGCGTGCACGTCCCCGCGCCGTCGCAGCGGCCGGCCAGCGTCTGCGTCGATCCGGTGCACGTCTGCGAGCCGCAGCTGAGGCCCGGCGGGTAGAGGCGGCAGGCGCCCGCGCCGTTGCATGAGCCGTCCGTGCCGCAGCCGCCGGCGTCCGCGCACTGGTTCAGCGGGTCGGTGTTGGCCGGGATCGCGGTGCAGACGCCGCGGCTCGTGCTCAGCGCGCAGGACATGCAGATGTTGGTGCACGGTCCCGCGCAGCAGACGCCCTGCTGGCACGATCCGGAGGCGCACTCGGCGCCGGCCGCGCAGTCGGCGCCCATGACCTTCTTGCCGCAGATCGTCCCGTTGCAGACGTTGCCGTTCGAGCAGTCTGCGTTGGTCGTGCACGCCGTCTTGCACGTTCCGGCCGTGCCGCACGTGTAAGGATCGCACGACTGCTGCGTCCCGCGCGCGCACGTGCCCATGCCATCGCAGCGGCCGGGGAGGGTGGCGGTCATGCCCGCGCAGGTCGGCGCCAGGCACTGTGTCCCGGATGCGTACCGGCGGCACGCCGCCTTGCCGTCGCACATCCCGTCGCTGCCGCACGTGGTGGCGCCCTGGTCCGCGCACTGGCCCAGCGGATCCGAGCCGTCGGGCACGTTGGTGCAGGTGCCGACGCTGCTGGGGACCGCGCACGAGCGGCAGGTACCGGTGCAGGTGGTGCCGCAGCAGACGCCTTGCTCGCAGAAGCCCGAGTTGCACTCCGGGCCGCCGCCGCACGCGGCGCCGATCGGCTTCTTGCCGCAGCTGCCGTTGATGCAGCTGTTCGGTGCCAGACAGTCGGCGTCGCTGGTGCAGATTGTCAAGCAGCGGCCGTCCTTGCCGCAGTTGAACGGCGTGCACGACTGACCGGCCGTCGGCGTGCACATGCCCATGCCGTCGCAGCGGAACGCCGACGTCAGCATGAACCCGGTGCACGCCATCTCCTGGCAGACGGTGCCGGCCGGATACACGTCGCACTGGCCGGTGCCGTCGCACATACCCGTCGAACCGCACGTCGACGCGGCCTGCACGGGACACTGATCGCGCGGATCGGTCCCGATCTGCGCGTTGACGCAGGTGCCGACGGTGCCCTGGCCCGCGCAGGTCATGCACGTGCCCGTGCACGCGACGTTGCAGCAGACGCCGTCGGCGCAGAACCCGCTGGCGCACTCGGCGCCCATCGCGCACGACGTGCCGATCGGCTTGCCCGGCACTTCGATCCCCATGTCGGTGGGCGTGTCGCGCGGCGCATCGGCCGGCGCGTCCGTCGGCGCGCCGTCGCCCGGCGCCGCGTCGGCTCGGTTGTCCGTGCCGGCGTCGACCACCCGCTGCTCACCGCCGCCGCCGCAGCCCGCGATCCAGGCAACAATCGCCCCACAGAGGACGACGTTTAGGATCCGGGCTTGACGCATGCACACCTCCAGGAGCGTAGAGGAGCGACTCCGCCGTTCCCTACAGCGATCGCGAAAAGATTGTATCGATCGCGAAAAATCGAGTCCACGCATTTCCCCGAGAAAACCGCGGAAATCGAAGGGAGATGACGCCCTGCGCGCGAACGAATCGAAGACTTTCTTCGATGATTCTCGCGCGGCGTGCGGGCACGCCCGCGTTTGTCCACAAGTCGTCAGCGACGGCTGGCGGCTGTGTCGGTTTCGAGCGACCACAGCTGCCGCGCGTAGCTCAGGCAACGGGCGAACAGCGGATCACGACCGCGCGACCCGAGCGCGGCGACCGCCAGCTCGGCGTCCGACGGCGAATCGAGCTTGACCGGTTTGGGCGGCACGCCGGGCGTAAGTAGCTCGGCCTGGTCGACCGCCGTTCGCCGGATGGCGTAGCGCTCGCCGGCGTGGGTCGTCACCTCGATTCCGAACATTCCGCTGCGCCCGCACGCGCCGTCGGCGGGCACGAGGTAGCCGGCGACGGGTTGACCGGCGCGCGCGAAGTCGAAGCGCACGCCGCCGTCGGACGTCTGCGCGGCGCGCAGCGGCCGCCAGCCCAGCAGTACGCCGATCCAGGCCAGCAGCAGCAGCGCGGCGGCGTCGCTGCCGGCGCGGTGGAGGACCGTCACGCGCGCCGCCTGCACCAGCGGGGCGCCGCCGACGGGCGGGTCGAAGATTCCGGCGAACATCGCCCGCAGCGCGCCCAGCCTCAGCCATCCGAGGTCCGCGATCGGCAACGGCTGGGCTGCGGTGGCCAGCCGCTCCACGTCGAACAGCTGCTGCGGGCGGACGCAGGCGGTCGTGTCGAACACCAGGCGGTTCGTCACCGACAGCAGCTCGCGCGACAGCAACGATTCGGGCGCGGTCGGGTCCAGCCAGAACGTCGCCGTCGGAACACCCGCGACCTGAAGCGCGCGCACCAGCGCGCCGAAGTGGCCCTCGGCGGTGCTCGGCCCGGCGATGGTGATTTCCTCCGAGTAGACCATGCGCGCGCCGCCCGGCTGCGACACGACGTTGCTTTCGATCGTGGCCTCGAGATTGCCGCCGCGTTGCGCGTCATCCAGGCACAGCGTCAGCGTGCGCGTGGGCAGGGCGGGGGCGATCTCGTCGACCAGCTGCTTGGTCGTCGCCAGCGCGGCGCGGCCGCGGGCGGCGATGATCACGTTCCACAGCGCCGCCCGCGAAACGGCGACGGTGTCGCCGACGCGGCTCGCCTCCTGCCACAGCGATCCGAGCGCGCGCTCGATCTCGCCCACCTCGACGGCGATCGACTCACCGCGGACGAAGCGTTCGATCTCGCCGTGTGACCTCATCGCTGATCGTCAGGGCAATCGCCAGGCGCGGCCGTCGGCCGTCATCAGCTTCTCGGCCGCGGCCGGACCCCAGGATCCGGCGGGGTAGGAGGGCAGCACGGCGCGGCCGCTCTCCTGCTGGGCGGCGTCCTCGGCCCAGCGGCGGTGGATGCGCGACACCCAGGCCCAGCTCGCCTCGACCTCGTCGGCGCGCGTGAACAGCGTCATGTCGCCCAGCAGGCAGTCGAGCAGCAATCTTTCATAGGCCTCGGGCGGCTCCACCCCGAAAGACGATCCGTAGCGGAACTCCATGCTGACAGGCGCGATCTCCATCGCCGGTCCAGGCAGCTTCGATCCGAAGTTCAGCGCGATCCCTTCGTCGGGCTGGATCCGGATCGCCAGCACGTTGGGCCGGATGCTCTCGCCGCGCCGCCCGAACAGCAGGTGAGGCGCCTCCTTGAAGTAGACGGCGATCTCGGTGACCCGCTTGGGCAGGCGCTTGCCCGAGCGCAGGTAGAACGGCACCCCCGCCCAGCGCCACGAGTCGATGAGCAGCTTGAGCGCCACGAACGTCTCGGT
>Ga0207691_10002919_pt1 | contig 16684 bp, 9 predicted proteins | sample KBSM13metaG_FD_184327 | JGI IMG/M metagenome (GOLD analysis project Ga0207691, IMG submission 184327) | Miscanthus rhizosphere microbial communities from Kellogg Biological Station, Michigan, USA - KBS M1-3 metaG (SPAdes) (version 2) | ecosystem: Host-associated > Plants > Roots > Rhizosphere >... | reverse complement strand
ATCGGATCCACGTTGAGGAGGCCGTCCTTCAGGAGACGTTCGGACCAGCCTACGCACAATACGCGCGGACGACAAAGCGCATCGTTCCCTGGGTGTACTAAGGCACGGCCCTGACAACGGGCTCCAGCGGTCACTCCAGTGCGCAACCCAAGCGACGCATTCGACGAACTCGACGAACTCGAAATTGTAGGCTTTCAGAACAGATCGTGCGATCTCTTGGGGCGTCAATTGATGAGGCCCGAGAAGTCGCCATAAGTAGTTCTTAAAACCGGCCTACAGGTCGAAAGCCACTACGCCGTTGCTCATTACTAACGTCCGCGTTTCAGCCGCGGCGGCTCATGACGGCACTGGCCGCCGACGGCTGCAAACGATTGTTAGCCAGCCGAAGCTACTGGATCGGCAAGAAAGGTCTGGGCTTCTTTAGCCGCTTCCACAGGAACGCAACATATGCTGCGCGACGCCGGTGGGTATCCATACCATTCATGGACAGGTAATCGGCCGGCACCGCACCGACCGCCGACTCCAATACCGTTCGGTCCACGAGCCCCGCCAGGGCCATATCGATGATTGCCAGCCTGGTGGCTCGAGATCCCAGTACGTGGGTGCTGGGCGACCAGCTCCGCGCCCGCGGGGATTCCTCAGTGACATTGGACCACCGATGATGAAATCCAAGGCTGGCTCCATGGTCAATGAGCCAGAGTCGATCCTGAGACCACATCAAGTTGGGGTTCTTCGCTGTGCGGTCCGGGTTCTGGACCAGTCCGTCAAGCCAGACAATCCTCGATGCAAGATCGGGATCGACGCGCGGAACATCCAGTGGATGGAAGTGTCTCGCGTCCGGTAGGTACTCGAAACCGAGATTGAGGCCGACACTGAACCTGAGAAGCTGCGCCAGCTCGTCGTGCCGATCATCACTGTGCACGTCCGGAGGGAGGTCGATCAAGACGCGCGCGGGAACCGACAACGAAAGCGCATCGGCCAGCTCGCCCACAACGATCTCGGCCACCAGGGTCGCCGGGGCCTGCGCGGCACCACGCAGCTTGGTGTAGAAGACTCCGTCGCCGGTCTCGATCAAGACAGGCCATGAACTGCCACCGCGATCGGCCCTGAGCACGCGCCGAGCTCGATAGGTCTGCATGGGATTGACTGGTTGAGAGTCGAGGTCCGACTAACTTATTGTGGACCTGCGAGGCCGTGTCCTTCGCGGCCAACGAGGCCAATCAATACGACTGTTTGGCGCCCACAAGTCCCGAACACGACGCATCCTACACCCGCGGATGCACGGCGAACGACGCGTGTATGGACGCGGCCAGGATGAATGGCCGCAACGAGCCGACAGCCAACGCCCCCACGTAAGGCGGCCGCAAGGTCAATGGCATCGCGCAACTCGCCGTCACGCGCGACGGCTCGCGCATTTACTACCAGCAACCAGTAGAGCAACCCGACTCCGATGTGATTCACATCAGAATCGGATGGCCCGTAGCGCAGGCACGCCCCTGAGAGCGATACTGAAGATTGCGCTCTCGGTCTGGTCCACACTCCCCGATTCCCGATAACTGGATCGAAGAACTGAAAGCGAGGATTCCAGCCGTAAGGCTGCGACCGAACGGCCCACCGATTACTCGCGATGGGTCGCCAAGGGTATTTCTACCCGCTCGGGCAAAGAAAAGCCACAACGCCGTTTCTCGTTACGTGGTGAGCCAAAACAGGAATCGAACCCGCCCGCAGTGCACCGCGGCTGAGTGGGGCGGATCGTGCCGGCAACCTGGAACGCGTCGGTCGCCGACTCGTCGCTGCTACGCATCGCGAGCACGGCCTCTCGCGCAGCCTGACGGCACTATGGAGTTCGCTAAGTGAGGATGGCGTTCCACTGCCCCCCCGCCAGTATCCATTTCGCCGTGAGCGCCGCTCCCTCCCCTAGATGCTTGACATGAGCGACGCCTCGCGATAGTGTCTCACATCAAGCATCTATGGGAAAGGCGGGCTCCGGCGAACTCGTGCAGGGTACGTTGCCGCTCCTCATCCTCCGCATCCTGGCGACAGGGCCTAACCATGGCTTCGCCATCGCGCGCCGCATCCACCAAGTGTCGAACGACGTGTTGAAGGTCGAAGAGGGGTCGCTCTATCCCGCCCTACACCGGCTCGAAGTGCAGGGTTGGATCGACTCGGAGTGGCGCGCCACCGAGAACAACCGCAACGCGAAGTACTACCGCTTGACGCGTGCGGGACGGAAGCAACTGGAACGCGAGGCGGCGCGCTGGAATGCGATCGCCGATGCGATTGCGACGGTGCTTCGTGAGGCCTAGGAGCGCTGGCCTATGAGCGCGTGGCGCACTCTCCTGCATCGTCTCGGCTATCTGCCGCGGCAGCGGCGTTTCGATCGGCAGCTCGAGGCGGAGCTGCAGTTCCACATCGAGAGCCGCGCCGACGAACTCGAACAGGAGGGGTATGCGCGCGCCGATGCACGAGCGCGCGCGATTGTCGAATTCGGCCCGCGCACGCGGATCGCCGAGGACACCCGCGCCGCGTGGCAGTTCCGGTGGCTCGAGGATGTGCTCGCCGACGTGAGCTACGCCGTTCGCGCCTTCTGCCGCCGGCCGGCATTTGCCCTCACAGCGATCGGGTGCCTGGCGCTCGGCATCGGTGCGAACGCGCTGATCTTCAGCCTCGTCAACGCCGCGTTCCTGCGGCCGCTTCCGTATCCGAACGCCGATCGCATTGCGATGGTGCGGTTTACGCCGCCCAGTCAACCGGACCAGAAGCTGGGCACGAATTCCGGCGGCTATTTCTTCATCCGCGCGCACAGTCGCGTCTTCGAGCGCATGGGCGTGCTCCGAATCACCGGGTTCAGTGTCGCCGTCGGCGACTCCGACGACGCGGCACGGGAGTGGCTGCAGGGTGGATGGGCCTCGCCAGGACTGACCGATGTGTTCGGCGTGCAGCCGGTGATTGGCCGCTGGTTCCGCGAGGACGATACGGAGATGGGGGTCGTGATCAGTCACGGCGTGTGGCAGCGGCTGTTCGGCGGCCGCCGCGACGCACTCGGAGAGACACTGCGACTCGATCAATGGCGTGCCGTCGTCATCGGCGTCGCCCCTCCTGATTACCAGACGCTCAGTCCGGACGTAGACGTTTGGATTCAACAGCCGGATCAGGATCTCGCCCGCGCGCTGCGCAGTCCGAATCGCCTGTTCAACATCTTCGGCCGTCTGCAGCCCGGCGTGACCATCGAACAGGCGCAGGCTGACCTGCGCATGCTGGAGGAGCCGCTCGGCAAGGAATTGCCGATGCACGCGGGCTGGGGACTCACAATTGATTCCCTGCGTGAGGTGTATCTCGGCTATCTGCGTCAACCGGTGCTCGTGCTGCAGGGCGCCGTGTTTCTCCTCCTGCTGATCGCGTGCGCGAATGTCGCCGGCCTGTTGCTGGCTCAGGCAGTCGCCCGCCAGAAGGAACTGGGTCTCCGTGCGGCGCTCGGTTCCTCGCGCAACCGCATCGTGCGGCAGCTGCTGACCGAAAACGCGCTGCTGTCGTCCGTCGCCGGTGTGCTCGGCATCGCACTCGCGTGGATGGGGCTGCGCACTCTGGTCAGCACGGGCTTGTCCGCCTACCGCGATCTTCAGAACGTCACGCTGGACTGGACGGTGCTCGTCTTCGCGATGCTCGTGTCGCTGGCCACAGCGCTCGTGTTCGGCATCCTGCCGGCGCTGCATCTCTCGCGTCTCGACGTCGTCGTAGTCGTCCGCGACACCGGACGGACGACGACAGCCGGGCCCGCACGCGTGCGCGGCGCCTTCGTCGTCGCGCAGGTCGGTCTGGCGCTGGTGCTGCTGATGGCCACCGGACTGATGACGCGCAGCCTGCTGCGGCTCAACGCGGTCGACACGGGCTTGACCGCGGAGCGGCTGATCGCGCTTCAGATCCCGATGCCGCGCGCGTTGTACCGCAACACCATGGGCAACACGCCGGGCGGCGGATTGCTCGTACAGTTCGATTCGCGCTTCAGCGACATGACCGAGCGGCTGCGCGAGCGTTTCGCTGCCGTGCCGGGCGTTGAATCGGTGGCCGCATCGACACCGCCCCCGCTCGGAGGTGCGGCGCGGCGCGTGCTGTTCCGCAAAGACTCCTCGTTGACCGTCGCGGACGATCGCGAGCCCTGGTCCGCCGAATGGTATCCGGTCAGCGCGGACTACTTCGAGACCGTGAAGGTCCCGCTGGTTCGGGGACGTGCGTTCACGCGCCTGGATGCACGTCAGACGCGCCCGGTGGCCATTATCAACGCCACACTCGCGGCGCAGTACTGGCCCAACGAAAACCCCGTCGGCCGGATGCTGCAGACCGACGTGCTCGACGATCCGCCCCGCGAGATCGTCGGCATGGTCGGCGATGTCCGGCAGGACCGTTACCAGTCCGCGCCGGTGCCGCAGCTGTACACGCCACGCACGCAGCTGCCATACCGAATGGACATGCAGATGAGCCTGGAACTGCTCGTCACGACCTTCATCGTTCGCGCGTCGGGCGATCCACTCGCGCTGATTGCGCCGCTGCGCGCGGCCGTTCGCGACATCGACCCGACGATCAGCGTGTCGAGCGCGAGGACTGTCGAAGAGTACGCGGCGGCCCAGTTGCAGGAATTGAGTCAGTACGCGGCTGTGCTGGGACTGTTCGGTGCGATCTCCGTTGTGCTGGCTGTCATCGGCATCCTCGGCGTGATGGCACACTCCGTCGGGCAGCGCGCAAACGAGATCGCCATCCGTCGCGCGCTTGGTGCGCAGTCGCTGAACGTGCTGGGCCTGGTGCTCCGGCACGGGCTGACGATGATTGCCGCAGGCCTCGGGGTCGGTCTGGTCGCGTCCCTTATGGTGATGCCCGTCATACGCAGCTTTCTCTGGGGCGTCACGATCACGGATCCGCTGACGCTCGCACTGGTCGTCCTCGCGTTGGCGGCTGTGGCACTGGTGGCCTGCTACCTCCCGGCTCGCCGTGCGCTGAAGGTGGCACCGATTGCGGCGTTGCGCGGCGACTAACGCGATCCGGCTGACACACACCGATCCTCCCATGGAGACGGCCGCGACCCGCAGTGGTGGCTACCGATCAACGACTACCCGCGAGTAGTCGCCCAGTGTATTTCTACCAACGCGGCCAAACATGAAAATCCACGGCGTCGCTTTGCAGCAGTAATCTCACCCACTCGAGTTTCCGTATAATCACGCCGTCCCCGCGTGTCTCTCACCCCAGGCAGTCGCATCGGCCCGTACGAGATCGGTGCCCAGATCGGTGTGGGTGGCATGGGTGAAGTCTACCGAGCCACCGATACCAATCTTTCCCGGCACGTGGCGATCAAGGTGCTGCCCGCGTCGATGGCGACCGACGCGGACCGACTCGCGCGCTTCGACCGTGAAGCGAAGACGTTGGCAGCCCTGAGCCATCCGAACATCGCGGCGATTTACGGACTCGAGCGATTCGACGGACAGACGGCGCTGGTCATGGAGTTGGTTCCAGGGCCGACTCTCGCGGAGCGCATCGCCGAAGGTCCGATTCCCGTCGATGAGGCGGTGGCCATCGCGAAGCAGGTCGCCGAGGCGCTCGAAGCAGCACACGAGCAGGGGATCATCCACCGCGACCTCAAACCAGCAAACGTCAAGTTGCGCTCCGACGGCAGGGTGAAAGTACTCGACTTCGGGCTCGCCAAAGTGCTGGAGCCCTCACGTGCGTCGTCGCCGGGCGCGTCGATGTCACCGACGATCACGACGCCCGCCATGACCGAGGCAGGGATGATTCTCGGCACGGCCGCATACATGAGCCCCGAGCAGGCGCGCGGCAAAGTGGTGGACGCACGCGCCGATGTCTGGGCATTTGGCTGCGTCCTCTACGAGATGCTCACGGGCCAGCGGGCCTTCGTCGGAGAAGACGTCAATGACATGCTCGCCGCCGTGCTGCGCAGCGAGCCTGACTGGGAGCTGCTGCCGCCGAGCGTGCCCCTGCGGATTAAAGACTTGCTGCGGTGTTGTCTAGAAAAGGATGTGAAGAATCGGCGCCGCGATGTCCGCGATCTGCGGATCGAGATCGAGCAGGTACTGAAAGGGACGCAGGAAAGACCGCCGGTTCCCGCGGATCAGCCACCGCGGATTGGTCGGCTCGCGTGGATTGTGCCCGCCGTGGCGTTGGCGGCGGCGGCCGGCACGCTGGCCCTCGCGTGGGCATTTCGTCCAACGTCGGGCGCGCCCGAGATGCGGGTGCAGATCAATACTCCCGGGACCGCACTGCCAATGCACTTTGCGCTGTCGCCCGACGGCCGCTACCTCGTGTTCGTGGCCGGAGAGGCCAGGCCGGAGCGATTGTGGCTACGCGCGCTTGATGTGGTAGAGGCGCAGCCGATGCCTCGGACCGAGGGCGCGCAGTTCCCCTTTTGGTCGGCCGACAGCCGCTCGATCGGCTTCTTCGCCTCCGGCAAGCTTTACCGCATCGACATCAAAGGTGGTCCGCCGCAGGCATTGGCTGATGCGCCTAATCCCCGCGGCGGGACCTGGAATGCGGACGGCGTCATTGTATTTGCGCCATTGCCAGGCGGTCCGCTGATGCGAACGGCGGCATCGGGCGCCGATCCCGAGGCCGTCACTATGCTGGTCCCTGGACAGGTAGGCCATCGATTCCCGCAGTTTCTGCCCGACGGACGTCGTTTTCTGTTCAACGCTCTGGGAGACGCGGAAAGAGAGGGAATCTACTTGGGAGCGCTCGATGGTGGCGACCCAAAGAGGCTGACAACGAGCGACACGGTCGGTCGCTATCTGGAACCGAGCCGTATGGCGTATGAGCGAGCAGGCACATTGGTGGCGCGGCGACTGGATCTCGATCGCGAGGAGTTGACCGGGGATCCTGAAACGTTGGCCACTCCGATCGGGGTGGACCCTAGTTCGACCCCCGGTTTTTCTGTGTCGTCCCAGGGTCACGTGGCGTACCGCGCCAGTGCAGCCGACCGGCGGCAGTTGGCTTGGTATGACCGGTCAGGCAAGGTGCTCGCGATGATCAGCGAGCCGGACGCCAACGATCTGCGGGATCCCGAACTTGCGCCTGAAGGTCGGCGTGTTGCTGTGGATCGCACTGTTCAAGGTAACCGCGACATCTGGCTGATGGATGTGGAGCGGAGCGGGCTGATGCGCTTCACGTTTGATGGGGCTGTCGATGCTGGCCCCGTCTGGTCGCCGGACGGCACGAAGATCGCGTTCCTCTCCGCGCGGAAAGGTAAGAGCGATCTGTATGTGAGGCCGTCGAACGGTGCCACAACAGAAGAACTGCTACTTGAAACGCCCAACGACAAATGGACGCAGGACTGGTCGAGGGACGGCCGATACCTGCTCTACCGGGAGCAGGATCCGGAAACGGGATTCGACCTGAAGGCACTGACGATGACGGGCGGTGAGCGGACATCGATAGCGGTCGCAAACACGCGGTTTGAGGAGCGCTACGGACAGTTTTCGCCCGACGGGCGCTGGGTCGCGTACGCGACCGACGAGTCCGGACGGTTCGAGATCGTGGTGCAGCCGTTTCCCGAAGCGACTGGAAAATGGCAGGTGTCCACAGGCGGAGGCTCCCAGCCGCGATGGCGAGCCGACGGTAAGGAGCTGTATTTCATAGCCTCCGATGGGACGCTCATGGCGACGTCCATCATCGCGTCTGGATCAAGGCTCGAGGTGGGCGCGCCTGCGGTGCTGTTTCAAGCACGGTTCCAGGGCGGCAGCACCGCCAATCCCGCCAAGCACCAGTACGCCGTCTCGCGCGACGGTCGGTTCCTCATCAACCGACCAACCGAGGACGCCACTCTCTCCCCGATCACGCTCATCCTGAACTGGAGAGCTAAACCCTGACCCTGTCGCGGTCGGCACAGTCTCAGTTCACCGGATTCCTCTGGTGTAGTCACCAAGTGTTTGCCGGCACGTCGAACCATCGGCGCCTATAATCGGCCGTGAGCTCGGACGAGCAGGTTACGCTGGTTCGCCCCGCTGCGCCCACGCCGAGTGCGCGCGGGTTCTCCTCCGCACTTCCTCCGGATCTGCTCGAACAAGTTCGCGGACGAATCGCGCTGCTCGTACTGCTCATGATGATCGCCTTTGCGATCGACCCGCTCCTGTTCTTTGGGGGCTGGCTCGTGGCGAGGCTCAACGAAGGACCGCTTCAGCGCGAGCTCCTTGTCGACGCCCCTTTTTACCTCGCCGATCTCGCCGTCGTCGCCAGCTCCGCCGCGTTTTGGTGGGTCACGCGCACTCGTCGGGTGTCTGCCACGCGGCTTCTCACGCTGGGGTTGTTGTACGAGATTGCGATTTGCTTCGTGATCGCATTTCGGACGTTCTGGGAGGACTATCGTGACACGGGGTTTCTGCCCCATCTGACCTGGGCGCCGGCCGTGGTCATTCTCTTCCCTTTGATCGTGCCCGCGCCGCCCAGGGTCGTGCTCGGGGTGTCCGCTGTCGCCGCGGCGATGTCGCCGCTTGCACTGCTCCTGCTCGATCTTTCCGGCAGACTGGTCGCGCACGCCGAGGTGTACATCAACTCCAGCCTCAATGGCGCTATCGCGGTCGGCTTTGCGTTCATGGGTTCAAGGGTGGTCTACGGGCTCGGTCGCGAAGTGGCCGCTGCGCGGGAGCTGGGGAGCTACCGCTTGGAAGAGAAGCTGGGACAGGGTGGCATGGGCGAGGTCTGGCGCGCTCGCCATCGCCTCTTGGCTCGGCCTGCGGCGATCAAATTGATTCGGCCCTGGAGCGGCGCCGATGGCGGTGTCGGTGTCTCGGCTGAGGCGATGCGCCGGTTCGAGCGCGAAGCGCAGGCCACCGCCCGCCTCCACTCCCCGCACACGGTCGCACTCTTCGATTTCGGGATCGCCGACGACGGCGCGTTCTACTACGTGATGGAATTGCTCGACGGCGTGGACACCGATACCCTCGTCCGTCGTTTCGGGCCGATCCCGTTCGATCGCGCTATCTACCTGCTGGGTCAGGTATGTCACTCGCTGTCGGAGGCAGAATCCTGCGGTCTCGTGCACCGCGACGTCAAGCCCGCGAACATCTTTCTCTGTCGGTACGGCGAGGACTACGATTTTGTCAAGGTCTTGGACTTCGGACTCGTCAAGGGTCTCGACGACGCCGTGGACATCGAATCCCCGCTCACGCGCGCGAACACCATCCACGGGACGCCGGCGTTCATGGCACCCGAGCAAGCGCTCGGCAATTCCCACATCGATGGCCGCGTCGACATTTATGCACTCGGCTGCGTTGCGTGCTGGCTCCTGACTGGGGAGCTCGTCTTCACTGGCGATACCCCGATGGCAATTCTGATGCAGCATGCACAGACACCTCCGGCTCCGCTGTCGGCCCGTACCGAACTGCGTATTCCATCGCAGCTCGACGCTCTGGTGCTGTCATGCCTGTCAAAGGACCCGGCAGATCGCCCGCAGACAGCGAAGGAGCTCCTACGCAAGCTGACTGAGATCGACGGATCGGGCGCGTGGACACCCGAACGGGCTCGGGATTGGTGGCAGCTGCACCAGATTGCATGAACCTGCTCCATAAGGCCGGCCTTAGGGGAAAGCCTTGGGGCTCGTTGTCCGGAGGCGTCGCAGTGGCGGGTTGCCTGCTCCCGGACAGAATGTTTGCAGAGGAGTGCTCGGCCGACTAAATGGACAATTCCTACACTGCGCCGTTTCTCGCGACCAACCGCGTGGCTTGAGCCGCGCGCCAACCGTTGTGAACTTCGCAGCCTAACGCGAACGGGATGGGGATCAGTGCGCCTGTCGTCGGAACAGTGACCGCCTCGGTCCTCGATCCGGCGAACAACGCTGTGGTGACAGCACACAAAGCGTTCGACTTCTCAATGGGGCCAGTCGTTGCGGTTTTCAATCGGTTGCCATTGACGTCGTTCTTCGCCGGCGAACGTAGCAGATTCGAGGTAAGCGCGCATTCCCTTCGCCAACGTCAGGTTGGCCTGACGAAACTCCACAGATCGGCGTCAGGAGTCAGGAGTGATCTCACTAACCCCGCGTTTCCGTATAATCACGGCCATCCCCGCTTGTCTCTCACGCCAGGCAGTCGCATCGGCCCGTACGAGATCGGTGCCCAGATCGGTGTGGGTGGAATGGGGGAGGTGTATCGCGCTACTGACAAGAACCTAAAGCGCCAGGTCGCAATCAAGGTCTTACCGCAGGCCGTCGCCGCAGACTCCGAGCGGTTGGCGCGGTTTCAGCGCGAAGCTGAAGTGCTCGCCTCGTTGAATCATCCCAACATCGCGATCATCCACGGCTTGGAGAAAAGCGATGGTGTGACCGGGCTGGTCATGGAACTGGTCGAGGGGCCGACACTCGCCGACCGCATCGCGGAAGGGCCATTGTCACTCGATGACGCGCTCCATGTCGCGAAGCAGATCGCTGAGGCACTGGAAGCGGCCCACGAACGCGGGATCATCCACCGTGACCTGAAGCCAGCGAACATCAAGCTGAGGCCCGATGGCGCAGTGAAGGTCCTCGACTTTGGGCTGGCAAAGGTAACTGAGCCAACCAGTGGGATGTCATCGAGTTACTCGCTGTCACCGACGATCACGACACGGGCGATGACGCAGATGGGAATGATTCTCGGCACCGCCGCGTACATGTCGCCTGAGCAGGCCAAGGGCCGTCCAGCGGATAAGCGTACGGACATCTGGGCGTTCGCGTGTGTGCTGTTCGAGATGCTCACGGGCCAGCGCGCATTTGACGGCGAGGACGTCACCGACACCCTGGCGTTTGTCGTCACCAGGGAGCCGGACTGGACTCGACTGCCGAAAGACACGCCGGTCTCGATACGCCGACTGATCCGTCGCGCGCTCGAGAAGGATCGGCGGCGGCGCCTTTCGGATGCCGCCGACGCTCGTCTCGAGATCGAAGACGCGCACGTCGAAGGGGCGCAGCAGCCGTCGGCTCAAGCTGACGCCCGCGTGACAGGTCGCGCTCGTTTTGCTTGGGCGGTGGCAGCAGGGCTGCTGTTGATCGGCGCTTTCAGCGTACCTCTCACTCTCGTGCACTTACGGGAGCCGACGCAGACCTCTCAGACGATTCGCTTCGACGTGCTGATGCCCCAGGGGGCGACAGACGCTGGAGCGCCGCCTGCAATATCCCCGGACGGCAAAATTCTGGTCTTTGTGGCCCGGCAGGGAGGCAGAAGGCAGTTGTGGGTCCGCCCGCTTGACTCTCCGGACGCTCGGGTACTCGAGGGAACCGACGACGCCGATTATCCGTTCTGGTCGCCCGATAGTCGGTCCATCGCATTCTTTTCCGGTGGCAGGTTGCGGAGGCTCGATGTGTCCGGCGGACCACCTCAGACGATCTTGGAAGAGCCCGGCGGATCGCAGACACTCTCCACCGCTCGAGGTGGTACGTGGAACCAAGACGGAGTGATCGTTTTCGCAACCGCGATGGGCCCTCTTCGTCGCGTCGCCGCTGCTGGCGGGCCTTCGACACCGGTGACCGCAGTGGACAACGGTGAAATCAATCACCGCACCCCTAGCTTCCTACCTGATGGCCGTCGCTTCGTGTTCACTGTGCAGGGCGGGGAAAGCCAGTCGGGGATCTACGTCGGATCGATCGACACTCCGGGTCATACGCGATTGCTGAACACCACATCGAGCGGAACATTTGCGGAGCCGGGCTATCTCCTGTTCCTCCGGGACGGGACGCTCATGGCGCAGCGACTCGATATCGAGACGCTCGGCGTCGTCGGCGAAGCGTTCCCCATCGCGGAACGGGTCGGCGTATACAACAACTTTTCCTCTGTGTTTTCCGTCTCGCGGACCGGCGTGCTCGCGTATGCGAGTGGCACTGGCGGGGTTGGGTCCGATCGACAGCTCGCCTGGTTCGATCGTGCGGGAAAGCTCCTTGAGCGCGTCGGGTCCGCAATCCCTATCACGGATGTGGCGTTGTCGCCCGACGGGCAACGGGCGGCTGTACAGTGGAACACGGCCAATCAGGACATCAGGGTTGTCGATCTCGTACGGGATAGTGCCCCGTCGCGATTGACCTTCAATCCGTCGATCGAGGATTTCCCGGTGTGGTCGGCTGACGGAAATCGAATTCTCTATTCCTCTACCGCGGGCGGCGGGCAGAACATGTACTGGAAGCTCGCCAGTGGAGCTGGTAGCGAAGAAGTCATGCTGAAATCGGCTCCCGTGAAGAGCCCGACCCACTGGTCCGCAAATTTCATCCTCTATGAGGAGGCCGACCCGAAGAACCGAGAGGACCTATGGGCGCTGCCGCTCACCGGAGATAGGAAGCCAATGCTCGTCTTGGGTGACTCCTTTTCCGAGCAGCAAGGACGGCTGTCACCGGATGAGAAGTGGATCGCGTACGTCTCCGACGAGACCGGTACGAACGAGGTGTACGTCCAGAGTTTTCCCCCGTCTGGCGGCAAGTGGCAGCTTTCGAGCAACGGGGGCGTCACCCCGAGGTGGCGCAGAGACGGCAGGGAGCTCTTCTACTTGGCGTTGAACCGCGTGATCATGTCCGTTGACCTGAAAGCGAGCGCCTCAGTTTTCGACCATGGGTCGGCGAGGCCGCTCTTCGAGGCGCCTGTGGACGCCAGCAACTCAGTCGCCACAAACCGGTACGACGTTTCCGCCGACGGTCAACGTTTTCTGGTCAATGCCTCGATCGCAAACGCCGGTTCCTCCGCCGGCTCTTCCTCGATCACACTGGTCGTGAACTGGCTCGCCAATGTGATCAACAAGCCTTGACCGCGGAGCATTCGCGAAAAGTCGCCCACTGACTACGGAAAACCGTGGAGGAACAGGGGCTGCAAGCGGTCTGTGAGTCGACTCGCCACTCGGTCCGGACCTAGCTGAGAGCCGCCCGAATAGTCGCGCAGCTCCCGTACGAGTGGCGGCTTCTCTGCCGAGAACCACAGATACGACTCATGTTGGTTGTGGGCTCGACACCGCAGTTGAATGTTGTCAGCGACGGCGGTTCCTCCGTCCGCAAATGGCACGACATGATGAAACTCGAGGAAGCCCCGCTCCGTGCATCGACCGCGCGTACCAACGAACGCGCATCGGCCGTCGTCTCGCACCCACACCGCGCGTCGTACTGCTGATGGGATGTGGCGTGAGCCCGGCGCGGTGGCGCGCTGCTGCTGCGATCGTGATACCTGCGCGAGCTTGGTCCGCTCCAGATGCTGCAGCAGCATCGTCAGCGCTCGGTCGAAGACGACTGCCACATCTCCACTCGGGCACGCATGTCGCATCAGGTCCTGGACACGGCGCAGCTTCTCGAATGTCTCTTTCGCGACGGTGAATTGCACCTGGTATCGCTCAGCGCCGAGGGGCTGGACGAAGGCCGGCTTCGCCGTGAGTTGCATCATCGCCGGCTCGGCAGGCGACGCCTCTCCGGCAGCCGGCATCAGCGGCTGGTCTGCAAGGATCGCTTCAATCGACACAGATCGGCGCTCGGACATCTGGTCGGGGAGTTTCCGTACGGTTGACGGCACGCGCGGCTGTGGGCGACGCGTGGCGACCAGATGCTCGATCTCGCGCTTGCTCTTATGACGTGCGGCTTCGATGAGGTGCTGGTGATTGTCAGGTGTGAGATGAGGCGCCAATAGACCAATCGTGGTCAGCGTGATGTCACCGGCCTCGAGCCGCTCAAAGGCAACTGGATATTTGCGCGTGACGCGCGCCGCCTCAATCCGGCCATACGCCGCGTGTTCGGACAGGTGCAGTATCTGCGTGCAGTAGGTGAACAGTGAGGAGCAGCCCTCGGCGAGATAGAGTCGCCGCGCATCCAGCTCCGCGAGCGACGCGATCAAGTTTGCCGTGACCCGTCGCTCGTCGACCGCAAGACGATGAACCGCCGCGAGGAGGTCGTTGTCGGACAAGTCTGCAAAACTAAGAGCACTCGTTGCCATCGCACGTCTATATCATGCGATTTCTCGAGCCTTTGAACCTGGCGCAGTGCGACGATCGTACGCTCGATCGGTCAAGATGCTCGGACAGCAAATGAACGCGCGCTACAGGCGAGCCCTGGGCCAAACTGCGATGCTCGTCACGCCATCCGCCATCGCGTGCGACAGGCCGTCCAAAACCTGTCAAGTGTTTTTTGACGTTCGAGCCGAATTCTTTTTGGAACGCGGGGCGCGTGTTACCAGTCACTTCGCCGTTGATCGTTACTTACACGCCGAATGAGCCGCGTCACCGTCACACGATCACTTATGACGGTGGATGCGACAGCGCGCAGCCAATTTTGGCCGACCTGCGGGCTTGTCTCCTGCAAACGGCGAGAACGAGCGGTGCACTCCACGCTGCTGCGAATTGGCTCACTGGGACAATCCCCGACGGAGACGGGCGAGTTCAGTCGATGCCTGATAAAGTGCCGTCTCAGTTCGTCGGCGCTCGGTGATGTCTTCAAAGGACGCGACAACTCCGCCGAGAGTACCGTCGGGCTCGAACAGCGGTTCAGAATTGATCGAGATCCACGTCAGGCTGCCGTCCGGTTTGTAGACTCCCATAATGACCTTCGAGCAGGGTTGACCTGTACGCATGGTCACGGCGGCGGGGAATGTCTCGCCCGGAAAGGGTGAGCCATCCTCATGGATCGCCCGCCAGCGCGGGTCGACTGCCGTGCGGCCTATGATCTGCTCCGCTGACAGTCCGAGGATTCGCTCGGCGCTGCCATTGCACGCTCGAATGCTCCCATCGGCGTCCAGGACGATTAGGCCATCCTGCATCGCCGCGATGACTGATCGATAACGGTCCTCACTTTTTCGTAATGCCTCTTCTGCTTGTTTCCGCTCCGTGATGTCCCGGGCAGTTGCGTAAGTCAACTGGCGGGTGGCGTAAGGTGTCGAGGTCCATAACAGCCACTTGTACGATCCATCCTTGCAACGGTACCGATTCTCAAAGGTGACGATGTCTGAACCCGTCTCCAGCCGCTGCGCTTCGACTTCGGTCCGTTGACGGTCATCGGGATGGATGAAACTCAAGTACGGTTGGGCAAGCAGTTCGTGGAGAGCAAAGCCAAGCGTTCGTTCCCAAGCAGGATTCAGTCGCTTGAAGTACCCATCGAAGCCGGCGATCGCTAACATGTCGAGAGATAGCGTGAAGAAGCGATCGCGCTCCTCCTGAGCTTCTCGGCGCTCAACTTCTTGCCAGCTCAGAACGGCTGTGGCCAGTTCACCGGCAGATGCGAAGCGGTCGGTCGGACTCTTGGCTAACGCACGTATGCAAATGGCTTCCAACGCCGGGGGCACGTCGGCCCACTGCTCCCGCGGTGGAGACGGCTGTTCTTCGCGGACTCTCCGAAGGACCTCGAGCGTGTCTGGGCCTGAGAACGGAGGGTGCCCGGTGAGAACTTCGTAAAGAATCGCTCCCAGGCCATAGATGTCAGTCTGCTGATTGATAAGGTCTAAGTGTCCGGATGCCTGCTCCGGCGCCATGTAGGCGGGCGTCCCCATCGCTTGCCCCTGAACAGTGAGACCGACGTCATTTGAGCCAGCAAATTCGACCAGGAACGCAGGATCGCCCGTTTCCCCTTTTCGGCCGATCAGCTTGGCCAAACCCCAGTCGAGAACGACAACTTCGCCGAAGTCACCCAACACCACGTTCTCGCCTTTGAGATCACGATGGATCACACCGCGCGAGTGAGCGTACGCGACGGTATTGCAAACGGTGACGAAAGCATTCAACAAAGGAACGAGGTCCAGCATTCCCGCCTGAGTGTGGACGCGACTCTGGTGCCACGCCCGCGCCGTCTCGCTGAGGGTGCGGCCTCTGATGAAGCGCATGGTGTAGAAGGGCGGCTGGTTGCCAGGCCGAAGCGCCAATTCATAGACCGGCGCGATACCGGGGTGCTCCAACTGGCCTGTGATACGAGCTTCTTGAAGGAAGCGTGTTCTGTGAGTAGGGGCTGTGCGCTCAGGTCGCAGCTCTTTCAAAGCGACGTCTCGACCCAAGGCGCGGTCATGCGCCAGCCATACGCGTCCGATGCCCCCGCTGGCGTGTAAACGTGTCAGCGAGTACCGTTCCCCTGCCCGCGGTACATCATCGACCGTTATGAAAGTCGTTGAAGCATCTGGCCCCGGCAAATCGCAGAGCGATCGGTTGATGTCGTCGTCTTGCAAGGCCGCCAGCGACCGTTTCACATCATCGCTGACCGCGGCCAGACCAGCTCTGGGATCGCCGCCGTGCCTCTTTAACTTGCGCTCGATCAAACGCTCGACATCCGCTTTGTCGATCGCCGTGATCCAGCCTAACTCGATGAGCAAGTCGCCAAGCGCGGCCTGCTTGTGCGTGGTCCAGAGCGTGCAGATCTTGATGAACTGATCGGCATCGATGACATCAGCCTGCAGGGCCAGTACACCGAACAGGAGGTTGCGATCGGCATCCATCGTAGCCCGGGGGGTTTGCGCGTGACCATGCGTGACGTGCGCTCGTCTCGTCGACACCGAAGAATCGAGTGGGATTTTAGCAGATGGCACGCGCTGAGCCCGGGGCGCAGGTTAGCCGCCGCCGCAGGCGCCCTCCACGTGGTCCCACGGAAAATCGGATAGATAACCATCAGTCGCCATCAAAGCCACTCCGCCGTTTATCGTGACCTAAGCTAAGCTGCGTGCGATGAATTCCACGCTCCGCGATCTCATTGACCACCAGCTCTGGGCAGACGCCCAGCACTGGGAGG
>Ga0207691_10002917_pt1 | contig 16690 bp, 15 predicted proteins | sample KBSM13metaG_FD_184327 | JGI IMG/M metagenome (GOLD analysis project Ga0207691, IMG submission 184327) | Miscanthus rhizosphere microbial communities from Kellogg Biological Station, Michigan, USA - KBS M1-3 metaG (SPAdes) (version 2) | ecosystem: Host-associated > Plants > Roots > Rhizosphere >... | reverse complement strand
ACCACCAGTTCGAGACGGAGCGAGGCGTCATGGTGTGGCGATCATCCCGCCGGTGGGTGTGGGTGTCAAGAGAGGAGGTGTCGGCGTCGCGGATACCTTCGCCTTTGGGGCTTCGAGGCTGCGGAACGAGAGCGGCAGCAGAAACGGCGCGGCCGGAGCCGGCTCCTCTCCTTCGAATCGGATCTCCATGCCGCGGGCATCGGCGCGATAGAAATAATCCGCCGACGGGCATGTGGTCGACACGACGTTTTCCATTCGCGCGGGCCAACGGCCCTCGGCATCCTGCTCCTTCGCCAGGCGAAGCCGCAGAATCTCGAGTGTCAGCTCGCGGTCCACGGCAAGCCGAGCGGCGCGTCGGACGAAGCTCGAAACCAGCGGAATCATCTCGCGGAAGACAACGCGCGCCTGCAAGACCACGGGATCGGACGAGGGGAAGAGATCCCGTTCGGCCAGTTTCCAGATGCCTTCATCGTCCAGGCTGGCCCCCGCGCAGGGACCGAGCTTCTCGAGGCCGGCAGCGATGGCGGCCGGCGCCTTCCGCTCGACCTCTTCCCACGCGTCGGAGAGCTGAGGCGAGCCCTCGGATTCGTGCGATTTCGCTTCGGACGCGTAGGCCTCGAGCATGTCGCTCCAGGAACGCTCGCGGGAAAAGCGATCCATCCACGGGAGAGGAGTGCTCTGCATCTTCCGAAGCACGCCTGCTTGCCACACACCCGAGTTGATCGTCATGATTTGTGTGATCAGCAGTGAAGCTTCCGCGGCCGGACGAGCCAGCGACCACGACGCTTCGAGCAGCCGTTCCGCTTCGATCTCGCGACCTGCGCGCGTCTCGACGAGGGCCGCCGCGAGAAGGACGCTCTGCAGACGGATCGACGGCGTGAGGGCAGGTGTGTTCGCCGTGCCCTTCTTGTTCACCTCGTCCCTTCCCCAGTCGGGCGCCTGACGCTCCAGCGCGGAAACGATCGCTTCGCGCCCCGCCTTGCTCTCCTCGAGGTAATGCGTGAGAACCTCCGGCGGTTCCCCGATCGACGAGTCTGCAATGCCGAGCTGGGACTCGAGCCAGACTCTCGCGCCGGACTGCGAATAGGCGACGGAGGCCTCGGACGTCGCCGCCCGCGTGGCCTGATCGAACGGGATCCCGAGCTCGGCGCCCCGCTCTACGAGAGCCTCTGCGGCGGCGTTTCGCTCGATCGGCTTGCCGCTGACCGCCCCATCACCGAGCGCGAAAGCCAGGAATGCGGCGGCGAAAGCCACCGCTCCAGTTTACGCCCGCTTCCACCTCGTGCCGGTCGGGCCGTCCTCGAGGACGATGCCGCGGGCGGCGAGATCGCCGCGGATGCGGTCGGACTCCGCGAAGTCGCGGCGGCGGCGAGCGGCGTTGCGGGCCTCGATCATGGCTTCGATGTCCGCATCCAGCGCGTCGTCCTTGGCGGGGAGGACGCCGAGGACCAGGTCGGCCTTGCGGAGCGCAGCCGCGGCGGCGGAGGCTCCGGCCGCGTCGAGCGTGTTCTCGACGAGGGCCGCGTTGATCTCGCGCAGGAACGTGAAGAGCACACCGAGCGCCTCGGCCGTGTTCAGGTCGTCGTCGAGCGCAGCCGTGAAGTCCGCCGAGAACTGTGCCGCGCGATCGGCCGCCGGGAACGCGCCGGGCTTCGCTCCGCCCGCGGCTGCGGCCTCGTCGATCCGGGCGACGGCCGAGCGGATGCGCTCGACGGCCGAGGCCGCGCCCGTGAGCGCTTCCCAGGTGAAGTTGAGCTTCTTGCGGTAGGGCACCGAGAGCAGGAGGTACCTCACGGCGACGGGATCGTTCTTCCGGGCGAGGACGTCGTCGAGCGTGTAGAAGTTGCCTTTGGACTTGGCCATCTTCTCGCCGTCGACGATCAGGTGCTCCGCGTGCATCCAGAGGTCGACGAACTTCTCCCCCGTCGCCGCCTCGCTCTGGGCGATCTCGTTCTCGTGGTGGGGAAAGATGTTGTCCACGGCGCCCGTGTGCATGTCGAAGTGCGACCCGAAGTACTTCATGCTCATCGCGGAGCACTCGACGTGCCAGCCGGGGCGGCCGGGTCCCCATGGAGAGTCCCAGGTCGGCTCGCCGGGTTTCGCCGCCTTCCACAGCACGAAGTCCTTGATGTCTTCCTTTTCGTATTCGTCGTCGGCGACCCGGTCGCTCCGGCGGGCCTGCGAGAGGTCGATCCCCGAAAGCCGCCCGTATGCGGGGAACGTCGAGATCCGGAAGTAGACCGATCCCTCGGATTCGTAGGCGTGGCCCCGCTCCAGGAGCTTCGCCGTGATCTCCCGCATCTCCGGTATGTGCTCGGTGGCCCGCGGGTAGCGCTCGGCCCGCTGGAGGCCGAGCCGGTCGATATCCCGGAAGAAAAGATCGGCGTACTTGCCGGTGAACTCCGTCAGCGACAGCCCGGCCTCGGTGGCCCCCTTGATGGTCTTGTCGTCGACGTCGGTGAGGTTCATGACCTGGGTGACGCGCAGACCGGTCGACCGCAGGTGACGGGCCAGGACGTCCTCCCAGAGGAAGGTCCGCAGGTTGCCGATGTGGGCGACGTTGTAGACGGTCGGACCGCACGTATAGAGGCGGACGTGACCCGGCTCGATCGGCTGGAGCGGTTCGAGGCGCCGGCCGAGCGTGTTGAAAGCCTGCAGCGTCACTTCGTCACCGCCTTCACCAGAGCCCTTTCTCTTTCTGCCGGCGGATCTTTCGCCAAGTCAGCTCGCGCTTCAAGCCCCGGAGACGGTCGACGAAGAGCATCCCGTTGAGATGGTCGGTTTCGTGGCTGAGCGCCCGGGCGAGCAGCCCCGTCCCCTCGATCTCACGGATGACCCCCGACGCGTCCCCGGCGCGCACCCGGACCCGCGCCGCTCGCGTGACCTTCTCGGCCAGGTCGGGCACCGAGAGGCAGCCCTCCTCCTCCCGCTGCTCCCCCGCGCTCTCGATCACCACCGGGTTGACGAGCACGATCAGCGCCCCCGGATCCGCGCCCACCGACAGGTCGATGATCGCGAGGCGCTTGTTGAGGCCGATCTGGGGCGCCGCGAGGCCGACCCCGGGCGCGGCATGGCACGTCTCCACCATGTCGGCGATCAGGCCGGAGATCTCCTCGGCGAGCGGGTCCACGTCGGCGTTCTCCGCGATCAGCCGCGGATCGCCGTACCGGACGATGTCGCGAATCAAGCGGTCGGGCCCGCCGAAAAGCGGGACGGGCGGCGCTCCGGCATGTCCTCCGGGGTGTGGATCCTGTCTCCCGCGCATGACAGGACGCCTCGCTCTTCTCTGGCCCGCGCTTTCATAACTGCTCGATTTAAAGCACATTCTTCTCACGCGGGCAAGGTGGCCTCGTGGCACGCGGCTCGCTATCTCCGGCAGACGGGGGAACAGGAAAACGATGAACGTGAAACGGTTCGCTCTTCTGGCTTCGTTGATCGCCTTCGCGGCCGTCCGGCCGGCGGCAGCGGACTACAGTCGAAGCGCCTACACGTACGTCCGCGAAACGAGCGGCGAGGTCATGGTCGTGTCACCCTCGAACGGCGAGGTGCAGGCGCGCCGCAACCTCCCGATCTCGCCCGGCGACGAGATGAAAACCCAGGAGCCCGCCCGCGCCGAGGTGGCGCTCGCCGACGGCAACGTGCTCCACGTGGGCGGCGGGACCAGCGTCCGGTTCGTCTCCCTCTCCGACCAGCAGGGCTCCGACGCGGATGTCTCCGCGATCGACCTCTCTGACGGCTCGGTGATCCTCTCGGTCATCGGAAACGAGGATCAGTCGGCCCCCCGTGTCGACACGGCCGACGCCACCGTCTACGCCAACAGCGGAGCGCGCGTACGCGTCAACGCCGATGTCCGGCGCGGAACCGGCGTCGTGGTCCGCGCCGGTTCGGTCGAGGTCAAGACGCGCTCGGGGTCCTACACGGTGCGCGCGGGCAACTACCTCCTCGTCCAGGGCGACCAGGAGCCCGAAATCGCGCGCGGCAGCTTCTCGCGCGATCGTTTCGATCTCTGGGCTTCGGACCGGATCGAAGCCACCTACGAGGCGCCTCAGAGCCCGTCCAGCCGGTACGTGGAGGAGGATTACTCCGCCGACGTCCAGACGCTGGACGGATACGGCGACTGGGATTACAACTCGACCTACTCCTCCTACGTCTGGCGTCCGCAGGTCGCGGCCGGCTGGTCGCCCTATTCGTACGGCTCCTGGTACTACACGCCGATCGGTCTGAGCTGGTGGTCGTACGACCCCTGGGGCTGGTATCCGTACCACTACGGCAACTGGTTCTTCGACGTCGGCTGGAACAGCTGGTGCTGGTCTCCGGGCTATGTCTACTCGCCGGCCTGGTGCTACTACGGCTATACGTCGAACTACTTCGGCTGGTGCCCCACCGGTTACTACGGCGGCAACTACGGCGGCAACTACGGCGGCAATCACCCGCAGCCGTACAACGGCGCGGGCTTGGGCCGCGACAACGTCGCGTTCGCGGTCAACGGGCGTTTCTCCACGCGCCAGGTGGATATGCGCGGCTGGAACTTCACCAACGTCAACAATCTGGGGACCCGCGGCCGTCTGGACGTCGTGCCGGGCACGCGCGTCGTCGACCGCCTCGGCACCAACATCTCCGTCTCCTCCCGCCCTATCGTGCTCTCGCAGAGGGGCGGCAGCACGCGCGATGCGCTTCGCGACTACGTCCGCGAGGCCCCGCGGACGATCGAGCGGACCTCGAATCCGCGCGACTCGCAGCGTCTGGCTCCGTTCCTCGCAAGGGAGCGGCAGCTTCCCGACGACACCGTGCAGGCTCTCCGCGAGCGCGCGGTTTCCTCCCAGCGCGGGCGGCTCGTCGGGCCCGGAGTTTCGGAGATGACGGCGCGCAGCGGAGGCGGAACCGTCGCGGACCGCGGCCGGGTGCCCCTGCAGACCGATTCGAGACGTCCCGAGAGCCTCGATCGCTCGTCGGGATCGGGAGCGGAGCGCGGCCGTGTGGCCGAGCGCCCCGATCGCCCCGCGCGCCCGGAAGCATCGTCGCCGTCCGGCGGCCGCCCGTCGGAGCGGCCGAACGACACGTGGCGGGGTCAGCCCCAGGCGCGCTCGTTCGAAACGCGACCGCAGGTCGATCGCCCGGAGCGTTCGGTCGAGAGGTCCGGCTCGGAATGGCGCGGACGCCCCGCGCCGGCGCCCGCGGATCGCGGATCGAACTCTCGCCCGCAACCCACGGATCGTGGATCGATCTCTCGCCCGCAGCCCACGGATCGAGGAGGGCGCGAGGGTTGGAGATCGCGGCCCGACGTGCCGCCCGCGCAACGGGTCATCGAGGGCTCGGTACCGGGACGGCGTCCGGCTGAGCGGGACCCGGGAGACGGCGGACAGCGCCGCGGCTATGACCGGCAGGCGCCGGCGCCTCGAGACGGCGGCCGCCAGTACTCCGCTCCCCGGGACAGCGCGCCTCGCGACTACGCGCCGCGCGGGAACTCGAGCCCGGACCGCGGCCGCAGCTACTCGCCCCCGTCGGGATCGGCTCCTCGCGAGGCGGCTCCGCGTTCGTACGACCGGGGCCCGGCTCCGCGCTCGGCGCCGGCGCCTCAGGCCGCTCCTCCTCGGTCCGCGCCGGCGCCAGCGCCCCGGAGCGCGCCTCCGCCGAGCTCGGGCGGCGGACACCGGGGTCGCCCATAGGACTTCTTCCCTGAGGTTTCCTCCTCTTCCCACCGCGCCTTCGGGCGCGGTTCTTTTTTTCTGTTCCCGGGGGCGCCGCCCGGCCGGCGCGCCCGGGACCCCTTAGAATCCGCGCAAGGTGCGGCGCCTCTTCGACTTTCTGGCAAACGCCTTGTTCGTCTTCTACTGCACGACGGTAGGGGTCTACCTCGTCATGCGCCCCTGGACCGCTCGCCCGGCAATTCCTGGCCTCATGGGCTCGGGGTTCTTCCGCGGGTTCATCTCAGGCATCGGTCTGCTGCACCTGGCCGTCGGCGTCGCGGACCTCCGGGTCCTCTCCCGGGCGCTGCAGGGAGGCCCGGCGGCGGCGGAGAAGCCCGAATGAAGGCGCTCTATGTCACCGACCGCTCGGTCGTCGGTGACGCGCGCTTCTTCGAAATCCTGGAGGAGCTTGCCGGAGCGCCGGTGTCCGTCGAGCTCCGGGAACGAGGCACCGAAGACCGGGAGCTGCTCGAAATCGCTCTCGGCGCGCGTCGGCGGCTGGGCGCCGGGGTGCCCCTCTCGGTCAACCGCCGCTTCGACATCGCCCTCGCCGCGGGCGCGGACGGCGTGCACCTTCCGGCCGACGGCCTGCCCCTGCTGCGGGTCCGCGCGCACACGCCGCGAGGGTTCCGGATCGGGGTCTCGACACACTCGGCCACCGAGGCGAGCGACGCCATTGCTGCCGGCGCCGAGGTCGTCGTCATCGGTCCGGTGTTCGACACGCCGTCGAAGCGGGCCTTCGGCGCGCCCCTCGGTCCCTCGGCGCTGAGCGACCTTCCGCGCCGGGATTCGCACGCGAGCGATGTGTTCGCGATCGGCGGGATCTCCGAGGCCAACCTCGGCGCGCTCGAGTCGTACCGCGACCGGATCTCCGGCATCGCGGCGATCCGGCTCTTTCAGGAGGCCGCGAGCCCGCGCGCGGCGGCCGACCGGATCGCTGCGCGATGACGGTCCGGATCTCGGAAGTCGCCGCCGCCGGAGCGCGCCGGATCCTCCCGGCTCTCGCCCTCCTCGCTCTGGTATTCGGGGCCGTGCTCCTTTTTTCGAGCTTCGGCGTGACCTTCGACGCGGGGAATCGCAGCTATGGGGCATTCGTCGTCGGCCTGGCCGGAGCTCTCGTCGCGATCCGAGTGGCCGACTTCCTGGTCTTCGACGTCGGCTATCGCATCAAGCGCGGGACCGCGGCTCCGGACCTCCTGCGGCAGATCGTGAGCCTGGTTCTCTTCGCCCTCGCTCTGGGTGTCCTCTTTCAGGTGGCCCTCTCCGCCAGCCTCCCGGCCCTCCTCGCCACTTCGGCCATCATCACGGCGGTCGTCGGCCTCGCGCTTCAAGAGACGCTCGGGAACCTCTTTTCCGGCGTGGCCCTGGCTCTCGAGCGAACGGTGCAGGTGGGCGACATGGTGCGATCCGGCGACATCATCGCGCTCGTGGAACAGCTCTCGTGGCGATCCATCAAGGTCCGCACGCTGGAAGGATACGCAATCCTGATCCCCAACAGCGTGGCGAGCCGCGAGCGCCTCGAAGTCTACCGTCGGGGCGCTCTGCCGATGGCTCGCATTCTCCGCGTCCCGCTCGAGCACGATCTTCCGCCGGAGCGCGCCCGGGCCGTGCTCGAAGACGCGGTGCGGGACATGAAAGGGCTCGCCCCGCATCCGCCTCCCATGGCGGTCCTCGAGCGCTTCGGTGATTTCGCCGTCTTCTACGACCTCCGGTACTGGCTCGAGGATTACGCGCGCTTCATCGAGGTGGACTCGGAGGTCCGCCAGCGCGTCTGGTACGCCCTCTCCCGCGAAAGGATCGGTTTCGCGTATCCCGTGATCCGCCAGCACCAGTACGCGGCGGGACCGCTTCCTCGCCCCGACGTCTCCCGCGCGGTGGTCGCGGCGATCGAGGCCAGCACGCTCTTCGCGCCCCTTTCGGCGGAAGAGCGCGCGAGGCTCGCGGCCGGGGCGCGCCTCCTCACCTTCGGCCAGAAAGAAACCGTCGTGCGGGAGGGCGAGGAAGGATCCTCGATGTTTCTCATCGCGCACGGACGGGTCGGTGTCTCCGCACACGGCGCCTCCGGCGAAAGCCAGCGCGTGGCCATGCTCGATGCGGGATCGGGCTTCGGGGAGATCAGCCTGCTGACCGGCGAGCCGCGTCTGGCGACGATTCGGACGCTCGAGGAGTCTCTCCTCGTCGAGATCGACAAATCCACGCTTGCGCCGATCCTGGAGGCGAACCCGTCGCTCGTCGACAAGCTCGACGAAATCGTCCTCGAGCGCAGACGGAAGACGTCGGGACAGCTCGAGAAGGTCCGAGGGAGCGGAATGGGCGAGTCCCCGGAGTCTCTCCGCACCAGGATCGCCCGGTTTTTCGACCTCAAGGGGCTCGTCTGATGGCCGGCGCGGTCGGCCTGCTCCTCGGGCTCGACCTGACCGAAGTCGATCGCGTGGCCGGTGTCCTGGAACGTCACGGCGAAAGATTTCTCGCTCGCATCTTCCGCGAGGGCGAGATCCGGCGCGAGCGTCGCCACAAGCGGGCCTTCGCCGAGCACGTCGCGGGCCGCTTCGCCGCCAAGGAAGCGGCGATGAAGGCCCTGGGCCTCGGATGGCGGGGCCTCGCGTTCCGCGACATCGAAGTCAGCCGCGATGCCCGCGGCAAGCCTCTCGTCATCTTCCACGGCAAGGCGCTGGTCCGGGCGCGCTCCCTGAAGGTGCTCTCGGCCGAGGTGACGATCACGCACGGCCGCGACATCGCGGCGGCCGTCGTCGCGCTCGTGACCGCCCCCGGCGCCCACAAGAGCTGAGGCCCGCCGCGGCGGCGATACGGGGCGCTTGGGCTAAACTCCGCCCTCGATGAGCGAGGGATCCGACTACAAGAGCACGCTCAACCTGCCGCGGACGGACTTCCCGATGAAGGCCGATCTCGCGCGGCGGGAACCCCACCAGCTCGCCGCCTGGGAGGCGACGGGACTCGAGGAGAAGCGCCGTCGGACAGCCGAAGGTCGGCCGCGTTTCATCCTCCACGACGGACCTCCATACGCGAACGGGAACATCCACATCGGCCATGCTCTGAACAAGATCCTCAAGGACGTCGTCGTCCGGAGCCGGTCCATGATGGGCTTCGACGCCCCGTACGTCCCCGGTTGGGATTGCCACGGTCTTCCGATCGAGCAGAAGGTCGACAAGAAGCTCGGCTCCAAGAAGAAGGACATGAGCGTGGTCGAGATCCGCCGCGCCTGCCGCGCCTACGCCCAGGAATACATCGACATCCAGCGCGAGGAGTTCAAGCGACTCGGGGTCGGCGGGCTCTGGGACCGTCCGTACACGACGATGGCCTACCCGTACGAGGCCGAGATCGCCCGGGCTTTCGGCCGCATCTATGGAAAGAATCTCGTCTACCAGGCGCTCAAGTCCGTGCGCTGGTGCTTCACGGACCGCACCGCGCTCGCCGAAGCGGAGCTCGAGTACGAGGAGCGGCAGGATCCGGCGATCTACGTTGCGTTCCCGACCGACCTCTGGATCGCCGACAAGAACGTCCCGGCCGCTTTCCTGATCTGGACGACGACGCCCTGGACGATCCCCTCGAACCTCGCGATTGCCGTGCACCCGGACGAGTACTACTCCTGGGTCGAGGTCGAGGGAGGCCAGCACTACCTGGTTGCCGATCGGCTCGTGCCGCGCGTCGCCGATGAGCTCGGCTGGAAGAACTGGAAGCGAGGCCCGCTCGTGCCCGGCCGCAGGCTCGAGGGCACTGTCTACGCGCACCCCCTCCCGCAGGAGTGCCGGGGCGAGCTCACTCCCGAAGAAGACGCGCGCTCGTTTCGCGTCATTCTCGGCGACCACGTGACCATGGACGCCGGCACCGGACTCGTGCACACCGCCCCCGGCCACGGCGAAGACGACTTTCTCGCCGGGCAGCGGGAGAAGCTGCCGATCCTCTCGCCCGTCGATGAGGCCGGACGGTTCACGACGGTGGAGAAGTACCGCGGGCAGAAGGTGCTCGATGCGAACCCGGCGATCGTCGAAGACCTCAAGGCCGTCGGCGCCCTGGCCGGGTACAACCCGAAGTTCCGCCACGAGTACCCGCACTGCTGGCGCTGCAAGAATCCCGTCATCTTCCGGGCGACGATCCAATGGTTCGCCCGTCTCGACGACGAGAAGACCGACGTGCGGCGCGGCGCGCTCGACGCGATCGCGCGCGTGAAGTGGATCCCGCCCTGGGGCGAGGCTCGCATCGCCGGCATGGTCGAGAACCGGCGCGAGTGGGTGGTTTCGCGCCAGCGGCGCTGGGGCTCGCCGATCACGCTGCTCTATGCCATGAAAGACGGCGAGCGCGCCGGGGTCTATCCGTGGAAAGACTCCCCCGAGGAGCAGCACCGTTTCTTCGAGCACCTCGCCGGCATCTTTCGCGAGGAGGGCGCCGACGCCTGGTACGCCCGGCCGGCCACCGACTTTCTGCCCGCGAACGCGGACCTCCGCGGTTTCGCCCGCGAAGCCTTTCAGTCCGAGACCGACATCCTCGACGTCTGGTTCGACTCCGGCGTCTCGCACATCGCCGTGCTGCGCTCGGGCGCGTGGCCCGAGCTCGTGAAGAGCGGCTCGACGTCGGCTTCGGGCTCGAATCGCCCGGCCGATCTCTACGTCGAGGGGCACGATCAGCATCGCGGCTGGTTCCAGTCGTCGCTTCTGACCTCCGTGGCCCTCTACGGCGATGCGCCCTTCGACGGCGTCATCACGCACGGGTTCGTGGTCGACGGACAGGGACGCAAGATGTCCAAGTCGCTCGGCAACGTCGTGGCGCCGCAGGACCTCATCCAGAAGTACGGCGCCGACATCGTCCGGCTCTGGGTCGCGAGCCTCGACTATCGCGACGACGACCCGATCTCCGAGGAGATCCTGGCCCGCTGCGCGGAGGCCTACCGGAAGATCCGGAACACGACGCGCTACCTGATCTCCAACCTCTACGACTTCGATCCGGGGACCGACGCCCTCCCCGCCGGGCGGCTCCTGCCTCTCGATCTCTGGGCCCTCGGCCAGGCCCGGGCGGTGGTTCAGCGGATCGTCGCGTCCTACGAGACGTACGAGCTCCACGTCATCTACCACCAGCTCGTGACTTTTTGCGCCACCACTTTGTCGGCGTTCTATTGCGACATCATCAAGGATCGGCTCTACGCCTCGGCGGCGGCCTCGCCCGAGCGACGATCGGCCCAGACGGCCCTGTGGCGCATCGGGCGCGCCCTCGCGGCGGTCATGGCGCCCGTCCTCCCCTTCACGGCCGAGGAGATCTGGGCGGCCCTTCCGGGAAAGAAGGAAGAATCAGTCCACCTGGCGCGTTTCGACGGGCTGAACGACTTTCCGGTGGCGGCCGACTCCAATTCCGAGGCGGCCTGGGAACGGCTGACCAAGTTGAGGGAAGAAGCCTCGGTGATTCTCGAGCAAGCGCGGCGCGACAAGATCATCGGATCGTCCCTCGAGGGAGCCATCGCGCTCTCCGGAAGCGAGGCCTTGGAGGCCGACCGCGCCGCCACGGGAACGTCCGGGACCGGCCTCGCGGATCTCTTGATCGTCTCCGAGATCGTCGAGGGCCCGGAGGCCGGACCGGCCGAGTGGCGCGACTCCCAGGCCTACCCCGGCGTACGGCTCGGCTTCCTCAAGGCCCGGGGACGCCGGTGCGATCGCTGCTGGAAGGTGACGCCCGAAGCCGAAGCGACCGGACTCTGCGACCGCTGCCGCGCGGTCCTCGGCGAGGCGGCAGCATGACCGCGAAACTGCGCGAGTCCACGCTCTACCGGGGCGCCTACCTGGCGGTGTCGCTCGCGGTCCTTTTCCTCGACCAGTGGACCAAGGGCATCATCACCCGGACGATGGATGTGCACCAGTCGCGCACCATCGTCGCGAACGTTTTTGATCTCACGTATGTCCGCAACAGCGGCGCGGCGTTCGGCCTGTTCGCCTCGGTGGACTCCGCCCTGAAGGCCATCCTGCTGAACAGCGTCGCCGTCATCGTCTTCCTGATCGTCTCGGCCTACGCCCTGCGCTCCTCGCACAAGAGCGTCCGGCTGCAGGTCGGCCTGGCCCTGATCCTCGGCGGAGCCGTCGGAAACCTGCTCGACCGGGTGCGCTTCGGCTACGTGGTCGACTTCCTGGACTTCGCCGTATCGGGCCATCACTGGCCGGCGTTCAATGTCGCCGACTCGGCCATCTGCATCGGCGTCGCGGTGCTCTTCCTCGACATGCTCCGGCATGAGGACGAGCCCAAACCCGTCGACGCCGCGCCCGGGACCTAGGGGATAACCTCATTTTTCCGCGTCTCGTCCATATCGGACAGTTCTACCTTCCGACGTACGGCGTCGTCCTGGCCTTCGCCTATCTCACGGGCATCTGGCTGCTGAGGCGCAAGGCCCTCGCCGACGGCCTGCCCGAGCAGAAGATCCTGGACCTCGCCCTTTACATGCTCGCCTCCGCGATCCTCGGAGCGAAACTCCTCCTCGTCATCGTCGAGTGGAAGCGCTATTCCGCCAACCCGAAGGACCTGATCGAGGTCGTCCGCTCGGGCGGGGTCTTCTACGGAGGCCTCATCTGCACGACGGTCGTATCGATCTGGTACATGAAGAAGAACGGCCTCCCGGCATGGCGGATCGCCGACATGGGCGCGCCGTCGATCGCCCTGGGTGAGGCCATCGGCCGCTGGGGATGTTTCGCCGCGGGCTGCTGCTACGGGAAGGAGAGCCACGGCCCCTTCGCCGTGACGTTCTCGGATCCCTTTGCCCACGACGCCGTCGGGACGCCCCTCGGCGTGCCGCTTCACCCGACGCAGATCTATCTCTCGCTCAACTCGCTGATCATTTTCGCGATCCTGCAGTGGGCCTACCGGCGCAAGACCTACGACGGCGAGGTCTTCTGGCTGTACGTGCTGCTCTACGCCATTACGCGCGGGATCCTCGAGACCTGGCGCGGCGATCTCGTGCGCGGTTTCGTGATTCCGGGTGTGCTTTCCACGTCGCAGGCGATCGGCCTGATCACCGCCGCCATCGCCGGCGGCATGCTGTTCTACCTCTCCCGGCGGCACCGCGCCGAGGCCTAGAACGTGATTCGGAGGTTCCGGGCTGGCACACCCTCCGCCGGAACGCGCCTCGACTCGTTTCTCGCGTTGACGTGCTCGGACATGTCGCGCTCCCGCATCCAGAAGCTCATCGCCGAAGGCGCGGTGCTCGTCGACGGAGGCCCGGCCCGGAGGTCTCATGTCGTACGCGCCGGCGAGGAGATCTCGGTCGACGTCCCCGAGCCGCGCGAGACCACCGTCGAAGCCGAGGACATCCCGCTCTCGATCCTCTACGAGGACGAACAGCTGATCGCGATCGACAAGCCGCCCGGCCTCGTCGTCCACCCCGCCCCGGGCCACGCGTCGGGGACGCTCGTGAATGCCCTCCTCCACTACGTCCGCGACCTCTCCGGCATCGGCGGGGAGCTGCGGCCCGGAATCGTCCATCGTCTCGACCGAGACACGTCGGGGGTGCTGCTGGTCGCAAAGACCGACCGTGCCCACCAGATGCTCTCGCGCCAGATGCGGCGACGGACGCTGCGCAAAGAGTACCTGGCGCTCTCCGCCGGCATCCCGCGCGTCCGCAAGGGCGAGGTGGTGTTCGCGATCGGACGCGATCCCCGAGACCGCAAGAAGATGAAGGCCTTTCGCCCGGTCGAGGGCGATCCTCCCGCCGGCGTCCGTGAGGCGCGCACGCTCTACGAGATCGAGAAGGAGTGGCCGGCCCTCGGCCTGACGCTCCTCCGCTGCCGTCTCGTCACCGGCCGCACGCACCAGATCCGCGTCCATCTCGCGGCCTCGAACCTCCCCGTCGTGGGCGACCCCGTCTACGGCCGCGCTCGCTATCCGAAGGTCGCCGACGGGCAGCTCCGCAAGCGGCTCCTCGAGTTTCCGCGCCAGGCGCTCCACGCGGAGCGCGTCGAGTTCCACCATCCCGCCACGCAGGAGCTCGTCGAGATCGTCGCGCCCATCCCGGCGGACCTCGCCGGGCTTGTCGCCGCGCTCGACGCGGCGCAATAGGGTCGCAACAACCTGGTCGACGACCTCGACGCCGCGCGGTAACCTCCTCGAAATGAGCAACGAGCGGGACGTCCTCTGCGAAGGCCGGCACATGGTGTTTCTGAGGCGCAATGGCTGGGAGTACGTCGAACACCGGACGGCTCCCGAGGCCGCGATGGTCGTCGCCCTGACCGATCGCGACGAGATCGTTCTCGCGGAAGAGTTCCGTCCCCCCATGAACGCGCCGGTCGTCTCGCTTCCCGCAGGGTTGATCGGCGACGAGGGACCCGAAGACGCGATCGACGCGGCGCGGCGCGAGCTCGCCGAGGAAACGGGGTATGCCGCGGCGAGCTGGCAGCGCCTCGCACGCGGTCCCGGCTCGGCCGGTCAGAGCTCGGAGATGGTCACGTTCTTCCTGGCGCGCCCCGCGGTCCTCGCGGGCGGGCAGGCGGCGCACGACGCCGGCAAGATCCACGTGCACGTCGTGCCTGTCGCCGACCTGCGCGAATGGGCGCGCACACGAGAGGCGGAGGGCAAGGTCATCGATCCGAAGATCTGGGCCGGCTTGTACCTGGCCGGGAGCGCCTGAACGCTGCTCGCGATTACCTGGCCGACTTCAGGACCAGGTAGATCGTCATTCCGTCTTTCTCGAGAGCCACGCGGTTCTCTTCGATCTTCGCGACGGTGAAACCCTCGACATAGCCGTCGGTGGCAACGATGCGGTCGTTCAGCAGCGCCCGGGGCTCTGCCTCGGACCAGACGATCCCGCCGAGCTCGATGCGACGGCCCTCCGGAAGATGCACGATCCCCACGTAGGTCCGGCCGGCTTCCAGCACCGAAGGCGGCGCGGGAACCTCGACGACGCTCGCAGAAACGTCCTCGCCCTGAGGAATCCCGACTTTCGTGGGCCGGGGACGGGCTGAGGGCGGGGCCCCCGCGACGGAGGACGCCGTCGCGAGCGGCGTGGGCACGAGAGTCTCGGAAAGCGTCGGGACCGCCGTCGGAGCCGGGACCGCGGCAACCCGGCTGGCCGGCGACGTCGGCGTCGGCGTGTCCGGCGCGGCCGAGTTCCAGACGAGGCGGCCCAGAAAAGCCAGGACGACCACTCCGGCGACGACGCCGAGAATCCGCAGCCCCAGCCTCACCGCGGCGCGGCGCCGCGCGAGGCCCGCGTCCGGCAGAGGCGCCGGCGTCCAGGGACGCTCCTGGCTTTTCTCGCCCTCGCGCTGGCTCGCTTCCTGGGCGCGCTTGAGCGCTTCGTCGATCAGGCTCACGAGGCCTCGCCCTCCAGCTCGCGGATCGCCTGGCGGACCGCGCGGGGACGCAGCTCGTACGTGCCGTTGACGTACCCGTAAAGCAGGGCTTTGTCGCACACGGCGTTGATGAGCCGGGGGATACCCCCCGAATACCGCTGAATCGTCCGAATCGCCCAGGGAGAAAACGTCGGCCGGCCGTCGCCGCCGGCCACGCGGAGGCGATGCGCGATGTACCGCGCCGTCTCGAACCGGTCGAGGGGCGCGAGGTGATAGCGCACCGTGATGCGCTGTCGGAGCTGCCGGAGCTCCCTGCGATTGAGCTTCTCGCGCAGCTCGGGCTGGCCGATGAGGACGATCTGCAGAAGTTTGCGCCGGTCGGTCTCCAGATTCGAGAGCAGCCGCACCTGCTCGAGGAGCTCGGGGTCGAGATCCTGCGATTCGTCGATCAGAAGGACGACGTCGTTGCCGGCCCCGGCCTGCTCCAGAAGAAACCGATTGAGAATCTCGAGGTACGCCGACTTGTCGAGCTTCTTCGGCTCGAGGCCCAGCTCGGAGAGGATCGTCCGCATCAGCTGGGTCGCCGTGACCATGGGGTTGAGAATCAGGGCCGTGCGGTAGCTTGGCCCCAGCTCCGCGAGGATCGCGCGGCAGACCGTGGTCTTGCCCGCCCCGACCTCCCCGGTGATCTGGATGAACCCCTTGCGTTCCCGGATCCCGAAGAGGACGTGATTGAACGCCTCGCGATGCTTGTCGGAGAAGAAGAGGAACCGGGGGTCGGGAGTGATGTTGAACGGCGCCTCGCGGAAGCCGTAGAAGTCGTTGTACACCGTCTCCGATTAGAACATTACCCGGCCGGCCGCCCTTCCCGACTCCCGCGTTTGGCGACCTTCAGCGCGAGCCGGGCTCACGACGCGATCGCAAGGGGGCGGCAGTCGCTGCAGGGGTGATAACCCGCGGCCAGGGCCTCCGCGTCCGTGTGGAACGGGACTGTGTTCGACTCCACCAGCGTCTCGATTCCTCCGCACGTCGGGTAGCAGTAGTGCATCCCTTTCGAGTTGCCGAGGTACCGCACGCCCGAGGAGGCCAGCTTTTCCAGGGTTTCCGGATGCGCCCCCTCGATCTGGAGGAGCGTCCGCTTGTTGCGGGCGCCGCCCATCGAGTACTTGCCGAGGCGCCCGTCGCTCCGCACGACTCGGTGACAGGGGATCAGAAGCGGAACCGGGTTCTTCGCGAGCGCCGTCCCCGCGGCGCGCACCGCCTGGGGATGACCGATCTCCTTGGCGATCCAGCTGTAGGGCCGGACCTCTCCCGTCGGGATCTCGAGGGCCTTCAGGAGGACGGACCGCTCGAACTCGGAGAGCCCACGGAGGTCGAAGCTCAGCTCTCGGCGCTCCTCGCCCCGGACGTGACGCACGAGCGCCCGTACGGCGGCCGGAGGCACCGACTTCTCCGGATACGCGCGCCGCCCGTAGCGCCGCTCGAAGCTGCGCTCGAAGTCGGCGTCGGATTTCGCCCGCGACACCATCGAGATGCCGGCCTTGCTGTGCGCCACGAACACCGGGCCGAGCGGCGACTCCAGCCGCCAGTACGTGTCGGCCAGGCCGACGCGCCTCATCACCGCCGGCAGGAGCGTCTCGGGCGCCCTGCTCGACGGAATCGACCGCAGGGCCTTCGAAACGGCCAGCGACTTCTTCAGACTCGTCACGACCTCACCCCCTCCCG
>Ga0207691_10002916_pt1 | contig 16691 bp, 17 predicted proteins | sample KBSM13metaG_FD_184327 | JGI IMG/M metagenome (GOLD analysis project Ga0207691, IMG submission 184327) | Miscanthus rhizosphere microbial communities from Kellogg Biological Station, Michigan, USA - KBS M1-3 metaG (SPAdes) (version 2) | ecosystem: Host-associated > Plants > Roots > Rhizosphere >... | reverse complement strand
CGATATTCCCAACGCCGAAGTGCTGCTCGACAAGCTCCCGTCGGCGCCGGCGGGCTACGAGGTCGCGCGCGTCGATGTCGTGGTGCGGCTGAAGAAGAAGGCCTGACGCGTCGAGCGCCGCCGTTCAATGCCCCGCTCGCGCGGGGCATTTGCTTTTCAGGCCTATTCCACCTTCTCGCCCGGATAGACGCCCCACAGGCGCGGCTGCTCGATCCAGCCGTCGAAGCCTTCTCCGACGAGGCGGCACCACCCGCTGTGGCACTGCTTTACGGTGCCGAGCACGCCGTTCTGCAGCTTGGCGGTGACGCCGCTCGCGGCATCGGGTTTCGCCCGCAACAGGAGCAGCTCGTCCTTGCCCCTGGATTGCGGCGAGACCAGCGCGGTGCGCCGGCCCGACAGCATCGAGTGATAGACCCAGCCTTCTGCGCCTTCCCAGTCGCGGATCTTGCGCCAGTTCTCGAATTCGGCCGTCACCTCGACCGGGAGCGCGGCGCGGCTGTAGACCCAGGCGACGTCCTGCTCGCGGGCGGGACCTGCGCGCACGTTGACCTTGTCGGATTTCAGGCTGACGAAGCGCGGCACCGGCAATCCGCTGACCGATCCGGTCGGGACTTGCGCGGCCGCCGTGGCGGCTGCCGCCGACATGACCAGCATCGCGCCTACAAGTCGAAGCACCCATTCACGCATCGCGTCACTCTTCATCCCAGAAATTCAAGGAAACGGCCGCATCGACCACACGCGTTACCGCCGCTTTGTCTTGCGCGGACCATCTGATAGAGAGGGACCGCTACCCCGCCGGACGCTCGCGAGTTTCCGCCGGGGCGGTTAATGCGACCTGAAGATTTGCGGATTTCGGCCCTTGTTCGCGCAGGGGCCGGCCAGGCGGAGCGCCAAAAGGCATGGCAAAAGGCAAGAAGCCGCTGGTCGTCGTGACGCGCAAACTGCCGGACACGGTTGAGACGCGGATGCGCGAATTGTTCGACGCGCAGCTCAATCTCGACGACAAGCCGATGACGCAGGCGCAGCTCACCGAGGCCGTAAAGGTCGCGGACGTGCTGGTGCCGACCGTCACCGACCGGATCGACGCCGCCGTGCTCGGCCAGTCGGGCGACAAGCTTCGTCTCATTGCGAATTTCGGCAACGGCGTCGACAATATCGACGTGGCGAGCGCGCTTCAGCGCGGCATTACGGTGACCAACACACCGGGCGTGCTGACCGAAGATACCGCCGACATGACGATGGCGCTGATCCTCGCGGTGCCGCGGCGGCTCGCCGAAGGCTCAGCCGTTCTCACCTCTGACCGCGAGTGGGGTGGCTGGACGCCGACCTGGATGCTCGGCCACCGCATCTGGGGCAAGCGACTCGGCATCATCGGCATGGGACGCATCGGGCAGGCGGTGGCGCGCCGCGCGCGCGCCTTCGGCCTGCAGGTGCACTACCACAATCGCAAGAAGGTCGCGCCGCAGATCGAGGAAGAGCTTGACGCGACCTACTGGGAGAGCCTCGACCAGATGCTCGCCCGCATGGACATCATCTCGATCAATTGCCCGCACACGCCCGCGACCTATCATCTGCTCTCGGCGCGCCGGCTCAAGCTGATTCGATCAGAAGCCTACATCGTGAATACCGCGCGCGGCGAGGTGATCGACGAAAACGCGCTCACCCGCATGATCGACGCGGGCGACATCGCGGGCGCCGGCCTCGACGTCTTCGAGCACGAGCCGGCGGTCAATCCGAAGCTCGTCAAACTCGCGCGTTCCGGCAAGGTGGTGATCCTGCCGCACATGGGGTCGGCCACGATCGAGGGCCGCATCGACATGGGCGAGAAAGTCATCATCAACATCCGCACCTTCATGGATGGTCATAGGCCGCCGGATCGTGTGCTACCGTCCATGTTGTAGAGGTTCACGATCCGGCGGCCGTTCTTGACTAAAAATGGCCGCCCGGATCGCGGTTTGCCGTCAATGTTGCAATTGGAAGTCCCTCATGCCTGCGGCACGTTTCTCCCGTCTCCTTCTCGCATCGTTCGCAGCACTGACGCCGGCCATCGCATCGGCGCAGCCGATGACGGTCGATGAATTCCGCCGCGAGCTGGTCGGCGTGCCGCTGTGCGGGACGCCCGACTCGGGGCAGTTCGCCGGCAAGCAGCTTTGCACCGTGCATCTGCCGGACGGCACCGCGGTCCTGGCGGGGGCGGGCCTGGTGGTTTACGGCCTGTGGGAGGCGAGCGGCGGACAGATCTGCCGGCGCAACGCCGCGGACCCGCCCGACCGGCGGCGCTGCGTGACCTATGAGCGCGTCGGCCGCAGCAACTTCCGCAACAGCGATGGCGTCGGCTTCTGCCTCGGGCCGTGCGAGGGCGACAAATAAACATGATCCCGAAAAGCCTGCCCCGTACTTGATGCGGGGTGGGAACCGGGCTCCGGATCAGGTCATGCGTCGAAACAGGCATGACCCCGAAAAGTGGGAACCGGTTTTCGGATCAGGTCATGCGTCGAAACAGGCATGACCCCGAAAAGTGGGAACCGGTTTTCGGATCAGGTCATGCGTCGAAAAATGTAACCGCGTCCTTTTGGCCTGCCCCTGCGCGAACCCTTTAACCTGTCGTATGATGCATTCCAGAATCAATGCTGGGAGGCATTCATGCGTACAACATTGGCCGTTGTGACGATTGTGTTGATCGCCGGCGCGGCTTCTGCGGCTCAGAAGCTGACCCCGAAGGAAATCCAGACCGAGTTTTTCGACGGCAAGCCGTTCACCGCCGCGACGACGTCCGGCACCAAATTCAAGATGACGTTCGCCACCGACGGCAAGGTGACGCGTGAGCCGCAGGACAAGGCCGGGCAGAAAGGCGAGGGGACGTGGAAGCTGTCGAAGGAGGGCTTCTGCACAAGCTGGAGGGAGAAGTCGTCCACCTGCTACACGCTGGTGAACGTCGACAAGAACAAGTGGTCGGTGGTGAAGGGTGCCACTACGGTGGCGGTGTGGAGCAAGTAGATCACGCGTGGATCGACAAATCCCGGATCGTCGGATTCTCGCCTGACAGCGGATTATCTGGATCCCACGCGTAGTTCACCGGCTCGAAGCGCAAGTCCCGCGCATCGACCATCAGAAACCGACCGACCAGCCCGTGGCCGAATCCGGCGATCTCGCGGATGACCTCGAGCGCCATCATCGAGCCGAGCACGCCCGTGAGCGCGCCCAGGATACCGGCCTCCGCGCAGGCCGGTATCGAGCCCGGCACCGGCGATATGGGAAACAGACAACGATAGGTCGGATTGGGCTTGCCGTCGGGCCCGCGCTCGTGCGCGCGAATGGTCGTCAGTGTTCCGTCGAATGTGCCGAGGGTCGCCGTCACCAGCGGTTTCTTCGCGAAGAAGCACGCGTCCGATACCAGATAGCGCGTCGAAAAATTGTCCGAGCCGTCGGCGACGAGGTCGTAGCGCGAGACAAGATCGAGTGCGTTCGCGGCGGTGAGCCGCGCGGCGTGCGTCTCAACAGCGACATGCGAATTGAGGCGCCCGATCGTGGCGGCGGCGCTGTCCACCTTCGGCGCGCCCACGTTGCCGGTCCCATGGATGATCTGTCGCTGCAGATTTGACAGCGACACGACATCGTCGTCGATCACGCCGAGCGTGCCGACGCCGGCGGCGGCGAGATACATCAAGAGCGGCGCGCCGAGCCCGCCCGCGCCGATCACCAGCACGCGGGCGCGCTTGAGCGCGGCCTGACCCGGCCCGCCCACTTCGCGCAACACGATGTGGCGCGCGTATCGCTCCAGTTCCTCAGCGGACAGCATCGGCTTGCACCATCATTCCGATCCGCTGGACCATGATCAATCAGATCATGATCCAGCTCTTTTGTTTGAGCATGATCTTGTCCGAAACCCGGTTTCCACTTTTCGGGATCATGCTCTAGGCTTCCGCTGTTCTTACCACGGGGTTGGCCCATGAGGCGCGTCGGCATTGTCCTGTCCTTGCTTGCGGCCGCCACGATCGCGTCGGCCGAGCCCGCCAAGCAGGCGGAGCCGAAGGCGAAAGCCAGGGAACAGGCGAAAGAGCAACCCAAGGAGGTGAAGAAGGAGCAAGCCAAGGACAAGCCCCCTGCCAAAGACAAGTCGGGCGCCGAGAAGACCGAGGTCTCCAAGGCACTGCTCGATTCCTACAACGCCATTCCGCTCGCCGAGCGCATCGCGATCCAGAGCGATCTGATCTGGACCGGCGACTACAACGGCGTGGTCAGCGGCGAATTCGGCGATCGCTCGATCGCCGCCGTCAAGGCGTTCCAGAAGCGCAGCGGAGCCAAGGAAACCGGCGTGCTCAATCCGCAGGAGCGCGCAGCGCTCGCGGCGGCGGCGAAGCCGAAGCAGGATGCGGTCGGCTGGCGCATCGTCGACGATCTCGCGACCGGCGCACGCGTCGGCGTACCGGCCAAGCTGATGCCGAACACGAACGTGAGCGGCGGCATCAGCCGCTGGTCGTCGCAGCGCAGCGAGACATCCGCCGAAACGTTCCGCATCGCGCAGACCGGCACGACGCTCGCTCCCATCTTCGAGCGCATGAAGAAGGAGCCGGCCGGCCGCAAGACCGAATACAGCGTGCTGCGCGACGACTTCTTCGTGATCTCGGGGCTGCAGAACCTGAAGAAGTTCTACGTGCGCGCGCAACTGCGCGGCGACGAGGTGCGCGGCATCACGATCCTCTACGACCAGGCAATGGCCGGGATCATGGAGCCGGTCGTGGTCGCGATGTCGAGCGCCTATGCGGCGTTTCCGAGCGGCCGTGCGATCGCGCCGCCGCCGCGCCGCAAGGTGGAATATGCGAGCGGCATCGCGGTCGGCACCGGACAGATCGTCACCAGCCGCGAGGCGCTCGAAGGCTGTTACGTGGTGACGGTCGGCGGCATCGGCGGCGCGGATCGTGTGGCCGACGACAAGGCGAGCGGGCTCGCGCTGTTGCGCGTGCACGGCGCGGATCTCAAGCCCGTGACACTCGCGAGTGCGGCCGCAAAAGGCGCGGACGTGACGCTGGTCGGCGTCGCCGACCCGCAGGCACAAGGCGGCGGCCGCGCGGTGAGCACCGTGAAGGCGCGCCTCTCCAACGCGCTCGCGCTCGAACCGGCGCCTGCGCTCGGCTTCGCTGGCGCGGCCGCGCTCGATGCGCAGGGCCGTCTCGCCGGCATGGCGGTGCTGAATATTCCGGTGGTCGCCGGTACGGCTCCCGCCCCGAGCGCGACCGCGGCGCTCGCACCGGTCGAGGCGATCCGCAATTTCCTCGATGCCAACAACGTGGCGCCCGCTGCGGATGGCGTCGCGGGAGCGGACGCCGCGAAGGGCTCGGTCGTCCGGGTGATCTGCGTGCGGAAATGAAACTGTGTCCCGGGCGCGAAACCGCGTCCGGCGCACAATTCATCGATCCTCGAACTTCGGCGCTCTCTTCTCCACGAACGCCGCCATGCCTTCCTTCTGGTCGTGGGTGGCGAACAGCGCGTGGAATGTACGCCGCTCGAAGCGGATGCCTTCGGACAGCGTCGTCTCGAACGCGCGGTTGACGCTCTCCTTCGCGACCATCAGGGCGACGAGCGACATGCCGGCGATCGTTTCCGCGGCCTTCATCGCCTCATCCATCAGGCTCGCGGCCGGCACCACGCGCGCGACGAGGCCGGAGCGCTCCGCTTCCGCGGCGTCCATCATCCGGCCGGTCAAATTCAAATCCATCGCCTTCGCCTTGCCGACGGCGCGCGTCAAACGCTGCGTGCCGCCGATGCCCGGAATGACGCCGAGCTTGATCTCGGGTTGGCCGAACTTCGCGTTGTCGGCCGCGATGATCATGTCGCACATCATCGCGAGCTCGCAGCCGCCGCCGAGGGCAAACCCCGCAACCGCCGCGATCACCGGCTTGCGCATCCGCGCGACGCGATCCCAGCTGCCGGCGAAATCGCCCTTGAAGGCGTCCATGTAGCTCTTGGCTTGCATCTCCTTGATGTCGGCTCCGGCGGCGAACGCCTTCTCGCTTCCGGTGAGGATCACGCAGGCAATCTTCTCGTCTGCCTCGAACGCGTCGATCGCGGCCGTCAATTCCTCATTGACCTTGGCGTTGAGCGCGTTGAGTGCCTGCGGCCGGTTGAGGCGGACGATGCCGACTTTCCCCCTGGTTTCGACGATGATGGTTTCGTAGCTCATGAGAGTGTCCCGGCTTGCTTGGAGAGAATTGAACGGCGCCGCGTTATAGCTCGGGCTCGGGGCGACGCGGTACGCCCAGCCCGCCCCCCGGCAGCGGCACGGCGGCGGGCAAGCCCCGGCCGCCCGGTCGCAGATATTCAGGCACCTGTCCGGGAGGCATGACGGGTGGCGGCCCGCTGTTCGGCTCGCCGCCGGCAATGCCGCCTGCGCCGGGCACTGGCAGCGCGAGTATCTCGCTCTTGCCGTTCTTGTGCAGCGTAGCCTCGCGCCCTTTTACGGCGCGCAGCACCCAGCCGCTGTGGTCTTGTCCGGTCTTGAGCCGGACGACGTTGTTGGACGCGTGATCGAGGAACACCGCGAAGCCTTCGCTTTCACCTGCGATGACCCCGATCAATGTCAGCGCCGGGCGATCCGGTTCGGCGGGCGGCGGTGGGGGAGGCAGGGATGGCGCGACTGCGACCGGTCCGGCGACCGCAGCCGCCGGCGCTCGTCGCGACGGCAGGAACAGCGGGCGTTCGCGCGTCGCGGCGAGAGAGGAGAGCGGGATGGCCCAGAGCGGATTTCCGTTCGGCTCCGCGGGTGGCAGCTCGACCGGCTGCTGCGCGGGTGCGCTCGGCGCAATCTCTACCGGCGCCGGCAGCACATTGCTTGGCGGCAGGTCGAGCGCGTTCGGCGCGTTCGCAGCCTCCGCCTCGAGCGCACCGAGAAGCAGCGCCGCGACGATGACCATGTGCCGCGCGCGGATCATCGCGTGCCCTGCCATTGCCCTGACACCGCGAGCAGGAGCCTCATGCGGCTGTTCGGCTGCGCTTGCGTCGTCTGCGGCGATTGCGCGACGAACTGCTCGATGAACAGAAACGGCATCCCGGCTTCGAGATCGTAGAGCAGACGTTGCATCGCGGCCTGCTCGATCTCGCAGCTCGCGAGCACGCTGACATAGCCATCCTTCGCCTGCACGCCCTGCACGTCGACCTGTGAGGAGAGTACGTTGCCGCCGACCTTGGTCACCGCGTCGGCGACGCGCTGCAGCAGCGCCGCGCCCGCGACCGTCAAGGTCTGCCCTTCGAGGAAGGGCGAGCCGGTCGGCACCGGACCGGAGGGCGCGATACCGGGCAGGCCCGCCGCGGTGCGGCGTCCTTCAAGCTGGGCCAGAAGATCGGAGGATGCGGCGATCGCCCGGCGGCGGTCGAGAATGTCGGCAACTGCGGACCAGACCAGCACCAGCAGCACCACGATCACCGCCACGTAGCCGAGCGCCGCCAGCAGCGAGCGCAGCATCGGCAGGCGTGAGGTGCGGACAAGGTTCATGAGCGCAACGCAAATACGGGTTCGATCTGCGCCTCGATGTGAAAGCGCTCGCCCGGATCGGACGGTGCCCGCGTCGTCGGCGCGAAGAAGGTGGCGCGGGTGAAATGCGGCGACTGCTCGATCAGGCGGATCAGCGCGGGCGCGTCGCGCGTCACGCCGATCACGCGCAGCTTGTCGCCTTCGATGCGCAGCTCGGTGACGTAAGTGTGGTCGGGCAGGATCTGCGACAGCACGTCGAGCACGATCACGCTCGACGCGGTCTGGTACTTGCGCCGTTCCAGCGTGCGCAGCGGGCTCGCGCTCTGCTTGCCGCCCTCGCGCCCGGCGCGCAGCGCGTCGCGGCGTTCGGAGATGCGGCGCGTCAGCTCGTCCTGCTCGCCGCCGAGCTTGAAACCGTACACCGCGGCTGCACTGAGCGAGGCGCCGGCGAGCAGTCCGACGGCGAGCAGCATCGCGACCAGCGCGCGGCGTACCTTCGAGACGTCGAGCACGCCGCGTGCGCTCTGGTCGAACACCCGGATCGGCGTGGCGTCCGGCGTCGCGGTCGAAACCGAGACCGACTCGGCGCCTGCGCCGGTCAGCGCATCGATCAACGGCTGCACCAGCGTGCGTGCGGTGGCGGCGACCGTCACCACCATGCGATCGGCGCCGGCGGTCGTCGGCGCGGTCCAGCCGAACGCGGCGTCGCTCGCGCTCCACGGGGTGAGGCGGTCGATCTGCGCGCGCACCACGCCGTCGAGAAACTCGGTTGCGCGCTGCGGCAGTTCGAGCGGGCGGAACAGGAAGCGCGAGGCCTTCAGTTCCAGCTCCGCATGACTGCCGCGCAGCATGGCCTCGACATTTCCGGGGTTCGGCGCGACGATCTGCCCATCGACGACCGTCACGCGCTCGAACGGCCGGCCTGACGGCCCGCCGCGGCCGGCAGCGGAAATCACGAACGTGCCATTGTCCTCTTCGGCCACCTGCACGCTCTTGCGCGTGCGGGACGCGGTCAGCAGGCCGACAATCGCGGCCGCGACGGTGTCGATCCAGCGCGCGACGAAGACCTTGATGCCGCCGAGCCCGTTCATCGGGTCACGATCCTGTTGCGTTGGTCGGCCGGCGCGTCGTCGAGATCGTCGCGCCAGGTCATGATGCGGTAAACCTCGCCGCCGCCGTCAAGTATGAATATCACGACTTCGCTTGTCACGCGCTGCCCGCTGTCGAACACGATGCGCGAGGTGACGCGGACTGCCTTGCTGCCCGAGATTGTGCCGATCTGCTGCGTCGGCCCCAGTAATGCCAGGAGCTGCTCGGCGTTCTGCCGTCCGCCCTGCGCGCGCCGCACCAGGATTTCGTTGAGCAGGCCGGGATTCATGCCGGGAAGCGCCGCGATCACCTGAGGCGCCGCGTCCAGGATGTTGATCTGCCCTTGGCCCGAATAGACCGTGAGATACGGCGTCGCGCGCTCGACGATCACTTCGGGGATGCCCATCACGAGGCCGAGTTCCGCGACGTGCTGGAACGGTGCGCCGCGCGGCGAATAGGAAAGGCCGGCGGAGCGATAGAGTGCATTCTCGTCCGGAACATCCGGCGCGGGCGTCGAGCGCCAGCCGATGATTCGATCCGCGTAGGAGCCGGCGGCCGGCGCCGGCGCGCCCAGCCCGGCGAACAGCCCGGCGATGAGCGCCTTGGGCGCGGCGTTGAGATCGATGCGCGCCATCTCGGAGTTGAACTCGGCCGCGACGTTCGCGGTCCCCATGCGGAACGCGAAAGCGCCGCGCGACACCGGCTGCTCCGCGTCACGCACGATGTTGTAGAGGCTGAGCTCGATCGCGGCGCGCGTCAGCGACTCGGCTTGCACGCGCTCGTCGTGCACCGCGAACGCCATTGCCGTATTGATGACGTAGACCGCGATGACGGCCGCGAGCGTCGCGAGCGCCGCAAGAATCCACAAGACCGCAACGATGATGAAACCGTCATTGCGGTCGGTCCGGCGCAGGCGCTCTGCGAGGCGTGCCAGCATGGATCAGCCCGACGGTTGCGACGGTTGATCGGGGCGGTTGAGGCAATCGGCGATCACCTCGGCGAGCACGCAGTCGTTCGGCATCTCGGCGTGAACGAACGTTGCGGTCGAGACCGAGAGCGTGCGGTCGGTCGCGGCGTCGCGCAGTTGCACGCGCACCGCCTTGGGGAGCTGTCCCTCGCCGCGCCACACGCTGCGCCACACGCGGTCGGGGCCTGCGTAAGCGAAGGTGATGCGATAGGGCGCGCGCACCAGCACCACGGGGTCGCTCGGCCGCGCCTGCACTTCGATGCCGTCGCGGCCCATCGGCATGAAGCGCGCGCGCTGACGCACCGTCGTCAGTCCCTTGTCGCTGCCGATCTCCTGGATGCGGATCAGTTCGAGTCCCGGCCGGGTGTTCGGTCCGAGCGCGGTGCGCAGGAATGTCACCGACAGCTCGGAGCCGTCGAACACCGGCTGGCGAACGTTGGCGCCGGCAGTGACGAATTCGGCGGCTGCGATGTCGGCGACGATGCGCTCCAGTCCGAGCGCGAGCAGTTCGACGCGCTGCACGCGCGCGAAACTGCGGTTCCAGTTCGGCAACCATTGTGCCGTCACGGTCGCGATGGAGGCGAGGATCACGCCCATCAGCGCGGTCGCGAGCAGCGCCTCCACCAGCGTGAAGCCCGCGCTGCGCTTGCGTCGTTGCGCACGCATGTTCATTGGGCTTGCACCCGGCGCAGGCGGACGGTGTTGATCTGCAGGATCGGCCCCGACGGCGACTGCACCCGCACCACCACGGTCTGCGGGATCCAGTCGGTCTTCTGCGGGTCGACGAAGTCGGCGTAGAACGGCAGCACGTCGACGCGCCAGCGGTGGCCCGCGGCTTCGCCGGAGAAGTTTCCCGGGCCGAGCTCGCCGCGGTCGGGGAGCCCGGTCATGATCGAGCGTGCGGTTTCGACCAATGCGAGGTGCCCGCTGACCGAGCGCGCGCCGCGGATCGTCACCGCGATCAGCGACCCGATCGCCGACAGCGTCACCGCCACGACCGAAAGCGCGACCAGCACCTCGATCAGCGTGAACCCCTCGGTTCCCCTGGTGCGTCTAAAGTTCATCGATCGACACAACCTCGACGGCTCCGGTCAGCCAGTTGACGCGTACCTGATAGCCGACGCCGAGCCGCGTCAGCGCGATCGCCCCGCCGCACGACATGCCCGACGAGAAGAAGCGGATCGTCGGACCCGCCGGACGCGAATTGCAGCGCGCCGCGAGCAGCGCATCGAAGCGCACGTCGTCCGGCACGCGGATCGAGCGGCCCGTGGCGCCCGACCGCATGACGCGCGCCGGTGCGTCGATCTCGGTCGCGATCTGCACGCGATTGCGGATCGCGGCGTCGCGGTCGAACTTGAGCATCGCGGCGGCTTCCACCGCGTAGGATTCCAGCCGCGCGCGCGACGTGCCGCGCGGCAGCGCCGGGATCACGATGGCGGCGAGGATCGCCACGATGGCGACGACCGCGACGACTTCGATCAGCGTGAAGCCGTCGGTCGCGCCTGTGCCGTCAGCGCTGCCAGCTCGTGATGTCTTGTGCTGCGCCTGCTCCACCTTCCGTTCCATCCGCGCCGTAGGAGAGGAGATCGTAGGTCCGGCCTTCTTGTCCGGGCGCCCGATAGACGTAAGCATGGCCCCAGGGATCCGGCGGCACGACGCCGCCTTTCAGATACGGTCCGTTCCAGGCCGCGATGTTGCCGGGACGGCGCACCAGCGCCGTCAGTCCTTCCGAGCCGCTCGGGTATCGTCCGGTATCGAGGAAGAACAGGTCGAGCGCGCTGCCGAAACTCTCGATCTGAATCTTGGCGGCCTTGGCCTTGGATTCCGTCAGGTAGTTGAGCACGCGCGGGCCGACGATTCCCATGATCAGCGCGATAATCGTGATGACGACGAGCAGCTCGACCAGCGTGAAACCGCGCTGCGTTTGCGCCGCCTTTCCGCGCTTGCGATCAAGCCATTTCCCGACACGACGCATGACAAACCCTAGCCGATGATCTGGCTGACCGAGAGGAGCGAGGTCATCACCGATACGATGAGCCCGCCCACGATAATGCTGATGGTGATGATCGCCGCCGGGCCCGCGATGCCCACGACGCGATCGAGGCTGCGCTCGAGCTTGGCCTGGTAGAACTCCGCGACCCTCCCGGCGAGCATCGGCAACTGACCCGTTTCTTCGCCCAAACGTAGCATGCGCACCGCCATGGTAGGAAGCGTGGCGGTATCGGTGAGCGCGTCGGACAACTTTCCGCCGTGGCGCACGCGCTCCACCATCCGCATCCACACGGCCGGATCGCTCGACGCCGCCATCATGTCCACCAGGATACGCAGTGTGGTTGTAAGCGGAACCGCGCTCGCCAGCAGAACGCCGAGATTGCGGCAGAACAGCGTCGTGCGGTGGTAGGTCAGGATCGGCCGGATCAGCGGCAGCCGCGACAGGAAGGAAATGATCGCGGTGCGCGTCTTCGGCCGCCGCCACATCAGCCAGGCGCCCGCGACCAGCGCGACCACACCGAGCCCGAGCACTTCGCCATGCGCGCGCAGGAATTCCGACAGGCCGATGAACATCAGCACGGTCGGATCGAGCTTGGCGTTGAAGTCGCGCAGCACCGCGGCGAATTGCGGCAGCACGAACAGCAGGAAGAAGATCAGCACGCTCATCGCGGCGAACAGCACGAAGGCCGGATAGCGCAACGCATCGCCCAGCTTGCGGCGCAGCGCTTCGGCGCGCGAGCGCTCCCCGGCGAGCACTTCAAGAATCTCCCCGAGCGTGCCGGATGCTTCGCCGACGCGCACCAGCGCGACATACATCGGCGGGAACAGGGCAGGATGGTGCGAGAGCGCCTCGCCGAAGCTTTCACCCGCCAGAATGCTGGAGCGGACTTTCGCCACGACCGGACGCAGGCCGCCGACGTCGGTATCGCTGGCCAGCAACTCGAGGCCGTCGTCGAGCCGCGCGCCGGCCTTCAGCAACAGCGACAGATCGAGCGTGAACACCGTGACGTCTTCGGTCTTCGCACGCTTGGTGAACGTGAAGAACGTTGCGGCGGCGCCCGCGGCGCGTTCCTCGGTGACGGTGTCGACCGGGACGAGACCGAGATATTCGATGCGCCGCGCAACCTCGGCCGCCGTCGGCGCCGCGATCGAGCCGGTGACGATCTCGCCGGCCTGCGTCATCGCCTTGTAGCGGAAGTTCGGCACGCCTTATCCTTTGAGCATGATCTGATCCGAAAACCGGTGTCCACTTTTCGGGATCATGCTCATCTAACGGTGGTCACGCGCAGCACTTCCGCCGCCGAGGTTACGCCGGCGCGGCATTTCGTGACCGCGTCCTCGATCATCGTGGTCATGCCGTTGCGCACGGCCGCTTCCTCGATTTCGCCCGAGCCGGTGTGCGAGCCGATCAGGCCGCGCACGTTCTCGGTCATTTCGAGGCACTCGAACACGCCGGAGCGGCCGCGATAGCCGGTGCCGCCGCAGCGGTCGCAACCCTTCGGTTCGTGCACGGTCTCGCCGGCCTTGAAGCCGAGCATGCCGTAGCGAGGATCGGTGGCGAAATCCTCGTCTTTCAGCGGATGCTTCGATTTGCAGCGATCGCACAATATGCGCACGAGGCGTTGCGCCAGCACGGCGCGCAAAGTGGATTTCAAAAGAAATCCCTCGACGCCGAGATCGAGCAGGCGCGGGACGGCGGCGGCGGCGGTCTCGGTGTGCAGCGTGGTCAGCACCAGGTGGCCGGTCAGCGCGGCGTGGATCGCGATGTTCGCGGTCTCGGCATCGCGCACCTCGCCGACCATGATCACGTCCGGATCCTGACGCACGAAGGCGCGCAACGCGTTCGAGAACGACAGTCCGATCGAGGGCCGCACCTGTGACTGGTTCACGCCATGGATTTCGTATTCGACCGGATCCTCGATGGTGAGGATCTTGCGCGTGGACTCATTCAGGATCGACAGCATGGTAGCGAGCGTCGTGGTCTTGCCGCTGCCGGTCGGGCCGGTGACGACGATCATGCCATGCGGCAGCATCAGCAGCTTGCGCAGGATCTTCTCGTCATGCGTCGAGAGGCCGAGCTTGCCGATCTCCAGCAGCCCGCGGTCGCGCGGCAGCAGGCGGATGACGGCGGACTCGCCGTGCTGCGTCGGCATGGTGGCGACGCGGATGTCGAATTCGGTGCGTGCGGCGCGGATGCGCGCCGCGCCGTCCTGCGGCAGGCGGCGCTCCGCGATATTGAGCCCGGCCAGGATCTTGATGCGCGAGATCAGCGCGGCCGGCAGGACGCCGGGCGGCGTCGGCACCGCGCGCAGCAACCCGTCGACGCGCATGCGCACCACGAGCCCGGTGCGGAACGGCTCGATGTGAATGTCGGTCGCGCGCAATTCCATCGCGCGCTCGACCAGATCATTCACCGCGCGCACCACAGGCGCGCCGCTCGCAAGATCGCGCAGGCTCTCGATGTCGTCGTCGGCGCGTGCGCTGGCAGGGTCCTCGGCATCGGTCGAGGCTTCGTCGTCCTCGCCGAGCCGCTTGGCGATAGCGATCGCCAGATCCTCGTAGGAGCCGATTTCGATCTCGACCGGCACGCCGAGGACGATCTCGGCGGCGCGTGCCGCCGCCACGTCATTCGGATCGGCGACCACCAGGCGCGGCTTCCCGTCGGCGTGCTGATACGGGAAAACCAGCGTCTCGCGCAGGAACCGGCGCGAGAACTTCGCCGTCAGCGCCGTCGCGGCGATCAGTTGGGGGAGGGTCGTCCGGGGTAGCGAATAGAAACTCGCGACCTCGGTCGCAAAGTCGTTTGCTGACAGATCGCTGACTTCCCAAAGGTCTCGCAGGGTCTTTTCGCCATTGCGGCGGCCGGACGCGCTTAGTTTCGATAGTAAGTTGCCAGCATTGAAATGCCTGCTGCTTAAGTATTCCACAAACTCGTCTATAATATTTGTGGTCATGGACATTATCTCTTCAGTAGCCGGTCCATGTTTCGATGTGTTGATGATAGGTTTCCCTGCTTGACAGGGCGAGGAATATTTATCATGGGAAATGAAGTGGTGTCAATTTGCTCAGCCGTGACTCTGCGCTATGCTTGCCTGAATTTGGCCAGCCTGTTCGGGCAATAGGTCTTCTGTAGAGTGCGCTGTGCGCAAAAGGGTGGGCGCTGTGCCGAGTACCCGGGGGCCGCTGCATCGCCGCGCGATATCGCGCGGATGGGTGCTCGCATCCGTGCTGGCGCTCTCGGCGATAACGGCATCCTGTAATTTCCTCACCACCGAAGACGATCCGCGCCGCCCGCCCGACGTGTTCGACAAGGTGCGCGCGATCGACCTGTTGCCGCGTTTCCCGAAGCCGACCGGCACCGCGTCAACCGGCTCCGGGGAAGGCGCCGCTGCCGCCACCTATTTCGGTACCGCGTCCGGCACGACGGGTCCTTCACCCGGCGTCGTAGGCGCGCAGCCGTCGGCGAGCGGCGAAGGCTTCGAGCTCAATTTCGAGAACACGCCGATCACCGGCGTCGTCAAGGTCGTGCTCGGCGACATTCTTCAGCTCGGCTATCTGATCGATCCGCGGGTGCAGGGCACCGTGACGCTCGCCTCCGGCCGTCCGGTGCCGCGCGGCGATCTGCTCTTTGTGCTGGAGAGCGCGCTGAAACTTGGTGGCGCCTCGCTGGTGCGCGACCGCCGCGGCTACATGGTGGTCCCGTCCTCGGAAGCGATCGGCACCGGCCGCGTCGAAACCGCGGAACGCGCCGAGCCCGGTTTCGGCATCACGGTGGTGCCGCTGCAATACGTGTCGGCCGCGACGCTCTCCAAGCTGATCGACAGCTTTGCCGTCAAGCCCGGCACGGTACGCGTCGATCCTTCGCGCAATCTCGTGCTGATTCAGGGCAGCGGTGCGGACCGGCGCAACGCCGCCGATACGGTGGCGAGCTTCGACGCAGACTGGATGCGCGGCCAGTCGGTCGGCATTTTCCCGGTGCGCAACAGCGCGCCCGATCCGGTCATCGCCGAACTCGAGCGCATCATGGATTCCGGCGACGGCGGCCTGAGTCAGAGCCTCGTGAAGCTGCAGCCGATCGCGCGCCTCAACGCCATCATGGTCGTCACCAGCAAGCCCGCGATGCTGCGCGCCGCGCAGACCTGGATCGCCCGTCTCGACAAATCCGACACCGCCTCGACCGGCGTGAAGGTCTATAACGTGCGCTACGGGGACGCGCGCCAGATCGCGGTGCTGCTCAACGACATCTTCGGCAGCGGGCGCCAGGGCGGTGCGATCGACAGTCCGACCAACCAGATCGCGCCGGGCGCGGGCGTCGCGACGAGCACGAGCGCGGACAGCGGTTTCTTCCAGCAGGGACTGCGCATCCCCGGCGCGCGCACGCAGCCGGGCGGTTCGTCCGCCGACTCGCGCCTCTCCGGCGGGACCGGCGGCGCGGGCGCCATCCAGGCTCCGGGCGGTGCGGCCGACTCGATATCGAGCCGCAGCGGCCCGTTCGGGCGCGGCGCGAGCCCCGGCACGGCGGGCGGTTCCGGCTTTCCCGGAGCCGGCAGTGCTGGCGGCGGCGGCGCAGCCGTGCTCACCAACGTGCGCATCACCGCCGATCCGGTCAACAACACGCTTCTCATTTATGCGAACCAGGAGAACTATCGCGTGATCGAACAGACGCTGCGCCAGCTCGACCGGCCGCAGCTGCAGGTCTCGATCGACGCGACGATCGCCGAAATCTCGCTGAACGAGAATCTGAACTACGGCGTACAGTTTTTCCTGAAGAGCCGTGACCTCGGGTTGGGCGACGACAAGGGCTCAGCGGTGCTCAGCCGCACCGGCAGCGCCATACTCAGCCGCGTGCTGCCCGGCTTCAACTTCCTTCTCGGCACCGAGGCCGAGCCTCGCCTCATTCTCGACGCGTTGCGTACCGTGTCCGACGTGAAGGTGCTCTCGACACCATCCGTTGTCGTGCTCGACAATCAGGTCGCGACGCTGCAGGTCGGTGATCAGGTACCGGTCGCGACCGCGAGCGCGACCGTGCTGACCGGCACCGGCGCGCCGGTGGTGAACACCATCGACTATCGCAATACCGGCGTGATCCTGCGCGTCGTGCCGCGCATCAATTCCAACGGCAACGTGCTGCTCGACGTCGAGCAGGAAATCTCCAACGTCGCGGCCGGCAGCGCC
>Ga0207691_10002915_pt1 | contig 16692 bp, 10 predicted proteins | sample KBSM13metaG_FD_184327 | JGI IMG/M metagenome (GOLD analysis project Ga0207691, IMG submission 184327) | Miscanthus rhizosphere microbial communities from Kellogg Biological Station, Michigan, USA - KBS M1-3 metaG (SPAdes) (version 2) | ecosystem: Host-associated > Plants > Roots > Rhizosphere >... | reverse complement strand
GTTGATCCCTCGTAACCCTAAAGTAGATCGCTTAAAACCGACTTACTTTCCTGACTTTATCAATTCACGGTAGTAACTCTGCAACACGAAGAATGCCTGCTTCCTTTCGCCACGACTTGAGATCAATCCCTTGCGATTGTAGAAATCCTGGATACCCGGCAACGGACGTCTTGGCGAACGGAAGTCGGTCAGAATCCAGGGCGACATTCCCCGGAGCGCGGGAATCTTTCGGAGCATCGCGATCTGATGTTCGTACAAATCCTTCTGGTACTCCTCGGTCCATCTCGCGTTCTTATCACCGTGATTTCCAAACAGCGCATCGGCGCCAAACTCGCTAATAATCAACGGCTTGTTAAGAGTAACTTTCCACGTTAGTCCATCCGCTTTTGCCGGGATGCCGTCGTACCATCCGACATATTCATTGCACCCAAGCACGTCGAGGTACGCTCCCAAGGGATCGTCTACAACCTGAGTCGTGGGATTCTCGTAGTGACGCTCGTTGGCCGCGGTAAGCAGACGCGTTGAGTCCAGGGAGCGAGTGTAATCAATCAAGCCTTTCAGAAACTTGAGTCGCGCATCTCCGACCGGGGTTTCATTGGCAACTGACCATAGAATGACGGAAGCTTTGTTCTTGTCTCTTGAGATACTTTCACCGAGCTGATTTCGCGCGTTCTCGAATGTCTCAGCATTGTCCCAAAGAATTGTCCAGTAAACAGGAATCTCTGACCAGACCATGACACCCATCTCGTCGGCCATTCTGGTCATGCTTTCGTTGTGCGGATAATGTGCGAGCCGCACAAAGTTGCAGCCGAGTTCTTTAGCCCACGTCAAAAGCGTTCGCGCGTCGTCTTCACCGTATGCTCGACCTCCACGCGGCGATTCTTCGTGAATGGAAATGCCGCGCAAAAAGATCGGCTTGCCGTTCAGAAGGATGTCGGTTCCCTTTGTCTCAATACTGCGAAACCCAATCCGGTCAGTTACCGCATCTCCACCTGAAGTTATCTTGACTTCGTAGAGTTTGGGCGAAGCTGGCGACCACAAATCCAGGTTTGCTTTGAAACTTACCGGCGCATAGCCATTCGCATCAGTAGTTACTGACTGCTTGATCTTGGCTTCAGGTATTTCGATGTCGACAGTTTGATTGGCAGCGTTGCCGTTGAGCTTTACCCACCCGGCAATTTCATTCAACGACCCTTTCTTCAGTTGCAGAAAATAGTCCTGGACAAAAGTGTCCGCCACTTCAACCAACTTTACTTCGCGCGTTAGTCCGCCGTAGTTCCACCAATCTGTGTTTAGGGTTGGCACCGCGTCTCGTCGTCGTTTGTTATCGACTTTGACGACGAGGAAGTTGTCCTTCTCCTTAACAAGCGAAGTGATCTCGAAATTGAATGGAGTAAAACCACCCTCGTGGCGTCCGAGTTTCTGACCGTTCAGATAAACGTCGGCGAGGTAGTTTGCGCCGCCAAAGTAGACAAACAGGCGAGTGCGATCTTTCTTTTGATAGTTGAAAGACTTCTTGTACCAGATCGTGCCTTCGTAAAAGAGCAACTTGTCGTCCTGTGAATTCCAGTCGCCAGGAACCAGTAGTTGCTGTGAAGAATCAAAGTCATACTCGACTAAGTCGCTGGGACTCGCCGGCTTTGTGTTCTTGAAATAACCATCACCGCGGGGTTCGTAACGATAATCGTAGTAGCCGGTCTCGTACGGATCGATGATGATCTGCCAGCGTCCGCTCAGGCTTGTCGCCTGACGTCCGGCGGTGTTGTTAATCAATCCCGCTGACTGTTGGCCAGCGATGCTGAGTGCGAGAGTAAGAATTAAGACAGAGACGAATAACAGTTTGTTAATGACCACGCGGCCTCCATTCGAGAACACCAATCATCTGTGCTGGAATATCTTCAATACCTTCCGCCTGACCCTGACCAACATTTTGTACGAATAGGTTGAGTTCCTTCGCTTTTGCCAGGCTGTCACGTCGTACGTTGGCTCCCACATTCCCACTGACGACTCTGTCAAATCGCGAATCGTCCAGGAATGTCCCGGTAACATTTCATTCGTGGCTAATAACCACTCAATTTCGTTCCGGCCCGCCGAACCGCGCCGGGAGGGTTACGCGCGACAATGCTATAGACATGCCACTCCTACCGGAGTGAACCTCCTTCAGAAGTTTCATCTTGTTATCTGCTTGTCACCGGACAAGCTGGGAAGCTCCGTGGTGACATCTACTTCAGCAACTTACTCAACCACAGTGAACACAGACGGCACCGGTAACACAGAGATTACAGATTGCGACACTACCTCATTTCACAATCCCTTTAACTTCAACAGCTCACTCCCTGCCAGCAGGAACGCACCAGATCCGTATTCCTGATTCATGTCGAAGTTGACGCTGGCAGGCGCGGCACCAATCGGTTGCACCCAACCTAATTTGCCGTCTTCATGAACTGCGGTGTTGAGTCCCGCCCAGGCTTTCTTCACCGTTGGCTCATAAGTCTTACGGTCGAGGTAACCGTTATTGATTCCCCAAAGGAGCGCATAACAAAAGAATCCCGAACTACTAGTCTCCGGCACTGGCGCTTCTAGAGGATCAAGGAGACTTGGTCGCCATAGTCCGTCGGCACCTTGAACTTTGCTAACCGCCGCAGCCATCTTTTGAAGCAATTCGATATAACGCTTACGCGAGGGATCGTTCTTAGGTAGGTGTTGAAGCACGCGTACGGTGCCAGCCATCACCCAGCCATTACCACGCGCCCAAAAAACTTTCTTACCATGGGCATTCGGCTTTCCGATGTAGTTCTTGTCGCGATAGTAGAGATTCTCGGTTGGGTCAAAAAGAAAGTCAGTAGTGTCCCACCACATTGTGTCCAGGAACTTCACATACTTTTCGTCTTTGGTCGCAGTGTAGAGTCTGGCCAATACCGGCGGCGCCATGAACAGCGCATCACACCACCACCAATCCTCACGGCCGGGTTTTGGATCAGCGATCATCGCATCCAGCGTAGCCTTCGTGCTGGCAATCTTCTCCGGATCCTTTTCCAATAAGTAAAGTTCAAGATATGTCTGACCGAGGGCCTGGTCATCCGCATGTCTGGGTCTGTCTCCAAGTTTCCAATGTCGTTCGCTGGCCCACTTCACGGCCTGTTCCAGGTACCGCTTATCACCGGTTGCCCGATAGGCCGACATGATTCCTGTGTAAAAAGCCGCACGCGCCCAAAGATTGTTGTTCTTCAGATTGAGGTCGACGGGATTAGCAACTTGCCATGCAAAAACTCGCGACATCGCTGTGCGAATGTCTTGTTTCGAGAGAGGTTTCGTGGGAGGGACAACTTGCGCGTACGTTGAGATTGCTGCGGCGAGCAAAATCAGTTTAATCCCGACTAATTGTAGACCACGGAGCCAGTGTGTTTTCATGAACGCATTCTATCCTCAGCTTGTTTAGGTTCAAATCAATAAGTTTTGCCGCTCACGAGTAGAACTCAGCAATACCCTTTAGTGACGCCTCTCGAACTAACGAGCGCGCTCTTCTGGGACCGCAGGCGTCCTCGCCTGCTTGCCACCACTCGAGCGCCTTAGTGTGAGAGGGCAGGCGGGGACGCCTGCGGTCCCAGAAGAGCATTCGCTATTAATTGTTGCGGGTTACTAAAGGGTATCGGGGTCGTCTCTGCCAACTCCTAATGCATCGGCGACACGATTGATGTAGTTGAACCACGATGCAATCAGAGTGATCTGCAGAATACCTTTGTCGTCAAAGCCGACTTCACGTAGCCGCGCATGATCCTTTGGTGAGATCCGCGTGGCGTCCTTAGTGATCTGTACGACATAGTCCAGCATCACACGGTCTTGCTCAGAGATGGGGGCGTTCGCATAGTCTTCCTGAAGAGCCTTGACCATGTTCTCGTCTAACGTAACGCGACGCAGAAACTCTGCGTGAGATTCGATTCAATAAAAACACCGGTTAGTTACCGACACCATCGTCGCGATCATCTCGTGCTGGTGCCGTTGCAAAGGCAGGTCAGGCGACATCAACGCGCCAAAGGTTGAGAAGGCGTGAAAGAGTGCGTCTGGAATAAGACTGTGGGATTCGACGATGCCGGCGGTTTCGCCATCGAGCGTCGGATGAACCGGCGTCGCATACTCGATCGGATAGAGGTGTCGTTGACTCTCAGAAGCTTTTTTTACTGCTTCGTCTTCAGATGGTGAAACTGTTTTTATCCAGGTCATGAAATATTCCACTAGGGATTTGTCTAAGTTTAGTCTTGGTGTTTCGTACTTAGTGCTTCGTACTTGCGCGCTCGCGTGATGATGTAGTCAGTACCACAACGCGGTAGCGTGTGGCTCCACCTGGCGCCCAACATCCGGAAAGTTCGAGCCACACGCTACCGCGTTGTGGTACCGACCTCGTGTCCAGGAGTCAAATACAAAAGCACCAACCGATCACGTTCTCTTAAAGATCGCATAGTAAACCGGCACGCCTAACAGTACCACCGCCAAGCCTAAGAACGATTGCTTCGGCTGTCCAACCCCCAGGAGAAACAGCATCACGCACAACAACAGCAAGAACACGATGGGAGTAAACGGATAACCTGGCGTTGAATATTCCAGCGACACGCGCTGTCGTCGCCTCAATAAGAATAAGCCAAACACCGTCAGCCCGATGAAGACCAGGACCACAAAGAAGAAATAAGAAATGATTTCTTCAAAGGTTCCGCTCAACACCAGTATCGAGGCCAGAATTGCCTGAATCGCAATGCTCCGCGCAGGTGTGTGGAAACGCGGATGAACCGCTGCCGCAGCGGGAAAGAAAAGCCCGTCGCGAGCCATCGCAAAATAAACACGTGGTGCCGACATGATGATCGGGGCCAAACTTCCCAACACGGCGACGATTACGAAAAATGAAAAGACCTGCGCACCCGTACGACCAAACAAGACTTCTCCAATCTGTGCAGCAAAGGCTTGTCCATTCGTGACGTCTTGCATTGGCACAAGGTACACAAACGCTGCGCTGGTCAGAATGTAAACTGTCGCGACGATCAGGAGTCCGTGGACAAACGCGCGCGGCATTGTGCGAGAGGGGTCACGAACTTCACCGGCAACCTTGCTCACGTCCCACCATCCGGCAAACGCGAAAAACGATCCGACTAACCCAATCGCAAGCGCTTCAGGTAAGGGCTTTGAACCAGGATGTTGCGCGACAAATGGCACGAAGTTAGACCAGTGTCCCATCTGACCGACAAATGCGAGCAACACCATACCACCCAGAAAACCGACCTTTAGAAAAGTCAGCCAGCGTACGAAGAGTGCGCCCAGTTTAACTCCTCGAATGTTTGCCAGCGCGAGCAACACAATTGCCGCGATCGCGACGAGTTGGTTTCCACGAGCAGACAAATGCAATCCATAACCGACATAACTCGCCGCACCAGTTGCAATGGCAGCGGTTAATCCTGGATCCATGACGAGCAGCGCCATCCACCCGTAGAGAAACGCCAGGCCTGGACCGTAGATTTCGCGGAGGTAAGCGTAGCCGCCGCCGGCTTCGGGAAATCGTACGGCAAGTTCACCAAAGCAAAGCGCACCGCACAACGACAGCGCAGCCATGAGAACCCAAACAAGTAACAACCAAAATGGCGAGCCAAGGGCCTTGGCCATTCCGGCCGGCGTTAGAAAAATTCCAACCGCGATGATCTCGCCGACAATCAACGCGGTCGTGGTCTTTAACCCAATTTGTCGCTTAAGCTGTTGTTGGTCAGCCAATCCGGTGGCTTACTCCTTCGGTTTCGCAGCCGGTCGCGCAACTTTGTACATGGCTTGCATTATGCGGTCGGCCAAATCGCCCTGGTAGAGATCCATATGATCGCGACCGTCAATGAACTCGAAGGTCGCATCACTGCCTAGCCCCTTAAGCGTGTCGCGCAACAAGTACACAGCCTCTTCCAGGTGAAAATTGTCGGCGGTACCGACCACGAGATGGATCTTGCCGTGTAGCTTTGGTCCCAATGTTTTCCAGTTGCTGACCAGCAAACGAGAGATGTCGTAACGCTCCCAAGCTTTCTGAACGGTAGGATCAACCGCACCAGTTTCGCGATCAAACAATTGCATCGGACGACCATCGTCTCCACGTGGACTAAACACTGCTTCAAACGATTCCACTTGTCCGCCGTACTCTCCAATTACGCGCGCATAACTAACGTATTGAGCCCAAGAGAAGATGTCATGCCCCTTGAAGCGCATGATATTTCGCGGTTTGTTTGCTGAATCTACGTAGAAGTTTTCCGCCGGGAACTTTGTCAGATCGAGACCACTGAAACTATGAAAGTCGATAGGATCAGGAGACGTTGACCATGTTCCGCCAAAGATGTCGGGGTAGTTAACCTGCAACCAGAGAGTTGACCATCCACCCGACGAGTGCCCCGTCAAGAAGCGTCCACTCGGAACTGCATCCATTCGAAACTTACTCTCGAGGTACGGAATGAATTCTTTAGTAAGCGCTTTTCCCCAGGGACCGTTGTTGGCGGAGTCAGCAAACTCGTGATGTCCCCACGGACACGTGCCGTCGAGATAGACATTGATCATCTCGGGGACTGTCCCAGCCCCCATCTTTTTTAGCAGCGCAGATCCAGCGGTCCACGCGCTGCGGTATGAACCACCAAAGCCATGAATCCTAAAGACAGTCGGATAGCTCGACTTGGAAGTTCCGTAGCTCGGAGGCAAAACGACTCCGGCGCGCATCACTATGGGTCGGCCCCAGAAGGCGCTCAACGCCGGGCTCTCAAATTTCATGAGCTTGATTGAATCAGTGTCGGCTACCGGATGTTCGTCTTCAACGCGCGTGCTCAACACCAAATCGATTGGTTCGGTTTCAGCAGCCGTGAGTCCGCGGGCAGCAACTACAACGCTGCGGAGGTCGCCGGGTCCCATGTCGGAATAAGCGAAGGAATGATTCACATCCAGCAGTGCCATGATCTGGTAGTCACCGGCTGGAGCTGTTGAGAAGGGTGCGGGCGAAGCCAGTGTGTCTGGGTCGAAGTCGATCGGCTTTCCCGGCGTAAGGTTGTGAACCTCTTTTGCTGCGACCCAAACTTTGTCCAGCTCGAATAGCGATGGCTGGATTACTTTCAACGGTTCCGTACTGCGCGTCATGAAAACCAACAAACGTCCTGAGACAGGCGCAGTCGAAACCGAGGATGCGAGTTCGATTTTGAAACGTAGTGCCTTCTTTGCGGGTGCGGGCTGGCCGTAACTGAAAGTAAACGACGACAGTGCAACGGCCAGAAAAAAAGCCAATCCCAGTTTGCGCAGATTACTCATTTGCCATTCGTCCTCTAATAAATCTGTCACCCTTTATCTAACCTATAAGATGCAGACTGAAGTCTTTGTCTCTTAGAACGTCACCCTTGCGCCAAACTGAAATGCTCGAGGACCACCAGAACCAAACACACCACCCGCCGTTGAGATTGGCTGCCCAAAACTCGATGAACGGAGAAAACCCAGACGTGGGCGGTCGTTCGGTAATGACATCGAGTAAATTATCTCCGGTGCCTGACTTTGGAGTTTTGTTAGAAGAACAGAACCAACAAGAGCATGGCGCAGCTGAATGAACAGACGCGAACGACTTCAGAGAATAAGCTAAAAGAGAATGCCTAAATGGAGGTTGGTCCCGAGGTGGTAATGATTAGGCCATTCAAGGTTGTCTTTGTCTGCAACAGTTAGGAAGGAACCTTGAATCGCCCCCATCTCGGGACCATTTACTTTGTCTGCAACGCTGGCAAAGGTACCACCCGATCTCGTTTCCGTCACGAGACTGTTGATTGATACTGATCTCAAACTTTAGTTGGAGATGCCAATTCCACCGACGGAAGTCGGTGGAGGGTTCAAGTCCTACCTAGAGAGAGACCTCTCAAATGGATTCTACGCTTCGCGCGGAGTTCAAACACGTATTCGTTCTCCGCGCGTGACCGTCAGAAGTGCTGAGTTTCGTTTGGTAGGCTGGACTTGAACGACCCCCAACTGCCGTTGGTGGGATTACACTTCAAACTCCGTGCTCTCGTAGGTAGGACCTGAACCATCCACCCACTGCCGTGGGTGGAATTTTGAAGTTTCTGTGCAGAGGCACTAAGACTAGCAAGAAATAACAATGACTCTTCACGTCTCTTAGTGGTTCAGATTTCTGAACCATGGCTACTTCAGATGGACGATGCCCCGTTGGAGGGCCGTGGTGGCAGCTTGGGTGCGATCCGACACACCGAGCTTACTGAGGATATTGTTGATGTGGCTTTTGACTGTTGCTTCGCTAATGCTGAGGTGAGTGCCAATCTCTTTGTTACTTTTACCCGCGACGATTTGCTGGAGAACTTCCAGTTCCCTTCCCGTCAGATCAGATCCGCTCATGCGTTCTGCCAATCTTTCAGCGACGACCGAGGGAATTCGTCGCGAACCCGCATGGACTTTTCTAATCGATTCTTCGAGGTCTTCGAAGAACACGTCCTTCAATAGATAACCTTGCGCCCCTGCTTGCAGAGACCGATAAATGTCTTCGTCTCCGTCGTAAGTTGTAAGAACTATGATTCTGGCAGCGGGAAATTCGCGGCGGATGGCAGCAATAGCTTCAACTCCACTCAGCACCGGCATACGCAAATCAATCAACATAATGTCCGGTTTGTGTTCGCGGTAGAGGTCGATTGCCTGTTGACCGTTGGTCCCTTCAGCAATCACATCCATGTCTGCGACTGTATTTATCAACGACACAAATCCTTGTCGCACAACCGCCTGGTCGTCAATCACCACAATGCGAATCTTGTTATCGCTCATCGATTCCTTTTAGTTTGTAATCGGTACTTCAATTAGTACTTCAGTACCCGTCTCAACTGAGCTGACTATCTTAAAGGTTCCACCGATTCGTTGCGCTCGCTCTCGCATCCCAACGAGACCAAAATGTCCATTCTGATTTACAAGCGCCGGATCAAATCCTCGCCCATCGTCTCGCACACTGAGTTGGACTCGATTGATATCGAAAGTGAGGTTAACGACAACGTGTTCCGGATTTGCATGGGCCAAAGCATTGTTAATCGCTTCCTGGGCAATACGCAACAAGTTGTCTTCAACCGGACGAGGTAATTGTCTGAAAACACCGCCGACCTGTACTTGAGCCTCGACGTTACTCTCCGCCGTTAACCGCTGTGCAGTCTCCTTCAATGCAGTTGGCAAATCAGAGTTATCGAGCGCCTGTGATCGCAAATCCCAAACGTAACGCCGCGCTTCGGCAATTCCATGCCGAATCAACAGACGCACCCGGTCCAAATGACTCTTCGCGACTTCGGCACCTGGCGGCATAGTACGCGCGACGACTTCGAGTTGAACTGAAATACCGAGTAACTCCTGCGCCAGGTTGTCGTGAATCTCTCGCGCTATGCGAGTTCTTTCTACCAGCACGGCGTCAAACTGCGCCTTCATTCTTCTGACGCGTAACTGGTAGGCCTGCCAAACCAGAAATGCAAGCAACAATATCAGAAGAGCATAGAACCAGTACGTTTGATAGAAGTGGGGTTGAAGATAGAACTGAAAGGCTGCCCCCTCCTGGTTCCAAACACCGTCGTTGTTTGCCGCAATCACTCGAAACGTGTACGTGCCGGGCCGGAGATTTGTATACGACGCAGTTCGCTTGGTTCCGGCATCAATCCAATCTGGATCAAATCCTTCCAGCTTATATTTGAACTTTACTTTGTCGGGCGCTACGAAACTCAAGGCGGTGTAATAGAACTCCAGCCGCGTTGTCGCGGGTGAAAATTGCACATTGCCGTTCGCGGTCAACGGTTGATCGTCAATTCGAATCTGTTCAATCGCAACCGGCGGAACTTCACGGTTGAACTGCGTGTTCCCCGGGTCAATCATCGCAACGCCTTTGATGGTCGAGAACCACAGTTTGCCGTCGCTGCCTCTCCAACCAGCGGGATAGCCTCCACCGCTACATTCACGCGTCAGCATTCCGTCGGACGTTCCATAGGTAGTCGGGTTCAGGTATTGGAGCTTGCCATCAGCAAAATCATTCAACTCGCTGAGACCAACTTTTGAGATGCCTCTTGGTGAACTAAACCAAAGATTGTGTTGCGCATCTTCCAGGATCCGATAGATGACGTTATCCAGTAGGCCGTTCCGGGTTGTATACGAAGTTATCCGTCCATTCTGAAGCCGATTTAGACCACCGTCGTTTGTGCCGATCCAAATGTTATGCGCGGAATCTTCGTGAAGAGAAGTAATCACTTCACTCGACAGTCCGTCCTTCGAAGTGTAGTTGGTAAACTTTCCGGCCTTGAATTCACTCAGGCCCGCCCGAGTTCCGACCCACAAAGTATGGTTGGAGTCTTCAAAGATCGCTCCGATAAAATCGCTTGGCAAACCGTCGTGTGTAGTAAAGATCGTAAACTCGCCGTTCTTGATTCGATTCAGTCCATTACGCGTCCCGACCCAAACAACACCCTCGCTGTCGACATAGATTGAGCGAATGAGATCACTCGAGAGACCTTCAGCGACGGTGAATGTTTCAAAAGTTCCGCCCGCAAACTTATTCAGACCATCAGGCGTGCCAATCCACATCGTTCCCTTGTCGTCGCCATACAACGAAAGCACCACGTTGCTCACTAAACCGTCTTTTGTCGTGAAGTTCTTAATCTTTCCGTCCCTCAGGACACTCAATCCAGAGCCACTAGTTCCAATCCAAACAGCACCAGACTTGTCCTGGTAGACAGATTTGATCAGATCACTTGCCAGGCCCTGACGAGTCGTAAGCGTAGTAAACTTTTTGTCGCGTAACAGATTCAGGCCGCCAGCCTCGGTGCCTATCCATAAGCTCCCTTCGCGATCTTCAAACGAGGCCAGGACAAGATTGCTCGCTAGTCCCTCAGCAACAGTCAACTCCGGCTGATTGCCAACCCTTAATCTCGCCAGGCCATTGTTTGTGCTAATCCAAATAGAGCCTTGCTTGTCCGCCAAGAAATGGTTCACATGATCGTCTGGTAAGCCATTCGCTGTAGTGAAGGTGAACGGCTGTCCGTGATCATAAGTGACCACTCCGGTATCCGTTCCAAACCAAAGGCGACCTGCCTGATCTTGAAGTATTGTGTTGACACTTCGTCCGGTAACTTCTTTCAACGGCTCGGAGTCGACCTTCAGTCCCGAGTTGACTCGCGAGACACCGACTGCGCTACCAACCCACAAGACACCGCTACTATCGACAAGAAGCGCTTGAATGTCGTCAACACCAACTGAAAATGCTGAGAAGGAATTGTTGACGTAACGAGCAAGTCCTGACGAAGTCGCAATCCAGATTGTTCCGTCTGACGCCTCGGCGACCGGACCGACGCTGTTGTCAGGAAGACCTTCATTTGAGGTGAATGAAGTAAATTTTCCACCTTGCATTCGCACCAGGCCATACGACGTACTGATCCACAATGCTCCATTGTGATCTTCCAGCAACGCGCGGATATCGTTGCTTTTGAGTTGGGGTGTATTTTCTTTATCGAAGACGACAAAGCCGGTTCCATTGAATTTCGCCAGGCCTTCCTGGGTGCCAATCCAAATATAACCATCCCGAGTTTGGACAACAGCCTGCACCGTGTTTTGTGGCAAGCCGTTCTCCGTGAGCCACACCTGGGTGCCAAATTCGGTTAGTGCTTTATGAGGATCGAGCGCGTACGCTGTTGAAACGAAGCAAGGCAGAACGATCATGACAATCGCTAGAACGCTAAACTTTGACTGCCCCTTTAACATTTTAGGAAAGTAGTGTAATTAACTCAGGTACTCAATGTTGAATCGATAACGCTTAATCCATGAAAACATTCAAGACCACCTTGTTGATTCTCGTAGTAACGTTGGCTGGTGTGGTCTCTGCAACACCAGCGCGCTGGAAAACAGCTACCGCACAGGAACTTCGTAAACTAATCCCGACTCGCGCGCCGGTAGTTAAGGAGAATATCGAAACAGAGTTTCGTACTGCCTCCGGAGTAACAGACGGAAAAGGAAAATTCATCGCCGGGGTAGTTATGATAACTGCGGGCTATGCAGCCGAAGGTAAGTACTCCCATTTTTTTGTGACGCAAGTCGAGTTGCAACTGGGCGATATTACCCTTCAGCCCGGAGAATATGTCTTCGGCTATCAGAGAACCAACAATGAAGCAATCCGGGTCACATTCTACAAGGCTTCAAGCGGCGATTCGGTCGGAGACGTCGAAGCCCACGTCAACCGCAAAAAGAATCTCGTTACTTCGCTATTAATAAGCCCGGCAGTTCACGGTAAAGGAACGATACAGGTTGGTCGATTTCTTTTTGACTACAAAGTTTCCGAGTGAACTCGAAGTCCAAAGTGATGCTCCAGACTTGAAAATTCAGGGTATCTAACGAAGAATTGCTTCGCAGTTTCCTTCATTTCGTCTCGACAAGGGAAAAACCAACATGAAAGTCTGTCTGTTTCTTTTGATTGCTGCGCTCTGTGTGCTCAGCTTTTGTCCGGCTGTACAACAAACTCTAAGCGCCCCTGCGCCAACTGTGCAACCTGTCGCTGACGAACTGGAAGATAGCGACGCGTTTTTCCAACGAGCAACCACTCGAACCGCCCAAAAGAAAAACTATGCACGCGAAGTCTCGGCTCTGCTCGCGCGTATGACGCTCGAAGAAAAAGTCGGACAGATGACTCAACTCGAGATCGGAATGATTACCAAAGGCGAAGGCGATAACATTCAAATCGACGCGGAGAAACTTGAGAAAGCAGTTGTGAAATATGGTTCGGGTTCAATTCTCAACGTGAAGGACCAGGCGCTAACTATCGCTAAGTGGCACGAGATCATCGGTGCCATTCAAACAGCAAGTCAGCGAACACGTCTAAAGATTCCAGTCATCTATGGCATCGATTCAATCCATGGCGCCAGCTACATTCAGGGTTCAACTCTCTTCCCGCAGGAAATTGGAATGGCGGCCACCTGGAATCCCGTACTGATGGAAAAAGGCGCACAAGTTGCCGCGGCCGAAACACGCGCAGCCGGAATCCCCTGGACCTTCTCACCGGTGCTTGATCTGGGTCGCCAACCTCTCTGGCCACGCTTCTGGGAAACCTTTGGCGAGGATCCTTATCTCGCGAAAGTCATGGGCGCGGCGTTCGTGCGTGGAGTTGAAGGTGACGACGTTTCTTCTTCAAAGAGCGTCGCGACTTCGTTGAAGCATTACGTTGGTTACAGTTTTCCGCTGACGGGTCGCGATCGCACACCCGCATGGATTCCGGAGAATTACATGCGCGAATACTTTCTCCCACCGTTTGCTGCCGCCGTAAAAGCCGGCGCGCGCACCATCATGGTCAACTCGGCGGAGGTCAATGGAGTTCCCGGACACGTTAATTATCATCTCCTAACAGAGGTTCTTCGCAACGAGTTGGGCTTTGATGGATTCGTAGTTTCAGACTGGCAGGACATCAAGAAACTCGTGACTGAATGGCGCGTCGCTGCCGACGAAAAAGAAGCGACCCGACAATCAGTGATGGCGGGCATCGACATGAGCATGGTGCCGCAGGATTACAGTTTCAGCGATCTCCTGTTGGAGCTCGTCAAAGAAAACAAAGTGCCGATGTCGAGAATTGACGAGGCTGTCTCACGCATTCTGCTCGTCAAGTACCAACTCGGACTGTTCGATCATCCGATGCCCGACGCTTCGTTAAAAGCAAACTTTGCTACGGCCGGCTCACGAGCAATTGCTTTAGAAGCAGCCCGCGAGTCTCTGACGTTGTTGAAGAATGAAGGTTCGGTCCTTCCTTTGACTACCGGTCGGAAAATCCTGGTTACCGGGCCTACTGCCGATAGTCTCATCTCACTAAACAATGGCTGGACCTACGTCTGGCAAGGCAACAACATTGCACTTTATCCGAAAGATCGACCGACCGTTTTAGGAGCGATACGAGCGAAGGCCGGGGACAAGGTGACTTACGTCCCTGGTGTTGCTTTCGACAAAGAGATCGACATCGAAGCGGCGGTTAAGGCTGCAGCGTCGGCCGATGTAGTCGTTGTTTGTATCGGTGAATCCTCTTACACAGAGACACCAGGAAACATTACCGACCTGACGCTCAGCGAACCACAGTTAAAACTAGCGGAGCGCATTCAAGCAACCGGAAAACCCGTGGTGTTGGTATTGGTTGAGGGTCGCCCGCGCGTAATCAACCGCATTGTTGATGGGGCAAAGGGAATTCTGCTGGCCTATAACCCGAGCAATGAAGGTGGTAGCGCAATCGCCGATGTTTTGTTTGGCGACTACAACCCGAACGGCAAACTCCCGTACAGCTATCCACGAACACCGAACGGTCTAATCACCTACGATCACAAACTCTTCGAAACTGAAAACACGAGCTACGGCAATACGGCATTCAGTCCGCAGTTTGAATTCGGCACTGGCCTTAGTTACACGACATTTGGTTACAGCAATCTGCAAGTCAGTCCAAAAAGTGCGGGTATGAACGGCGAAGTGAAAGTCAGCGTGTCAGTAACCAATAAAGGTCAACGGGCCGGCAAAGAGACCGTGATTGTTTACGTGCGAGATATGGTTGCCACGCTTTCGCCTCCAGGAAAACGTGTACGCCGCTTTGCCAAGATTGCGCTTGAACCGGGACAGAGTCGCACGTTGACGTTCACGCTGCGACCGGAAGACTTGTCCTACATTGGCATGAATAACAAACCGGTGCTGGAAGCCGGTGAGTTTGAAGTGCTAGTGGGCGGTCTTAGCGAGAAGTTCAGTATTAAGTAATCAAACGGTAAGAGGCACCTTAGTGGTGTCGAGGTCAGTACCACAACGCGGTAGCGTGTGGCTACGGTTGATCGCTGGTTACATATAGCTGAGCCACACGCTACCGCGTTATGGTACTGACTACATTCTATGAAAAACTCCAAACTACTTCTGATCGTTTTCACACTCCTCGTTGCGACACCAACGCTTGCCAAGGTAAGCCTCCCGGCGATCATCGGCGACAACATGGTCCTTCAACAGGACAAGAAAGTCCGCATCTGGGGTTGGGCGGATCCAAAGGAACGCGTCAACATTGCCTTCGGTTCTCAGACCGTAGGCACAGTTGCTGATGATAAGGGTCACTGGGAAACAATGATCGGGCCGTTGAAAGCTGGCGACCCCTTTGAGATGACCATCAGTGGAACAAACACACTTACGATCAAGAACATCCTTGTGGGCGAAGTCTGGGTTTGTTCGGGACAGTCCAACATGGAGTGGCCGCTCATCAATGCGAGAAACGGCGCTGAGACAGTTGCTCAAGCTAACCACCCGGAGATTCGTCTCTTCACTGTTCAGAAAGCGACTTCCGATTCGCCACTCGACGACGTAAAAGGTCGTTGGGTCGTAACCTCACCCGACAACGCCGGACAGTTCTCTGCTGTCGGCTACTTCTTCGGTCTTGAGTTAAATCAAAAACTCAAAGTCCCTGTCGGCTTGATTCACACCTCATGGGGCGGAACGCCAGCCGAAGCGTGGACCAGCCATGACATGTTGGCAACGACACCCGAGTTGAAACCGATTCTGGATCGGTACCAGGAAAGTCTGAAGGATCTCCCGCAACGTCAGCAAGATTTTCAGCGACGCTTAGCAGACTGGATTCACAAGAATCTTTACGAGGATACTGGTAACAAAGGCGAACCACTCGGTTATGCAGCGCCGCAAACAAACACCTCTGACTGGTTGAGCATGAAGCTCCCACAGTTTTTTGAAACTGCCGGCCTAAAGATGGATGGCTCAATTTGGTTTCGAAAAGAGGTTGAAATACCGGCAGCCTGGGCAGGGAAACCCCTCGAACTCAGTCTCGGAGCACTCGATGATTACGATACGACTTACTTTAACGGAACAAAGGTCGGCGGAATTGGCAGCGAAACACCGAACAGCTATATGGTTCAGCGCCGCTACACGGTTCCCGCTGAACTCGTGAAGGCTGGTCGAAACGTCATTGCCGTAAGGATCTTCGATAGCGCCGGTGAGGGAGGCTTTGGTGTTGGCAAAATGGCAGTTGGGCCAGTCGGTGGTGTGGACTCTGAAGCAATTCCACTAGCCGGGTCGTGGAGTTACAAAATTGAAGCTGAGTTGACTCCAAAAAGTCCCGATTGGGGATCGCGTCCGGAAGAGCCAGGCCCAACTAATCAGAACAGTCCGAGTGTTCTGTACAACGCGATGCTCGCGCCCATTACGCCGCTGACAATTCGGGGCGCTATTTGGTACCAGGGCGAAAGCAATGCCGGCCGTGCTTATCAATATCGAAGCTTGTTTCCATTGATGATTCGTAACTGGCGAACTTCCTGGGGCGAGGGCGACTTTCCTTTTTACTTCGTCCAGTTAGCAAACTGGCAACCCGTCAAAGATCAACCAGGTGAAAGCGAATGGGCCGAACTTCGCGAAGCTCAAACCATGACCTTGAAAGAACCGCAGACGGGGATGGCAGTGATAATCGACATTGGCGACGCCAAGGACATTCACCCGCGCAACAAGACCGACGTCGGACATCGACTCGCGCTGTGGGCACTGGCCAACACGTATGGTCAAAAGATCGAATACTCGGGACCGATGTTCAATTCTGTTGCGGTGGAAGGCGACAAGATCCGCGTGAAGTTCAAACACACTGCGGGTGGCTTAAAGACATCCGACGGTGGCGCGCCAAAAGGATTCGCTATAGCA
>Ga0207691_10002913_pt1 | contig 16701 bp, 18 predicted proteins | sample KBSM13metaG_FD_184327 | JGI IMG/M metagenome (GOLD analysis project Ga0207691, IMG submission 184327) | Miscanthus rhizosphere microbial communities from Kellogg Biological Station, Michigan, USA - KBS M1-3 metaG (SPAdes) (version 2) | ecosystem: Host-associated > Plants > Roots > Rhizosphere >... | reverse complement strand
CTCGGCGCGACGCTCCCCGAGCTGTCCGTCGCCTGGACACTCGCACAGACCGGAGTGACCGCAGCGATCGTCGGCGCGCGGCTCCCGCGCCACGTCGACGGTTGGGCCGGCGCACCGGAGCTCGAACTGTCGTCCGACGTGCTGACCGAGATCGACCGAGCCGTGGCGGCGAGCGGCGCAGGAACCGACGATCCCCCGCAGCCACCCCCGCATGTGCTGGGGGCCGCCGGACAGCGAATGGAGGACGAATGAGGCTCGGGCTCCTGTCGACCGCCGACATCAACCGGAAGGTGATCCCGGGCGCGCGCGCGTCGGAGAAGGTGGACCTCGTCGCGGTGGCTAGCCGCGACCAGTCACGCGCCGACGCCTATGCGACGCAGTGGGAGATCGAGCGCGCGTACGGTTCGTACGAGGCGCTGCTCGATGACCCGGACATCGACGCGGTCTACATCTCCCTCCCGAACACGATGCACCGCGAGTGGTCGATCCGCTCCGTCGAGGCCGGCAAGCACGTCATCTGCGAGAAGCCGTTCAGTAGGCGGCCGGAGGATGTCGAGGCAGCGTACGACGCCGCCGAGCGGATGGGTCGCCTCCTCACGGAGGCGTTCATGTACCGGCACAACCCGCAGACCAAGAGGCTCCGTCAGCTCGTGGACGAGGGGGCGATCGGAGACGTGCGGCTCGTCCGTTCCTGTTTCAGCTATTCGCTGTACGACACGGAAAACATCCGCCTGCGGACGGAGGTGGAGGGCGGCAGCCTGATGGATGTCGGCTGCTACTGCGTGAGCGGATCCCGACTGATCGGCGGTGAGCCAGAGCGGGTGTACGGGCAGCAGTTCGTGGGCCCGACCGGCACCGACTGGGTCTTCACCGGCACGTTGCGCTTCCCGGGCGACGTCTTCGCCCTGTTCGACTGCGGGACCGCCCTTGCCGATCGTGACGAGCTCGAGGTGATCGGAAACGAGGGGTCGCTCTTCCTCGACGATCCATGGCACTGCCTCGTGCCGGTGATCGAGCTTCGTCGCGACGACGGGGTGGAGCGGATCGAGCTGGAGCCCGTCGACTCGTATCGGCTCGAGCTCGAGAACCTGAGCGACGCAATCCGTGGCACGGCCGACCCTCTCCTGGGGCGCGCGGACGCCGTCGGCCAGGTGCGCGCTATCGAGGCGCTCTACCGATCGGCGGTCACAGGTGCCGCGGTTTCCCTGTAGCGCGAGAGCGCCGCAAAGGTCAGCAGGCAGAGGATGGAAAGCGCGAGGTACGGCACCGCATCGCTCGTGACCGACGCGACGGCCCCGCCCAGTGCCGCGCCACCGGCCTGGCCCGGCGCCCAAGCGAGGTTCACGAGCGCGAACGCGTAGCCGTAGTCGAGCCCTCTCGTCTCCGCTGCATCGGTGACCAGTGACATTGCGGGTGTCCAGAAGCTTCCGAACGCGAAGCCCGCCAATACGACCACCGCCGCGAGCACCCAGGCGCGCTGCGGCCATGGCAGCAGAATGGCGACGACGGCCGACCCTGCGAGAGCCGCGAGCAGAGGGCGCACGCGGCCGTGTTGATCCGAGAGTCGGCCGAGCACCGGCGCCCAGGCCGCCTCGAGCCCGGCCGACACGAGGTACGTCGCTCCGACCGCCGCAGCGCCCCAACCGAGATCGGACAGGCGGAGTGGCGCAAGAACGGAGAGCGTTCCGAAGCAGAGGGCGGGGAGCAGGCAGAGCCACACGCCGGTCTGGATACTGCGGTCGCGCGAGATCGCGTCGACGAGCATCCGAATCGGCTGCGCGCGTGTGGGCACTGCTGCCGGCGTCGCCGCCGCCACGGCGGCAAGCACGAGTGCGACTCCGGCGACCGCACCGAATGCAACTCCCGGGCCGGTGAAGGACGCGACGGCTCCGAGAACAGGGCCGAACAGGGCACCGACGATCGCGGCACCGAAGGCGGAGCCGATGAGGCGGCCCCGCCGGCCGGCTGGCGCAGCTGCCACCAACCATGCGAGCGCGCCCGTCCACGAGAACGCGCTCGACACACCCTGGAGGAAACGCGCGAGGTCGAGTGCCCAGACGGAGTCGGCGAGCCCGAACGCGACCGTTGTCAAAGTGAGCAGGGAGAGTCCGATCAGCACGGTTCGCTTGACGCCGAGGCGGGCGGCGGCCATTCCGCTCGGGATCCCCGCGACCAGTGCACCGAGGGGGTACATGGCCTGCAGCACGCCGGCGCCGGCCTTCCCGAGCCCCAGTTCGTCGACGTAGTGCGGAAGCAGCGGCGTCAGCGCCGCGAAGAACATCGTGTCGACGAGGACGATGGCACTCGTGAGGAGGAGCAGCCTGCGTACAGGCAAGTGAGCTAGCCCCAGCCCGGCTCGCGCCGGTCGAGAAAGGCGCGCAACCCCTCCTGCCCTTCGTCGCCGGCGCGCAGTCGCGCGGCGATTTGCGCCGTCTCGTCGCCGGTGGGCCGCTCCCGGATCAGTCGCTTCGCTTCGCGAACGGCTTCAGGCCCCGCGCTCAGCAGTTCGGTGAGGACGCGATCGACCGCAGCGTCGAGATCCGTGGCGACTTCCTCCACCAGACCGATGCGGAGAGCGGTGTCTGCGTCGAAACGCTCGCCGGTGAGGAAGTAACGCCTCGCATGTGCACCGATCCTCGGCAGGACGAACGGTGAGATCACGGCGGGAATGATCCCGAGCTTCACTTCAGAGAACCCAAAGACCGCGTCCGGCGCTGCGATGGCGACATCGGCGCAGGCGGTGAGGCCGGAGCCCCCGCCGAGGGCGTAGCCCTGCACTCGCGCGATGACCGGCGCGGGGCAGCGGTCGATCGTCTCGCACATGCGGTAGAGCCGCAGCGCGTCTTCGATGTTCTCCTCGAGCGAGAGGTCGATCGCCGAGCGCTGCCACTCGATGTCCGCGCCGGCGCAAAAGCTCGGGCCGTCCCCGGCGACGACGACAGCCCGTGCGTCGCCAACGTCGGCAAAGGCCTTCGTAAGGTCGGCGATCAGCTCGGCGTCGAAGGCGTTCCGGCGCTCGGGTCGTGCCAGCGTGATGCGGAGGATGCCTCCGTCGCGTTCGATCCGTAGGCCTGCCACGGCTGGAGCTTAGGCACCCACTCGGGGGTGCCGCCGAGAGGACGTGCGGGCTTTGCCCGCGCCTCCGTCTACCCAACCTCTTTCGATTCACGCGCGCACGAAGCAATGGCCCGCTTGCGCCTAGAGTTCGTTCGATGCTGCGAGGCGCACTAGCCGCGGCGCTGACCCCGCTTGGCTCTGCGGGGGAATCGCTCGACGAAGAGGCCTTTGGGCCGTACGTCGATTTCCTCGCCGCCGGCGGCGTCGACGGCCTGCTCGCCCTCGGCACGACCGGCGAGGGGTTCCTGCTTCCCATCGAGCAGCGCATGCGCGCGGCTCAGCTGTTCGTCCGGGCGGCGAACGGACGCCTGCTCGTCGCGGTGCACTGCGGTGCGCAGTCGACCTGGGACACCGTCGAGCTTGCCGCGCACGCGGCGGAGCTGGGCGTTGCCGGCGTTGCGGTCATGCCCCCGCCGTACTTCACGCTCGACGAGGCGGAGCTGTTCGCTCATCTTGCGGCTGCGGCGCGTGCATGCGACCCGACTGCTTTCTACGTCTACGAGTTCGCGGCGCGCAGTGGTTATGCGGTTCCGCCGGCCGTCCTGGAGCGGTTGCGTGATGCCGCGCCGAACTTCCGGGGGCTCAAGGTGTCCGATACGCCCTGGGAAAACTTCAGGCCGTATCTGATCGAGGGCCTCGACGTCTTCGTCGGGCCGGAGTCGTTACTGCCGCAGGGTCTCGCAGGTGGCGCGGTCGGCGCAGTGTCGGCGCTCGCCTCCGCGTTTCCCGAGCTCGTCGCCGCGGCGGTGCGCGGTCAAGGTGCCGACCTCGGTCCTGTCCGTGCGGCGCTCGAGCGGTTCCCGTTTCAGGCCGCGGCAAAGTTCGTGGTGGCACGACGTGGAGTCCCGCTGGGTCCGGACGTTCGCCGCCCGTTGCGAACGCTGACCGACGTGGAGCAGAAGGAGCTCGAGCAATGGCTCGAATCGTCGTCGCCGGTAGCGGTTCTGTAGGAGCTTGCATCGCGTACCACCTCGCGCTTCTGGGCGCGACTGACGTCGTGCTCGCGGAGCGAGGACGGATCGCATCGGGGTCGACCGGCAAGGCAATGGGCGGGGTTCGCCAGCAGTTCTCGACCGCGGCGGAAGTGCGTCTCGCGCATGAGTCGATCGCCTTCTTCGAGGAGCTCGGCGCCGAGTGGTTCCAGCAGGTCGGCTATCTCTTCGTTGCGACGACGGCCGAAGGTCGCGACGAGCTCGAGGCACGAAGGGAGCTGCAGGCGAAGCTCGGCGTGCCGGTCACACGTGTGGATCCGAGCTCGGTTCCCGGATTGCGAACGGATGACATTCTCGCCGCGGTGTTCTGCCCCACCGACGGGGTCGCCGATCCGCCCGCGCTGACCAGAGAGGTTGTCCGGCGAGCCGTTGAGCTAGGCGTCGAGCTACGCGAGCACACCGATGCTCGGGGGCTCGAGCACGACGTCCTCGTCATCGCGGCGGGAGCGTACTCCGGCGAGTTCGGTGTCGACCTGCCGATCCGCCCGCTCGCGCGGCAGCTGCTCGAGACCGAGGCGATTGCGAACCTGCCGGACGACTTGCCGATGGTGATCGAGGCCGAGACCGGCTTCCACTTCAGGCGACGCGACGACTGCCTCCGGATCGCGATGACCGATGCCGTGCCGCGCTGGGGCTTCGAGCAGATCGTCGACGAGACGGTCTTCGCCGATCGGCTCGAGCGTCTCGCGCACCGCTATCCGTCGGCCGGCGAGACGCGCATCGCACGCGCGTGGGCCGGCCTCTACGACATGACCCCCGATGCGCACCCGATCATCGGACCGGTAGGCAACGGCCTCTATGCAGCATGCGGATTCTCCGGCCACGGATTCATGCAGTCGCCTGCCGTCGGCCGCGCCGTGGCCGAAGAGCTCCTTCACGGCGAGTCCGCGCTCGATCTGGCGCCGTACCGCCTGACGCGGTTCGCCGAGGGGACGGCGTTCCCGGAAGAGCTCGTCCTATAGCACTTCGTAAGAGTGGGTCACTCGAATGCGAGGCCGAGCCGCGAGAGCTGCTCGTTGACGTAACGCCCCTCGATCGTCGCTTCGACGTCGAACGTCTCGGCGACGTCGGGATCCTTGCCGATCAGCTCACGGGCCCGGGTCGGCAGCTCCTGCTCGGCGGCCTCGGCGGACTCCCAGAGGTAGACCGCGCCCCAGCGCTCGGTGACTTCGTCCGAGACCCAGGCCTTGAAGCGCAGGCCTGGAACCTCGGCGAAGGCCTCCGCAGACTCGTCACGCAGGTACCGCCGCAGTTCCAGGATCGTCGTTTTCGAGTCCGCAAGATTCCAGAGGACGAACCGAAGGATCACGCGGGAGGTGGCAGTTTCGCGAGCAGCGCCTTCACGCTCCTCAGAACGTCGGCCTCCTTGTGGCCGAAGTCGTCGAGATACGAGTGCAGTGCTGCGTGCAAGAGCCGCAGCTCTTCGTCGGAAAACTCGATTGAGTGCATGACTCCTCCTAGCCCCATGAAGGGGGTTCGTATTGCGTGTCGATTGGCGCGCCGAAGGTGACGAACTCGAGCCCGTCGCCCCCGGAGGCGGCCATGCGGATCACGGTGGGATCCACACGAACGAAGCGACCTGGTACGAGCTCGACCTCGTCGCCGTCGACACGCATGGTTCCGGACCCCTTCACCACGAAGTAGACCTCTTCCTGGTTCGTATCGCTGTGCTCGTGCTCACGGCCTTCCTGATTCGGAGGGAGGATGAAGTAGTTGAAGCCGAAGGCCTTGCCGTCGACCGCCCGGCGAACTTTCCGAACCATCCCGCCCGGGCCCTCCGCCTCCAGTTCGCCGACATCGGCGACGTCGTATCCCGCCACTACTGCTCCTCCTTGTCTCGGTTGTCCAGTCGTTGCACGAAAGCTTGTCGCATGCGTTCTCCGTCTGCCAGGACTTGCCGGTAGCGAGGGCGGCGCGGCTCGAGCTTCACGATCTTCACGTCTCGCGGCGGCTCGCCGTACGAGTGGTGATAAGCCTCCGACTCGCCGAGCTCCCTCAGCCGCTGCTTCGGCTTCCTGCTGAAGAGCCGCATTACATTCGGAAGACGCCGAAGGTGGTCTCGGGAATGGGACCGTTGAGGGCCGACGACAGTCCGAGCGCGAGCACACGGCGTGTGTCGAGCGGGTCGATGATCCCGTCGTCCCACAGCCGTGCGGTGGAGTAGTACGGGCTGCCTTCACGCTCGTACTTGGCGCGAATCTCGTCCGGGTCGACGTCACCGACCATCGTCAGGACGGTGGCGGCCTGCTCGCCGCCCATCACCGAGATGCGGGCATTCGGCCACATCCACAGCTGGCGCGGCTCGTAGGCGCGCCCGCACATCGCGTAGTTCCCAGCGCCGAACGAACCCCCGACGATCACGGTGAACTTCGGCACCTGGGCGTTCGCGACCGCCATGACCAGCTTCGCCCCGTCGCGCGCGATCCCGCCTGCCTCGTACTCCTGGCCAACCATGAAGCCGGTGATGTTCTGCAGGAAGACGAGCGGGATGCGCCGCTTCGTGGCGAGCTCGATGAAGTGCGCCCCCTTTTGCGAGGACTCCGCGAACAGGACGCCGTTGTTGGCCAGGATGGCGACCGGGCAGCCCTCGATGTGGGCGAAGCCGGTCACGAGCGTCTCGCCGTAGAGCGCCTTGAACTCGTCGAAGCGGGAGCCGTCGACGATCCGCGCGATCAGCTCGCGCGCATCCACCTGCTGGCGGAAGTCCTCGGGAATCAGCCCGTACAGCTCTGCCGGGTCGGCGGCCGGAGGCTCGGCCTCGAGTGGTTCCCACGGCGGGTCCGGCTTACGCCCCTGCAGGTTGCGGACGATCTGCCGTGCCAGGGCGAGGGCGTGCTCGTCGGAGGTCGCGTAATGGTCGGCGACGCCTGAGTGCCGCGTGTGCACGTCCGCACCGCCGAGCTCCTCGGCGGTCACGTCTTGACCGGTTGCCGCTTTCACGAGCGGCGGCCCGCCGATGAAGATCGTCCCGGTGCCGCGGACGATGATCGTCTCGTCCGACATCGCGGGCACGTACGCCCCGCCGGCGGTGCACGATCCCATCACGACGGCGATCTGCGGGATCCCCTTGGCCGACATCTGCGCCTGGTTGAAGAAGATCCGGCCGAAGTGGTCGCGGTCGGGGAAGACCTCGTCCTGCAGCGGCAGAAAGGCACCGCCCGAGTCGACGAGGTAGATGCAGGGAAGGTTGTTCTGCTCCGCGATCTCCTGCGCGCGTAGGTGCTTCTTGACGGTGAGCGGGAAGTACGAGCCGCCCTTCACCGTTGCGTCGTTCGCGACGATCACGCACTCGCGGCCCTCGACCACGCCGATGCCGGTCACGATGCCGGCGGCCGGCGCCTGCCCGTCGTAGAGATCCCACGCAGCGAGCGCGTTCAGCTCGAGGAAGGCTGCGCCCGGATCGACGAGGCGGTCGATGCGCTCGCGTGCAGGCAGCTTTCCCCGCGACCGGTGACGCTCAGTTGCCTTGTCGCCACCACCCTTGGCGATCAGGGCTGTCCGCTCGCGCAACTCGCCGACGAGGCCCTCCATCCGGTCTCGCCGCCGCTCGAAGGTCTCGTCTCGTTCGACGGTTGACTGGAGTAGAGCCACGACCAGGAGCCTACAATCGCGCCGATGCCCGACGAAGGCCTTTTGCGGCGATATGCAGATCTCGCCGTGCGCGTTGGAGCCAATGTCGGCGAGGGCCAGGATGTTCTCATCAGGTGCTTTGTCGAGCATGCTCCGCTCGCCCGTGCGCTCGCCGCCGCGGCGTATGAGGCCGGTGCCCGTTACGTCGCCGTCGACTACGGAGACACGTACCTCAAGCGTGAGCTGATCCAGCATGCCGACGACGACACACTCGAGTGGTCGCCGCCGTGGCAACTGGCGCAGCTCGAGCACTTCGCCAAAGTCGGCGGGGCCGAGATCGCGATTACCGGAGATCCGAACCCGGAGCTGCTCTCGGACCTAGACGGCGTACGCGTCGGCAAGGCGCGTCCGAAGGAGTATTCGCAACGGGCGCTCGAGGTGATCTTCGACGACCGGCGGCTGAACTGGACGATCGTCGCGTTCCCGAACGAAGGTTGGGCGACGAAGGTGTTCGGCGAGCCCGACGTCGATCGACTCTGGGAGAACGTCGCGAAGGCAGTCCGGCTCGACGAGCCCGATCCGGTGCAGGCCTGGCAGGACCACATCGAGCGGCTCGTGGCTCGGGCGGCTTTGCTGACACAGCGCGGCTTCGACACGCTCCGATTCCGCGGTCCGGGCACCGATCTGACGATCGGGCTGACACCGGCGTTCGACTGGGGTGCCGCACGGCTCGAGACGGCCGACGGCCGCACGCATGTGCCCAACATGCCGACCGAAGAGGTCTTCACCGAGCCTGATGCGCGGCGCACCGAGGGAACCGTGCGGTCGACGCGACCGCTGGGCCTGGCCGGAGGCGTGATGGTCCAGGACCTCGAGTTGCGTTTCGAAGGCGGGCGTGTGGTCGAGGTGAAGGCGTCGAAGGGCGAAGACGTGGTGCGCTCGCAGCTCGAGACCGACGACGGCGCCAAGAGGCTCGGCGAGGTCGCGCTCGTCGACGGCTCGTCGCGGGTCGGTCAGCTGGGCGTGACCTTCTTCGACACTCTCTTCGACGAGAATGCCACCTGCCACATCGCGTACGGCGCCGGCCTGGCCTTTACGCGGAACGCCGATGTCGAGCTCCCTGAAGGCGCCGCGAACACGTCGAGCGTGCACACCGACTTCATGATCGGGGGCCCCGAGGTCGAGGTCGACGGAGTGGAAGCAGGCGGGACCACTGTCCCGATCATCCGCAGCGACGAATGGGTCCTCGCCTGACCGAAGCGCAAGCATCCGCGTCTCGGCGCATACCTGGCACAGACGGTTTCGCCTTTCCGGAGTAGCATCGAGCGCAGTGGGTGGTGGGTGAAGACCCCCACCCGGGTGGGGACGCGCGCGCACGCGCACGTGTACCTCGTAAGGGGCGGCAAGGCGGATGCCGGAAGGTCCGCCGTCTAGGCTCTCGAGCATGATCATCGCCCATCTCGATCTCGACGCCTTCTTCGCCGCGGTCGAGGAGCTCGAAGACCCGAGCCTTCGAACGAAGTCCCTCGTCGTCGGCGGCGATCCACACGGCCGAGGCGTCGTCGCGACAGCGAACTACGAGGCGCGGAAGTTCGGCATCCACTCCGCCATGAGCTGTGCGGAGGCCCTGCGCCGGTGCCCCCAGGTGGTGTTCGTCCGCCCGCGCCACGCGGTGTACCGCGAATATTCGGAACACGTCTGGGAAACAGTGCGCGGCGTCGTGCCCACCGTCGAGAAGACGGGGCTCGACGAGGGCTACCTCGATGTCGGCGAGGTGGCCGCGACGTTCCTCCAGGCCCGCAAGGTCGCCGAGGCGGTGCAGACCGCCGTCAGGGCGGCGACGAGCCTCAGCTGTGCAATCGGAGTCTCGACGTCGAAGGTGGTGGCGAAGATCGGCAGCGACCACCGGAAGCCTGGCGGCCTCACCGTCGTTCCCGAGGGCCACGAGGCGAGCTTCCTCGCGCCGTTCGATGTCAGACGGCTCCCGGGTGTCGGGCCGAAGGCCGAGCAGCGCCTCGTCGCTGCCGGCGTCGAGACGATCGGCTCGCTCGCCGCGCTCCCGGAGGGAGAGCTCCGGCGCCTCCTGCCGGGGAGTGTCGGGCGCATGTTGCAGGAGCGCGCCCGCGGCATCGATCCACGCGGCCTCGACCAGCAGACGCAGCGCATCTCGATCAGCATCGAAAACACGTTCGAACGCGACCTCACCGACCGCACGCAGTTGCACGCAGAGCTGCGCCGGATGGCCGAGCGACTTTCGCAGCACCTCCGTGACACCGGAAGGACGGGACGCACCGTCTCGACGAAGCTGCGCTACACGGACTTCTCGATCCGCACGCGGTCGACGTCGTTGCGCGTCGGGATCGACGACGGCGAGCAGATCGGGGAGCTCGCGTGCGGACTGCTCGACCGCGCGCTCATCGACCGCCCGGGTGCGCTTCGGCTGGTGGGGGTCGGCGTCTCGGGCCTGGCGAGCCATCGCCAGCTCGCGCTCGTCTGATTCGTTCCCACTTTGCGGGGATGTCGCCGCGCGTGACCCTTTCGGGTGATGCCGTTTTTGCTCGACGCTCTAGACTCGCGCCGGCGTACGACGGTTCGGTGCGGTCCTAGCCCTCCAGCCTGCGATGCGCTCGACAGGGCCAACTTCAAAAGGTGGGGGAGAGCCGTTGCGTGGGAACAACGGTCAGGCGCAGCCTGACCCGAAACAAGACCAGCCGGCGCCGCCGGGGCAGTTCGTCTCGGACGAACACGAGGCCGACTGCTCGCGCTTCCTCCGGGAGGTCAAGGAGCTGCTCCGTCACCGCTCCGAAGCGGGGCTCGCTCGCGAGCGTTGAGCCGGGCCCAGGTCTCGGCCGCGAGCAGCGGAACGAGCGCGGCGCTCCCAAGGACGATCGTCGCCACCACGCGGTCCTTCGTCGAGTCGAGGTAGGAGCTGTACTCGAGGCGCGAGATCACGTAGATCCAGCTCAAGCCGAGCCAGGCGAGCCCGGCCCACACGAGCCCGAAGATGGGCAAGGTGCGGCTCCCGGCCACGAACGCCGCCAAGACGAGCACGGCGAACAACGGCACCAAAAAACCCCATTGCTGCGGATCGAGCATCTGGCCGCCCAGTGTGCGGAACGCGATCCGGCCAACGCCCAAGCGTCCGTGCAGATGGCCGTAGTCGAAGCTGTCGCCGAAGCTGTAGTTGATGTCGCGGAGATGGTGGACGCGAACGTAGATCCGCCAGGGGAGCAGGAGCACGACGTCGACGGCAGCCGCAACCGCGAGCGCGCGCCAGCGCCGGTGAGCGACGACCAGCAGCCCGACGAACACCGCGAGAACGAACAGCGAGCCCTCGTTCTTCATCAGCAATGCGCCGGCGAAACAGAACGTCGCAACGGCCAGCGTCCAGCGCTCGTTCGCCAGCAGCCAGCGTCCTGACGCCGCAACTCCGACACAGAAGACGAGCGCAAGCGGGAGATCCGCGTAGGCGGTGAGGAGCTGGTCGAACACCGCAGGCGCGACCGCGATCGCGAAGAGAGAAAGCCAGAGCACCACAGCTGGGACCCGGTCGCGCAGCAACGCGAAGAGTGCGGCAAGCGCCGCAACGAGCAAGAAGAGGAACTGCACGTGAATCAGGCGTGTGTCGAACGCCCCCATCGAGCGAAAGGCGATCGCTTCGAGCGAGGGCAGCAACAACGGGTAATCGAGGTTCGCGAAGCGATAGGCCGAGCCTGCGAAGACGGTGGGGTCGGCCCAGCCGAAGGCGTACAGGGCATGGCCTTTGAGCGCCCAGATCGCCCAGGCGTCGTACCGGTTGAGCGGGGCGACCCGGAAAGCGCGCGCATAGTCGGCGATGACGGCAGCGACCGCGACGAGGCCCGCAACGTGGATCCAGCCCGGCCGGGCCCAGCCCGGACGCTCGCTACCGCGCAGGCGCCAGAAGCACGCCGCGAGCGAGACTACGGCCAGTGTCGCGAGGCCGACCCAGCCGAAGCCGACGTGCACGAGCGCAAGGTGCGCCGAAAGGATGCCGGCGAGCAGGATTCCGCAGAGATAGGCGAGCCCCGAGCGGTAGGCCAGCTCGCGCCACGAGTGTGCGACGCGCAGGAGCGGCAATACACCCAGTCCGGCAAGCAGCATCAAGAGGTTGGCGCCGACGAGCGCCTCGGCTCTCATCGGAATCGGTAGTGGAAGACCTGATCCGCCCGAGTGACCTGGATCGCCGGGAGAAAGTAGAAGGCGGCGTAGGCGCGAACGACAGCCCCGCGCGTGATGAACGGTCCCTTCGCGCCGGGCGGCACGTCGACGGCGTATCGCTCCTTCGGCCCCAATCGCGCACGGAACGCGTCGAACGGTGCGGGGTCGAATCCCAGGCGGTCACCGGCAGCGTGCAGTCGCGCCGCCGCCGTCAGCTTGGAGTCACGGGCGACGGCATCGTGCACGTGACCGCGCACGTGGTACGCCGACAAGAGTGCCGACGCGGCGAGCGCTGCGAGGAAGACAGCAGCGACGATGACCGTCAGCCGAACAGGCGGACGCTCAGTAGGACGCGGATCGCCTTGAACCCGTCCCTCCATGTGATCTTCTTCCCTTCTGCGTAGGTTCGGCCGTAGTAGGCGATCGGGAGCTCGTAGACGCGCAGCTTCCGCTTGCAGATCTTCGCGGTGATCTCGGGCTCGATGCCGAAGTCGTCCTGCCGGAGGTCGAGCGAGCGCAACACCTCGATGCGAAACGCCTTGTAGCCGGTCTCCATGTCGGAGAGCGTCGTGTTGAAGAGGATGTTCGTCAGCAGCGACAGGAACTTGTTTCCGACGAGATGCCAGAAGAAGTACGCACGCTGTGGCTTGCCGCCTGAGAGTCGCGAGCCATAGACGACGTCCGCGCTGCCGCGCTCGATCGGCTCGATCAGCGCGGGAACGTCGGACGGGTCGTACTCCAGGTCGGCATCCTGGATGACAGCAATGTCGCCGTCGGCGTGAGGGATGGCAGCGCGCACTGCAGCTCCCTTGCCCCGGTTTTCCTGGCGGACGAGGACGACGTCGTCACGATTGCCCCGCCAAGACTCGACGAGATCTCCCGTCCCATCGGTCGAGCCGTCGTCGACGACGACGATCTGCTTCTCCAGGTCGAGACGGTCGACACGGTCGAGGATCTCGATGATCGTCGCCGCCTCGTTGTAGGAGGGTACGAGGAATGTGACACGCACGGCGGCGCAGCCTACAGCGAGGGCAAGACGGGGAAGCCCCTCTGACCGACCTCCCCGTCTTGCTGCGAAGTAGACGCTGTAGAAGGCCGGGTCTTGCGGCGCGGTCAGGAGCTCGGCGCGCCCCGGATCTTCGAGCAGTCGGTGTCACGCCTGCGGACCTCGGCGATTGCCGCTTTGAATGTGTCATACGACGGCTTCCGAGTCCCGTCGCGCCAGAGGAGTCCCGCTTGCCAGCCGCCGAGACGGTCCTCGTCGAGCAGGCCGAAGTTGAGGAACCCGGAGACAGCCGGCTGGCAGTAGGCGAGCCGGATCGCGTCGCGCAACTGCGTCGCCTGGTCGACGACGTCCTTGTCGTTGCGCGGCGCCAACGCTGGAATCGCGTGCAGGTCGTTCTCGCGGCCGTGGTAGTAGCGCAGCTTGTCGGGCGGCGCAACGGTCTGGAAACCGTCCTCCACGTACCAGATCGTCACGCCGCGGACGCCCGGCACGGGCTGGGGTGTGTCCTCGAAAGCTGTGCTCAGGACGTTCATCAGAGTCTTGTAATCGCCCTCCGCGATCAGCTCCGAGCCCGCGTGGAGGACCCAAGGTGGCTCCGCGGAGTCCGCTGGGTATGGGTTGTGGCCGAACGTGTCGAAGAGCTGACGCGTTCGCCCGCTCGCGCGATAGGCGTCCCCCAGGGCGAGCACGAAGCTCCCCGGATCGTGACGGGAAGCCGTCGAGCTGATGACGTTGATCGGCCCCGAGCGGCCGTGCAAGACGTCGTAGCAGCGCGCAAGCAGCGCGGCGTACCCCGCTGCGCCGTCGGCCTCGGGCCAGTAGGCGGGCGAGTTGGCCTCGTTCCAGATCTCGACGTCGTGGATGAGCGGGATGCGCCGAACGACGCCGTCCAGGAACGAGCAGTACTGCTTCCGGAGGGGAGCGGTCGTCGGTGCGTAGCGGGCGGTGTTGTACACCGCGAGCACGACGCGGTCGCTCAGCTGCACCATCCTCGCGATCCGGTGAAGGTAGACCTGCTGGAGCCGCGTCGGCCGCACCTGTCCGGACTTCCAGGGAATCGTCACTCGGACCGCCATGAGGCGGAGGTCGCGATGCACGCCGACGATTCCGTCCTGCCGGTTCATCCACTTGGCGGTGTCGTCGGTGACACCGACGATGAGCTTCAGGTGGGTCGTCTCGGCCGGCTTCGGCGTCCCCGCGGAGACGGCGAAAGCGAGCGAAGCGAGTAGAAGGAGCCGCAGAAGCTTCACCCGCTAACTCAACAGCACCCCCAAACCAACCGCCATGGGCCGAGTGGCCCATCTTTTCTGCTGCCACGGTCCCGACTCGAAAGGACGGCGCAGGATTCCTGAACGACGAGACCCCGCGTGTACTAGGTTTTGCGGCTGGGTTCGAATACTCACATCCCATCCCGTTCGCGAAGGAGAGGGAAATCATGGCGACACTCGAGAACCGTCCCAACACCGCAGTTCTGATCGTCGACGTGCAGAACGGCGTCGTCGGCGAAGCGCACGAGCGCGACGCGGTCGTCGCGAATGTCGGCAGTCTCGTCGAGAAGGCCCGGGAGGCGGAAGTACCCGTAGTCTGGGTGCAGCACAACGACGAAAACGGCCTCCCGCAAGGGAGCGACGACTGGCAGATCGTCCCCGAGCTACAGCCTGCCGACGCCGAGCCGCGCGTGGACAAGAGCTATCCAGATTCCTTTGAAGCCACGACGCTCGAGACGGTCCTGTCCGAGCTCGGAGTCGGACGACTCCTCGTGGCCGGCGCGCAGACCGACGAGTGCATTCGCTCGACGCTTCACGGCGCGCTTGTGCGGGGGTACGACACGACTCTCGTCAGCGACGCGCACACGACGGAAGACCTGACGCAGTGGGGAGCGCCGCCGCCGGACCAGGTCATCTCTCACACGAACATGTACTGGGGCAACCACAAGGCGCCCGGGCGCACGGCCGGGGCCGTGGAGACGAAGGACGTGGACTTCGGCGCGCGCTAGCGCTCGCGATGCAAGGTGTGCCGCGTATACGCGGCACACCTCTAGAGGTTGTCCAGGTACGCGCAGACTCGTTTGTCCTGGGGCAGGGGCGACAACGCGAGCTTGGCGACCACCAGTCGAACGCCCGGGGTGTCCGGGAGCTCGAGTACTTCGCCGAGGGCCGGGGCGCTGCCGCTGCGCTGCAGGAGCAGATAGCCCTGATAAGTGGGCACAAAGAGGAGGTGCCCGAGATCTGGACGTGGCCGCCGCTGCGCCTCGGGACTGCCCTCGCGTCGCTGCTTCGACCAACTCGCCTGCGTGGCTTCGGCCGGTGGTGGCGCTGCCGTCCACGCGGCCGACCTCTCCGACCCCTCGGAAACTGCCGGCTCGGCCTCCACTCTCTTCGCGGAAGCCGTGCTGTCAACGGCAACCGCTGGAGTGTCTCCAACCGCACGCTCGGGAGGCTCCGAAGGAGATAACGGGGGCACCTCTGGTGGCGTGGCCTCCGAGTCCGGCACGTTGCTTCGACCCATGAGTGCGCGTAACCCCGTCCCGAAGCCGTACTCAGTCTTCAAGAAGCTGCCACGCTGCTCGGCGAGCGCATTCGCGACCGCCGCAGCCGAAACGAAGCCGCGTGCGACCAAGACCTCGCCTAAGCGCTGGCCCGAGCGCTTCTGCTCGGTGAGCGCCTCGACCAGATCGTGCTCGCTGACCAAGCCAGCTTCTACCAGCAGCGCGCCAAGCCGACGCCAACCCAGATCTGCCGCATCCACCTAATCAACCGTCCCGCAGAGACAACGCCTCATTCGCGAGCCTACCCAGGTCCGCTTTCTCCCGTCGTAGGAACTCCCGCCAAGTCCTGCGCGTGACCTGGCATCGGAACGGACGTGCTGACTGATGAACGGTCGCCACCACTCGCGGAGGTCGCGCTCGCCGCCTCAGCTCTCGCCGAACTGCGGCACGGCAGACGAAACGCTGGCATTGAGGCATTGAAGTGCTTGATTCGTCGTGTCTAGCCGAATGCGTTCGCACGCGATGCGCCTATATCCGCTCACCGAGCTTCACGACCCGAAGGCGATAGAGCTCTTCATCACCGAGGAGGACGCCAACCGTGCGCTTGGGACTGTTTGCCCGATGAGCCGCACTGGCACGGACTGCTTCGGGTCGGCACGCTCCGTGTGCGCTGCAGATCGTGCAACGCATGCAAAGGTTCCGACTAGCACCGGTTACACCCGGAGGCGCAGCGGGTAGTCCTACGAGTAAGCCGATGGCTACCTCACCGCCAGCGCCATGCGCCGAATGCGGAGCCGACGTCCCCGATGACGCAATCACATCCACCTCCCCTGCACACGCGAGATACAGCGACGGCCGGGAGGGGGAGGGGTTGACCCGAGCCCGGCTGACTGCAACCTGCCCGAACTGCGGCACTGAACTCCAGCGAGTCGGCTCGGAACCCTGGCGCCTCGCTGACCAGCCGAGGAGATAACGAGGGACACTGCGGCACAAGCGTCCGCGTCCCGCTCGTCGGTCTCCTCTCTTGGTTGTGTGGTTGATCCCTTGTAGCGAGCGCAGAACCGGCCATGACCGCAGCCGTATGCTCAGCCTGCCCAGGGCTCCCTCGGTCGCCCAACTCTCCCCGGGAGGCCGAGCTGCGGCGTGAGCCGTAAGACGCCGCCCCTGGGCAACCAAGGATCGTGGCTGGTCACCATGCTCGACCCAGTTGCGGCCCAAAAACCATCGTGGGGGAAAAGGACACGAGCGGGGTGGCGGGCGTGTTTGTTTTCGCGTCGTTGACCCGCCCCCGGTGTTCGAGTGAGAGGACGCTCGCGCAGGCGAGGGTTCGCTCTCCAACTACTGGGTGG
>Ga0207691_10002912_pt1 | contig 16702 bp, 14 predicted proteins | sample KBSM13metaG_FD_184327 | JGI IMG/M metagenome (GOLD analysis project Ga0207691, IMG submission 184327) | Miscanthus rhizosphere microbial communities from Kellogg Biological Station, Michigan, USA - KBS M1-3 metaG (SPAdes) (version 2) | ecosystem: Host-associated > Plants > Roots > Rhizosphere >... | reverse complement strand
ACGGTGATGCTCACGGCGGTTGGCTTGTCGTTAGGCTTCCCGCTCGCGGTGTTGCTGGCGCTGGGTCGTCGGTCCACTCTGGCCGTGCCGCGCGTGCTCGCGACGACATTTGTCGAGACCGTGCGTGGTGTTCCTCTCATCGCGGTGCTGTATGTCGCGGCACTCGTGGTGCCACTCGCGTTGCCGGCGGGGATCGAGATCGACAAGCTGTTCCTCGCCCAGGGGGCGATCGTCGTTTTCGCGTCGGCCTATCTCTCCGAGGCAGTGCGGTCGGGGCTGCAGGTGGTGCCGCGCGGTCAGTACGACGCCGCGCGCGCGCTGGGATTGAGCGCGTGGCGCATGCAGCGGCTCGTGATCCTTCCGCAGGCCCTGCGCGTTGTGGTGCCGTCGTTCGTGTCGATCGCGGTCGGCTTCTTTCAGGACACGAGCCTCGTCGTGATCATCGGCTTGTTCGATCTGCTGAACACTGCGCGCGTGGCCGCCCAGGACCCCGAGTGGCTCGGCTTCCACACCGAGGCGTACGTCTTCGTTGGGGCGATCTATTTTACCGCGAGCACGCTGATGTCGGCGTATGGCTCGTGGCTGGAGCGCCGTCTGCATCGCGACCGGCGAGTTCCGCGCTGACTACGCATCATCGCGCCGGGGCTCGGTGGGAACGACGATTTGGCGGATGACACGGAAAACGGCCGGATACAACTTTGCATCGACACTGGCTCATCGCCGGACCCCTGGCTGAATGAGAAACGGCCGCTCGGGAGACGCCTGCGTCCCGAGCGGCCGTTCCCAAGAAATCCCGGCTCGTTGCGAGAGGGGCTCGACCTACCGAGCGGTATCCTGATTCTTCCGTTTCATCCGCCCAATCGTAGTTCTCACCGACCGCGGCGCGGCGATACCGGGAATGCAAAGCCGTATCCGGTAGTTTCGCAGCACAGATCCGCCCAATCGTCGTTCCCACCGACCCCGGAGCCTGGAATCATACGAGGATGGTATGACTCTACGAGCATCCGCGTGGATGCGTACCATTCGCGGCGAGCGCCCATGATCGACCCCGAAACTCAACGAGAGCTGCGCCAGGTACGCCGGGTACTCGTCCTGGCGGGACTCGCCGCCGGCATCCTCACCATTGGCGCCTTTCGCCAGATCCGCGCAAATCGCTTCACAGAGATAGACGTCGAGCGCATCAACGTCATCGAGAAGGACGGCAAGCTCCGCCTGACGATCTCCAACGCCGCTCGTCTCCCCGATCCCATCATCGGCGGCAAGTCGTACCCGCTCCGCGGCGGCACCGGGTCCGGATCAGCCGGCCTGATCTTCTTCAATGATGAGGGCAACGAGAACGGTGGGCTCGTCTACGCCGGTCGGAAAACCGCAACGGGCTACCGCGCGAACGGCCACCTGACGTTCGACCAGTTCGACCAGGACGAGGCAGTGTCGTTCACCTACAGCGACGTCGACGGCCACGCGCGCGCGGGTCTCACGTTCGCGGACCGTTCGGAGATTCCAATCAAGCCGTTCGCCGACAGCGCCATGGCATTCCAGGCGTTACCCGATGGGCCGGAGAAGACGCGCCGATTGCAGCAGCTACGTGATTCACCCATTGGCCAGGCGGGCAAGAGCACGCTGCGCGTGTTCGTCGGCAAGACGCCCGATCGTGCGTCGACGGTCATGCTCGCCGACCCCGCCGGTCGTCCGCGCGTCCGCCTAACGGTTGACTCGGCCGGCGTGCCGGCGCTGGAATTCCTCGACGATGCCGGTCGTACCGTGCGTCACTATCCCACCAGCCGATAGCCGCCCGATAGTATGACTCTGCGAGCACCAACGTGGATGCTCGCGGATACCCGCTCACATCAGACCTCGGAGCCAAGTTCCATGGACAACGAGATTCGCCGCGAGCTGCGGCTACTCAAGGGCTACGCGATCGTAGTCACCGCGCTGCTCGGCACCATCTCGCTGGCGGCGTTCCGGCAGGCGTCACAGAAGCAGAAGTTCACCGAGATCGATGTCGAGCGCATCAACGTCGTCGAGAAGGACGGCAAGCTGCGCATGGTGATCTCGAACCGTGATCGCTCGATCGGTCCCATCTACAAGGGCAAGCCGTTCGGCTACGCGGGTGGAACGCGACCGGGGATCATCTTCTTCAACGATGAAGGCACCGAGAACGGCGGCCTCACGTTCGACGGCAAGCGCGAAGCGGACGGCACGTACCATTCGCAGAGCGGATTCTCGTTCGACCAGTTCAATCAGGATCAGGTGCTGTACCTGCAGTACAACGACCGGAATGGTCGCCGCAACATGGGCCTCACCATCGCCGATCGTGCTGACACCGACATCTATGATCTCGTGGCCGAGCGTGACTCGATCATGAAGGCGGTACCGGAGGGCCCGGCACGCACGGCGGCAATCCAGAAGTGGGCCGCTCCGCGCAACGGCGTCCCTCTCGTCGCGCAGCGTGTCTATGTCGGACGCGACGTGAGCAAGGCCGCGCTCGTCAACCTCTCGGACCGGAACGGCAAGACGCGGATCCGCATGATGGTCGACTCGTTAGGTGCCCCGAGCCTCGAGTTCCTCGACGAGACCGGCAAGGTGACCTCGCGCCTGCCGGAGAAGTAATGTCATTCCGAGCGGTTGGTCATTCCGAGCCCTTCGCTACGCTCAGGGCAGGCAAGTCGAGGAATCGGTTGTCATTCCGAGCGGAGGCCGCAGGCCGCAGTCGAGGAATCCTTGCTCTCCCGGTAGAGAGCCCTCTAGGGGGCAGGGTCTGGATTCCTCGACTCGCTCCGCTCGCTCGGAATGACAGCCGGCTGTCGCTCCGCTCGGAATGACCACCATGGACGAACTGATCGACCGCGCGCGACGCGGCGAGGCGAGCGCGGCCGAGTTGGACCAGATCGACGCGTGGCGACGCGCGTCGCCCGACAACGAGCGTCAGTATCGCACGACACTGCGACTTCTCGAGGCTGGTCGCGCGCTCGGCGACATCGAGACCGCAGTCGCACAACCCACGGCCGCGGAGATCGTCGCGCGGGTCGCGGCGCGACGCCGATTCGCCGGTCGCGGTGTCGCCGCCCGATTCGCGCCGTGGGCGATCGCGGCAGCCGCGGCCATCGTCGCCGTCGTGTCAATTCGCGAGCGTGTCGCGACCGACGCCGATGCCATTCCGGGCTGGGGAGCCACCGAGGTCGTCACCGGCGCGACGGAGCTCGCCACCGTTCAGCTGGGAGAGGGAAGCGTCGTTAGGCTCGCGCCGTCGAGCCGGCTCCGCGTGCACGCGGGGCGCGGGCGCGAGGTGAGTCTGGAGGGCCGCGCGTTCTTCGCCGTGGAGCGGATGCCGCGCTACCCACTGCTCGTTCACACTCGCGCTGGCGACGCGCGCGTACTCGGCACCCGCTTCGAGCTCGTCACGAACGCCGATCGTCTCGACCTGCGCGTCGTCGAGGGCAAAGTCGCGCTGAGCACGCAGCAGGGGCGCATGGAAGTCGCCGCCGGCGAGGAGAGCGGCGTGCGCGACGGCGCCGTCACGCGTCCGACCCGCGCCGCCGCACCCGTCGCGTTCGCCACGTGGGTCGGGACATTTCTCGCGTTTCAGGCGACGCCGTTGCGCGAGGCAGCGCGCGAGATCGAGCGCGTGTACGGAACGCCGGTGACTATCTCGGATTCCGCACTCGCGCGCGAAACGATCACCGCCAGCTTCACCGATCGCCCGGTGCAGGAGGTGGTGAACGTCGTCTGCTCGGTGCTGAGCGCGCATTGCGAGGTGCAGGGCGGGCGAGTCCGCATCGACCGCTGAGTCGCGCCCCGTCAGCCGTGTATCCCTACGATCGCTGCTGATCGCTGCTACTGGTTCTCCTTCACGAACTGCACTTCGACGTCGATGCGGACGCGGTTCGCGACGAGCACGCCGCCCGTCTCGATCGCCTGATTCCAGCGAAGCCCCCATTCGCGCCGATCCAGGTCGGTGTGGGCGCTGAATCCCGCGCGCTCGTTCCCCCACGGATCCTTCCCGCGTCCCAGGAACTCACAGTCGAGCACGATCTCCATCGTCTGATCGCGCATCGTGAGATCGCCCACCGCGCGGAACCGGTCGCCCTCGCCGCCGAAGTTGCCCTCGAGCCGCCTGCTCTTGAACGTGATCTTCGGATGGTTCTCCGCGTCGAAGAAGTCTGGCCCACGTAGGTGCGCATCGCGGTCCGCGACGCCGGTGTCGAGACTCGCGGCGTCGATCTCGACCTCGACGCAGCAGCCTTCCGGGTGCGACTCGTCCGCCGTCAGCTTCGCGTTCACCGTTTTGAAACGGCCGCGCACCGTCGTCATCATCATGTGCTTGACCGAGAACTCGACGCTCGAGTGCGCCGGGTCGAGTCGCCACGTCGCCTCGCCTGCCTGAACCGCTGCTCCACTAGCCATCGCTCCTCCTGTTGGACGCTCAGGCGGTGATGGCGCGATGGACGTGCCAATCAGTGGCGTGCGGATCGAGTCCGGAGTACAAATCCGCGGCAGCTATGGCGAGCTCATGGGAACCGTCATGCGGAAGCAGGTGTCATCCCGAGCGGCAGCGATTGTCATCCCGAGCGGCAGCGAGGGATCTTCTGTGATGGCATCGTAGCTGACCTGGCCACGAGTATTTCACAGAAGGTCCCTCGTCGCTATCGCTTCTCGGGATGACAAGGGCCCGCTCAATACCACCACGCGCTCGCGTCATCTCCAGCCGGCGTGTTCCGCTTCACGTACGCACCCATCTGCCTAACAAGCTCGGCCCACGGCATCGCGTGTGAGCTGTGACCCTTCATCGGGCGGTTGTACGTGAACGGCACGCTCTTCCCCTCCGGCGTGCTCTTGAGGAAGTCCTCGAATCGGTAGACCGCGAGGTTCAGGTAGAAGTCGTCCATGTCGCCGGCGAAGAAGTGCAGCTTGTTCCCGACCTTCGGGCCTAACGTGGCCCAGTTCTTCTGCGCGTAGTCGCGCAGGTCGTAGCCGTTGTCGCGCATGTAGTTCGCGACGCTCTTGTCGATCGTGCCCGTGAGCTTGTTCCAGAGCGGTTTCGGGTAGCCCTCGGCATCCATGGGACCGTAGATCGCCTCCCACCCCTCGAGCTGGTAGTTCGACCGCCCCTTCGTGCCTAACACCTCCTCGAACAGGCTGAGTTGGCGCAGCGTCCACTGTACCTGGCCTTCCGGCGTGCGCTTGAATGGACGTTCGGTCGTGGTGAACATCGTGTTCGGTACGAGGAACGCATTCGTGTCCGCGTAGATGTCCACGAGCTGGTAGCGCCGGAAATCGATCGGGTCCGGCTGCAGCACCCACGCGCCGCCGAAGAAGTCGGGATGCTTGAGCTGCAGCGCGAGCGTCTGCCAGCCACCCGTAGACGCACCCTCCCCGAGTCGCGCGTACGGCTTGCCGATCATCCGGAACTGCTTCTCGAGCGCCGGGATGATCTCCTCCTCCATCGCGTCGCCATACGGTCCATTCTGCGCCGAGTTCACGGAGTAGGAATCCAGGAACCACGGCGTCGCCTGCTCGAAGCTCACAGCGATGAAGCGCGGGAAGCCGTCCGCGATCCACGACTTGTAGAAGTCGTAGCCCGTTTCGGTCCCAGTCACCGGATTGATCTGGCCGAGCCCGCGAGTGCGCGTCGAGTCCGGGTTGAAGCTGAACGGCACATTGTGCCCGAACGTGTAGACGGTCGGGTACTTCACGTTAGGGTGCTCGTTGTACCCCTTCGGCAGGAGCACCGTCGCGTACACGTACACCGGGCGTCCCCAGAACGCCGTCAGCTTCTGGCTCTGAATGCGCGCGTGCTTGACCCACTCCGTGTCTTGCGGGCGCGGGTTCGGCGGGATGGTCTTGGTGATGCGGAGCCTAACGGTGCCACCGTTGCCGACGTGGATCTTCTGCACGTCGCTGTACACGTTGCCGGCGGCGATCTGCATGACCTCCTGCGTGCCGTCGTTGAAGTGCACCCAGATCGTCTTGCCGTCCGCCCGCTTCACGGCCTCGTACGTGTTCACGATGGCCTGCGCGTAATAGTCGCCCGCCGGCAGCGATGCGAGCGGCACCGGATATCCGAGCGACTTCGTGTCGACGATCGCCGGCTGCCCCGCACGCAACTGTTCGAGGTCGATCGCGAACAGCGCGGCGCCCTGCGGCGCGATGAGCATCCGCGGCTCCGGCTCCGCGACCTTCGACACGACGACCACGAGCCGCCCCGTGAGTGGCGTCGAGCGCGTTGCCGGATCGACGGTCACCTCGAACCTCGGCGCCCGAACAGTCGGCGCCTGCGCGTCGACAGCCGAACTTGTAACGAGGGCCGCGACACACGCGGCGAACACGAGGCGGAACGGTGTCCGCATGGACCGCAGAGACATGGCGTAACTCGAGTATGGCGTGAACGTGGGGTCGGAGCGCATGAGCAACACGCGCCGACCCCACTGATCATACCATAGAAGCCTTAGGAAGGAGGCCTTAGGAAGGAGGCCGGAGGAAGGAGGAACGTGTCATCCCGAGGAGCAGAGCGACGAGGGACCTTCTATGAAGTCATCGTAGCCAGGCTGGCCACGATGATGTTCGAGAAGGTCCCTCGCTGCCGCTCGGGATGACAACCTCCTTCCTAAGGCCTCCTTCCTAGGGCCTCCAGCCCAGCTACCGTCTACGGGTACGGACGGGGGCGCGGCCAGGGCCACGGCCACGGGTTGAACGAGTGATTGCCCACCAACCCGCGAACCGCCGACTCACGCACCGTCGGATCCGTGGACTTGAGCAGCTCCGTCAGCATCGCCTCCGACCGGCCGCCCGACGCGAGCAGCGCGCGGATCTCCGCCTTCCGCGCCCGCTCACTCTTCTCGGCTTTGAGCGCGTTCTGAATCGCCGGTACCGCGCTCGAGTCTCCGATCTCGCCAAGCGCCCACGCCGCCTTGATGCGCACGTCGTCCTCCTGATCGCTGAGCCCCTGGATCAGGCCTCGCGGAGCCACCTTCGTATCGAGCTGGCCTAACGCCCACGCCGCCGTGCCACGTACGCGCGCGCTCTTGTCACTGCGAACGGCATCGCCGAGAATGTCGGCTGCCGTGCGATCTTCCACGTTGCCTAACGCCCACGCCGCCGTCTCGCGCACCGCGTCGCTCGAGTCACGCCGGAGCGCGCCGATCAGGCCCGGCGCAGCCGCCTTCGTGTCCAGACTGCCCAGCGCCCACGCCGCCATCTCACGCACGCGCTCGTCCGCGTCCTGGCGCAACACCGCGATCAACACGTCGGCCGCGCTCCTCGCCTCGAGCTGACCGAGCGCCCATGCGGCAGAGCGACGCACTTGCGCGCTCGCGTCCTCACGCACCACACGGATCAGCGCCTCGACCGCGCTCGACGAATCCATGCGACCGACCGCGATGGTCGCGGCCTCACGCACCTGCGCCGACTCGTCGCGGAAGAGATCCACGAGCGGCCGCAGCGCGCGACCATCCTCGATGCGCCCCAGCGCCCACGCCGAATTCGCCCGCACGCCCGGCGTCGCATCGCGCAGCGCACGCACGAGCGGATCGACGGCACTCTTCGGCTCGATGAAGCCGAGTCCGAGCGCGGCAACCTCGCGGAGCTCCGGCGTCCGGGAACCAAGGCGCTCGACGAGGCCAGAGACCACGCTCTCATCGCGCTGACGGCCGATCAATCGCACGGAAAGCTCGCGCACGCACGGATCGGTGCTCGACAGACTGTCCATCAGCAACCGGACGTCGCTCGCGCTGAACTTGTCGCGCGCCATGCCTCTGATGCGGTCGGCGATCTCCGACGCGACCGGCGACGAGGGAGCGTCGTATCCACCCCACCCGCCACCCCACACTGCCTGTGCCGCGAACGCGCAGATCAACGCCGGCACACCACGCGCGGCACCGAGCACCGCTGCAACATCCTGTGCTGCTGCGGGTCCGCTCGAACCGCCGGGCGTCTGCAGCGCCGACCCGAACGACGCGACCGACGAAGCCGTCATGATCGCCGCCCGACTCCGCGGCGTCTCGGCCGCGAACGTGATGAACACACCAGCGAGAACGATTCCGACTGTGCGATACATGGTTCCTCCGAAGGTCGGCCAGAGCCGTCGATCCAGGGCGCGACGATGCGCCATCCTGTTGAAAATTCAGCACTTCTGGTGAAAGGAAACGGGCGCGCCGGACATCATTCGTTAGGCAGCGCCCGTCACCGAACTGCGCGTGGGCTGTCAGGGATACGGACGCGGCTCGGGCCACGGCCACGGCCACGGGCCGCTGCTGCCACCGCCGGCGAGCGCCCGAATGGCGGCGGACCGCACCTCCGGATCCTTCGAGTCGATCAGCCGCTTGATCGCGTCAACGGACTTCTCGCCAGTCGACGCCAGCGCGCGGATCAGCGCCCGCTGTGTTTCGCGATCCGTCTCGCGACGCATTGCCGAGTCGAGTGCCGGCACCGCGTCCGGATCCTGAATGTTGAACAGCGCCCACGCCGCGAGCTGGCGCACCTCGGCGTCCTTGTCCGAGAGCAGCGCAAGCACCGCCTTCGGCGCTGTCTTCGGCTCGGAATTGCCGATCGCCCACACCGCGCGGAGCCGCACACCTCGGCTCGAGTCACCCAACGCCGCCGCGAGTGCTTCGACCGCATCGCGGTCGCCGATGTTACCGAGCGCCCATGCTGCGGACGCACGAACCTTCGAGCTCGCGTCGCGACGCAACGCTGTCGACAACGCGTCGATCACCGTCGAGTTCTTGTGCGCGTCGGCGAGTGCCCAGGCGGCCATCTCGCGCACCGATACATCCGCGTCGCGGCGCAGCGCACCCGCCAGCGCTTCGGCGGCTACTTCGTTGTCCGCGTAGTTCGCGAGTCCCCACGCCGCCACTCGGCGCAACGCCGCACTCGTGTCCGACTTCAGTACCGACGCGAGCAGCGCCGGGCGATCGTCCGAACGACCCTGCTTCGCATTCGGCGACTTGATCGCGTTCGTCAGCGCTTCGGTGGACGACAACGTTGCGGAGAGCGACGCCCCCACCGCGCCCTCGACGATCGGCGGAACCGTCTGTTCGACGATGGTGCCCACCGCGCTACCGATGGCGTCTCCGAGCGCGCTTCCGAGATCTTTACGCCGCCGCTTGATGGAGTCGACGCGCGTGACGGTCTGCTGTCGCGTTTCGGTGCGTTCGACCGTGCGAACAGACTGCGCCATCTCCTCATCGAGGAAGCTGGGCGTGTCTGTCGCCGCGGCCTTCGACTCGGCGACGAGGTTGCGGTTGCCCGACACGTCAGCGGCGCGAGCCACCGGCACCGCGGCGCCAACGACCAGCGACAGCACCGCGAGTCCGCCTACCAGACTGACCGTCTGCTTCCGACTCGGCGCACCGCGACGCAGCTCCGGATCGAGGATCGCGAGCATGCGCCCCTCGAACTCCTTCCGCCGGGCCATCGCCAGGGCGACCGCCGGCGTCGCGTGATGCCGAACGCCCGTCACGATGTCGAGCAGATGCTCGGCGTAGTCGCTGGCGCGAGCACCGCAGGTGAGCGCCAGGTCGTCGCACGCGCGTTCGCTCTCGGACCGCAGCCGCTTGGCCGCCGTCCACACGAGCGGGTGGAACCAGTACAGCGCGCAGGCGAACCGGCCGACCGTATGACCCACGAGGTCGCGACGGCGGATGTGCGCCAGCTCGTGAAGAAGTACGGCACGTCGGCGATCGAGCGTCCAGCTATCACACTCGGCCGGAAGAACGATGGTTGGCTGCAGGAGCCCGCAGGCGAACGGCATCTTCGCGTCCTCGCTGCGCACGAGACGCGGGGCGCTCGACAGCTCGAGGCGATCGGCGACTTCCCACAGTGGATTCATCCAGTCCGGCGTGTCGAGGACGCGCGATCGGCGGATGATTTTGTGAACGGACAGCGCCCCGTACGCTAGCCAGCTGGCGAACATCACAGCGACAGTAGCCCAAATGACGAGCAGGACCGTTGGGCTACTCAAGATGCCGAACCACTGCATCTTAGGTGACACAATGCTGCGCACGGTATTCACTGTCGCCTCAACGTTCGGAACGGATGTCGAGACCGGCGGCGCAGCCACCATCGGCGCGGGCGCTGGGGCAGGGGCCGGAGCGGGGGCAACGGCCGGGGTGGCGCTTGCCGGCGCCGGAGCGCTTGGTGCCGAGGCCGTGGAAGGCGCAGCCTCGAACGAGTCGATTGGTGGCAGGATCGCCAGCCGGATCGGACTCCACGACGCGAGCGCCGGTATCAGCAACAGTGCGCCGAGTGATACGAACCACACGAGGTGGCGAGAGATCGCGGAGCCGCGCTCCATCGCGCGGGTGACGACGAGCGCGGCCAGCAACACGACGGTTGCCTTCGCGAGAATCATGAGCACGGAGAGACCAGCCGTGGCGGTCTCGCCGGAGAACCCGGAGAACATGGCGGGCATTTTCCTCTACCTCCCGCTGATCCGCGCGCGACGAATCTTGTCGCGGAGTCGGTCAACCTCACCGTCGCTGATGTCGGCATCCGACATCCGGAGAAGCGCGGTAACGGCCTGCTCGGTCGAGCCACCGAAGTACGTCCGGACGACGTGCTCGAGCGCGTCGTCTCGCGTTGCTTCAGTCGGGGCGGCCGGGAAATACACGTATCTCGGGCCGTCTTCCTTGTACTCGATAACTCGCTTCTCGCTCAGGATCCGGAGGATCGAGCGGACGGCGGAGTACGTGGGCGGATCGGGGAGCTCCGCCATGATCTCGGCGACAGTCGACTCGCCTCGGCGGTGCAGGATCTCCATGACCTGCCGTTCGCGCCGAGAGAGGTCGTCGGTCGGTGATGTCTTGGGCATGTAGATATGCCGGCCAGGTTGAAATGCAGAACTACGAAAGGAGCTGTGCTGATTTTTCAGCCGTGTTGAATTTTCAGCAGAGTCGCTCGATAAGTCAAGTCCCAGTTTGGCTGTCATTCCGAGCGAACGAAGTGAGTCGAGGAATCCTTAGCCTGCCCAACAGAGGCCTCTACCAGGCCGACAAGGATTCCTCGACTTCGGCCCTGCGGGCCTCCGCTCGGAATGACATGCCTCCTTCCTCAGGACTCCTTCCTAAGGCCCAGTCGGACCAAAGCGCTCGGTTTTCACTCGGCTCGGTTCGTATCCGAGCTCCACGAAGGTCTGCGCGACCGATTCGACCAGCGGCGTCGGCCCACATACATAGATGTGGGGGTGCGTCGAGGCGGGTGGCGCCACCTCAGTGAGCATGTCGGCGTCGATGCGGCGGCTGAAGCCCGTCCAGCCAGGAGGCTGCGATCGCGTGAGCGTGTGGATCACGCGGACCCCCGGGTCACTCGCCAGACCCGCGAACTCCTCGCGGTAGATCACGTCCTCCCAGCCACGCGACGAGTACAACAGCGTCGCCGGTGCGGCCGCACGGCTCACGGGCGACGCCGCCGCGCGCGTCCGGAGCATGGCCATGAGCGGGACGATCCCCGAGCCGCCCGCCACGAGAAACAGTGGGCCCACCAGCGTCGGGTCCCATACGAAATACCCGCCGATCGGCCCGCGAAGCTCCAGCTTGTCGCCGATGCCTAACGCGTCCGTCAGGTACGGCGACACCTCGCCGTCGTCCAACCGCTCGATCGTGATCGACAGCGTCGCCCGCGTCGGCTCCGACGCGATCGAGTAGCTGCGCTGCGCCTGGTACCCGTCCTCGGACGTCAGCCTAACGTCGACGTGCTGGCCGGCGGCATGCCCTGGCCATCCAGGTACATTCAGCACGAGTGTCTTCGCGTGAGGCGTCTCGACGATCACGTCGGCGACCGTCGCCGCGCGCCACTCGATGCGGGCGGGCCGTGCGGCGGGCGAAGCGAGATCGGGTGTCTCCGTCACGGATCGCCCGTGTAGCGCTGCTCGCGCCACGGGTCACCGCGATCGTGGTAGCCGTTGACTTCCCAGAAGCCCGGCTCGTTATGCGCCGTGAACTGGATCCCTCGCACCCACTTCGCGCTCTTCCAGAAGTAGAGGTGCGGAACGAGTAACCGCGCGGGCCCGCCGTGCTCGGGATGCAGCGGCTTTCCATCATAGCTGAACGCGACCCACGCCTTGCCACCGGTCACGTCTTCGAGCGGCAGGTTCGTCGTGTATCCGCCGTCGGAGAACGCGACGATGAACGGCGCAGTGGCGACACCCTGCTTCGCCGCTTCAGCGATCAGCGTATCGACGGAGACGCCGTCCCACACGGTGTCGAGCTTCGACCACTTCGTGACGCAGTGGATGTCACGCGTAACCGTCTCGTGCGGAAGCGCGTTGAACTCGTCCCACGTCCATGTCACGGTCGCCCCATCCACGCCGCGCAGCTTGAAGTCCCACTTCGCGAGCGGCGTGTGCGGCGTCGGGCCGGCGGAGAGCACGGGGAAGCCACGCTCTTCGTACTGTCCCGGAGGAATGCGACTCTCACGGGTGGTGGGTGCGCGGCGGCCGCGGAAACCACGGGAGATGATCGGTTCGTCAGCCATCGGGAATTCCTGGTGCGAGTGACGTCACCGGAAACATACGATGTCATTCCGAGCGTGTTGTCATTCCGAGCGAGCGCAGCGAGTCGAGGAATCCTTGCTTTCGGGGTAGAGAGACTGGCCCCTTTATCAAGACACCAAGGATTCCTCGACTCCGGCCTGCGGCCTCCGCTCGGAATGACAACCAGCTCCGCTCGGAATGACAACTACCCGCCGATCGTCACGTTCCTCGGGTCGAGGTCGCCGACGTAGTAGCCGATCAGCGTGCGCTGGAACAGCAGGCCATAACGCGCCGTGACGAGACCGCTCGCCGCCTGCAGCTGTGTCGCACGCGCCTGCGTCACTTCGAGCAGCGTCGCCGCGCCGACGTTGTACCGCTGCTGCGATGTCTGGAGCGCGAGTGCCGCCGCGCGAAGTTGCGCTTCCGCCGCGTCCAGCTGCTGTACCGCCGCCTGATAGTCGAGATACGCGCGACGCACCTCGAGCCCGATCTGCTGCTGACGGTTCTTGAGCTCGAGTCGCGCATTCTCTTCATTGATCTGCGCGCGCTGCGTCGCGAGGTCCGTCGAACCACGGTCAAACAATGGAACCGACAACCCGAGCCCCAGCGAACCGCCTCGGCGCTGATTCAGCTGATCGTTGAACGCGATGTTCGTCGCGCTGTTGTAGGCCGAGTTGTAGCCGGCCGTCACCGAAAGCGCTGGCCACCGGCTGCCCTTCGCCGCCCTCACGCCCTGTCCGGCCGCGCTCACCAGTGACTGCTGCGCGAACAGGTCGGTACGACGCCCCAGCGCGCGCGTCAACAGGCTGTCGAGAGAGAAGCTGACCTTGTTGGCCGTCGTTGTATCCAATGCCGGTGGCGCGAACGTGTAGTTGCCGCGCGGATCGAGCTGCAACGTCTGAATCACATCGACTTTCGCGAGCTCCAGCGCGCGCTCCGCGGACACGAGCTGTGTACGCGCCGCCGCGACCGTCGCCTGCTGCTGGTACAGATCGGAGATCGGGCGCGAGCCGGCATCGACGAACGCCTTGATCTGCTTCTCCTGCGCCTCCTGCGCGGCGAGGTTCTCGCGTTGCACGCGCAGCTGCTCCTGCTGCTGGACGATCGCCAGGAAGTTCGACGCGACGGTGAACGCGACCGTCTGCTCCGCCCGCTTCACGCTGCGATCGCCTGCCTCCTGCGTGAGCTGTGCACTGCGCAGGTTGGCGACGTTCGTGAGCCCGTTGAACAACGTCACGCTGGACGAGAGGCCTGCGGTCAGCGACTGCGTCGTCTGATCGATGATGCGGCCCTCTTCCTCGCTGAAGCTGCGCCCGTAGTTCTGTCCGGTGTTCGTGGTCAGACGAAGGTCGGGCAGGAACGACAGTCGCGACTGCCTAACGTTGGCGGCATCGAGCGCGGCCGTGTTGTTCGCCTGCTCGAGCGTCGTGTTCTGCTGGAGCGCGATACGGACCGCGTCGTCGAACGTGATGGTCTGCGTCTGCCCGCCGGTCTGCCCGCTGAGCGAAGAGGTCGTGGTGGCAGGCGGGAGCGTCTGCGCGCCGATTACAGGCGTGGCGCCGATGAAAAGTATTAGTGCAAGTGTCTTGGTCATTGATCTATACCTGCAAGGGACTGAGGACTGGATAGTTCGGCGAGCAGCAAACAGCGCGTAGAGTACAAGGCGCTAATAGCAGCAGCGGGCAGCGGGCGGCCGCAGCATGCAGCCGTCGGCAAAAGCAGCGTGCAACCATCGACCTATTCGTACCGGAGAGCAGTGATGGGATCGAGCGCCGCCGCCTTTCTCGCCGGATAAAAGCCAAAGAACACGCCGACAGCCGCCGAGAACCCGATCGCGAGCGCGACCGCCTGTACAGGCACCGCCGTGCTCCACCCGGTGAAATGCGCCAGTACCGACGCGCCACCAACGCCGACCGCGAGCCCGACCGCGCCGCCTAACACGCTCATCACGATGCTCTCGACGAGAAACTGCGTGAGCACGTCCGAGCCGCGCGCGCCGATCGCCATACGAATGCCGATCTCGCGCGTCCGCTCCGTGACTGACACGAGCATGATGTTCATGATGCCGATGCCGCCGACGATCAGCGATACGGACGCGATCGACGCGAGCAGCCACGTCATGATCTTCGTCGTGCCCTGCGCCGCGTTCGCGATCTCCGTCTGGTTGCGCACCGTGAAGTCGTCATCGTCGCCTTCGGGAATCCGATGCGACTCACGCATGATCGCGCGCACCTCGTCCTGCGCCGCCGGAATGTCCTGCGGTGACAACGCACTCACGAGCACCTGCCCGATGCGCGTGTTGCCCGCCAGCCGGCTCTGCGCCGTGGTGTAGGGGACGAGCACGACGTCGTCCTGGTCCTGGCCGCCTGCGTTCTGCCCCTTCGTGGCGAGCACGCCCACGATCGTGAACGGCACGTTGCGGATCTGCAACTGCGCACCGACCGGGTCGGTGCCCGGATAGAGGTTCGTCGCCACCGTGTTTCCGATGACCGCGACCTTTCGCATCGTGCGCTGGTCGTTGTCGGTGAAGAACGTCCCCGACTGCAACTGCCACTCGCGGATCGTCTGGAAGTCCGTCGATACGCCGTTGATCAGCGTGCGCCAGTTCGTGCCACCGGCGATCACCTGCGTACGCGTCATCACCACGGGCGATACTCCGGCGAAGAGCGTCCCCTCGCTCTTGAGCTTCTCCGCATCCTGCACGGTGATGCGATTGAACGTCCCCGCACCCTGGCTCACGCCGCCGGCGTTGCTCGACCCCGGCGTGACGACCAGCAGGTTCGTGCCTAACGCATTGATCTGGTTCGCGATGCTCTTCTGCGCGCCCTGGCCCACCGCGACCATGATGATGACAGCACCCACTCCGATAACGATGCCTAACATCGTAAGGAGCGTACGCATCTTGTTCTTCCGGATGCTGTCACCGGCAATCCGGACCAGCACTGAGCTTTTCATGCTGCCTCCTCGGCCACGAGCTCTGCGTCGTCTTCCTCGGGCTCGGTCTCCAACAACTCCCGCAGATCCCGGGCGGCGTTATGTCGATCGGTCACAGGGTGGTCGGTCTTGATGCGTCCGTCACGCACTTCGACGATGCGCTTCGTGTACTGCGCGACATCCGGCTCGTGCGTCACGAGCACGATGCTGATGCCCTGATCGTTCAGCTCCTGAAAGAGCGACATGATCTCGACGGTCATGTGGCTGTCGAGATTTCCCGTCGGCTCGTCCGCGAGCAACAGCGTCGGTTGTGTGACGAGCGCGCGAGCGATGGCCACGCGCTGCTGCTGGCCGCCGGACAGCTCGCTGGGATGGTGATCCATCCGTTCGCCGAGTCCCACGCGTCGCAGCGCTTCCGCGGCGAGCGCCTTCGTGTCCTTCCAGCGACCGGTGCGATCGTACAACAGCGGCAGCTCGACGTTGTCGAGCGCCGACGTACGAGCGAGCAGGTTGAACCCCTGGAAGACGAAGCCGAGCTTCTGGTTCCGAAGGTCCGCGAGCTGATTGCGGCTCAGGCCATCCACGCGAATTCCGTCGAGCCAGTACGACCCGGACGTCGGCGTGTCGAGGCAGCCGAGCATGTTCATGAGCGTCGACTTGCCGGAGCCCGACGCGCCCATGATCGCGATCATCTCGCCACGCTCGGCCACGAGATCCACGCCGCGAAGCGCGTGGACCTCGTTGTCGCCCATCTTGTACGTCTTGCGGACGTTCTCGATTCTGATGACCGGCATCGTCGCCGGGTCCTTCGTGATGACGTTAGGCATGATCAGAACCCTCCCGGGCCGCCAGGGCCGGGCCGACGCTGCTGTTGAAACGGACTGGTCGAGGTCGCGGCGGGCGTCGTTGTCGTCCCCACGGCCGACCCGACGATCACCTGCATGCCCTCCCTCACATCCGGGCCGATGACCTGCGTGTTCTGACCATCGGAGAGTCCGGTGCGAACGCGCATCACCGCCGGCTTGCCAGCGGCATTCACATACCACAGCTGGGCAATCCCGGGTCGACTTCCTCCGGAGGACGAACGCGAGCGTGTACCACCGGCCGCACTGGCGCCACCAGCGCCGTTAGGCGCGCTGCCCGCAGTACCACCACGCGTGGCACCCGCCTGTCCACCCGCTGCGCCACCTTGTCCGCTCGCAGCACCGCCAACACCACTGCCGGTGCCGCCGGCCGCCGCACGTGCCTTGCGCAGGCTGTCGCGTCGTGCCGCGAACGCCACCGAATCCGCCGCCGAGCGCG
>Ga0207691_10002911_pt1 | contig 16702 bp, 16 predicted proteins | sample KBSM13metaG_FD_184327 | JGI IMG/M metagenome (GOLD analysis project Ga0207691, IMG submission 184327) | Miscanthus rhizosphere microbial communities from Kellogg Biological Station, Michigan, USA - KBS M1-3 metaG (SPAdes) (version 2) | ecosystem: Host-associated > Plants > Roots > Rhizosphere >... | reverse complement strand
GTACACCAACGATCAGCGCCTGACGGACGTCTATCACGAGGACATCCGTCGTGCGCGTTCGGCCACGATGTCGATGATCCCGGCGAAGACCGGCGCGGCCGCGGCCGTCGGCCTCGTGCTGCCGGAACTCAAGGGCAAGCTCGATGGCTTCGCGATTCGCATCCCGACCATCAACGTGTCGCTCGTCGACCTGACGTTCGTGGCGAAGCGCGCGACGACCGTGGAAGAGATCAACAAGGTCGTGAAGGAAGCCGCGGACGGCGCCATGAAGGGCGTGCTCGCGTACACCGACAAGCAGCTCGTCTCCATCGACTACAACCACGATCCGGCTTCGTCCACCTACGACTCGACGCTCACGCGCGTCACCGAAGGCACGCTGGTCAAGGTCTGCTCGTGGTACGACAACGAGTGGGGCTTCTCGAACCGCATGCTGGACACCACGATCGCCTGGTCGAAGGCGTCGTAAGGTTCGCGCCGTGAATGTATTGCGCATGGCGGACCAGGACCTCGCCGGAAAGCGGGTCCTGATTCGCGAAGATCTGAACGTGCCCGTCGAAGACGGCCGGGTCACCAGCGACGCGCGCATCCGCGCGTCGCTGCCGACCATCCAGCTCGCGCTCGACAAGGGCGCGAAGGTGTTCATCACTTCGCATCTCGGCCGGCCCGAAGAAGGCGTGTACGCGGAAGAATTTTCGCTTGCACCCGTGGCGGCGCGTCTCTCCGACTTGTTAGGCAAACAGGTGCCGCTCAAGAAGGACTGGCTCGCGGGCGTCGATTGCCCGGCGGGCAGCGCGGTGCTGCTCGAGAACGTGCGCTTCAACAAGGGCGAGAAGAAGGACAAGGAAGACCTCGCAAGACAGATGGCGTCGCTGTGCGACGTGTTCGTCATGGACGCGTTCGGCACCTCGCATCGCGCCGAGGCTTCGACGCACGGCGTGGGCAAATTCGCCAAGGTGGCTTGCGCGGGGCCATTGCTGGTCGGCGAGCTCGAGGCTCTCGAGCGCGCGCTCGCCAAACCGGCGCGTCCGCTGGTCGCCATCGTTGCGGGCTCGAAAGTTTCGACCAAGCTCACGGTGCTCGAGTCCTTGTTAGCCAAGGTCGACAAGCTGATCGTGGGCGGCGGCATCGCGAACACGTTCCTCGCGGCTACCGGCGTCAAGGTCGGCAAGTCCCTGCACGAAGCGGACATGCTCGACATGGCGCGCAAGCTGCTCGAACAGGCCAAGGCGCGCGGCGCCGAGATTCCGTTGCCGACCGACGTGGTGGTGGCGAAGGAATTCGCGGCCACGGCGCATGCCGACGTACGCAGCGTTCACGACGTGCGGCCGGACGAGTTGATCCTCGACATAGGCCCGGACACCGCCGAGCGCTTCGGCAAGATGCTGCAGACCGCAGGCACCATCGTCTGGAACGGCCCGGTGGGCGTGTTCGAGTGGGATCAGTTCGGCGAAGGCACCAAGGTCATCGCGCAGGCCATTGCGAAGAGCCCGGCGTTTTCGCTGGCCGGTGGCGGCGACACGCTCGCGGCCATCGAGAAGTACGGCGTCGAAGAGGGCATCTCGTACATCAGCACGGGCGGTGGCGCGTTCCTCGAATTCGTGGAAGGCAAGACACTTCCCGCCGTGGCGATGTTGGAATCACGCGCGAACGGCAACTAACAATGCCGGTGTTGTCGGACGAAGCGCGCCTCACCGTATCCGATGACGATGGACTGCTGGGGCTCGTCGATCATTTCGCGTATCGCGCCTTCGTCAGCGAGGACTGGACGCTAGAGCAGCTATTCAGTCATTTCAATGACGAGATGGCCCGGTCGCGCATTCTCGTGTGGGACTGCGGAGACGGTGGTGACAACTACCGTATCCACGTTCGCCATCGGATCACCTCCCAACGCGGATTTCGCGAGGTCGTGGGTGGCTTGATCGTGACGAAAGGTGCGCTGCTCGTCAGTTCGTACACGGCACTCACGATGGCGGCGCAGTTCGAAGACGAAAGGCTTCCAGGAACGGGTGAAGCTGAACAGCTCATCGAAGTCGCGCCCGGTGGTTACCGAGTGCGCGTCGTCCAGATGTATGACCCGGCATCGCTGTCCGCGCCCGCCGAAGACTCACCGCACTTCCTGCTCGAACTCGAGCCGGGAAATTGCGAGCCATGGTCGCGCGTCGCGTGGCTCTCTGCCGGGAGCGAGTAGGTCTCGCTATTGGATTGGCGAGTAGTCCGTCGCGTCCACAAACACCGACTCGACCCGCTCGACGATCTTGCCGTCCTTCTGCGAATCGTCGGAAACCTTCTTCCACTCCGGATCGGCGCTGAACGCCGCCCAGTTGGCTTTCGCGGCCTCGCGGCTCGGGTGCGAGATCACATAAATGAGCGTGCTCTCATGAGCCGGGCTGTCCTGCGGCACCCAATACCCGACATTGGTCATGCCGTGCTTCTCGAAGATCTTCATGGTGTGTTCGCGGAAGCGCTTGTGCAGGGCGTCCAGCCGGTCGGGGAAGGTGTGATAGGTGCGGATTTCGAACACCTTTCCAGTGGATTCCGCGCCGGCGGCGCGCGTCCACTGCAGGCCCGCACCTAAAACGAGCCCTACCACGAGGAATACCCAGGATCGCTTCGCCATCGACTTCCCCTTCGAGTTGCAATTACGTCTTTCGATTATGCGCCAGCCTGCAAAACACATGGCAGAATGCGCGCCCATGCCAGAACGCCAGATGCACTCGCGCACCAAGATTGTCGCGACCTTAGGCCCGTCAACGGATTCCATCGAAGTGCTGACCGAAATGGTCCGCGCCGGACTCGACGTCGCGCGCGTGAATTTCTCGCACGGCAAACACGAGGAGCACGGCCGCCGCATCGATCTCGTGCACGAAGCGGCGCGGCGCGCCGGGCGTTATGTCGGCATCCTCGCGGACCTGGGCGGCCCCAAGATCCGCATCGAGAGCTTCACTAACAAGAAGGTCGATCTCGCGGACGGCCAGGCTTTCGCGCTCGACACCGCGCACGACATCAATGCGGGCAACGAACAGGTCGTCGGCTGCGCGTACAAGGATCTGCCGAAGGACGTGAAGGCCGGCAACATCCTGTTGCTGAACGATGGACTCATCGAGCTCGAGGTCACCAAGGTCTCAGGCACGCGCATCGACACCAAGGTGATCGCAGGTGGCGAGCTGTCGAACCGCAAGGGCGTGAACCTCAAGGGCGGCGGCATCTCCGCGCCGGCGCTCACCGACAAGGACCGTGAAGACATCAAGTTCGCGTGCATGCGGGGTGTCGACTACGTCGCCGTCTCTTTCCCGCGCGATGCTGCGGACATGAACCTCGCGCGCGATCTGGTGCGCGCCGCCGGTGGCCATGCGCACCTCTGCGCCAAGGTCGAACGTCACGAAGCCATCCACAACCTCACCGAGATCATCGACGCGTCGGACGTCGTCATGGTCGCGCGTGGCGACCTGGGCGTGGAAATGGGCTACGCGGCGATCACCGGCCTGCAGAAAACCATCATCCACGAATCGCGCACGCGCAATAAGGTCGTGATCACCGCCACACAGATGATGGAGTCCATGATCACGAGCCCGGTGCCCACGCGCGCCGAAGTCTCGGACGTGGCAAATGCCGTGATGGACGGCACCGACGCCGTCATGCTCTCGGCCGAGAGCGCCGTCGGCAAACATCCGATCAAGGCGATCCAGGCGATGGAAGATGTGATCGCCGGCGCCGAGAAATACGAGATCACGCACCAGCGCATGCGGCATCGTGTCGAGGGCATCGTCGATCGCACCGAGGAGGCCATCGCCATGGCGGTCATGTACACCGCCAATCACATGAAGGTGCGCGCCATCGTCGCGTTGACCGAATCGGGCACCACGCCGCTGTGGATGTCGCGCGCCCGCTCGGATATTCCGATCTATGCGTTCACCCGCCACGAGTCCACGCGCCGCCGCGTCACGCTGTATCGCGGCGTGTTCCCGGTGCCTTTCGACATTCCGGAAGTGCGCACCGCGGAGCTCTTCAAGGCCATCCTCACGATGATGCTGCAGCTCGAGCTCGTCGAGAAAGGCGAGCTCGTCATCGTCACCAAAGGCGAGCTCACCGGCATCACGGGCGGCACCAACGCGTTGACCATCCTGCGCGTTCCGAAAGACTGACGAGTTCCTGATGAGGCGCTTGCTCCGCTGGCTGCGATGGACTTTGTTGGTCGTCGCAGGCTTCGCGGCGCTGGCACTCGGGCTCGGCTGGTGGGCCATGCGCCAGAGCCTGCCGCAGATCGATGGCGATGCGAGCCTGCCAGGGCTGGCATCGGAAGCCACCATCGAACGCGACGCGCGTGGCATTCCCGTGATCACCGCCGCTTCGCGCATCGACCTCGCCTATGCCACCGGCTACGCGCACGCGCAGGACCGATTCTTCCAGATGGATTTGTCGCGCCGGCTGGCGGCGGGCGAACTCTCGGAGCTCTTCGGCGCGGTGGCATTGAAACAGGACCGGCGCACGCGCCGCTTCGGCTTCCGCGCGGTCGCGCACCGCGTCATCGAAGCTGCGCCCGACGCCGAGCGCGCCATCATCGAAGCCTACGCACGAGGCGTGAACGCCGGGCTGCAAAGTCTGCGCGCCAGGCCTTGGGAATACCTGCTGCTGCGCGCGAGCCCGGAAGCCTGGCTGCCGGAAGATTCCGTGCTGGTGGTGCATTCCATGTGGTGGCAGTTGCAGTACGGCACTCTGCGCGACGAGCTGGGCAGGCGCCGACTCGAGCGCGCAGCGGCGAAGGGCGGTGACCTCGCCACCGCGCACGAACTCATCACGTTCGTCTACGCCGGTCATTCGGACTGGGACACGCCTAACTATTCCGCTGAATCGCCGTGCGTGCAGTCGGCCTGCACGGACTCGCCGCGCGTCAACACCCATTCCTTTCCGGCGCAGCTCCGCTTCGCTGGTGCTGCGGACAAGCCGGCGGAGGAGGCGGTCGCGCCCGGCAGCAACAATTGGGCGGTGGCCGGCGTACACACGCGTTCGGGCGTGGCGCTCATCGCCAATGACATGCATCTTGACCTCGGCGTCCCGGCCGTGTGGTATCCGGCGCGCCTGCGAGTCACGGGCAACCCCGCGATCGACGTCACCGGCGTCACGCTTCCGGGGACCCCGGCAGTCGCCGCGGGTTCCAACGGCCAGGTGGCGTGGGGATTCACCAACAGCTATGGCGATTTTGCCGACGCCCGCTGGGGCAAATGCGCGAGTACCGATTACGCCGTGCGCCGCGAGACCATCGCGGTGAAAGGGGAAAGTTCCGTCGAAGTCGTCTACCGGGATGTCGGCGCGGGCGTCGTGCTCGACGGTGAGGACTATGCCGAAGACGTCGCCAGCGGCGAGTGTCTGCAAGCTGCATGGCTCGCATCGCGAACCGAAGCCACGAACTTCGGGCTGCTGGATCTGGAGCGGGCACGCGGCATCGACGACGTGCTCGAGATGGCTCCGCGCATCGGTATTCCCGGGCAGAACATGGTCGTCGGCGACGCGCGCGGCCGCATTGCCTGGACTCTGCTCGGCCGGGTGCCGCGTACCGCGGGCCCCGACCGGCTGTTCGGCGCGCTCGAGTATCGCGATGCCATCGACCATCCGCGCATCGCCGATCCGCCGGTTGGCCGGTTGTGGACCGCGAACCAGCGTGTAGTCGCCGGCGAGCTCGAGAGCGTGCTCGGCGATGACGAGGTCGATGTGGGCGCTGGCGGCTATGACATCGGTGCACGCGCCCGGCAGATCCGTGACGATCTGCTGAGCCTCGCTCATCCGGCCACCGAGGCCGACATGCTCGCCATTCAACTCGACGCGCGCGGCCTGTTCCTCGCGCGCTGGCGCGATCTGCTGCTGGCCCTCATCGACGAGGATGCGATGGCCGATGCACCGCTGCGCCGCGAGTTCCGCGCACTGGTGAGCGAAGGCGCGACCGAAGCCCGCGCCGATGCGGTGGGCTATCGCCTGGTGCGCGCGTTTCGTGGCGATACGCTGAACGCGTTGTGGCGCAGCCTGACCACCGGGTTGTTAGGTGAGCGTTTCGACGAGCGGCGCCCCGGTCTCTTCGAAGCCGCCGGTTGGCGGCTGGTCAGCGAGCAACCTACCGCCATCGCACCGCCTGGTGGCGGTGAATGGCGCGCGTTCCTGCTGCAACGGCTCGATGCGGCCATCGCAGAGCTGGTGAAGGATTGCGGCAAGCTCGCTACTTGCAAATATGGGCAGCTGAATCCGATCGCCGTGCGCCATCCGCTGTCGCGCGCCGTACCGCTCCTGTCGAAGCTGCTCGACATGCCGACCTTGCCGCTGTCCGGCGATCACCACATGCCGCACGTGCAGGACGGCGCCTTTGGCGCGTCCGAGCGTTTCGCGGTGTCGCCGGGGCGCGAGCGCGATGGCTACCTGACGCTGCCCGGCGGACCGTCCGGCCACCCGCTGTCGCCTTTCTATCGCACCGGTTTCGACGACTGGGCGGAAGGCAGGCCAACACCGTTCCTGCCGGGCCCGACTGCGCATAAGCTCGTGCTGCGGCCGGATGGAGCCGCGACGCCGTAGAAACTTCTCATGAGCGAAGCGCGATTCACAGGCACGGAAAGCTACGTCGCTACACCCGATCTCATGATGGCTGTGAACGCGGCAGTCACGCTCGGGCGTCCGCTGCTCATCAAGGGTGAGCCCGGCACCGGCAAGACTCAGCTGGCTTTGGAGATTGCGCGCTCACTCGAACGGCCACTCTACGAGTGGCACATCAAGTCGACGAGCAAAGCCCAGCAGGGGTTGTATGAGTACGACGCCGTCTCGCGCCTGCGCGACTCGCAACTCGGCGAGGAGAAAGTGCGCGACATCCGCAACTACATCGTGAAGGGCAGCCTCTGGGAGGCGTTCGAGGCGCCGACCCAACCCGTGCTGCTCATCGACGAAATCGACAAGGCCGACATCGAGTTCCCCAACGACCTCCTGCGCGAGCTCGATCGAATGGAGTTCTACGTCAACGAGACGCGAGAGCTGGTGAAGGCCCGGCACCGCCCCGTGATCCTCATCACCAGCAACAACGAGAAGGAACTGCCCGACGCGTTCCTGCGCCGCTGCTTCTTCCACTACATCCGCTTTCCCGATGCGGAGACGATGGAAAAGATCGTTCGGGTGCACTACCCGGATCTCAAGTCGGATCTGCTGCGCGAAGCGCTCACGACATTCTTCAACGTGCGCGAGACACCGGGTCTGCGCAAGAAGCCTTCCACCTCGGAGCTGCTCGACTGGATCAAACTACTGCTCGCCGAGGACATCCCGCCCGAGGCGCTGCGCGGTGACGACCCGAAAAAGATCATTCCGGTGCTGCATGGCGCGCTGCTCAAGAACGAGCAGGACGTGCACCTGTTCGAGCAACTCGTGTTCCTGAATCGGCGCGCGGGCCGCTGAGCACTTGCGGCCATGCTGGTCCGCTTCTTCAATGATTTGCGCACCGGCGGGGTTCCGGTAACGCTGCCCGAGTTCCTGGCCCTGCTCGAAGCACTCGAGGCGCGGGTCGCAACGCTCTCGGCCGAAGATTTCTATTACCTAGCACGTATGGCGATGGTGAAGGACGAGCGGCATTTCGACCGCTTCGACCGGGTTTTCGCCGAACATTTCGAAGGCGCGGAGAAACTCTTTGAAAAGCTGGTGGCGGAGTTGCCGCCCGAATGGTTGCAGCAGCTCACCGAGCGCCTGTTGAGCGAGGAGGAGCGCCGGCGCGTGGAAAGTCTGGGCGGCTGGGACAAGCTGCTGGAGACCTTGCGCCAGCGGCTTCGCGAACAGCGCGGTCGCCACGAGGGCGGCAACAAGTGGATCGGCACCGGCGGCACCTCACCGTTCGGCAACCAGGGCTTCAACCCCGAGGGTGTGCGCATGGGCCAGCAGACTTCACGCCACGGGCGCGCGGTGAAGGTCTGGGAAGCGCGCGACTATCGCAATCTCGACGACGGCGTGACGCTCGGCACGCGCAATCTGAAGATGGCGCTGCGCCGCCTGCGCCGGTTTGCGCGCGAGGGCGCGGCGGAGGAGCTGGACCTCGACGGCACCATCGATGCCACGGCACGCAACGCCGGCCTGCTCGATCTCAAACTGGTGCCGGAGCGGCGCAATGCGGTGAAGCTGCTGCTGCTGCTCGACGTGGGCGGCTCCATGGATCCGCACATCAAGGTGTGCGAAGAACTGTTCTCGGCGGCACGCGCGGAATTCCGGCACCTCGAGTATTTCTACTTCCACAATTTTCCGTACGAGCGGCTGTGGAAAGACAATCGCCGCCGGTTCAGCGCGGTCACCGATACGCTGACGATGTTGCGCACGTTCAATGCCGACTATCGCGTGGTGATCATCGGCGATGCCACGATGAGCCCGTACGAAATCGAACAGCCCGGCGGCAGCGTCGAGCACTGGAACGAGGAGTCCGGCCGCGTGTGGATGACGCGCATCGCGGCGCATTTCCCGCGCCTCGTGTGGCTGAATCCCGAGCCGGAAGATCGCTGGAGCTGGACGCCGTCCGCCGAAATGACGCGCGAACTCGTCGGCGGGCGCATGTTTCCGTTGACCCTCGACGGCCTCGACCGCGCGATGCGCGAGCTGAAACGCAGCGCGCCTCAGCCAGTGGCTACTCGCGTACCGTAGCCACGTCGACCAGAACGCCCGACGCGGTCAGTCGCGCCGAGCGTCCGGATGTCAGCCGGCTTTGGCCGCCGAGTGCGCCTTGATCTCCGCGAGCACCATGTCCGAGTGACCCTTCGGGTCGACCTTGGCCCAGTGCTTGACGATCTTGCCATCGGGGCTGATCAGGAAGGTCTGGCGGCTGGCGAGCTGTGTTGTGCCAAAGGTCGTCAGCACGCCGTACTTCTCCGACGCTTCATGCTTCGGATCGGCGAGGATGTCGAACGGCAGGCTGTGTTCCTTCGCGAATTTTTCGTGTGACGCGACGTCATCCACGCTCACGCCGAGGATGACCGCGTTTTCCTTGCGGAACGCGAAGATGTTGTCGCGCAGCTCACACGCCTGGGTGGTGCATCCGCCGGTGAAGTCCTTCGGGTAGAAATACAGCACCACCCACTTGCCCTTGTACTGTTCCAGCGTGTGCCACTTGCCGGCCTGGTCCTGTAGTTTGATCGCCGGCGCCTTGGTGCCTTCCGCCGGTGCTACGGCGGGTGCCTGTGCGCATACACTTGCACTCACCGCGATCAGGGCGGTGACCAGAGTCCTTCGAAGTGCGAGCATGGTGTTCTCCGTGAAAGTGTAAAGGTCGTGGGGGAGGCGAATATTAGCAGCGCCGGCAGTGTTTCTCGCGCAGGTCTGATCATTACGGGTGGAGGCGCGCGCGCCGCCTACCAGGTGGGCGTCCTCAAGGCCCTCGCCGAGATCCACGCGAATCCCGATTGGCCATTCCCCATCATCGTCGGCACCTCGGCAGGCGCCGTCTCGGCCAGCATTCTGGCGGCAAACGTGACCCGCTGGCATCAGTCGATAGTCGAAATCGAGAACGTCTGGGCCAATTTTCACGTCGCCCAGGTGTTCCGTTCCGACGTCCTGGCCATGCTCAAGGCCGGCTCGCGCTGGATGGGTTCGCTGTTTACCGGCGGCATCATCGGCCCGCCGAAATCGCTGCTCGACAACTCGCCGCTGCGCGAGCTGCTTTCCAAGGTGACGGATTTCGAAGCTGTGCGCGTCAACGTCGCCAATGGCCACCTGCGCGCGCTGGCACTGTGTGCGACCAGCTATTTCACGGCGCGCTCGGTGTCATTCTTCGAGGCCGCGACCACCATCAGCGAATGGTCGCGCGCGCAACGCCATGGCGAGCGCGTGCCACTGTCGCTCGACTACCTGATGGCCAGCCTCGGCATTCCTTTCCTGTTCCCGCCGATGTCCCTGCACGGCGAATACTTCGGCGACGGCGCCATGCGCCAGACAGCGCCGCTGAGCCCCGCGATCCATCTCGGCGCCGACCGGCTGCTGGTGTTGGGTGTGCGGCCCACGCATCTCGACCTGGTGCCGCGGTTCGTCGCCTCGGATTCACCGCCGACGCCGGGCCAGCTGTTCGGCTACATGCTCGACACTTTGTTCAGCGACCAGATCTCGGCCGACCTCGAAAACCTCGCGCGCATCAATCGCCTCTCGGCGCTCGCTGGCAACGCCATCGGCACGCGGCAGATCCAGACGATGCTGATCGCGCCGAGCGTGGACCCGTCGCAGCTCGCCGCGCGCCACGTCGACTCGCTGCCGAGGAGCCTGCGCGCACTGTTGCGCATCATCGGCGCGCGCGGCACGGCCGGGAGTCTGCTCGCGAGTTACCTGATGTTCGAAAGCGGGTATACGCGTGAGCTCATCGAGATGGGCTACCGCGACACTCTGGGCAAGCGCGACGAACTCGAGGCGTTCCTCGCCTGACGCAGTCGGCAACAATCTCCGTCGGCGACTTGCCGCGATATGCCCCGGGCGGCGGGCAACTCGCGCTGGCGGACGATGCGGTCGATATCTGGCTGGCCTTCGATGACCATTTCCAGGCAGCAGAAGCTCAGGCCGAGCTTGCAGCGCTGCTGACCTCGGAGGACGTCGCACGCATCCAGCGACTGCACTTCGAACCCGGGAAGCGGCAATTTGCGCTCACCCGCGTTCTGCAGCGCCAGGTGCTGTCGGCCTACGCCGCGCAAGTGGCGCCCGTGCAATGGCAATTCCAGAGCAGCGCCGAAGGAAGGCCTTCGCTCGCGCCGCCATTCGATCGCATGGGTTTGCACTTCAACCTCGCGCACACCAGTGGTGTGGTTGCCATGGCCGTGTGCCGGCATGAGCGCGTGGGTGTCGATGTCGAAAAGCTTGGCTCGGCACCTCTCGCAGTCGCCGACCGCTTCTTCTCCGCCGCCGAAGCGGCACAGTTGCGCTCGTTGCCACCCGACGCCCAGCCGCGGCGTTTCATGCGCCTGTGGACGTTGAAGGAGGCGTATCTCAAGGCCGTCGGCACCGGGCTCGCGGGAGGCTTGGGCCGCATGAGCTTCCTGTTCGACGCAGGCGAGAGTTTCCGCTTCGAACGCGTCGACGATACGGACGCGTCGCGCTGGCAGTTTCGGCAGTTCGACATCGGCGCGGAACACGTGCTCGCGTTCGCGGTGTTGGCGCGCGGTCGCGACGCGCGGCTTGCGGTGACACTGCGGGAGTTCCGCGCCGCAGCCTCCTAGGTCAGGAACAGCGCGCCCAGGCCTAACAAGGTGGCGAAGCCGATGCAGTCGGTGAAGGTGGTGAGGATCACGCCAGCCGACAGCGCCGGATCGATGCGCATGCGGCGCAGCGCCAGCGGCACGACCACACCCACTGCCGCGGCGGCGAGCAGGTTGATCAGTGTGGCCGCGGCGATGATGGCCGCGATTCTCCAAGTGCCATACCAGACGATGGTCACGGCGCCGACGATGGCGGCCCAGATGAGACCATTGAGCCCGCCCACCGCGATTTCCTTCCACAGCAACCAGCGAGCGTTGACCCATTCGACCTGGCCGAGCGCGATGCCGCGGATGATAAGCGTGACGGTCTGAGTGCCGGCGATGCCGCCCATGCTGGCGACGATAGGCATGAGCGCGGCGAGCGCCGCGACCTTTTCGATGGTGCCCTCGAAGCGGCTGACCACCGCGGCGGCCATGAACGCCGTGATCAGGTTGATCCCCAGCCACACCAGCCGGCGTTGGGTCGAGGGAATGATGCCCGCGAACAAATCCTCTTCATCGCGCAGGCCGGCCGCGGACATGACTTCGTGCGCGGCTTCTTCGCGGATGACGTCGACGACGTCGTCGACGGTGATGCGGCCCAGCAACTTGCCCTGGTCATCGACCACGGCCGCCGACACCAGATCGCGGTCCTGGAAGAGCTGCACCACGTCGTGGGCAGTGGTTTCCGGCGCGATGCGCGACGCCTGCGGGTCGAGAATGTCGCCCACGGATTTTTCAGCGTCTTCGGTCAGCAGGCGCGTAAGTGCCAGTGTGCCCATGTAGCGGTCGTTGCGGTCGACCACGAACAGGCGGTCGGTCTTGTCGGGCAACTCCGCGCGCATGCGCAGGTAGCGCAACACGACTTCTACCGTGACGTCGGCGCGCACGCTCACCGTGTCGGTGTTCATGAGTCCGCCAGCGGTGTCGTGTTCGAACGCCAGTACGGTCTTCAGGCGTTCACGATCCTGCTGGTCCATGGACTTGACCAGCTGCAGCGATACGGCCTCGGGCAGGTCGCCGACCAGGTCGGCCAGGTCGTCGAGCTCCATGTTCTCGGCGGCCGCCAGCAGTTCTTCGGCGTCCATGCCCTCGATGAATGACTGGCGCACGTCTTCGCTGAGCTCGACCAGTACGTCGCCTTCGATCTCGGGCTCGACGAAGTTCCAGACCACCTCGCGCTGCGTCGGCGGCAGCGATTCCATGAGTGTCGCAATCTCGGCCGGATGCATCGCGCCGATCATGCGCGCAGCACCGCGCCACGAACCTTCGCGCAGCGCGCCGCGCAACGCCGCGAGGCGGCGTTCTTTGCGAGGTTCGACGGTGGACTCGTTCATGGCGCGCGGAGTGTAGTTCGTTGCAATGACTCGCTCCACCCAGCGGTGCGTGCCGGAGTGTAGGACCGGCGTGCGCCGCGAGGTCTCATCGCGAATCGTGGGACGGCCGAGGTGCGATGCGTATTTTCAGTTCGGGCGCGATTGCCGCGCCCCAGTCGTACAGAGCGTCGAGCACCGGGCGCAGCGATTCGCCGCGTTTGGTGAGACCGTATACGTGCGTTGAACGCTGCCTGCCAACCGGCTGCTTCGCAATCAGGCCGAGCGTCTCGAGTTCCCGAAGTCGCTGGGTCAGGACCTTGTCGGTGAGGCCCGGAACGCGTTTGCGCAATTCGCCGTACCGATGCGGGGCCTCCTTGAGCCACGCGAGTATGACCGTGCGCCATTTCCCGCCGACGAAGTCGAGCGAGAGCTCCACGGGGCAACCATAGTTCCTGCGCAAACGTTTCAATGTGTCTCCGTTACGCACCAGACGGTGCGTTGACAGCGCCATGTCGTGCGGCGATCAATACGCCTGACCCATCGAGAGATTAGTTTGCCATGACCATCGAATACATCCGTTACGACCTGGTAGCGCATGAGGCCGAAGAATTCCTGCATGCGTACGGCGTAGCTGCCGAGGCATTGCGCGCGGCGCCCGAGTGCATGGCGTTCGAGCTGGCCCGATGCGAGGAGGCGCCTCGTTCGTTCGTCTTGCGCATCGAGTGGCAGTCAACCGCCGCGCATCTGCAGGGATTCCGCAAGGGTCCGCATTTCCCGCCGTTCCTGGCGGCGATCAAACCGTTCGTGGGTGAGATCGCCGAAATGCGCCACTACTCGCCGACATCGCTCGTATTCAGACGGCCATGACCGACAGCGCCGAAGTTCCCTCGCTCTTCGAGTGGATGGGAGGGGAAGCCGCGCTGTCCGCGCTCTTCGCGGAGTTCTATCGGCGCGTTGCGTGCGATCCGCTCATCGGACCGGTATTCGCATCGATGGACGAGCGTCACGCGCAGAAGGTCGCCGCATTCGTAGGGCAGGTATTCGGAGGGCCTGCGAGTTACACGGATCGTGGCGGCTCGCACGCCGCGATGATCGCGCGGCACATGGGACGCCTGCTCACCGCCGGGCAGCGCGCGCGATGGGTGGCGTTGCTCATCGAAACGGCGGACCAACAGGGCATCCCTGAAGATCCTGAGTTTCGGGCGGCACTCGCCGGATACCTCGAATGGGGTTCGAGGCTTGCGGTCATGAATTCGGCCGATGGAGTGCCCGCGCCCGAAGCGCACCTGCCAATGCCTTCGTGGAACTGGGGCCCACCCGGTGGCCCGTGGAAGGGGCGATGAAAGGGGACAGATCTATTTATTGAACGCTGGCATCTCTGCAACCGCCAGGCAATAAATAGATCCGACCGTTTTTCTAGGCGACGGAGGAGGAAGCGCCGGCCAGTGTCGGCGCGCGCGTGATGGAGCGCATCTCGCCGAGCGAGTTGTGGCGGATGGCTACGACAGGATAGTTCTGTGCGAGCCGCTCTGCGATGCGTTCGGCCAGATAGACCGAGCGATGGCGCCCGCCCGTGCAACCGATGGCCACGGTGAGATAGCGGCGGTTCGCTGCCTGGTGCTCGGGAATGCGCGTAGCCACGAACTGCAGGATGTCGTCGGCGAGGCGCGGCACGCTGCGCTGTGCTTCGAGAAAACGGATGACGTCGGGATCGCGGCCGGTGAGGGCGCGCAAGCTAGGGTCCCAGTAGGGATTCGGCAGCGACCGCGCATCGAACACGAAGTCCGCATCGCCCGGGATGCCATTCTTGAAGCCGAAGGACTCGATCAACAGCGACAGACGGCCGGCGCTGCGTTTTTCCACGCGCTGGCTGATGAGCTCGCGCAGGTCGTGCACGCCCATGCGTGAGGTGTCGATGACCAGGTCGGCCGCATTGAGAATGGGCTCGAGCAGGCGCCGCTCGATGGCGATGGCTTCCTTGAGCGACACGTGATCAGTGCTGATGGGATGCTTGCGGCGCGTTTCGGCGAAACGCCGCAGCAGCTCGTCGTCGTTCGCGAGCAGGAAGATGATCTCGCACTGGATGCCGCTCTTCTTGAGCTCATCGATGAGCGGCGGCACGGTTTCGATTTCCGCCGCGGCATTGCGCGCGTCCACTCCCACCGCTGCGCGGCTGTACTGCGCATCGTTGTCGCGCAGCGTATGGGAGATGAATGGCTTCAGCAGGGCTGCCGGAATGTTGTCCACGCAGTAGAACCCGGCGTCCTCGAGCATGTGCAGTGCCACGCTCTTGCCGGATCCCGACAACCCGCTGACGAGAATTAGCCGCATCGGGAGAGTTCTTACTCCTGCCTGACTGTCTTGCGCGCTTCGGCGGCGTGTTTATCGGCCCTTTTTTCCTTGTGCTTGAGCACGCTGCGGTCGAGCTTGTCGGCCAGCAGGTCGATGGCTGTGTACATGTTCTCCTCGGTGGCGTCGGCATGGATGGAGTTGCCGCGCACATGCAATGTGGCTTCGGCCTTCTGTCGAAGTTTCTCAACCGTCAGGACGCAATGCACGTCGATTACGTGATCGAAATGGCGGGAAATGCGCTCGAGTTTCCTCTCGACGTAGGCGCGCATGGACGGGGTGACTTCGACATGATGACCGGAAAGCGACAATTGCATGATTCGTCTCCTTTTTTGGCCTATCTACCACGGACTCTATCGGTGTACCTGGGCGGCTTTTGCCTTGCGTTCGTTGGAGGGCGCAAGTCCGAGCGCCTCTCGATATTTCGCGACCGTGCGGCGGGCGACGGCGATGCCCTCGCCTGAGAGCAACTCGGCGATGCGGCTGTCGGACAGCGGGTTCGAAGTATCTTCTTCCTTGATGAGCTTGCGGATCTTGGCGCGCACCGCAGTCGAGGACGCGCCCCCGCCGTCGGCGGCTTCGACCTGGCTCGAAAAGAAATACTTGAGTTCGAACACGCCGCGCGGCGTGTGCATATATTTGCTGGAGGTGACGCGCGAGATGGTGGACTCGTGCATGTCGATGGCCTGCGCGATGTCCTTGAGGATCATCGGCCGCATGCTTTCTTCACCGTGCTCGAGAAACGCCGTCTGGCGTTCGACGATGCTGCGCGCCACTTTCATGAGTGTTTCGTTGCGGATTTCCAGGCTCTTGAGCAGCCAGCGTGCTTCCTGCAACTGGGCGCGCATGGAGGAATGCCCCGCGCCGCGGCCGAGCATGTCGGCATAACTCTGGTTCAGGCGCACGCGCGGCAGCGTCGAGCTGTTCACTTCGACGGTCCAGCCCCGATCGGTGCGGCGCACGAACACGTCGGGCACGACGTATTCGGCCTTGGCGCTGCTGACGGTCGCGCCCGGTCGCGGATGCAGACCGCGGACCAATGCGACGGCCTGCGCCAGTTCGTCGTCAGAGGCGGAAAGCTCGCGGCGCAACAGCGTGAGCTCGCGATCGGCGAGCAGGTCGAGATGTTTGTCGGCAATGGCCATCGCGAGCCGCAGGCCCGGTGTGTCGGGATGCAAGGTACGCAATTGCAGGGCGAGGCACTCGCTCAAGCTTCGCGCGGCGATGCCTGCGGGGTCTAGCGTCTGCACCAGCCGCAACACGCGGTCGACTTCGCCCGCGTCGGCGGTGACTTCCGGTAACAGCGTGGCGGCGATGTCTTCGATCGAATCGGTGATGTAGCCGTCGTCGTTGATGGCGTCAACAATAGCGCGCGCGATCGCGAGCTCCCGAGGCGCGAGGTTCGCGTATTCGAGCTGACCGACGAGATGGTCCTGCAAGGAGAGCGTGGCGTCATCGGCGACTTCGGCGGCGCGCTCATCGTCGTCGCGCCAGGAGTCCGACCCCGCGCTGCGCTCGCTCCAGTTGTCCTCGACGACTTCGGATTCGACGACGACTTCGGGTGCCGCCTGCGCATCGACGCGCTTTTCTTCCGGCATCGGATGCGGTTCGAGCGCTTCGAACTGGCCGGTGGCTTCGTACTCGTCCACGGGCTCGAGCATGACGTTGCTTTCGAGCTGTTCGCGGATGTGCGCCTGCAACTCCAGCGCCGGCATCTGCAGGAGGCGGATCGCCTGCTGCAGCTGTGGGGTCATCGTCAACGTCTGACCCAGCTTCAGCTGCAGAGATGGCTTCATCATCGACACGGGCGTGGGTGTCTCAACGCTA
>Ga0207691_10002910_pt1 | contig 16703 bp, 13 predicted proteins | sample KBSM13metaG_FD_184327 | JGI IMG/M metagenome (GOLD analysis project Ga0207691, IMG submission 184327) | Miscanthus rhizosphere microbial communities from Kellogg Biological Station, Michigan, USA - KBS M1-3 metaG (SPAdes) (version 2) | ecosystem: Host-associated > Plants > Roots > Rhizosphere >... | reverse complement strand
GTCGGACAGCACGTCGGGCACCTTGCCCTCGACGATCATGCGCGCCAGGCCTTCGGCAATCGCCGTTTTGCCGACGCCGGCCTCGCCGACGTACAGCGGATTGTTCTTGCGGCGGCGGCACAGGATCTCGATGGTGCGTTCCACCTCGAGCGTGCGGCCGATCAGTGGATCGATTTTGCCGTCCTGGGCGAGCTGGTTGAGGTTCGAGGTGTACTTGTCGAGCGAGCTGCCGCCTTCGCCATCGCGCTCACTTTCGCCTCCGGTTTCTTCCTTGGCGGTTTTCTCCTCGGCGATCTTCGACAGGCCATGGGAGACGAAATTGACCACATCGAGGCGCGTGACCTCGGCGCGGTTCAACAGGTGAACGGCGTGGCTCTGCTTCTCGCTGAAGATGGCGATGAGCACATTGGCGACGCCAACCTCTTTCTTGCCCGAAGACTGTACGTGGAACACGGCCCGCTGGAGTACACGCTGGAAGCCCAGCGTGGGCTGGACCTCGCGGTCTTCGTCGTTGGGCAGTCGCGGCGTGGTGCGATCGAGGTGTTCGTTCAGCGAGTCCTTGAGCTTGTTAAGGTCCGCGCCGCAGGCCCGCAGGATCTCGCGCACCTTCGGGGTATCGAGGATGGACAGCAGCAGGTGTTCGACGGTCAGGAACTCGTGACGCGCGTCACGGGCCTTGGCAAAGGCGTCGTTCAGACAGAATTCAAGCTCTTGGGATAACACCTTTGCAACCTCTGGTTCGTTGAATCCTTCGTCAAGCCTCTTCGAGCGTGCACATCAAGGGATGATGATGGTCACGGGCATAAGAGGTCACAAGGGCCACTTTGGTTTCCGCGATTTCATATGTGAACACACCGCAGATGCCTTTTCCCTGCGTATGTACCTCCAGCATCACCCGCGTGGCGGTCGTGCGGTCCATGCGGAAGAACTTCTCGAGAACGTCGACGACGAACTCCATTGGGGTGTAATCGTCGTTGAGCAGCACCACCTGATATAACGGCGGCTGCTTGATCTTGGGCTCGGCTTCTTCGACTGCGAGGCCCGCGCCCCCGTGGTCGGGGCGTTCGATTTCAGGACTGGGCATTGGCGACCTTTATAGGGGTCGTCGATTGGCAACACAAGTGCGCCAGCCGCACTGTCTGTTTGCCAAGACAAAACAAGCGCTTGAGAGTGCTGCGGAGCGAAACGTATCATCATGGAAATGACTGCCAACTTCTGGAGCACGAGCGCGGTCCGCGGGGGCGATTGGCGCTCATCTGCGCTGACTCGCGCACCCCAGATCGTGACCTTCCTCCTGGCGCTGGCGCTCGCCGCCCAACTGGCATTCATCGTCGTGGGAATCGCGGGCCGGAGCCGTCAGACGGGACCGGTACCTGTGGCTTCAGCGCCTGCCGCCACGCCCCTGGACATCGGTGGCCTCGTCAACGCCCACTTATTCGGCAATGCTGTCGTGCAGAACGCGAACGGCGATGCCGCCAATGCCCCTCCCTCCAGCATGCCCCTGGTGCTGGCCGGGGTTCTGGCCACCGCCGATCCCAAGCAAGGCATGGCGATCATTGGAGAAAGTGCCGCGGCGGCCAAGGTGGTCATCGTCGGGCAGCAGGTCCCCGGCGGCGCAATGTTGCATTCGGTGTACAACGATCGGGCCATCATCGATCGCAACGGCGCGCTGGAAGCCGTGCTGCTGCCGCGACGGAGTGCGGGCACCGTGGAAGGCGCGCCGCCCCCGCCTCCACCCGTGGCGGGCACGAACAACGATGCCGTGCTGGAGCGCATGCGCAAGCTGGTGAGCGACGACCCGGGCGTCATCGGCCAGGTTCTGCGGCCGCAACCGGTGTTCGCCGGTGGCAAGATGCGCGGCTTCCGCGTCTACCCGGGGGCCAATCGCCAGGCGTTCGCCCGCATCGGACTGCGCGCCGGCGACCTCGTGACCGCGATCAATGGCACGCCGCTGGATGACAAGGATCGCGCCCAGGAAATCTTCGCCACGCTCAATTCTTCGACCGATGCGCGGGTCAGCGTCACACGCAACGGGCGCCCGCAGGAACTGGTGCTCAATCTGTCGCAGATCGCAAGTGAAGCCGAGCAACTCGGCAATGGCGGAGATGGCATGATCCCCATGGACCAGGCGCCGCCCGAACCCGAGTCCACGCCCGGGAACGAATAACAAAAACGAGCCTATGAACAGCAAGACATCGAGTCCGCGCCTCACCGCCAGGGTATTGAACGTAATGCCGGTATCCGCATTCCGCATCGCCCTCCTCGTGATGATGCTGGCGGTCACCGCCACCGCCGTCGTGAGCGCACAGAGCAAGGGCCAGCGCATCACCCCTAACTTCCGCGACGTGGAGATCGGCCAGGTGATCGAAGCCGTGGCCCAGGTGACCGGCAAGACGATCATTCCCGACCCGCGGGTACGCGCCAACGTCACGATGCTGTCTCAGACCCCGATGTCGCCCGATGCGTTCTACCAGGCCTTCCTGGCGCTCCTGCAGGTGCACACCTTCGTGGCCGTGGAATCGGGCGGGATCATCCGCGTCGTCCCCGATGCCAGCGCGCGCCAGATGCCCAACATCGACTTGCCGGACCACATTCGAGCCGACTCCGAGGAGCTGATCACGCAGGTGGTCGCGGTGGAGAACGTGAACGCCGCGCAGCTGGTGCCGGTGCTTCGTCCGTTGATGCCGCAGGCGGCTCACATGGCGGCCTACCCGGCCGGCAACATCCTCATCCTGTCCGACCGCGCCAGCAACGTCGCCCGCGTGATGCGCATCATCAAGCGCATCGATCAGCAGGGTGACAACGAAGTCGACATCATCGGCCTGCAGAATGCGTCGGCCGGCGAAGTCGTCCGCGTGGTGAACACCTTCTTCGCGCAGCAGGCCGCCGCCGAAGGTGGCGGCGCCTCGCCCACCCGCGTGATCGCCGACGATCGCTCGAACAGCGTGCTCATCGGCGGCGACAAGTCCGCGCGCCTGCGCATCAAGGCGCTGGTGGCGCACCTCGACACACCGCTCGAGAGCGGCGGCGACACGCAGGTGATCTACCTGCAATTCGCCGACGCCGAAAAGATCGCGGCCAAGCTCAAGGAACAGATCAGCGCCACGGTGGCTATTACCGGCGGCGCTGCACCGGGTGCCGGCGGCGCACCCGGCGGCGGAGGTGGTGGTGTCGCGGCCAGCGCCGACCGCTCGACCACCATCTGGGCCGAGCCCGAAACCAATGCGCTGGTGATCACCGCACCCGCCAAGGTGATGCACTCGCTGAGGGCCGTGGTCGACAAGCTCGACATCCGCCGTGCGCAGGTGCTGGTGGAAGCCATCATCGTCGACGTGCAGGTGCAGAAGAATGCCGAGCTTGGTGTGAACTGGGCTGTGTGGTCGGACGAAGGCGACACACGTATTCCGGCGGGTGCGTTCCTGTCGCCGGTCGGCGGCGTAAATCTCGTGCAGTTGGCGCAGGCCGTCGACAATCCCTCGGCCGTTCCGGCGGGTGGCATTCCGGCGGGCACCACTTTCGGTATCGGCCGCATTGCCGCCACCGGCGTGAACTTCGCCGCCATGATCCGCGCCCTGCAGGGCGACTCGAACACCAACCTGATCTCCACGCCTTCCGCGGTCACCATGGATAACCAGGAAGCCCAGATCAAGGTGGCCCAGGAAGTCCCTTTCATTACTGGCCAGTTCACCAATACCGGCAGCACCAACAATGGCGAAGTGAATCCCTTCACCACCGTGCAGCGCCAGGAAGTTGGCACCATCCTCAAGATCACGCCGCAGGTGAACATGGGCGGTAAGCTGGTGCAACTCAAGATCAGCATCGAGAGTTCGGCCCTTTCCGGCAGTACCGGTGACGCCGGCAGCGCCATCACCAACAAGCGCACCATCGACACCAATGTGCTCATCGAGGACGGCGGCATCGTGGTCCTCGGTGGTCTGATCCAGGAAGGCGACACCCGCGGTGAACAGCGCGTGCCCTACCTCGGTCGCATCCCGGTGATCGGCGAGCTCTTCAAAACCCGCAGCCGCAACAATGAGAAGCGAAACCTCATGGTGTTCCTGCGGCCCAAGATCCTGCTCGATGGTTTTGCGGCGGCCATTGAAACCGACGCCAAGTACAACTACATGCGCGAAGAGCAGCTGAAGTCTGGCCGGCAAAAGACTGAAGTCCTGCCGCTGATTCCATTCACCCCGGAACCGCACCTGCCCCCGCTTCCACCGCCGCTGCCCCCGCGCGAGACGGCGCCGGTCCCGGTCGGACCGGACGGCGCGCCGCAGGCTCCACAGAGCTCGAGCGTTCCAGAGCCCACCCCGCCACCCACGCCGCCACCCGCGCAACCACCGCCGCAATGAACGACGCCGCCGCTGCCCCTGCCGAGTCCCCGGCGCCAAAGCGCGTCGGCTTCGCCTTCGCGAAGCGCCACGGGGTCCTGGTACGCCGCGTGCACGAAGGTGTCGCCGAGTGCGTCTATCGTCCCGGCGCGGCACCGCTGGCCATGGCCGAAGTGCGCCGCTTTCTCGGCGTGCCGCTCAGCCTCGAGAAAGTCGAAGAGGCCTATTTCGATTCGCTGCTGCGGCAGGCCTACGAGGCCGGCAACGACGCCATGGAGGCCGCCGAAGGCATCGAGGAATCCACTGACCTGGCGCACCTTGCGCAGGACCTGCCCGAGCAGGCCGACCTGCTCGAGAGCGAGGACGACGCCCCGATCATTCGCCTCATCAACGCCGTGCTCACGCAGGCGGTAAAGGAAAACGCTTCGGACATTCACGTCGAGCCGTTTGAAAACCGGCTGGTGGTGCGCTTCCGCGTCGACGGGGTTCTCCGGGAGGTCCTGCAGAGCAAGCGCGCGGTGGCGCCGCTGGTGGTTTCGCGCATCAAGGTCATGTCCAAGCTGGATATCGCCGAAAAGCGCCTGCCGCAGGACGGCCGCATCAGCCTCAGGATCGCCGGCCGCTCGGTCGACGTGCGCGTTTCGACCATTCCATCCGGTCACGGCGAGCGCGTGGTGCTGCGTATCCTCGACAAGCAGGCCGGCCGCCTGCATCTGTCGGCACTCGGCATGGATCCGAAGACCGAGCAGCACATCGCGGAACTGTTCCGCAAGCCGCACGGCATCATCCTGGTGACGGGACCCACCGGCTCGGGCAAGACCACGACGCTGTACGCCGGCCTCGAGCACCTGAACGACAACACTCAGAACATCATGACGGTCGAGGACCCGATCGAGTACTACATCGACGGCATCGGCCAGACGCAGGTCAACACCAAGGTGGAGATGACTTTCGCGCGCGGCCTGCGCGCCATCCTGCGCCAGGATCCGGACGTGGTGATGGTCGGTGAAATCCGCGACCTCGAAACGGCGCAGATCGCGGTGCAGGCTTCGCTCACCGGTCACCTCGTGTTGTCGACATTGCACACCAATACCGCCGTCGGCGCCGTCACGCGTTTGCGCGACATGGGCATCGAGCCATTCCTGCTGTCGTCGAGTCTCATCGGCGTGGTTGCCCAGCGCCTGGTGCGCACCCTCAATCCCGACACCAAGCAGGCCTTCGAGGCGGGCGAATACGAGCGTCGCCTGCTGGGCCTCGGCCCGAACGAGCCCTCGCCCAGCCTCTACAAGCCCAGCGACACCGGCCTTGGATTCAGGGGCCGTACGGGCATCTACGAACTGGTCATCGTCGACGACCAGATGCGCACCATGATCCACGACGAAGCCGCCGAGCATGAGCTCGAGCGCTACGCGCGTACGCTGACGCCGTCGATTCGCGACGATGGGATGGAAAAGGTGTTGTGCGGTGAAACCACCCTCGAAGAAGTCCTGCGCGTCACGCGCGAGGATTGATCCTGCGCCGGCGCTGATCGTCCATGGGTGCATTTGAATACACCGCGCTCGACACCACGGGCCGCGAACAGAATGGCATCGTCGAAGGCGACACCGTCAAGCACGTGCGGCAGATCCTGCGCGACCGCCAGCTGCTGCCCGTCACCGTGGCCGAGGTCAGGCACGGCGAGGCCAGGCGCGACCGGGGCTTTTCCCTGCGCCGTGGCATCTCGGCTTCCGACCTGTCACTGCTGACGCGCCAGCTTGCAACGCTGGCCAAGGCCGGGCTGCCGCTCGAAGAAGCGCTGCTGGCGGTTTCCCAGCAATCCGAGAAGCCACGCATCCAGAGCATCATGCTGGGCGTGCGCGCCAAGGTCATGGAGGGTCATACGCTGGCCGACGGCCTTTCCGAGTTTCCGCGCGTGTTTCCGGAAATCTATCGATCGACGGTATCCGCCGGCGAGAACTCCGGCCGCCTCGACGGCGTGCTCGAGCGCCTCGCCGACTATACCGAGAATCGCGAGGTGACGCGCCAGAAGGTGCTGGGCGCGATGCTGTACCCCATCGTCCTGTCCATCGTGTGTTTCGGCATCGTGACAGGAATGATGGTGTACGTGGTCCCGAAGGTCATCGAGGTGTTCGAAGCGAGCAAGGGCAAACTGCCGCTCGCCACCCAGGTCCTGATTTTCGTCAGTGATTTCCTGCGCAACTTCGGCCTGTATCTGGCGATCGCCATCATTGCCGCTATTGTGGGATTTGTGTACTGGCTGAAGAATGAGGACAACCGTCGGCGCTTCCATCGCCTGCAGCTGCGGATGCCCTTGTTCGGGCGGCTGGTGCGCGGCTTCAACACGGCGCGATTCACACGCACCTTCAGCATCCTCACGGCGAGCGCCGTGCCGGTGCTCGAGGCCATGCGGATCGCGGGCGAAGTGGTGACCAATCTACCGATGCGGGACGCCGTGGCGGCCGCCGCGGCGCGCGTGCGCGAAGGCGCCCCCATTGGCCGCTCTCTGGCCGCCAGCAAGCTGTTCCCTCCCATGACGGTGCATCTCATCTCCTCGGGCGAATCGAGCGGCGAGCTGGATTCGATGCTCGATCGCGCCGCGACCAACCAGGAACGTGAACTGGATTCGATGATGGGGGCGCTGGTCGGCCTCCTGGGACCATTACTCATAGTTGTGATGGGCCTCTTCGTCATGGGCATCGTTTTTGCAATGCTCATGCCCATCTTCGAAATGAATAATTACATTCGTTGAAGAAACGTGGCGTAGGGCCATTGCATGACGCCGCCTCCCGATTTATAACGCGCTCATCTGAGGTCACGGCGTTATGAACGAGAAACCGGAATCAGAGGAATTCGACGAGGACGAAGAAGAGGTTGCCTTCGAAGCCACCAGCGAAGTCGACTTCGATCGTCTTGCAAAAGACCTGGATGCCGCCAAGAAACGCGGCCAGAAGCTGGGCGATCCCGCGTGGCGCCGTCTCGAACGCCGCCTCGAGGACAAGAACACCGCCGAGCTCACCAGCGATTTCGACGATTACGACATCAGCGAGGACTCCACGGGCGTCCACCGGCTGAACAATTCGAAGAACGCGCAATAGCGGCTTTTTGGATTGCCTGTCCCTGGTGAGGCCCGCCCGTCAGCGGAAGTCGCGGGACTGGGTGACGACGGTGCCCAGCATGGGCGTGCGATCGACCAGGCGGCGCGCCACCACGTGTGTCACCAACCCTTCCTTCTGCAACAGCCCGTGCACCTCGAGCAGCCGCGAGTTGCTGGCGATTCGGCGCGCGCCTGACCATACGCGCTCCCAGAGGATGAGATTCACGTAGCCGGTCTCGTCCTCGAGCGTGACGAACATGACCCCACCGGCGCTCTGCGGCCGCTGGCGCGCGGTCACGATGCCCGCGACCCGCACCACGCGGCCATGGGGCAGCTCAGCCAGTTGCGCAGCGGTCACGATGTGCGCAGCGGCGAGTTCCTCGCGCAGGAGCGCCAGCGGATGACGGCCGAGAGTGAGGCCTTGTGAGCGGTAATCAGCCGCGATGTTCTGTCCCTCGGTGGGTGGCGCAAGCAGCGGAGTGCCTTCCGGCGCCCGCGGCACCGGCGCGAGCGGCAGCTCCTGCTCGGTGCCGGCCACCTGCCAGAACGTCAGGTGTCGATTGCCAGAAAGCTCGCGCAACGCGCTCGCCTCGGCCAGCGCTTCGAGATCGCGGCGCCCGAGCGCGGCCCGCAGCGTCAGGTCCTGCACGCTCGTGAATGGCGCCGCGGCGCGCGCCGTCTCGATGCGCAGGGCGGATTCCTTGCTCAGGCCCTTGACCATGCGCAGCCCCAGACGCAGGGCGGGCTCATCATCGGCCCTTCGTTCGAGGGTGCAATCCCAATCACTGGCGCACACGCTGACGGGACACACTTCAACATCGTGAACCCGCGCGTCACGTACCAGCTGCGCGGGCGCGTAAAAACCCATGGGCTGGCTGTTGAGGAGCGCGCAGGTGAACGCTGCGGGTTCGTGACGCTTGAGCCAGGCGGAGCTGTACACCAGCAAAGCAAAACTCGCGGCATGGGATTCCGGAAAGCCATATTCGCCGAAGCCCTGGATCTGGCTGAAGATCTGGCGCGCGAAGCCGTCGTCATAACCGCGCGCACGCATGCCTTCGATGAGCCGGCGTTCGAAGTGCCCGAGACCGCCGCGGCGTTTCCAGGCCGCCATGCTCCGGCGCAGCTGGTCCGCCTCGCCCGGGGTGAATCCCGCCGCTACGATGGCGAGCTGCATGACCTGTTCCTGGAAGATCGGCACGCCCAGCGTACGTTCCAGCACGCCCCTGACCGCGTCGCTCGGATAGGTGACCGGCTCGAGGCCCTGCCGGCGACGCAGATAGGGATGCACCATGCCGCCCTGGATGGGACCCGGCCGCACGATGGCCACTTCGATGACCAGGTCGTAGAACTTGCGTGGCGCGAGCCTGGGCAGCATGGACATCTGCGCGCGTGACTCCACCTGGAACACGCCGATGGTGTCGGCGCGCGAAATCATCTCGTAGACGCGCGGATCTTCCCGGGGAATGTCCGCGAGACCGAAGGGCTTGCGGCGGAAGCCGGCCACCAGCTCGAGGCCGCGGCGCAACGCCGACAACATGCCGAGGCCCAGCACGTCCACCTTGAGCAGGCCCAGGTCGTCGAGATCGTCCTTGTCCCATTCGATGACGGTGCGGTCTTCCATGGCCGCGTTTTCGATGGGCACGAGTTCCTCGAGCAGGCCCTGCGAGATCACGAAGCCGCCCACGTGCTGCGAGAGGTGCCGCGGGAATCCCAGCAGCTCGGAAACCAGCTGCAGCAGTAGTTTGAGCTGCGGGCTGGCCGGGTCGAAGCCGGCCTCGCGGATGCGGTCCGCATCCACCGCGGTATCCCACCACTGCATCGCTCCGGAGAGCCGCTCGGCCTGCACGGTGTCGAGCCCCATGGCCCTGGCCATGTCGCGCAGCGCGCTGCGCGGCCGGTAACTGATGACCGTGGCGGTGAGCGCGGTGCGGTCGCGGCCGTACTTGCGATAGATGTACTGGATGACCTCCTCGCGCCGCTCGTGCTCGAAATCGATGTCGATGTCGGGCGGCTCGTTGCGCTCGCGCGAGATGAAGCGCTCCATGAGCAGTTCGCCGCGCGAAGGATCGACCTCGGTGACACCGAGGCAGTAACACACCACCGAGTTCGCCGCCGAGCCGCGTCCCTGGCAGAGAATGCTGAGGCGCCGCGCCTCGCTCACGATGTCGTGCACGGTGAGGAAATAGGATTCGTAGCCGAGCTCGGAAATCAGCGCGAGCTCGTAGTCGATCTTGTCGCGCATGTTTCCCGGAACGCCCGCGGGCCAGCGCTTTTGCGCGCCGGCCCCGGTCAGCTTGCGCAGGTGCGAGGCCGGCGTCTCCCCGGCCGGCACCAGCTCGCGTGGATATTCGTAGCGCAGCTCGTCGAGCGAGAAATCCGCGAGCGCGGCGATCTTCACGGTCTCCGCCAGCAGTTCGGGTGGATAGAGCCTGGCGAGCCGCTCGCGCGGGCGCAGATGTCGCTCGCCGTTCGGGAACAGCCGTTCGCCGGCGCCGGCCACCGTCACCTTGTGGCGCACGGCCGTGAGCGCATCCTGCAGCCGGCGGCGTTCGCGCACGTGCATGTGCACGTCGCCGGCGGCGCACAGCGGCAGCCCGTACTGCTCACCCAGCGCGCGTGCCGCCGCCAGGCGCTGGCGGTCACGCCCGTCGCGCACCAGCTCCACTGCGAGCCACGCTCGGCGCGCGAAATTGCGCGCGATCCACGCACCCTGCTGCGCCGTGTCCGTGGCGAGCGGCGGCAGCCACAGCGCCAGCGTGCCGGCGGCGACCTCTTCGGCCTCGCGCGGCGCCGCGCCGGCGGCGAGGAATTCCTCGACGTCGGCACGGTCGAGCCGGTAGCTGCCCTTCTGCGCCTTGCGGCGGCCGCGCGTGATGAGCCGCGACAGGCGCCCGTAACCGGCGCGATTGCGCGCGATGATCACCAGGCGCAGCCCGCAGTCGAGACTGAATTCCGCGCCGATGAGTAGTTTGAGGCCACCGACCTTTTTGGCCGCGGTATGCGCCCGCACCACGCCGGCGAGCGAGCATTCGTCGGTGATGGCGAGCGCCGTGTAGCCGAGCTCCCTGGCCTGCGCGACCAGCTCTTCGGCATGCGACGCGCCGCGCAGGAAGCTGAAGTTGCTCAGGCAGTGCAACTCCGCGTAGGGGGGACATTCCTCATTCATCCGAAGATCCCGTGCAGGAACCACTGCTTTGTGCCGGTGCATTCACGGTAGATCCACAACCGCGCGCCGTGCCTGTCGCCGGCGATGTAGTAATCGCGCTGCACATCGGCGCCATCCCACCAGCCGCTTTCGATGCGTTCGGGACCGGCCAGCAATTCGAGAGGACCGTCACGTCGTGGCCGTCCGCGCTGCGCTTCGAGCGGCTGAGGAGCGCCGAGCAGCCACAGCGGACGGAAAATGGGGACATCCCTATTTAATGATGAACCGCGGACGGGCTCTGCATCGCTTTCGCCATTAAATAGGGATGTCCCCATTTTCCGCCCCATTTCCGCTCCGAGCGCGGGCTCGGCGATACACCAGGCGTGTTCAGGACGGTGTTGCGCGGCGCGGCCGATGCCGTACACCGCCGCGGCGCCCAGCCGTGCGCGCAGATGTTCCACCAGCGCCGGCATTTCTCCCGCCCTCGCATGTCCCAGTTCGCCGGGCGACCACAACGGCCTGCTGGTTTCGGTGCGATGCGTGAGCGCGCCGCCGCGCAACTCGCAGCGCCGCACTGGTTCCGGCAGGACCAGCGTGGCGAGACGTTCGCGCAACAGGTTCGTGAATCTTTCCGCGCTGGCCTCGGGCGCGGCCAGCCGCAGCGTGCAGCGCGTCGGCGCCGCGCGGTAATGATGGAAACGGCATTGCAGCGCCGTGATGCCGCGCTGGCGCACGCGCAGGAAATGCTCGAGCTCGGTGAGCAAGGGTGCCAGCGCCTGCAGGATGCGTTCGTGATCTTCGATTTCGTGGTCGAAATCGCGCACCCCCCGGTAACGCTCGCGGCGCGCGAGGCGCGCGCGTGGATCGGCGCGGCGTCCCAGCAGCCGATCGAGATCCGCGAGCATCTCCGGACCGAAGCGCCGCGCGAATCCGGCGCGCGGCAGGCGCATGAGTTCACCGAGCGTTCGTACACCCATGGCCGTGAGGCGCGCGTTCTGTTCCTCGGGCCAGCGCAATGCGGCCAGTGGCAGAGGTTTGAGTCTCGCGGGCAGCACCGCGACATCGGTGATGAAACAGCGTGCGCCGGCACGCGCCGCCGCCAGCGCGGCCAGCGCGGTGGGTGCGAGCGTGAAATGCGGCGCGGCGCGCACCTGGCTGAGCAGCGGATCGGCACGACAGGCATCGCGCAGGCGACGGCACAATTCGCGCAGCCCGCCGAAGAGATTGATGCTGGGCTTGATCTCGAGCAGCAGCCCATCGGGCAGCTCGATGGACACCTGCGGCGTGAATGTGGCCGCGATGCCCGCCAGCCGCTGCATGAGTTCCAGCTCACGTACGGGATCGCGTGGACGCGCATCGATGCCCGGCACGGCCGCGAACGCGGCACCCAGGGTCATGCCGATGCGCACGCCCGCCGCCCGCGCTTCCGGGTCCGCGTCGATGACGCGCTGCCGGTTCTCCGGATCCACGATGACCAGGGGCCTGGCCAGCGACGCGGCCTGCTCCACCGCTCGTATTGCCAGCAATGGCAGCTGCGGCACATGCGCAGCCACCCACAACTCGCGCGGCTCGAGCCTGAGCGCGCCCTGCGATTCGGGTCCCTTGGGTGGAGGCGACGCCGGCCGCACCCGTAAAACGGACGGCGTCGCGCTCGACCCAGGAAAACCATTGTCTGATTCGGAAGAGGCCGGTTCCGGAAAGATCAGTCGAAATGAACGCGGATGCATATGGCAGTGCCTCGGTCCCTGCTCATGCCGCGGCCGCGGTCCAGGTGATGTCGATGGGCTCGCGGCTGCCGCCGCGGCTCTTGAGCAGCCGCAGACGCGCGCCGTACCTGCCACCTTCGCTCAACGGTTCGAGCAGCACGCGCAACATCGCCGGGGACGCCAGGTGCGCAAACCGCTGGCTGCGATACAACACGCCGAGCGCGCGGCCCTGCTCGGCCGCGAGCTGCAGCCGGCGGATGGCGCGCGGGCTGGCGCGCGACAGCCATGCCAGCGCCACTTCACAGGCGCCCGAGCGCAGCGCCTGCTCCAGCGCCCATAACCCCATATGTACGCCGTCGCTTCGACGGCGTCTTCCGTCGTGGGGCGTGAGCCCCTGGGAATAGCGCACGATGAGCATGCGGTCGAGCGCCACGCCGTGCGCCTCCAGCGCGGGCGCGAAAGGCTCGTGCGGCGGCGAAACCCAGGTGCACCAGCGTGCCGGCGTGGCGCGCGACAACGCCGCGAGTACCGGCAGCAGTAGATAGAGCTCGCCAACGCCGGGGCGCGGCGTGAGGATTTCTACGAGGCCATGTCGCGGCCAGCCGCCGCCGGGCAATCCGGCATCGAGCGCGGTGAATCCGGTGGGAACGGTTTCCACGGCGGCCCGGCTGCGCCCGCGCCATACCGACGGGTGGGCGAGCAACTCCTGCAGTTGCTTGTCGTTGGCTGCTGGCATGGAAGTCGCGTCGCGTTCACCAGTGTCCTTGTGACAGGTCCTTTTTAAGCAGTCGCCTGCAACCGCCCCTGCTCCGGGATGGAGTAAATAAAGTCATAGAAGTGTTTGCCGTCGATGACGTTGACGCTCAGCGTGCCGCTCAGACCCGCGAGTTCGTCCGTGCCGGAATCCGGCACCACCATGATGGACAGCGAGGGGACTCCCCGATTCATGGCGCCCGAGTGCTGCAGCAGGAAACTGCCCCTGCGCCCGTCGAGCTCCGCCGTCACGTAATCGATGGCCACGTAACCGGCCGAACCCTTGATGGCGGTCATGGCGGACAACATCTGCCCGCGCGCCGAACCGGAAAGGTCGCCGCTGAATTTCTTGGTGAGCAGCAGGCGGCCCAACATGACATCCGTCGACACCTCCGCATTCGACAGCGGCTTCAGGCTGACTTCGAAACTGCCGGTAGCTCTCTTCATTTCTGAAACCTCACTGCGCCTCACTATTTCGTTTCATTGGGCTTGAAGTTCGGGTTCTCGATGATGCCGAGCACATTGCCGAACGGATCGAGCACGTCCGCGACGCGAATGCCCTCGCCCACGTCCTGAATATCGTTGCGGGGGACGGCTCCGAGTTCGAGCAGGCGCGCGTGGGCACTGGTGATGTCCTTGACACCCCAATAACTGCCAGCCGTGGCTTCGCGTGCATCGGGAATGAGGCCAAGCTCATAACCTCCGACGTTGAAACCCACGTAGAACGGCTGGTCGAAATAGGGCCCCAGGCCCAGGAACTTCGTGTACCAGAGCTTGCCCGCGGCGATATCCGGCGTGCGATAAATGACGGTGCGCAGTCCTAACAACATAGGATATTTATTTCCAGGCTATTTCCAGGCTATTTCCAGGCGCTCACGCCGCGGCGTTCATTTATGCAGCAAGAGCCTTACCTCTTCGCAGAACACCCACCACCACGCCTTCGATGATGAGCGGGTCTTCTTTCATGTTGACCTTGATGGGCTCGAAATCGGCGTTCTCGGGCATCAACCACACCACCGCGCCGTCCTGCTTGTAGCGCTTGACGGTGACTTCGTTCTCGAGGCGCGCCACGATGATCTGCCGGTTGCGCACCTCGGGCGTACGATGCACGGCCACGAGATCGCCATCGAGAATGCCGGCATCCTTCATCGACATGCCGACGACCTTGAGCAGGTAGTGCGGCCTGGGCTGAAAGATGGAGGGATCAATGTCGAGGCGCGATTCGATATTCTCTTCGGCGAGAATGGGACGCCCGGCAGCAACCCTGCCGATGAGCGGCAGGCCCAGCTGCTCACGCATGGTGTCCATGAGCTTGATGCCACGCGAAGCGCCCGGCACGAGCGCAATGACGCCCTTACGCGCCAGCGCGCGCAGGTGTTCTTCGGCCGCGTTGGGCGATTTGAAACCGAGCTCGTTGGCGATTTCCGCCCGCGTGGGGGGCATGCCGGTTTCGTTAATGGCGCGCTGAATGAGGCGCAGGATTTCGGTCTGGCGCGGGGTGAGGTCGGACATGGCAGATTCCTATAAAGAAGAATCAGGACTGGGGATTTGTACACTGTGAATTTATCCAGGTCAAGCATCCAAAGCCGCTTCGATGTGGTCATCGTGGGAGGCGGCCCAGCAGCCTCACCTGCGTCGGTTAACTGGCCAAATCAGGCCTCTCCGTCGGGGCGTTCGAGCGCCACAGCGCGTGCTGCGCCGCCAACTGCTCGAAACGCCACCGACCGCTCCTCACCGGATGCGCAACTTGTCGAGCACCTTCAAGCTCGGGCGCCGCTTCCTCAAGCTCGACGAAGCAGTGCAGCGCGACATCCACGAACTGTTCACGCGCAGCGCCGGCGACTTGTTAGATCACCGGTTCGAGACCGATGCCGTCAAGGCGCTGCACGGCTTCGACGCTGCACCGCGCCACGACAGCGGGCGCATCACACAACTCTCGCGCCAAAGGCAGCTCACGTTGCCTCCTCTTTCTGTCAGCATTTTTCCTACAAACTCGCGGGCGGCCGCGATTGGCATCAGGAACGCGCGCGTGCAACAGACCTCATCTTCGCGACGGTCGAGTCGTACGCGCCCAATTAACGCGCCAGCATCGTCGGCAACTCGGCCTTGAGCCCAATTGACCTCGAAGAAAAACTGGCAGCAGCAGACGGAGATATTTTCCACTTGCGCCGGGACTGGACCAACTGTGGGCGGCGCGGCTGATGTTAGGTTACGGCGCTTGTCGTACGCCGGTGAAAGGCCTGCATTTATGCGGTGCGGACGCACACCTGGACGGCGGCGTCACGGTCATCCCGGGACACAATGCCGCTCACGAAATGCTGCGTGATGGCATGCAGGGTGTTAGAGGGCCTAATATCCGACAACGAGCCAGATGTCGCCACAGGCAGACAAAGGAGAAATATCAGTTGCAAACAACGCGCGGATTTGTTGCAGTTGCGGCCGCCTAATAGAGTCTACCTTCTGCTCACATCGCGTTTGCTTGCGGTTGATCAGCGAAGCGGACTTGCTCAACCACCAATAAGGGGATTGATCGTTATGAAGAGTGCGATTATCAAGGTTGCTGCCGTTGCAGCGTTCACCATGTTGGCCGGCTGCCAGGACTTGAAGCCTCTGCAAGCCGATATCGACAACCTCAAGCAGCAAGTGAGCCGTCTGAACGCGGATCTCGCTGCTGCAAAGAGTTCGGCTGATGCGGCCAATGCCGCTGCGCAGTCGGCCTCTTCAACCGCGAGTGGCGCACAGAGCGCTGCGAACCAGGCCCTGGCTGCTGCCCAGGCCTCGCAGTCCTGCTGTGATGCCACCAACGAGAAGATCGACCGGATGTTCCGCCGCTCGATCTCGAAGTAAGAGCCCCTCTTTCAAAGAAGATGGTTCTGTAAAAAACGCCGCACTCCGTGCGGCGTTTTTTTTCGTCCTCGAAATGCGCATGACCCGCTTTTTTCTCCTGCTCGCCCTCCTCGCCGCCGCCGCTCAGTCGGCTGAACCGCAGAATTTCCTGTTCATGGGTTCGGGCGATCTCGCCGCGAACACCGGACTGCTCTCCCGCCCGGACATCAGCGGCGTCCAGGTCGTCTATAACTGGAAGCGACTGGAGCCGACGCAGGGCCACTATGACTTCTCCGAGATCGAATCGGACCTCGCGCTGGCGGAGCGCCTGCACAGAAAGCTGTTCATCCAGATCCAGGATCGGTTTTTCATGCACGAACACCGTAACGTGCCTCGTTATCTGCTCGAAGAGCCGCGTTACGGCGGCGGCCTCGCACCTCAGTCCAACCAGGACGCCGAGAATCAGCCGAATGGCGCGGGCTGGGTGGCCATGCAATGGAATCCCGCGGTACGCCAACGCTTCCAGGCGCTGTTGAGCGCACTCGCCGGTCAATTCGATGGCCGTGTCTATGGCATCAATCTTCCGGAAAGTTCGGTGGACATCGATCCGGACAAGGACACCACCGGCTTCGATTGCGACGAGTATTTCGCCGCTGAAGTCGAGAACATCCGCCACACGCGCAAGGTCTTCCGTAAATCACAGGTCGTGCAGTACGTGAACTTCTGGCCGTGCAGCTGGGGCGATGAGCGCGGCTACTTCACGCGATTCTTCGAGATCGCGGCACGGGAGCACATCGGTGTCGGAGGTCCCGACATCGTGCCAAACCGCCCCGGACAGATGAAGAACT